>OIWM01000538.1_pt1 | contig 45088 bp, 45 predicted proteins | sample 1587451 | NCBI WGS metagenome assembly OIWM01 (sample SAMEA3888907, study PRJEB22519) | human gut metagenome | biome: human gut; feature: human-associated habitat; material: faeces | place: Denmark | collected 2011 | reverse complement strand
TGGACTTGGTGAACCAGAGGACAAAGTCGTTCTTGTTGCGCTTGTTGGTGTCCTCCTCCACGCCTTCCCGGACACCCACCGCCAGGTCCTCCTCGTCGTGGTCGTTAAAGACGTAGTATTTTTCCAGCTTGGAGGTGTCGAAGTACACGTTTCCGCCGGAGAGATAGGCATAGCCCTTGTCCAGCAGGGTCGTGACCATGTGGATATACTCGTCAATGCAGCCCGTGGCCGGCTGGACCACGTCAGGCCGCTTGATGTTCAGCTTCCGGCAGTCCTCAAAAAAGGCGTCGGTGTAGAATTTGGCAATTTCCAGCACGGTCTTATGCTCCCGGCGGGCGCCCTTGAGCATTTTATCCTCGCCGGTGTCCGCATCGCTGGAAAGATGTCCCACGTCGGTAATGTTCATGACCCGCTTGACATTGTAACCCTCATAGCGCAGGGCCTTTTCCAGCACGTCCTCCATGATATAGGTCCGCAGATTGCCGATGTGGGCAAAATGATAGACCGTCGGGCCGCAGGTGTACATCTTCACGATGTCCGGGGAATTGGGCTGGAACAGTTCCTTCTTGTGGGAAAGAGAATTATAAAGATACATGAAAACTTCCTCCTAATGAACAGTATGAAATCAAAAACCGCCTCTTATACCCTTCGGCATAAGAGGCGGCAAAGCCGCGGTTCCACTCTCGTTTTTCACTCAAAAATATGCACTTTTCGCTCCCGGACGCACCTTCCCGGGCTGCGCTCCACCGGGGTCACAGCCACGCCCCGGCTCTCTGAGGGAGACAGCATCGGTACTCTTTCCGTTCTTCACGAATATGGGTCTATTTTACCATCATCCGCCCCGCCCTGTCAAGTGCCAAGCCGGAAGGATTGCAAAAAGCAGCGAAATGTGATATAGTATTTTCCGTAAAGGAGGGTACCCCCATGAAAAAAATATTATCCGCAGTCCTCTGCGCTGCGCTTTTGCTGACGTTTTCCAGCTGCGCCAAGCGATTCCCCCAGGATACGGAGACTTCCACCCCGCCGCTGCTGCGGACGGACCCCACGGAAACCTCTCCGGATACCACCACGGAGCCGGTGAGCATTCCCAACGTGGACCTGACGGCCATTTCCCTGAAATACACCCAGCTGGATACGGCTGCCGAGGACGGGACCACCGTTTATTCCTTCCGGTATCCCATTCCCTACCTGGTGACGGTCCGGGCCGATGCGACCCAGGACGTTACCGTGGACCTGATGGGCCGCATTGATGAGTTCCGGTCCAACGGCTCGGAGCTGGAAGCCCAGGCCCAGGCAGCCTACGGCACCGAGGGCTTCACCCCCTACTCCCTGAGCGTTTCCTACACGCCAACACGGGTGGACGTGGGCGTTCTGAGCCTGTACGGGGAGGTCCGGTCCTATCCCAGCGGCGTTCACGCCAGCTTCCTGTCCACGGCAGTCAGCTATGACCTGCTCACCGGTGCGGAATTACATCTTTCCGATATTCTCAACGGCAACGTCACCGCCGAACAGCTTTGTACCCTGCTGCTCGCTTCCCTTTCCAAACAGGAGGGAAATCTGTACGCCGACTATGCCAACGTAGCCGCTGAGCGGGTCCAGGACTGCATGGACGGGGCCGACGGCTGGTATTTCACCACCACCGGCCTGTGCTTCTTCTTCTCCCCTTACGACATCGCCCCCTATTCCTACGGCGTGGTCACGGCGGAGATTCCCTACGGCTCCCTGGCAGGGCTGATGAACGACGCCTACTTCCCCCCGGAGGAGGGCGCTTACACCGGCACACTGGAAGCATCCCTGTTCACGGAGAACGCCCCCAGCCGGGAATACGCAGAGCTTTCCCTGGACCGGGAAGCCAGCCGGGTGATTTTGACCACGAATCAGGCGGTCCGGGACCTGAAAATTCAGTCCGGCAGCTATGACGGCAGCGCCTTCACCCCCACGGAGACGGTATTCGCCGCCGGAGCCATGAACGCCTCTCAGGCGGTAAGCATCCAGGCGGACCTGGAAAATACGCCGCTGCTTCTCACCTACCGCAGCGGCGAGGAGATCATTCAGCGGGTGCTGGCCATGGAAAACGGCGTTCCGGTGCTGAAAAAGTAAAAAATCTGCCCGCCAATCGGTGGGCAGATTTTTTACATACATTCCTTCTGATACCGGGCGATGGCCTTTTCCAGCACGTCCATGGACCGTTCCAATTCCGGGATCTGACGGACGTAGGCAATGCGGACCTCATTGATGCCCTTGCCGGGGGTCTCGTAGAAGGGTGCGCCGGGGGCAAACATGACCGTCTCTCCTTCGTAATCGAATTCCTCCAGCAGCCACCGCTGGAACTTGTCGGAATCGTCCACGGGCAGGCCCGCCATCAGATAGAAAGCCCCCATAGGTTCCTCCACCTGTACGCCGGGAATGGCCCGGAGGCGGCGGACGACGGTGTCCCGGCGCTTCCGGTATTCTTCCTTGGACCGGCGGAAAAATTCGTGGTCCACTCCGTAGAGGGCCGCAGCGCCCACCTGGTCGATGGTGGCCACGGACAGCCGGGACTGGCAGAATTTCAGGATGGCCTGCTGCAATTCCTTGTTCCGGGTGACCACGCAGCCCACCCGTGCGCCGCAGGCGGAGAACCGCTTGGAAACGGAGTCCACAATGACCACGTTCTCGTCCACGTCCCGGAACCGGGCCATGGTTGGGACCCCGAAGGAATCGTCATAGCAGAACTCCCGGTACACCTCGTCGCAGATCAGGAACAGGTCATGCTTCTTGGCTACGTCAGCGATCATCCGCATTTCCTCCTGATTCAGCACCACACCGGTGGGATTTCCGGGGTTGGTAATGAGGATGGCACGGGTGTTTTTCGTGATAAGGCTTTCGATGCGTTCCCGCTTGGCATACCGGTACCCTTCCTCGGCGCAGGTGGGCAAAGCCCGGATAACACCGCCCGCCGCATGGACAAAGGTCGTGTAATTTGGATAGTAAGGCTCCGGAATGATGACCTCCGTGTAGGGGTCCAAAATGCTCAGGCAGGTCAAAAGCAGCGCTTCGCTGCCGCCGGTGGTGATGAGCACGTCGTCCGGCTCCAAGTCCACGTCCAGTTCCCGATAATAGGCCCGGACCGCATCGATAAGCTCCGGGGTTCCCGGCGAGGCCGCATAGGCCAGGGTGGCGCTGTCAAAATTCCGGACGGCATCAAAATAGGCCGGAGGGGTCTGCAGGTCCGGCTGACCGATGTTCAGATGATGGATGCGGATGCCCCGCTCCTGGGCCTTGACGGCCAGCGGGTGGAATTTCCGCATGGGCGAGGGTTCGCAGCGATTGGCGTTGATGGATATGTTCATAAGTTCCTCCGGCAGACCGCAGTCTGCATTGATATTCTTTGGTAAGTACCCGGACCTCCGGGGATAAAAGTGCCAGGGCCAACAGATTGGGAATGGCCATCAGGCCGTTGACCGTCTCGGAGAAAGTCCACACGAGGCCCGTGCCCAATATGGCCCCCAGCAGGCTCACGGCGGCCTGAACAAGAGCAAAGGGCTTCCAGACGGGCTTTCCAAGCAGATATTGGGCGCACCGGGCGCCGTACAGCCCCCAACCCAAAACCGTTGCAAAGGCAAAGCAGCACAGGGACAGGGCAATTGGGATGCAGACCCAATCGCCGTAAACATTCGCAAAGGCACGGATGGTCAGCCGCACGCCGGGGTCCGTGCCGTAAGGCAGAGCCTCCGGGGACGTGAGAATGACCAGAGCCGTCATGGTGCATATCACGATGGTGTCCAGAAACACCTCCATGATGCCCAGCACCCCCTGTTCCGCCGGGTGGTCCACTTGGGCGGAAGCGTGGGCAATGGAAGCGGTCCCCATTCCGGCCTCGTTGGTGAATACCCCACGGGAGGCCCCTACCCCCATGGCCGTGACCATGGAGCCGATGAGGCCGCCGGTGACGGCTTTCGGGGCAAAAGCCCCCTGGAGAATGAGCCGGAATGCGATGGCGATACGGTCCGCCCGGACGATCAAGGCCCCCAGGCCCAGCAATAGGTAAAAACAGGCGGCCAGCGGCACCAGCTTTTCCGCCGTGCGGCCGATGCGTCCTGCCCCGCCCCGGAGCAGCAGCCAGACAAGCCCTGCCACGGCGGCTCCCAGAAGCAGATTTCCCCGGTCCGTGACCGGCAGGCCGAAATAGGTCTGCACATCATTGACCCCAGCCACAAAGGCGTTGATTTGGGTGGCGTTGCCCACGCCGAAAGCGGCAAACACGCCGAACAGAGCGTAAGCCGCCGCCATGGGCCGCCATTTCTCCCCCAGGCCCTTCCGAATCATGTACATGGGGCCACCGGCATAGCCATCCCGCTCCCGGACCCGAAAGCGCAGGGCAAGGACCACCTCGGCATATTTCGTAACCATGCCGAAAAAGGCGCAGACCCACATCCAGAAAATGGCCCCCGGTCCTCCTAAGGTGATAGCCCCAGCCACACCGGCCAGATTGCCCGTACCAACAGTGGCAGCTAACGCAGTACACAGGGCCTGAAAGGGCGAAACGCCGTCCGCCGTCCGGTCCTTGCCGGTGAGTTTCCGGCCAAATGACCGCAGGGCCGCCGGGAAAAGGGCCACTTGGGCAAAGCCGGTCCGCAGGCTCAGCAGTACCCCCACGCCCAAAATCAGCAGCAGGGTGGGCAGCCCCCAGACCAGGCCGTTGACCGTTTCCAAGGCTTTCAAAAGGTGACTTCTCATAGCATACCACTTTTCCCCTCTCCTTGCAAGCTTTTTTTACAAAAAAGTGATCTTTATACCGGAAAAAGCGGTCCTTTCCATCTGAAAGAACCGCTTTCGTGTTATTTCCATGTTTCCCAGACTTCCGGGGCGTAACCCACGGTGGCCTGTTTGCCGTTTCGGACAATGGGAGCCTTCATCAGCTCCGGCCGGTCAAAGACCTTGTCCTCTTTGGCACGACTGTCCTCCGTGTAGCGCAAAATCAGAATGTTCGAGTCCTTGCTGTCCCAGTCGATGAGGTTGTCGATGCCGCCCACTGCCCGGAGAACGCTGTCAAATTCCTTCCCGGACAGGCCGAAGCGAAGCAAATCGATGGACTGGAAGGCAATGCGCCGCTCCTTGAAGTAACGTTCGGCCTTCTTGGTGTCGAAGGACTTGCTTTTTCCGAAAATCTGTATGTTCAATAAACTACCTCCATGAGACACAGACCCTTGGCGGGCATCAGCGTACCGGCCTCCGCCCGCTTCTGAGCGAACAGGTCCGGGATACTGTCCGCTTTGCGCTTACCCAGGCCCACTTCCACCAGGGTCCCCGCAAGAATTCGCATCATGTTATAGAGAAACCCGTCGGCAGTGACGGAAATATCCACTTCCGCACCGGTTCTGGTAATGGAAATGTCGAAAATCTCCCGGACCGTGGACTTTTTCTTGGGCGCACGGGTGCAGAAGCAGGCAAAATCATGCTGCCCCAGAAGGGCCTTCGCTGCCTGCTTCATGCCATCCAAATCCAGCGATTCTTCCACCACCGTCATGTACCGCCGGTCAAAAACGCAGGGGCCGTCGCTGTTCCAGATGCGGTAGCAATAGGTTTTCTTTTTAGCGTTGAGCCGGGCATGGAACCGAGGCGCTGCCTCCTGACAGGAATATATGCCGATGTCCTCCGGAAGATACCGCCGCAATTCCCGCAGGATTTCTCCGCAGGGCATGGGATTTTCACAGTGGAACGAGGCCACCTGGCCCCTGGCGTGGACTCCCGCATCGGTGCGGCCGCTGCCGGAGATCTCCACGGGTTCTCCCAGAATCCGGCTCAGGGTCTGCTCCAGCTTCCCTTGAATGGTATTTTCCTCCCCGTTGAGCCGCTGCCAGCCCCGGTAACGGGTGCCGTCATAGCAGAGGTCAAGCCGCAAATTCCGCATCTTCCAATTCCTTTCTGGCCTCCTGCTCGCTGTCTGCCGAGAACAGGAACCGGCCCGTACCGTCGTACACCATTACATGACCATAAGCATATCGGATAGAATACATTTTGCGCTCCTCTTTTCCTCTTGGGATGGCTGTATTCTATCATGCCATATGTCCAATAAACGGTACTCATTGCTCTTTTTTCGGCAAAACCCTGACCAGCCACTTGGCCACGTCCTCGTAGACCTCCTGGCGGTTGATTTCGTTCAGAATTTCGTGCCGTCCGCCGGGATAGAGCTTGCAGGTGACATTCACCATGCCCGCCTTGCGGAATTCCGCCTCGGTCTTGAGAACGCCCTTGCCATAGCTGCCCACCGGGTCGTCCCCGCCGGCAATGAAGAAAATCGGCAGGTGCTTTTTCATTTTCGCCAGATTTTCCTTCTTTTCGATGTAGGAAATGCCGGTGAGCATATCCCGCAGCAGTCCCGCCGTAGACACAAAGCCGCACATGGGGTCATCCACATAGGCCTGCACCGCCGCCTCGTCCCGGTTCAGCCAGTCGAAGGGGGTCTTGGGGGACTCCACACGGGCGTTATAGGTGCCGAACACGATTTTTTCCAGCTTGGGACTGGGCTGGTCCTCGCCGTCGTGTTTGCAGACCCATTTGCACACCGGAATGGCCCCCGCCAAAAGTGCCTGGGGCTGCCAGCCGGTGCCGCAGATGACGCAGGCGGAAATGCCGCTGTCCGGGTACTTTTCCAGAATGGTCCGGGTCATAAAGGACCCCATGGAATGGCCGAACAGCACATAAGGGACCTCCGGATAGGCCTGATGGGTGGTCTCCAGCAGCCGGTATGTGTCCGCAACTGCCGTAAACCACCCTCCGTGGAAGTATCCTTTTGTCTCCGACTCCCCTACAGAGCCGCCGTGGCCCATGTGGTCCTCGGCCACCACAAGATAGCCAAGACCGTTCAGATAACGGGCAAATTCATCGTAGCGCTCTACATACTCGGCAATGCCGTGAACGATCTGCACGATGCCCCGGACTTCCCCGTCCGGAAGCCAGCGGCAGCCATGCAGCTGCCCCCGGCCCTGGGAAGGATAGTAAAAGTGTTCCATCAGTCCACCACCTGGTAGCCCGCCTCGGTAATGGCAGCCTTCAGGGCAGCGAGATCAGCATCACCGGTGACGGTGACATTTTTCGCCGCCAGGTCCACCACGGCATCCGTCACGCCAGGAACGCCCTTGCAGGCATTCTCCACGTGCATCTTGCAGTGGCCGCACATCATTCCTTCTACATGGATAACGGTTTTCATAGCAGTTTCCTCCTTGATCGTGGTGTGTTCCACGTTGTTGACAGGTTCCGTTTCGATTTCCTTGGGCTTGAAGAAGCGAAGCCGCAGGGCGTTGGTGACCACAAATACGGAGCTGAAGCTCATGGCTGCTGCGCCGATCATGGGGTTCAGGAGAATGCGGAAAGCGGGATACAGTGCGCCCGCTGCCACGGGAATACCCAGGCAGTTATAGAAGAATGCCCAGAACAGATTTTCCCTGATATTGCGGATGGTGGCACGGCTCAGGGCCACGGCGTTGCCCACGCCCATCAGGGAGCCGTTCATCAGCACCACGTCCGCCGATTCGATGGCAATGTCCGTGCCGTTGCCGATGGCCAGGCCCACGTCCGCCGTCACCAGGGCGGGGGCATCGTTGATGCCGTCGCCCACCATGACGACTTTGTGGCCCTCCTTGCGGAGCCGCTCCACCGCACCGGCCTTATCGCCGGGCAGCACGTCGGAGATCACCCGGTCGATGCCTGCCTTGGCGGCAATGGCCTTGGCGGTCTTTTCGTTGTCGCCGGTGAGCATGACCACATTCAGGTGCATTTTCTTCATGGCGGCCACAGCGGCCACGCTGTCCGCTTTCAGCACGTCGGCGGCGACGATGGTGCCCAGATAAGTGCCGTTTTCGGAGGCAAAGTGCAGGGGCGTTCCGCCTGCGTCCACGCTGTCCGGCAGTGCCGGGATCTGGACGCCCAGTTCCTCCATGAGCCGTCCGTTGCCGCCGAAGAACTTTTTGCCTTCGATAACGCCGGACACGCCCTTGCCGGGGATGGTTTCAAATTTTTCTGCCCGGGGATGGTCCACACCGGCGGCCTTTTCCAGAACGGCCTTGGCAAAGGGATGCTCGGACTTTTCCTCCAAGGCTGCCGCCAACTTCAGAAGCTCCGCCTCCGGCAGTCCGCCGGGGAGAATGTCGGTAACGGCAGGCTTGCCGGTGGTCAGGGTGCCGGTCTTATCCACCACCACCGTATCGACCTTATGCAGGTTTTCCAGGGCTTCCGCATTCTTAAAGAGCAGGCCCATCCGGGCGCCACGGCCGGTGCCGACCATAATGGCCACAGGAGTCGCCAAGCCCAATGCGCAGGGGCAGGAGATGACCAGCACGGAAATACCGATGTTCAATGCAAATTCCAGGTCGCCCTTGGCGATCATCCAGACGGCGAAGGCCACCAGGGCGATGCCCATGACCACCGGCACGAAAACACCGGCGATCTTGTCCGCCAGGCGGGCGATGGGGGCCTTGGAGCCGCCCGCTTCCTCCACCATGCGGATGATCTGGGACAGGGTCGTGTCCTCGCCGACCTTATCCGCACGGAATTCCAGATAGCCCTCGGTATTGATGGTAGCGGCGGCCACGGTGTCGCCCACGGCCTTCTCCACGGGAACGCTTTCACCGGTCAGGGCGCTCTGGTCCACACTGGCCCGGCCGGAAAGCACCGTACCGTCCACGGGAATACGTCCGCCGGAGCGGACAATGACCGTATCGCCCAGCCGCACATCTTCCACGGCCACTTCCGTCTCTACCCCGTCCCGGCGGACCGTAGCGGTCTTGGGGCTCAGGTCCATCAGAGCCCGGATAGCGTCGCCGGTCTTGCCCTTGGCACGGGTCTCCAGAAACTTACCCAGGGTGATGAGGGTCAGAATCATGGAAGCGGACTCAAAATAAAGATTCTCGCCATACTTGTGGACCGTTTCCATGTCGCCGTTGCCCATGGCGGCGGCCATGCGGAACAGGGCTGCCACGCCATAAATGAGCGCCGCCAGAGAGCCAACTGCAATCAGAGAGTCCATATTCGGCGCTCTGTGCCACAGGGCTTTCAGGCCACGAGTATAATAGACCCGGTTCAGGTACACCACCGGCAGCGTCAGGAAGAATTGCAGCAGTGCCCCCATCAGGGGGTTGTGGTGATACCACATGGGTACCGGCAGGCCGATCATGTGGCCCATGGTGAAGTACATGAGAACAACCAGAAACACCGCCGAGGCGATGAGTCTTGTTTTCATTTCTTTCAGGGGATTTTCCGTCTGCACCGGCTGGGGTGCCGCCTTCTTCCCCGGCGTTTCCGGAATGGCTCCGTAGCCTGCGTCCGACACTGCCTTCTGAATGGCGGGGATGACGCTCTCGTCCTTGGCCTCCACCACCATGGTGTTGGCCAGAAGATTCACCTCTGCGCTGTCCACACCGGCTGTCTGCCGGGTCACTTTCTCCACCCTGGCTGAACAGGCGGCGCAGGTCATACCGGTGACTTGGAACCGTATCTTCATAGTATCCTGTCCTTTCCAAAAAGTCAACAGCCACGTTGAAATTCCCGTTGACTTCTTTTTGTTTTTATGCTAACATCTTACCATAAATCGAGGAAAAAGCAAGTATGCACTATTTTGTGCGATACTACCCTTTTTGATACTGGAGGTCATCATGGTCACCAACGATCATTGCCCCGTAGAAGCCACCCTGGAGCTTATCGGCGGCAAGTACAAATCCCTGATCCTCTGGCACCTGGCCGGGGGCAAACTGCGGTTTAATGAATTGCAAAAGCAGCTGCCCAGCGCCACACCGAAAATGCTCACCCAGCAGCTTCGGGAACTGGAAGCGCAGAAACTGATCCACCGGGAAGTTTTTCCCGTGATCCCGCCCAGAGTGGAATACTCTCTCACGGAGCTAGGCAAGAGTTTGATGCCCATTCTGGTCGCCATGCGGGACTGGGGCAGCGAATACCTGAGTAAGAAGAACGTGAAGCCCTGCTGCTTCATGATCGGCTCCGATCCCGTCCACACCCCCACACCACAGAAAGGAACCTTATGAGAATCAAGATCACTTCCGACTCTACCTGCGACCTGTCCCCCCGGCAGGTCACCGAAAACGACATTACCATCATTCCGCTCATCGTCATGAAGGACGGGCAGGAATTCATCGACGGCGTGACCATCACCCCGGAGGAGATTTTCGCCCATGTGGCCAACGGCGGCAGCCTCTGCTCCACCGCAGCCCGGAGCGTGGGGACCTTCCAGGAGGTCTTTGCCAAGTACAGCAAGGAATACGATGCCGTCATTCACATTGACATCGGTGCCGATTTTTCCTCCAGCTATCAGAACGCCTGCGTGGCCGCAGCGGAGTTTCCCAACGTCCGGGTCATCGATTCCCGGAACCTGTCCACCGGTCAGGGCCATATCGTCATGAAAGCCGTGGAATTGTCCAAGACCATGGACGATCTGGATGCCATCGTGGAAGCGCTGGAGGACTACGTTCCCCGGGTGGAGGCCAGCTTCCTGCTGGACCGGCTGGACTACATGGCCAAGGGCGGCCGCTGCTCCAGCGTGGTGGCCCTTGGGGCCAACCTGCTGCACCTGAAGCCCTGCATCGAGGTCAAGGACGGAAAAATGTCCGTGGTCAAGAAGTACCGTGGCCACTATGACAAGTGCCTGGCCAATTACGTGGAGGACCGTCTGAAGGACCGGCCCAATCTGGAAACGGACCTGCTGTTCGTGACCCACACCCCCGTCACGGACGAGTGCATGGCCGCCGTGAAGGAAGCCATCGCCAAATACGGCAGCCGGTTCACCCATGTGGAGGACACCAACGCCGGATGCACCGTGTCCTGCCATTGCGGGCCGGGGACTCTGGGCGTGCTGTTCATCCGTGGCAAATAAAATACGGGCGGCAGAGGGATTTTCCCCTGCCGCTTTTTTCATGTTCCCTCTGCCGGATGAATCACCCGGCGGATATTTTTTTCTGCCTTGAACCGGGGCGTCATCAGTTCATGGCCACAGCCCAGGCATTTGAGGCGAAAATCCGCCCCGGTCCGCTCCACCAGCCAGCGCTTTTCGCCGCAGGGGTGGGCTTTTTTCATTTCCAGGATGTCTCCCACCAGAATCTCCATGGCTCACTCCCCCTTGATGGCATCCCAATACTGCTTCGCCGCTTGCTCTACCTTATTGGGTCCGTAGTGATAATAAGTCTTGCCCGCCAGAATGTCGGGAAGATACTGCTGCTTTACATAGTGATTGGGGAAATCGTGGGGGTACAGATACCCCTGCTCCCGCTCCATGGTGTAAGTGTCCGCATGGACGTTCTGCAAATGTCGGGGGAAGTCCCCCGCCAGGCCCTTGCGGACATCCGCCAATGCTTCATTCATGGCCAGGTAGCCGGAATTGGACTTAGGAGCAGTAGCCATCAGTACCGCCGCATCCCCCAGAGGAATCCTTGCCTCCGGCATTCCCACCATCAGCGCCATATCCACGCAGGATTTCACGATAGGTAAAATCATTGGATAGGCCAGACCAATATCCTCCGCCGCCGTGACCATCATCCGGCGGCAGGCTGCCTGCATCTGCCCCGCTTCCAGCAGCCGGGCAAGATAATGACAGGCCGCATCCGGATCCGAACCGCGCAGGGATTTTTGCAGGGCGGAAAGAAGGTCATAATAATTATCTCCCTCCCGGTCGGCATGCATGGCGCTTTTCTGGGTGACGGCTTTCGCATCCGCCAGGGTCAGGGTGATTTTTCCGTCCTGCGGAACCCCCACGGAGAACAGGACTTCCAGGGCATTCATGGCCTTACGGATGTCCCCGCCGCAGGCCCCGGCAATGTACTCCAAGGCCCCTTCCTCCGGGGCCGCCGTCAGGCCGTTCCGCTCCTCCAGATACTTCACCGCCCGGTGAATGGCCTGCAGGGCCGCCTCGGCGGAAATCTGCTTGAATTCAAAGACCGTGCTGCGGCTCAGGATGGCGTTGAACACGTAGAAATAGGGGTTCTCCGTGGTGGAGGCAATCAAGGTGATCTTCCCGTTTTCGATGTATTCCAGCAGACTTTGCTGCTGCTTTTTGTTGAATGACTGAATCTCATCCAGATACAGCAACACCCCGTTGGGAGCCAGGAACGTGTCCAACTGGGACACGATATTTTTAATGTCCGCCGTGGAGGCGGTGGTGGCGTTGAGCTGATAGAGGGTCCGCTTGGTCTGCTTGGCGATGATGTTGGCCACGGTGGTCTTGCCCGTGCCGCTGGGACCGTAGAAAATCATGTTTGGGATATTCCCGGAATCCACCAGCCGCCGCAGGACCCCGTCCTTCCCAAGAATATGCTCCTGACCGTAGACCTCATCCAGGGTCTGGGGCCGCAGAATATCGGCAAGTGGCTGGTACATGGCAGTTTCTCCTTTGACGTTTTCTCTAGTATAACACAGCTTACGCGAAAAGTCATCCGGTTTTGAAAATATTTTCGCCTGTTTGTTTGACTATTTTATAAACATCACAACGCCGCACTCATATGGATGGTCCAGAAACAGCACTTCCTGGCTCTTGGGGGCCCGGCGCAAAATCAGCAGCAAAATCAGGAAGTCTCCCCCGCCGCCCAAAAACATGGCCTCACCCAGCAGAAACAGGAAGAAACTCCCGGTTACAATGGATACGGCAGTCAGGCCGAAGCCCAGCATCACCGTAGGCATCACGCCGCCGAATATGTACTGACCTTTTTTCAGCGGGTCCCGGCAGGTGCAGTAGGGTGTCAGCATACTCCAAATAATGCCGAATTCAATGCTTTTCCGGTGATTTTCCGCAAAAATCCCCCAGCAGATACCGTGTATCAACTCATGGACCACGCAAAGCGCCAGGGATCCCACGAAAAACGCCAGCCAGGTATCAAATCTGACCACGCACCGGCTAAACCCATACTTTTCAAGATACAAAAACGCCCCAATGAGGCAGAACGGGGTCATCAGTAAGGCCCCCAGATTTGCTTGGACAACGCTGACCGTCAAGTCCTTCCGCTCGTAGCCCTGGGCCGTCAGCTTTTCGGATGTGACCGCAAATTCTGCCTTCCGTTTTTCCTCCCGGGCCGTTAAGGCCCGCTCTTTTCTTGCCATTTTCTTCTCCTTTACGGAAAAGCGCCCGGAGGCAGTCCGGACGCTTTTGATTTTTAGAATGTGGCCACATCCGGGTCCGCCGGCATGGCCTTGTCCACAGAAATGGCGGTCAGGATGGGACCCTTGTCCCCTTGATAGAGGGCATGGGGTTCACAGGAAATTTTCGCAGTGACCATGACCCACTCCCGGGACTTGAGGCTCGCCGCCTTCTCGTAGCGGCAGGGCACGCCGCAGAACTGAATATCCTCCACGCAGCAGGTCATCACGAACCGGCCGGGGGCGAACATCTTATTCTTGTCCTTCCGCAGCATGGCCACCTGGGCCTTGAAGCAGACGGTCTTGCCCTCGTACTTCTCCGGCTCCTCGTTCACGTCCCGATACCACAGGGCGTAATCCTCGTCCTTCACGGTGATGATGGGAGCGTTGATGTCAAAGGGCAGCGGGTCCACAATGTCGTCCTGCTGGGTGGTGCCATCGGTGTACTCATAGAGAATATCCACCTGCCGGTTGGCGGCACGGGCTACTTTATGCAGGGGCATGGTGTCCTCCCCGGGCTTCACCCGGTTGAAAATCACCATCTGGGCCCCGGTGAGCTTGTCCATCATCAGGTTCCGCATATTGGCGTTATACGCCTGAAAGGTGGTGGCATCGGCAAACATGACCTCCTGGGCCACGGCCCACTCCTCCGGGAACCGAGCGTACAGGTCGCCCACCAGCTTCATGCCGTTCAGCTCGGCAACCACCCGCTCGGCCTTATGCTTCCGGGACAGCTCCCGCAGCTCCCCGGACGTGACGGAGTCCTGATCGACCACTTCCAGATAGACGTTCTTGTAGGGGTAGGAACTAAAATCGTACTCCTCCTCCCCTTCCTCGCAGACCAGAAGCAGGGTCCGCTCGCCGGAATTGAACCGGGGATCCTCCAGGGTCTCCTGAATAAACTTGGTCTTGCCGGAATCCAGAAATCCGGTAAACACATAAACGGGAATTTGCTCCATGCTTACACCCCGAACAGGCAGGCCAGGCCCTCTTCATCCAGCTTGGAGCCGATAACGCACAGCTTGCCGGTAACGTCGGCAGTGCCGAAGCGGACATTCTCCTCACCGGGAACGAAGTCAAAGTGGATCCATTTGCCGTCCTCAGCGGGCACGATGCCCTTGGCCCGGAGAATGATGCCGTAACTACCGGAATCCAGACCCGTTAGGGCTTCCTTCACATTCTCCACGGTGAACTTCCGGGAAGTCTCCACACCCCAGGAGGTGAACACCTCGTCGGCGTGGTGGTGATGATGGTGATGCTCCTCGCCCTCATCGTCCTCGTCATGGTGATGGTGGCAGCAGCAGTGATGCTCATGCTCGTCATCGTCCTCATCCTCGTCGTGATGGTGATGGCAGCAGTGGTGGTCATGGTCGTCATCATCGTCATCGTCATGGTGATGGTGGCAGCAATGATGCTCGTGGTCGTCATCATCCTCGTCATCATGGTGATGGTGATGATGGTGATGCTCCTCTTCCTCCACGTCTTCCTCTTCTTCCTCCAGCTTCAGCCGCTCCTGCTCCAGAGCCGCCAGCTCCGCAGCCAGAGAAGCCTTTCCTTCCATGGCCTCCAGAATCTGAACGCCGGTCAGCTGGTCCCAGGGGGTGGTGACGACGGTGGCAACAGCGTTATGCTCCCGGATCAGAGCCACGGCAGCGTCCAGCTTATCCTGAGCAATAGAGTCGGTCCGGGACAGGAGGATGGTGGAGGCGGTCTCGATCTGGTTATTGTAGAACTCGCCGAAGTTCTTCATATAGACCTTCACCTTGGTGGCATCGGCCACGGCTACGGTGTTGCCCAGGGTCACATCGTCGCCGGTGACTTTGTTCACGGCACCGATCACATCGGACAGCTTGCCCACACCGGAGGGCTCGATGAGGATACGGTCGGGATGGTACTCGGCAATGACCTTCTTCAGGGCCTTGCCGAAGTCGCCCACCAGAGAGCAGCAGATGCAGCCGGAGTTCATTTCGGTAATGGCGATTCCGGCCTCCTGCAGAAAGCCGCCGTCAATGCCGATCTCACCGAACTCGTTCTCGATGAGGACCAGCTTTTCGCCCTTGTAGCCCTCGGCGATCATTTTCTTGATCAGGGTCGTCTTACCGGCTCCCAGAAATCCGGAGTAAATGTCGATTTTGGTCATAAAAACACCTTCTAAAAAGATTTTCTGCTATGTAGTATAGCACTGTTTTTGAAAAATAGCAAGGTTCTGCCGGAAAAATCCCCCGGAAATTGCTTTCCGGGGGAAATCTATCAGGGTTCGTCCGGCAGGGTCTTTCCGTCCATGACCATGTCAATAAGCTCGATGGCCCGGTCCACGCTGTCCTGGTCGGGAATCGTCACATACAAGTATTCACCGGGGGCAGAGCAGGTCTCCCGGGAATCCCCGTAGCCGGTCACGGCATAGGAGACGATGTGCCAGCTGGCCAGGTCGTCCAGCTGCATTTTCACAAGCTTGGAAAGGTCATTCATATCGAAGTTGGTAGCGAACATTCCTTCCAGGCTGTCCATGATCTGGGTGTAATTGGACAGAATGGTGGTGCCGCTGGTGAGCTTCTTCACTACGCCGGTAATAACCTTCATCTGATTCTTGCCACGGTCATTGTCGCCGCCGGGCAGGGCATACCGCTCCCGAGCGAAGGCCAGGGCCTCCTCACCGTTCAGGTCGTTTTCGCCCTGCTGGATATAGAACTCGTTCAGCGCCCAGAACTCATAATCCGAGTCCACGGTCACGCCGCCGATGGCATCGATGAGGGTCTCGAAGCCGGAGAAGTTGATCTGGGCATAATAGTCGATCTGCTCGTTGTACAGGTCGGACAGGCCCCGCATGGACACGTCCGTGCCATAAATGCCCAGGTGGGTCAGCTTATCCATGGAGCCGCCGTATTCCGGGTTGGCCACATAATAATCCCGTGGGGTGTTCAGCAGCAGGATCTGCTTGGTCACCGGGTTCACGGCAGCAATGATGTTCACGTCGCTGCGGCTGGAATCCAGCACGGCGCTGCGGGTGTCCGAACCGCTCAGGTAGAGCAGGAAGGGCTTCTTGGTAATGTCATTGCCGGTGAGTCCGCCCCAAGGGGATGTAGGCTTGGCGGGCGTGTTGTCGCCGTTGGTGGGTTCGGTCTTGACGGTGGTCACCTGGCTCAGTGTCCGCACCCGGGTGGAGAAGTCCGCATAGCCTTCCGTATCGGAAAGGATGCTGGTATAGGCCTGATTCAGCAGAATGGCCCGGACCTCGCCGTTGTACAAAGCCCCCACCAGGTCCACCAGAGTCTCATACCTGCTAAAGCTTACGTTGCCATTCAGATTGTCGCTGATGTGCTCCATGGCCTGGCGGATATTGTCCTTGTCGAAAGCGTCGGTGTAGCCGAAGGTATCCCCTGCCATGTCTGCAAGGGTGGAAACAGTGTCCTCCTGCAGGACGTAGATTTCCACCACGGCGCTGGAAGATGTGCCGCCGGTGACACGGTCCAGGACCGCCTGCAATTTGTTCACAGCCAGCGTTCCGGCAATGCACCCGGCAGAAATCAGGAATGCAAGCACATAGGCTACCACCCGGCGTCCGATGCGCTGGTCCTTCTGCCATTTTCCGGTCTTGGGGAAAGCAAGGATGGCCGCAAGCAGGTCCAGCAGAACCACGATGCCCAGCAAGAGAAAGCCATACTTGGCGGGCAGCATATTCAGCTTCACGATAAAGGCCGCAAAGAAGCCCTCACAGGCTGCCAGCAGCACCAGAAACACCCAGGAAAGTGCGTTCCATTTCGATTTTCTCATATTCAGCAGTCACCTGTTATCTCTCTAAAAAAATCTTGATATATGGGAATGGTCTTATTAAACCACAGCTTACGGAATTTGTCAACGGTTTGTTGCCTTTATTCCCGGATCATATCGAGAAATTCATCTTCCGTTAATATTTGGACGCCCAGTTCCCTTGCCTTCCGTTCCTTGGAGCCGGCGTTCTCGCCCACCACCACGAATTTTGTCTTTTTGCTGACGGACCCGGAGACTTTTCCGCCCAGGTTCTCAATCTGCTCCGTGGCTTCCTCTCTTGTGAACCGGCTCAAGGCTCCGGTCAGCACGAAGGTCATGCCCGCAAATCGCTGGTCCCCCACCTGCCGCAGACTCTGGAAGTTCACGCCCGCCTGCCGCAGCCGTTCCAGAAGATGCCTGGACTGGGGCTGGGCAAACCAGTCGGCAATAAACCCGGCAGTGACTTCGCCCACATCCGGGACCTCCGTCAGTGCTTCCACGCTGGCCTGCTCCAGAGCGTCCAGAGACCCGAAGGCCGTGGCCAGGACTTTTCCGGTCTTGACCCCCACCTGCCGGATGCCAAGAGCGTAAATGAGGCGGCTCACGTCCCGGCTCTTGCTGTCCTGGATGGCGGAGAGCAGTTTTTTTGCCGCCGTGTCGCCCTTCTGCCACAGGGAGCCCACCTCCTCCGGCGTCAGATAGTAAATATCCGCCGGGGATTTCAGGTAGCCCTTTTCGATCAGTGCATCCACGATGGCGCTGCCCAGGCCGTCAATGTCCATGGCGTCCCGGCTGACGAAATGGGCGATATTTCGGGAAAGCTGGGCCGGACATTCTGCACCGGTGCAGCGCAGGAAGGCCCCGTCCTCATCCCGCTCGGTCTTGGCCCCGCATATCGGGCATTTATCCGGCAGGAAATAGGGCACGGCATTTTCCGGCCGCTTGGAAAGGACCACTTCCAGAATTTCCGGGATGATCTCCCCGGCCTTGCGGATTTTCACAGTGTCCCCGATGCGGATGTCCCTCTGGGAAATGAAATCCTGATTGTGAAGCGTTGCATTTGTAACGGTAGTTCCAGCCAGATACACAGGGCTGACCACCGCCTTCGGCGTCAGAACACCGGTGCGGCCTACTTGGACCACAATGTCCTCTACCACCGTTTCCTTGATTTCCGGGGGGTACTTGTAGGCCACGGCCCACCGGGGATATTTGGCAGTATCGCCCAGCCGCTCCCGCTGCAATAGGTCATTTACCTTGATGACTGCTCCGTCAATGTCGCAGGTCAGCTTTTCCCGCTCTGCGTCGATGCGGGTCACTTCGGCGCCGATCTCGTCGGGCTTGGAGAGCAGCTTGTGGGGAATGGTGGGAAAGCCCAGGTCTTTCAAAAAGTCCAGACTTTCCCCGTGGGTCGTGAAAAGTTTCCCTTCCGCCAACTGGACGTTGAACACATAAATGTCCAGTCCCCGCTTGGCGGCGATCTTCGGGTCCAGCTGCCGCAGAGAACCGGCAGCGGCGTTCCGGGGGTTGGCAAACAGGGGCTTCCCCTGCTCCTCCTGGGTCCGGTTCAGCCGCCGGAAGCTGGTTTTCGGCATGAACACCTCTCCCCGGACGATGAGCCGCTCCGGGGCATTGTTCAGTACCATGGGAATGGTGTGGATGGTCCGCAGGTTCTCCGTCACATCCTCGCCCACGTTGCCGTCTCCACGGGTGGCTCCCCGGACGAATTGGCCGTTCTCATATTCCAGCGCCACAGAAAGGCCGTCGATTTTCGGCTCCACGGAAAATACCGTATTGGGGTCCGCAGCAAGCATCCGGTCCACAAAGTCCGACAGCTCTTCCTTGGAGAAAACATCCTGCAGGCTGTTCAGGGGCACCGGATGGGTAACTTTTTCAAATTTGGACAATGCCTCGCCCCCCACCCGCTTGGTAGGCGAATCGGCACGGGCCAACTCCGGGTGGGCCTGCTCCAGTTCCTCCAATTCCCGCAGCTTCAGATCGTAATCCCGGTCGTCCATGGTGGGATCGTCCAGCACATAATAGCGATAGTTGGCGGCGTTCAACTCCTCAACCATCCGGTCCATTTTCTCTTTGAGTTCCATAGTTGCCTCCGGTCTGCAAATAAGTATTGGGCACCTGGCCCACGATGACGGTCTCCGCCACCACCACCTGACTGCTGACGGTAAAGCTCTCCGTGGAGCCTAAGATCAGCACGGTCACGTCTACGAATACGTCCATTGTCATCTGCTGCAGGGTCTGGTTGATGCCCGCCTGGGAAAAGCAGCTGGAAAAGGACGCATCGGAATTGCGGATAGTAAGAATTTCAATGGGAATGGAAAAGCCCCGCCCGGCAAATACCTCCGGCAGCACCAGCGACCCGATGGGTACCCCCAGTGCCGAGGAATCCATGTCCAGAATTTCCTGATTAATGAGGGCCAGAGTCTCGGTTTTCAGTCGGTTGATCTCCCCCATGTTGGTTTTCAGGGCGGTAATGCGGCCTTCCAGGTCCTTCTCAAAGTACACAAGCCGGTCATACTGGATGGTCCCTTCGGCAATTTCCCGGTCCACCGCATCGTTGATGAGGTCCGAGGTCACGTTTTTCACCTGGGTCTGGGCCAGTTCCGTCAGGACCTTCCGGTATTTTGTCCGCAGGACCAACAGAACGGCCACGGCCAGCAGCGCCAGCACCGCCGTCAGGCACAAAATCCGCCGCAGCACCCGCTTCACGGCACCCACCCCCTTTCAGGGCAGGATATGCCGCAGCGCTGCCTTTTAGGACAGCTTTTTCATGCTCTTGAAGGCCGTCTTGGCCAGCAGCTTCTTGGTGCCCACGGTATCAAAGGCGATTTCCAGCAGGGCGTCCCCGCCCATTTTGACAACGGACAGCACCATGCCCTTGCCGAAAGCCGTATGCTCCACCATTTCGCCCTGATGCAGTTCCGGGACCTCAGTGGTCGTCACGGACACGGAAGCCCCGTAGCTGGGCAGGGTGTGGTGGACCGGGGTCCGGTGGGCATAGCTGTTCTGATTGTGATGATAGCCGCCCCGGCGAACGGTAATGTCCTCCGGAATCTCCTTCAGAAACCGGGAGGGCAGCGTGGCGTTGGTCCGGCCATAGAGCATTCTCTGCCGGGCATAGGAAATGGTCAGGGTCTGCTTGGCCCGGGTGATGGCCACATAGCAAAGCCGCCGCTCCTCCTCCATTTCCTCCGGGTCGCCGATGGAGCGCATACCGGGGAACAGCCCGTCCTCGAAGCCCACCAGAAACACATGGGGGAATTCCAGGCCCTTGGCGGAGTGAATGGTCATCATCACCGCCGCATCGTCCCCCTCGTTATACTGCTCGATGTCCGTATAAAGGGCGATTTCTTCCAAAAATCCTTCCAGAGTCGGCTCCGGGGTGGAATCCATGTAATTCTGAATGCTGGATTTCAGTTCCTGCACGTTTTCCAGCCTTGTGATATTTTCCTCCGTGGGCTTGCCCTGGAGCATGGCAATGTAGCCGCTGCGAATGAGCAGCGCATCGTAGAATTCTGTCAGGGAAAGGCCCGTATCCAGCAGCTCCCGCATATCGGCGATCATCTGCACAAAGGCCTCAAACTTTCCTGCGCTCTTTTCGATTGGCCCGAAGTCCTCCGCATGGGCGACCACATCGTAAAGGGAAATGCCCTCCGCCTGGGCCAGCCGCTGGGCGGCTTCGATGGTCTTGGCACCCAACCCACGGGGTGGGTTGTTGATGATGCGGCTCAAGCGCAGGTCGTCGTTTGGATTGTTGACCACGCAGAGATAGGACAGCATATCTTTGATTTCCGCCCGGTCGAAGAACCGGGTGCCGCCGATGACCCGGTAGGGAATGCCGTTCCGCTTGAAGGAAAACTCCAAAGCGTTGGACTGGGCATTGGTCCGGTACAGCACGGCAAAATCCTTGAAATTCTTTCCTCTGGACTTGGCGAGGATCTGCCCCGCCACAAAGTTGCCCTCGCTGTTCTCGTCCTGGGCCTCATAGACCAGGATGGGTTCCCCGGAGCCGTTGGCGGTCCAGAGCCGCTTGCCCTTCCGGCCCACATTGTGGGAAATGACTGCATTCGCAGCGTTCAGGATGGACTGGGTGGAACGGTAATTCTGCTCCAGGCGAATGGTCCGGGCGGCGGGGTACTGATTCTCAAAGCTGAGAATATTTTCTATGCTGGCTCCCCGGAAGCGATAGATGCTCTGATCATCATCGCCCACCACGCAGATATTCTGCTGCTTGCCGGAAAGCAGGCTGGTGAGCAGGTATTGCATGTGGTTGGTGTCCTGGTACTCGTCCACCAGTACATAGCGGAACTTCCGCTGATAGAATTCCCGGACCTCCGGGAACTGCTGCAACAGCTCCACGGTTTTGAAGATAATGTCGTCAAAATCCAGCGCATCGTTGTCCTTCAGCCGCTTCTGGTAGATGGCATACGCCTGGGCAATGGGCTTCATCCGGGAATCAGAGCTGCGCTCGGCCTTTTCGGCCATTTCCTCCGGGGTGACCATCTTGTCCTTTTCCCGGCTGATGGCGCTCAGGACCATCCGGGCCGGGAAGGTCTTGTCGTCCAGACCCATATCCCGGATGATGCCCTTCATAATGCGCTCGGTGTCGGCAGTATCGTAAATGGCGAAATGCTCCGTGTAGCCCAGGCGTCCGATCTCCCGCCGCAGGATGCGGCAGCAGGCGGAGTGGAAAGTCATGGCCCAGATACCGGAGGCCTCCGGGCCGAGAATTTTCGCCAGCCGGTCCTTCAGCTCGTTGGCGGCCTTGTTGGTGAAGGTAATGGCAATGATGCTCCAGGGCAGGGCCGGGTCCACGGCGCAGAGCCGATCCACCCGTGCCGCATCCTCCTTGGAAAAGGGCTGCTTGACGGATTCCAGGAAACTCACGTCGTCCTCAGTAATGTTGGCGGGGATATAATCGGAATCGCTGCCGGAGCCGAAGCGGATGAGGTTGGCAATCCGGTTTATGAGCACCGTGGTCTTTCCGCTGCCCGCACCGGCCAGCAGGAGCAGCGGTCCCTGAGTGGTCAGCGCCGCCTGGAGCTGCATATCGTTCAAATCAGAAAAGCACCCGGCAATGGTATTCCGCCGGGCTGTCAAAAATCGTTCTTGTAATTCTTTGGTCATATACGCACCTGTCATTCTCTCTATGGTAGCGTCTATTTTACCTTATTTTTCGCAAAAGGTAAAGAGGGAATTATTCCAGCAGGGCCCGCAAATGGCCCAGGGCCTTCTTTTCGATTCTGGAAATCTGCACCTGGGACACCTGCATCACCGCCGCCACCCGGCTCTGGGTCAGGCCGTGATAGTAACGCAGGCGGATAACCATGGCTTCTCTGGGTTCCAGCGCATCTACTGCCTGCCGCAGGGCGATTTTCTCCACCAGCTCCCCTTCCCCGGCAGTGTCCGTCAGGACGTTTTCCAGGGTGAAGCCCTCCTCGCCGTTTTCCTGCTGGATGGACTCCGTTGCTGCCGTAGCCGATTCCGCCACGGCGATTTGCTCCGGGGTCAGGCCGGTGGCTTCGGAGATTTCCCGCAGGGTCGGCTCCCGGCCCAGCTTCCCCGTCAGGTCCGTGCGGGCCAGCCGAATGCTCCCCGCCTGCTCTTTTACGCTCCGGGAAACTTTTACCGCTCCATCGTCCCGCAAAAAACGTCGGATTTCTCCGGCGATCTTTGGCACGGCATAGGTAGAAAACTGCGTTCCGAATTCCGGGTCGAAGCCCGCCACGGCTTTCAGGAAGCCCAGACACCCCAGCTGGTACAGGTCCTCCGGGTCCGTACCCCGGCCCTGGAACCGGCGGACCACGGACCAGATAAGGCCGGTATTTTCATTGAGCAAGGTCTCCCCGGCGTCCCGATCCCCGGATCGGGCCTTCCGGAGCAGTTCCTGGGTAGAAAGACTCATTGCCGCCGAGCCAACCGACGGCGCATATGTACCGTGGTCCCCTTTCCGGGTATGGACGCGACCTGCAAGCTAGTCATAAAGCTCTCCATAATGGTGAAGCCCATGCCGCTGCGCTCCGTGCCGCCGGTGGTAAAGGCCGGCCGGCGGGCAGCTTCAATGTCCGCAATGCCCACGCCCTTGTCTTTTATCACAATATCCAGCACATTATCCTTCAATATCCGGCAGCGCATGGTGATAAGCCCCAGGGCCTCCGGATAGGCGTGAACGATGCAGTTGGTCACGGCCTCGGAAACTGCCGTCCGTATGTCCCCTAATTCCTCCATAGTGGGGTCAAGCTGGGCCGCAAAGCAGGCCACCGCCGACCGGGCGAAGGCCTCGTTGCTGGACCGGCTGGGAAATTCCAGAATCATGTAATTGTCGAATTTCATCCTACTGCCTCCCGTATCTCCACCAGTTTGTCAATACCCGACGCCCGGAACACCCGCAAGGGCTGCGGCCCCAGACCCGTGAGCATTAAAGTCCCCTCCAGCCGGGTCATGCAGCGCAGGGCGTTGATGACCACCGCAATGCCGGAGGAATCCACGAAGCTGACCTCCTGAAAATCCAGCACGCAGACCTGCGGCGCGTAGGCTTCTATTTTGGCCTCGATGGAACGAATGAAGGCCTTGGCCCGGTGATGGTCGATCTCCCCGGTCAGGGCCACCGTCAGCTTTCCGTCCTGCAAAAAGCTGGTAAACTGCATACGATCTCCTCCTTGGTTCTATTTTCCATTTCAGTATAGGCAATTTCCCGGTGTTTTGCCGTCGAAATAAGTACGGAAATAAAAAAGAGGGCTTAGAAAGCCCTCAGAAAATTTTATTCTTCTGCCCGCAGGCCCACGATGCGGCTGTGCCCGGACACATAATGATAGGGCGTGACCTCCGTGGCCGCCCCCGGTTCCAGAGTCCCCACATCCCAGGTGTAGCAGGTCCCGCCAATGTAGGTGTCGCTGGGGGTATCGTAGGCTTTGTAGAGCAGCGTCACCCCGGTGAAGGTCCGGTCCGTCCGATTCATCAGGAGAAGGGTAATATCCCCGATTTCCTGAATATCCACGGCGTTTTCCGGCAGCAGGTCGCTTTTCTCCGTCTCTGCCTGGACCCATTGAAGGCTCCCGGACCAATGCTCAGCGTTTTCCGCCATGACCATGGTCACCTGTCCCGGCGGCAGGGCTTCAAAGGGGAAGGTCAGCTTCTTCTCCCCGCTCTGGACCGTCACGGTGCCGTCCAGCGGGCCCTCCGTGAGATTCTCTATCCGCAAAGACGCCACCTGCATCTCCATGTCCGTCTCCCCGGTCTGGATGCGGGGGCCGTCGTAGGTCCCCTTGGCTTCCACCCGGATGGTCTCCGTGGCCCAGGGCAGGCGCACCTGCTTGCTGCCTCCGGCGTAGACGCTCAGGGCAAAGCCCGCCGCCATGCCGAAGGCGATCATCGTCAGTCTGTTCATGCCATCGCTCCTTCCGTGCCGCCCATTATAAGGCCCGACTTTGGAAGGAATGGCAGAAAACCGTCTCCGGAAAGAAAAAATCTCCCGGCAAAAAGCCGGGAGAATCGAAAAATTCACTCCAAAATATGTTCCATTCCCATTTGCAGGATGGTATAAACATGGTCGTCCGCCAGAGAATAGAGGATATTTTTTCCTTCCCTGCGGAATTTGATGAGCTGCATTTGTTTTAAGAGCCGAAGCTGGTGAGAAATGGCGCTCTGGGTCACCTGCGTGGCCTCGGCGATGTCCGTAACGCACATTTCCCGCTCCGCCAGCAGGGACAATATCTGCACACGGGTGGGGTCGCAGAAGCCCTTGAAAAGCTCCGCTATTTTTTCTGCAATGTCCCTGTCCGTTATCCGTTCCATGGCATTCCCTCCCGTTCTTTCCTATATTGTAATCGAATCGTTCAAAAAATGCAAGGGATAGTTTTCAAAACCATTTCATCGGGTCATGGATCAGATTTTTCAGTCATTTGAACTGATTTTATTAAATTTTCCGCCTGCTATTGCACTTTTTCTTTCGTTCGACTATAATGAATCCAACGTTCTTCGGAAGAGAGAACGGAAGAAACGGAGGTACAGCCTATGCTGTCCATTGAACATTTCACGAAAACCTACGGCGAGAAAAAGGCCGTCAGCGACCTGACCCTGCACATCGCCCCCGGCGAAATTTGCGGCTTCATCGGCCACAACGGTGCCGGAAAGACCACCACATTGAAAGCCTGCTGCGGTATTCTGCCCTTTGACGAGGGGGAGATCACCGTCTGCGGCCACTCCATCCGAAAGGACCCCATTGCCTGCAAGCAGGCCCTTTCCTATGTGCCGGATAACCCGGACCTGTACGAATTCCTCACGGGCTTCCAGTATCTGAACTTTGCAGCGGATATTTATGGGGTCAGCAAGGTCGACCGGACCGCCCGCATTCAGGAATTCGGGGAAAAGCTGGGCATGACCGACGATCTGGCCCTGCCCATTTCCGACTGTTCCCACGGTATGAAGCAGAAAATTGCCCTGATGGCGGCCCTCATCCATCAGCCCCGGCTTATTTTGCTGGATGAACCCTTTGTGGGTCTGGACCCCCTGGCTACCCATCAGCTGAAAACCCTCATGCACGAGCATTGCCGGCGGGGCGGGGCCATTTTCTTCTCCACCCATGTGTTGGAGGTGGCCCAGAATCTCTGTGACAAAGTCGCCATCATCAAAAACGGCGCTCTGGTGGCCAGCGGCACCATGGAGGAGGTCCGGGGCAGTCAATCTCTGGAGCAGGTCTTTCTGGAACTGGAGGGGCAGGCATGATCGGCGCATTGATCCGTGTCCGCTTCCGGGCCCTGTTCGCAGGTCTGACCCGTCAGAGCCGGACCGGGAAAAAGAAAACCTCCCCGGTGCTGTTCATCGTGCTTTACGGCTATATTGCCCTGATGATGGTGTTTCTGTTTGCTTCTACCTTCTCCGAATTGGCGGGACCTTATCATCAGACGGGGCTGGACTGGCTTTATTTTGCCATGGCGGGACTGATCGGGCTGGCCATGTCGGTGCTGGGCAGCGTCTTTTCCACCCAGAGCCAGCTTTATGAAGCCAAGGACAACGGTCTTCTGCTGTCCATGCCCATTCCGGCCAGGCTGATTTTACTGAGCCGGATGGTCCCCCTGCTGGCGTTGAATCTGGTATTTTCGGCGCTGGTCATGGTCCCGGCCTTCGTGGTCTATGCAAATCTGGTCGAATTCAACCTTTGGGGCTTCTGCTTCCAGCTTCTGAGCCTTCTGGGGGTGGTACTGCTGTCCCAGGCCATCGCCTGTCTGCTGGGCTGGCTGCTGCATTTGCTTCTGAGCAAGATGAATAAGTCCGTTGCCTCCATGCTGTACATGATCGTCTTTCTGGGGATCTACTTCGCCATTTATTCTCAGGCTCAGCAGATCCTCGCCGCCATGGCCTCCGGCGGCACGGCCATCGCCGCCGCACTGCAAAGCTGGGTATGGCCTTTGTATGCCATGGGCCGGGGCAGCCTGGGGGCCTTCGGGTACTGCCTGGGCTTCCTGGCCGTCTGCGCCGCCGCCTTCGCCCTGGTTTACTGGGTTCTGAGCCGGACCTTCCTGGCCACAGCCACCATGGGCCGCACCGTCCGCCGGGCCAAAAAGCTGGATTGGTCCCGGACCGACCGCCGCCGTCCCATTCAGGCCATCACCGGCAAGGAATGGAAAAAGTTTCTGGGAACGCCGGTGTACCTGACCAACATGGGTCTGGGCCTTATTTTCACGGCCCTGCTGCCCATTCTGGGCCTGGTGTTCCGGTCCAAGCTGATGCTCTTGGTGCATCTTTTCGGCCTGTCCGGGGGCGTTCTGACGGCCATTCTCTGCGCCGGGCTTTGCTATGTGGGTTCCATGTCCCTGATCTCCACCCCCTCCGTGTCCCTGGAAGGGAAGAATTTCTGGATTCTTCGGTCCATGCCCGTCAGCAGCAAAACCATCCTGCTGGGCAAGCTGCGGCTGCACCTGCTCTGCTGTGTGCCGCTGAATGTACTTTCCGGTCTGGTGCTGGCGTTAGCCTATGGCTGCGGGCCCATCAACGCCCTGCTGGCTTCGCTCATCCCCGGTCTGTTCGGGGTCCTGAGCGGCGTGCTGGGCCTGGTGTTCGGCCTCAAGTGGGCAAGATTCGACTACATCAGCGAAGCCTACCCCTGCAAGCAGTCCGGTTCCGTGGCTGCCGCCATGTTCTCCCTGTGGGGGCTGGTACTGGTCCTGGGCGGCGGGTACTTCCCACTTTCCCCGCTGCTCTCCCCTACCGGGTATCTGGCCCTCTGCGCCGGAATTCTGGCGGTTCTGTCCTTTGCCCTCTACCGGCTGCTCCTTGGCTGGGGCGTCCGGAAGTGGGAGTCCCTGTAAAAAGCCAAGCCCTCCGGTAAAGGCGGGTGTCCGTAAAACAGTTAAGGAAGAACTTAACTATTTTACGGCATCTGTCAGGCGGGGTTGGTAACAGCAACAGAATGAGCGATGCTTAGTGTAACAACTGGGCATCGCTTATTTTTGCTTATCGACAAAATTCACTTTTTGCAGGTCTTGAGCTACAATATTGGCAAAAGACATTGAATGATTGGAGGTATTACCATGGCTGAGAATTTAACCTATACTCGTTGCGGCGATTACTACATCCCCGGCATCAAACTTTCTTACACCGAACCCATCGAATGGAACCGCTTTTCACGCAGGGCGCATACATATCTTAAGGAACACCGCCAGATCCTCTACAATGACCTGATCCTGTCCGAGCAGTTGTTCCCGTATCTGAAAGAGATCGGCGAAACGGCAATGCGCCGTATGGAGCAGCTTGAAGCAGACATATTGAAAGCGAATCCTGCGCCGGATAAGGCTGCACAGCAGATGGCATGGGTACAGCATATGAATATGCTGAGGGCGCAGGCAGAGGAAATCGTGATGAACGAACTGATTTATACCTAACCTTGTCCCAACTTGGAACAAAGTTCAGAGCATGGGACCTCGCCGAAAGTTGCGGCGAAGTCCTTTTTAACTTCTGTCCAACTTGAGCAGAAGTTAAACTTCCCGACAAATTGGCAAGAAGTTATACAAAAGCGATACTTGGTTTTGCGGCCAGGTATCGCTTGTTTTTTGCCCATGGCTCAACACAATAGACTTATTCACATTTTTCGAGTACAATTATGATGAATGGAGATGAATCTGCACACAAACAGATAATTTTATTAAATTTCAAAAAATATTTGATAGATTGGAAAAAATCGGCCTATCTCATGCCCCTGTATTATAGAGGGGCAAAACAATACAGAAACCGAGGTGATTACAATGGCAAATATCAGCCCTTACAGCTTTATCGTCGTGTTGCCGCAGACGATTATTGAGATCCCGCAGTCCAGCAACTTGTCCTGGCTGACGCTGTTCTATGCGCTGCCGAAAGAACTGGTGGAGAAACGAGCAGAATATTTGGAACTGCCACGCAACATCCATCAGGTGCTGCAATCCGAGAAATACACAGCCATGATTCAGACGGACAGTTTTCTGGAACTGGTCTGGGACTGCTACGCATGGACAGCATGGCAGTTTTTCCAGATCCCCCATCAGGACGGCACACACCACGACACTCCCGGCGATTGGTCGCACTACTCTGGTGACTTCCCACTGTGGCGATTGTCCTATGAAATCATCAAGCATTTCCGCAAGAAATTTGAGAACGAAATGGAATGGAGCTTCCAGAGGTTATTCCTGATGGACAAGGACGACGAACTGCCGTGGCTCAGCTACAAGCACTTTGGAAACCTTGTTGGCAACCTGACCGATATGATCGTGCAGGAACAGAACTGGCAGCCAATGATTGATGAAATCTGGAACTGTCGTCAGGTCAACGACTACTCCGGGAAGAACTGTAACAAGAAAGATTTTATGCGCTCCTGGAACCACAGCCGCACCGCCCAGCACATTTCCATTGAGGACTTAATGGAAAACGGCACCACCATTGATGGTGAGCAGCTTTATGAGATTGCAGATCCCCGTGGAGAATTTGAATCCAAGGTGATTTCTGAAATTCACATTGAGGAGTTCAAGGGTAAGCTAACAGAGCAGGACGCAAAGATTTTGCAGATGCGCTATGACGGCTATTCCTTGCAGGAAATCGCAAATGCCGTTGGATTCAAAACTGCCGGGGCAGTCAGCAAACACATCGCAAAGATTGCCGGGAGCTATGAGGATTTTGTAACTGACGAATACATCACCTTTCTTAATACTCACGTGAAGGAGGCTTATAATGAACCATAGTTTGATATATGACATTCGAACATCCGAAAATGCACTAAGCACGTTAGTCAATTTTACGGGCGTGGTTCCTCCAATATGGGAAAAATATATTCAGCTCCGAAGCAACTACCGATATGATGAAGATCTTGTTGAAGATGTGATAAGCAAACATGGCCATTTCCCAACAAATTACGAAACGTGGATGTTTGTTTACTTCCATATAACAACGAGCGCCAATAAGTGTCAATCTTTTAAGACGCATGGCATTTTTGATTTGAAAAAATCTTATTTATGTCCTGATTCTGAATTGCGTCAGTTTTTAGATGATAAAGGCGTGGTAATCGACATAGATGCTCATAGCCTTAATTATCGAGGACAGGCATATGATAATATCATACGGAAAATACCCTTCCGGTTTCGATACAAAGGCTCATGCGTGTTGGTCTATTGGGAGAAAGTTTTATTACGATTATACCACTTGTGGGTTCTTGTCTGTTTGGGACAGCAGCCCGTATGGTGGATACGTCCATTGCCGTCCTGAAATTCTGTCTGACATTGACAATCTATTGGGCTTAACTCTATCACAAGAATGGCATTTGACGCATAAGCCTTATGAAATCGTAGCGATCATACAAGGCTCCGATATTGTGTATGACGGGGATGATAATCAAAGCAGCAAGGACAAAATTCTAAACTATCTAACCAAAGCATATAGTACCGCCTTTGGTTCACCATTTGAAGAAATTGTGCTGTTAAAGAACAATATTCAAGTACCACCACATAGGATTATTGAAATAAATCCGTTGAGCTATTGGTAAAACAAAATACTATTATGAACAGGCAGTCACGAGAAATCGCGGCTGCTTTTTCATGTCAGAAAGGAGCTTTTAATGAACAGACAACCCTTTGAAACTATGCCCGATGTAATGGACGCCAAGCAAATCGCAGAAGCATTGCAGATTTCCAAAGCCGGAGCATACAACCTTTTGAACAGCCCAGACTTCCCAACTTTACGTATCGGGGGGCGTAAAATGGTGATGAAAAACGACCTGTTGGAATGGCTAAAAAGCCATACAAACCATAAAGCATGAAATTACGGTCAAGACCCGAAAAAGTCAGAGATCAGACGATAGCGGGGTTGCAAACATACTCTGCATCGTCTGAGGACTTTCTATCGAAAAATCGTATCACTTTCCCGGTTCAAGAGCCGGGATATTTTTATGAAAACCAGGAGGATTTATGAGAACAGGACTTACTAAGAAGCAGAAAACAACCGCCATCTATTTTGATGAAGCCAGCAACATGATCGAGGTGCAGACCCACAATACAGACCTGAAGCGCCGTCTGCGTGAGTTTGCAGAAAAATATCCACAATGCTACCGACAGACCGACTATGATGGACAGGGCGGTCTGACCTTTGAAATTGAGAAAGGCAGGCTCAGTTTCCGTCTGACCGCTCCATATAGTGAGAAACGCCGACAGAGCGCAAGCGAATGGGCAAAGAAAACGGTTTTAGAAATACTCCGTGATTTGTAAAAATCACGTTTATCAAATATTTTGTTTGATAACACCTTGCAATAATTTTCTGATGCGAATATAATTAGAATTAAGTACAAGGAGGTGGTCAACGTGATTGTTTCTTATACAAAGCTCTGGAAATTACTGCTCGATAAGAAATTGAAGAAAACCGATCTAAAAGATCTTGCTGGGATAAGCAGCAGCACCCTTGCAAAACTCGGCAAAGATGAATATGTGTCAATGGAAAGTCTCGCAAAGATATGCGCAGCTCTCAACTGTAACATTGGCGACATCGTTGATTTTTTCAAAAGCGAAGAATAATCGGAGGATATAGTTATGACAGAAAATAGTATTGCAAAAACTTTGCGCATCATTGGTATTGTGGAAGTTATATGTGGCATCATACTTGGCTTTATCATTTTGGCATCTGGCGAGGACTTTGGTTGGGTCGGCATTGCTGTAATGATTACGAGTTTCATTACTTGTATGATGTTTTTGGGGTTTGCCGAGATCATCAATTTGCTCCAAAAGAATGCTGACAAGCAGGATGCGTTACTGGCTTTCCTGAAAGAGCAGCCTACGACGGAAAAGGCTGCACCGAAGTCAGTGCTGCAGGATATTGAATCTAATCTCCCGGAAATGTAAGAGGTAGAATTATGTCAGAAAGATTTATAAGGCTGTATGAATTACAGAATAATTTATATAGCGTCGGGTCGCCGGTTATTGTTTCTGCCGGTGCTTTGTTAAAGGATACTCAAACAAATAATATAATTGTCCAGCTTAAATTTCAAAGCGTTTCTGTAACACCTATCAAAGCATTGAAGGTTGGCATCGTAGCTTTTGATATTGCCGGAAAAGAAATTGAAGGTGTTGACGAATATCAGTACCTCGATCTGAAAATTCAAAACGGACAAGAATTTGGCTCTAATAAAGCTATCGTAATGCCTGATGCTGTAACACGCTCTTTTTCGGTTAGGAATATAACTGTGGTGTTAGAAAACGGAAATGTTCAGGATGTTTCCATGCCTATGACAATATTACCGAAGGGGACACTCTTACAATCCGGCCTAAAAGATGCTGAAATGGTTAAGCAGTATAAACTGTCTGTCAATGATAAAGCTGCCTATATCCCGCAGGAAACAAATGATCTGTGGATGTGTTCCTGCGGTGAATGGAATATCGGCGATTTCTGTACCAGATGTAGGGCAAAGAGAACGGTCGTTTTTTCTGCTTATGATATTCCTGCGCTTACCGATAAAATGACTTCACGCCTTGTCACCGAGCAAGCGCAGCGGGAAGAACAACAACGGATCGCAGAGATTGAAAGGCAAAGGGAGGCGGAAGAAGAAGCAAAATGTAAGGCTTTAGAAAAAGAGAAACGAAAGAAGAACAAAAAAAGGGCAAAAATTGCAACAGCAGTTTTTGCTGCACTTCTGCTTCTCGCTCTATGGCAATTGTGGTTATATCCTGATGTAGTTCAAACCGCTATACAGTATAATAGAGCAATTGAACTTATGGAAAATGGCGATGCAATGTCTGCAGCAATTACCTTTAGCACATTAGGGGATTACAAGGACGCAAAAGAACAGGTGTATATGTGCTGGAGTATGTTACCTGGTGAGCGGTTAACTATTGCAACAGGGAATGTCCATACCGTAGGTGTAAAATCAAACAGCACAGTGGTAGCTACAAAATATACAGGCACCCCTGACGACTATGATGGTCAATGCGATGTGGCTGAATGGAAGGATATAGTTGCCGTTAGTGCAAGCCGATGTCATACAATAGGCTTAAAATTAGATGGAACTGTTGTAGCTGTAGGTTATAATGGAGACGGTCAATGTGATGTATCTGAGTGGACGGATATTGTCGCAGTAAGCACAGGAGAATTTCATGCCGTAGGTTTGAAATCTGACGGTACTGTTGTAGCTACAAAATTTACTGGTTCGCCAAATAATTACAGAGGGCAATGCGATGTAAGTGATTGGACAGATATTGTTGCTGTAAGTGCAGGTAGCTATCATACCGTGGGCTTAAAATCAGACGGAACAGTTGTGGCTACAGAATATACAGGCGATTCTGATAACTATGATGGTCAATGCGATGTGTCCGAATGGACGGACATTGTAGCTATCAGTGCAGGATGGGAACATACTGTTGGCTTGAAAGCGGATGGAACGGTTGTAGCTGTAGGTAGTAATAAGTTTGGACAGTGCGATGTATCAAATTGGGCAAATATCGTCTCTATTAGTGCGGGCACATGTCATACTGTAGGGCTCAAATCAGACGGGACAGTTGTGTCTACACAATACATTGACATTTATGAGGACTATTCAGGTCAATGCGATGTAAATGATTGGACAGATATCGTTGCTATCAATGCGGGTTCAAATCATACTGTGGGACTCAAGCCAGACGGGACAGTCATTTCCACAAAATATATAGGTTGGGAGGTATTTAATAAAGGCGAATGCGATGTAAATGGTTGGACAGATATTCGTGTTCCAATACAATAAATAGGGAGGATCAACTATGCCAGATAAAACTACAGTAATGCTGTCTAATATTAGTATATACAAAAAGATAGTTGACAGTCATTACAATCATTACTTAGAATTAAACACTGAATATGACGAAATGAAAAAGAAAACATCTGATGCTAATGTGGCAGAGATGGCTGGAGAGCTTTATAATTTAGAAAGCGCCATGGATTGTGATGCTGCTGTAATCTTGGTGTTTGCACAAATGACGATCGAAGCATTCTGTAATGTATATTTATTACAGCATTTTTCCAAAACGCAGATTAAGGATAAGTCGTTTATTGACAAATTAAAGCTATCCATAATTACTATTATGGGAGAAGAAGGAAAAACTATTACAGATGCAGATGCACCCAATTACTACGGTGCAGACATTCCCGGTATCATTACAATTCGTAAAAAATTTGTTCATAGATATCCGATTAGCTTTGACCTGAGCCTAACCTCTGAGGATGAGTTCAAAAAAGACTCAGCTAATGGTGTGCAGGAGATTGAAGCCGGATATCTTCGCAGAATCAAAAGAGCTGATGTTGACAATGCTGCAACTGCTTATCAGAGGTTGCTTGATAAATTGAAAGCATCTGGCGCTGATTTCGATAAATTTAGATTTCAATACAAATAAGTAGCCCCACTGTTCAACAACAAAATAAAAGTAACCATTAGAAACTAAGGGCGCACTTCTATACAGGGTAAACCCTGTATTGTGCGCTCTGCGAGGCAGACAGCCCGGACACCTGAATGTCCGGGCTGTTTTGCGTCACTTCGTTCCGAACAAGGGGCTACACCCCTTGCGCCGCTCTGCGGCTATCCCTGCGTACTTGCCAATAGGAAACGATTTTTCAAATCATTCCCCATCGGCAAGTCTGAAAATCCTATATCGTCACATAGACCGTCTACTGAAAATGTAGGCGGTCTTTTTATATCCCAAAAACAAAGGAGGTAACATCATGTACACACCCAACCCGGAGCTCGAAAAACTCCGCAGAGAAAAAGAAGCTGCCGAGAAGAAAATCCAACAGTACCGACATCAGATTCAGCGCCTGGAAAATCGCAGGAAGTATTACGATGACGGCGAGCGAGCCAAGCGAACCCACCGACTTTGCAATCTGGGCGGCACGATTGAGAGCCTTGCCCCGGAGGTCAAAGATCTTACCCGCATCGAAATGACCGAGCTGATGGAATACATCTTCGGCCTGGAAGAAGCAAAACGAGCCGTGGGCCACATGGCAATCACCCACATTTCCAATATCAACCGAGCAAAGGAGGAACAAAAAATTGGCATTATTTCATCTGAACGTAAAACAGATTAAGCGCAGCCAGGGACAATCCGCTGTTGCTTCCGCTGCCTACCGAGCCGGTGAAAAACTCAGCAGCGAATATTACGGAGAAATTGCCGACTACACCCACAAGGGCGGCGTGATCTGCTCTGAAATTCTTCTCCCTGACCATGTTCCCAGAGAATATGCCGATCGTGAAACCCTCTGGAACGCAGTAGAAAAAGTTGAGCGTGGGAAGAACGCTCAGCTCGCATACAGTTTTGATGTTGCCTTGCAAAACGAGTTCTCTATGGATGAGAACATCGCACTTGCAAGGCAATTTTTGATGGAGCATTTTGTAAGCCGTGGCATGATCGTAGACTTCGCTGTTCATCTCCCGGACAAGGGTGACGGCGGTATCGAAAATCCGCATTTTCATGTCATGGCTCCCATCCGTCCCATTGAAGAAAACGGCAAATGGGGTTACAAGCAGCGCCGTGTTTATGAGCTGAACGAGCATGGCAACCGCATCCCCGATGGCAAAGGTGACTATGTGTTTAACGCTGTTCCTACTACCGACTGGGGAAGTCCTGAAACCTTGGAGTTCTGGCGCAAGCAATGGGCGCAAATGTGCAGTGCTAAGTTTGAAGAAAAGGGATTGCCCGTCCGCATCGATCACCGCAGCTATGAGCGTCAGGGGCTGGACATCCTGCCGACGATCCATGAAGGGCCGACAGTTCGAGCGATGGAGAAGAAAGGTATCCGCACCGAAAAGGGCGAGTTCAACCGCTGGATTAAAGCCACCAACAATGCCATCCGTGAAATCAAGAAAACCATCCTTGCACTGATGGACTGGCTCAAGGAAGCGAAAGAGGAATTGTCCAAACCCAAGGCTCCCGGCCTGATCGAATCGTTCCAAGCCTACTACACTCAGCGCAGCGCCAACGCCTATTCCCAGAAAGCCAAGACCAACAATCTGAAGGAAATGACGGAGCTGTACAACTTCATGAAAGCCAATGGTATCTATGATCTCGAAACATTGGAAAACCGTGTAGATGCGCTCCACGCCACCCTGGATGAATTGAAAGCAGCGATGGACAGCAAGAGCAAACAGATGAAGGAATTGCAGAAGCTCCCGGATTATCTTGCTGCTTATAAGCAGTTAAAACCTGTGGCTGACGGCTTGAAGAAAATCAAGTTCGACAAAGCCAAAGAAAAATACAAGGCGGAACACGCCGACGATCTGAAACGCTTCTATGAAGCCAGACGCAAGATTACCGCCAAGTTCCCCGACGGCAAATATGACAGCCGTGTTCTGAATGAAGAATACGCAAAGTTAGAACAGGAATATGCTGCCGCCTATGAGCAATTCAAGGCAGTCCGTTCTGATTCCCGGACCCTTTGGAAAATCAAATCCCATGTGGATACTGCCCGTCAGAACATGGAGCGCAAACAGGAACAACCCAACCGGAAACGACAGGAACAAGAACTCTAATCCATTCCCTTCCTATCCTTTCCTTCATTCAATCATTTACAAGAAAGGAATTTTATTATGAGCGATAAGAAACTTGCAATTGACATGACACTGGAGAAACTGGACCAATGGCTCGATTCGCTGGAAACCGAGGACGACAGCATCCCGGAATTTCGTTTTTCCAATCCTGATCCCTATTTCAAAATCACGCCCTCCGCCGAATCGAAGAACAAAAATTTCTGGTTCGGTGAGGACGGACACATCCATGTGAAAAATATCTCCGCTTACTGGATTCCCGAACTGACACTGACAGAAGAAATCGACGGCACGATCTACACCGTTACCGGAAGCTATGAGGGTGAAGAATCTTTTCTTCGCAAATTGGAGCGCATTACCGCTAAAAAATTCACAGAAAAGATGGAGGGACAGGAATGACAAATACACAGAAATTTGATACAATGAACGCAACCAATCCTGTACCGACAGTTGCTCCATCTAAGGAGGAAACAGAAATGTTAGGAGCAACAGAAAAAATTACGGCCCTTTATTGCAGATTATCTCAGGAGGACGAGAGACTTGGTGAGTCTCTGTCCATCGAAAATCAGAAATCCATTCTCTTGCAGTATGCCAAAGAGCATCACTTCACCAATCCGGTATTCTTTGTGGATGACGGTTACAGCGGTACGAATTATGACCGTCCCGGCTTTCAGAGTATGTTAACAGAAGTGGAGTCCGGCAAGGTTGCCGCTATTCTCTGCAAAGACCTTTCCAGACTTGGCAGAAATTCTGCGCTGACCGGATTGTACACCAACTTCACCTTCCCGCAGAATGGTGTCCGTTTCATCGCTATCAACGATGATTTTGACTCCTCTGACCCGAACAGCGTGAACAACGATTTTGCAGGCATCAAGAACTGGTTCAACGAGTTTTACGCCCGTGACACCAGCCGCAAAATCCGTGCTGTCAACAAGGCAAAGGGTGAGCGTGGTGTTCCACTGACTACCAATGTCCCTTACGGATATATGAAAGACCCGAAGAATCCGAAGCACTGGATCATTGACCCTGAAGCAGCCAAGGTTGTGAAATATATCTTTGAGCTGTGCATGGAGGGACGAGGCCCGTCGCAGATTGCCAATGTGCTGCGAGAAAAGGAGATTCTGACCCCAACGGCGTATAAGAAAAGCCAGGGCAGGAACTGCCCCAATGCTATACCGGAAAATCCTTGCGGATGGAACAGTAGCACCGTGGTTCATGTTCTGGAACGCAGAGAGTACACCGGGTGCATTGTCAATTTCAAGACTTACACCAATTCCATCTGGGATAAAAAACAAAGGGACAATCCGATTGAAAATCAGGCAGTCTTTTATGATACCCATGAAGCCATCATTACAGAAGATGTGTTTGAAAAGGTTCAGGAGATCCGCCAACAGCGTCACCGCAAGACCAAGTCCGGCAGAACCAGTATGTTTTCCGGTTTGGTATTCTGCTCTGACTGCGGCGAGAAGCTGTACTACGGAGCTACCAACAACGGCAAGACCGAAGGTGCATTCTTCGACTGTTCTCTGCATTGGAAGCGCAAGGACAAGTGCGGCACACATTTCATCCGTGAGTCCGTTCTAAACCACATGGTGCTTCGTCACATCCAGTTAGTGACCAGGTATATTCTCAATCACAGACAGCATTTTATCTCCGTCATGGGACAGAAAATGCGTGTGGAGTCCGCAGAGAAAATCCAGATCAGCAGAAAACAGTTGGAACGCAACGAAAAGCGTATCGCTGAACTGAAAAGACTGTTCATCAAAATCTACGAGGATAATGCCAAAGGCAAGCTGAGTGACGAACGCTTTGACATGATGAGCCAGAGCTATGAAACGGAGCAGAAGCAGCTTGAAGCCGAGGTCATTACCTTGCGAGAGGAAATTCAAGTACAGGAACGACAGAACGAAAATATTGAGAAGTTCATTCAGACCGCACACAAATATGTGGACATTGAAGAACTTGACCCTTACGCCCTCAGAGAGCTTGTACAGGCAATCTATGTGGACGCACCGGACAAGTCCAGCGGTAAGCGCAGTCAGAATATTCACATCAAGTATGACGGCATTGGGTTTATCCCTCTGAATGAACTGATACAAAAGGAAACGGCGTGACTGAAGTCACGCCGTCCCCTGAAAACACATCGTTTTCAGACTTTTTTGATTATAACTGTTTTACGAACACCGCCCTAAACGCCGGGGGGCTTGTTCTATTTTCTCCTGGCGGCACATACCATGAAGCAAACCACGGCAGGAGCGTGCCCTCCTGCGCCAACAAGGAGGATGGCTATGGAAAACATCTATGCCGACATTGCCCGGCGCACCGGGGGCAATATCTATGTGGGGGTCGTCGGCCCCGTGCGTACCGGCAAATCCACGCTCATCAAGCGCATCATGGAGGTGCTGGTGATCCCGGAAATTCAGGACCCCTACCGGAAGGAACGGGCCAGGGATGAGCTTCCCCAAAGCGGCTCCGGCCGGACCATTATGACCTCCGAGCCGAAATTCGTGCCGGAGGAAGCCGCTGAGATCACCCCCGACGGCACGGCGACCTTGCGGGTCAGGCTCATCGACTCCGTTGGGTACATGGTGGACGGAGCCGTGGGGGCCACCGAGGACGGCGTTCCCCGGATGGTCACGACCCCCTGGTTCGATGCGGAAATCCCCATGACCCAGGCGGCAGAATTGGGGACGAAAAAAGTCATGGAGGACCACTGCTCCGTGGGGCTGGTGGTCACGACGGACGGTTCCATTACGGATATTCCGAGAGCCGACTATGAAATGGCCGAAGGCCGGGCCATTGCCGACATGAAGGCCACCGGCAAGCCCTTCCGGGTGATTCTGAACACCCGTGACCCCGGTTCCGCCCAAGCAGAAGCTGTGCGGAAGCAGATTCAGGACCGCTACGGCGTGGAGCCGCTGGTGACCGACTGCCAGACCATGGACCTGGACGGCATCAACGACCTGCTGAAGGGCCTGCTCTACGCCTTCCCCATGGGCGAACTGCGGGTGTACCTGCCCCGGTGGATGGACGCTCTGGAACCCACACACCCTGTGAAAGCCGCCCTTTACGAGGCTCTTTTGCAGCGGGCGGAAGCCATTTCCGACCTGGCCTCTGCCGGGGAGAGCCTGGCCCATCTGAAGGAACTGGAACAGGTGCTGGATTTTTCCATCCGCAGCATCGACCTGGGCACCGGCACGGTGTCCGTGGCCCTGACCTTCCCGGAATCTCTGTTCTATGAGATTCTCTCCGCACGGGCGGGGATGCCCATTGAAAATCAGGCCCAGCTGCTGGAACTGCTCACGACCCTTTCCCAGGCCAAGGCGGAATATGACAAAATTTCCGACGCACTGGCCTCCGTCCGGGCCACAGGCTACGGCATCGTTATGCCCACCTCCGAAGAAATGACCCTGGAGACCCCGGAAATTCTGAAAAAAGGAAATTCCTACGGGGTGAAGCTGAAGGCCGGGGCACCGTCCATCCACATGATCCGGGTGGACATCGACACAGAGATCAGCCCCATGGTGGGTGACGAGAAGCAGTCCCGTGACCTGATCTCCTACCTTTCCGGGGAAGAACCAGAAAAGCTGTGGCAAAGCAATATCTTCGGAAAATCCGTCTACGAACTCATACAGGAGGGACTGACCACCAAGCTGGTCCAGACACCGGAGGATGTCCGGGAGAAATTCCGGGGCAGCCTGACCCGAATCGTCAACGAGGGGGCTCAGGGGCTCATTTGCCTGATTCTGTAAGGGCTTCAAATTATTACAGATTGTAATTTTCTCATAAATATGCTATCATACTTCCGTCCTCGAGAGACAAATCCACAAGGAGGTATGACCGATGTTCTGCTTTGATTTCGATTGCGGCTCCATCTGGGAGACCCTTTGCCGCATTTTCGGCCTTGGCTGCTGAGTTTTAAGAGCCTGAAAGAATAATTTCTGCCCGCCGGATAACGGCGGGCAGCTTTCTGGAATATAAGAAAAAATCTCAGGTACCCCTATTCAAGCCCGAAATTTCAAATCCGCAATTACTTATCTCTCTTCTCTCCTATCTCTTCTCTGGAAACGGCAATTCAGAGAAAAGAGGAGAACGAAGAGAGAATAGGGAAGAGAACAAAAGAAGCGGCAACTTTCTGACGAAAATTGCCACTTCTTTTGAAGATAGTGACCAACTCAGTTACCAAACGCACACGCTGATGACCTTTTGTTGAAAGGTTCAGGAAACCGTTAAAATGTGAAATACCGGCAGGGTTTAGTATGCTTTTAGAAGGGAAAATTATAGTCCAAATACAATATCATCACCATCCATCTCGGACAATTTTTCAAAGCCTAGAGATGTGTATAACCGTTGTGCATTTACATTACTTGACTCTGTTGCCAGCTTAATACATTTATTGGAGTTGGCCGCCCTCAAGATATCGACCGCCAACCGTGCAGCCTGTTTACCATATCCCTTACCTTGGTGTTCTTTATCAATAAAATAACTCCAGGAATATGCGTCTCCACTTCCTAACCATTTATTCAAATTGATAAAGCCAATTGCTTCATCCTCTTTGTTGTGAATTATGCACGGATAATTATCTTCTTTGAACAGGTATGCTCTGCCTATGGAGAATCCTGCCGGATTGACCAATTCTTTTTGCTCGTCTGTTAGTTGGCAATCAAATATAGCATATATCAAGTCCGTCTCTGTCTTGAGTGGACAGATTTTTACATATTCATTTTGCCAGCGCCGCTCCGGTAACTTTTCTAAATCTTCTCGTACTGACATCTTTACCTCCACAAGGTTTGCACTTACCGAAAATAGCCGTTCGTCATTCTGAAGCGAATAAAAAACTGGACACCGATCAAGGTACGCTTTGTACTAAAATCGGTATCCGGTTTTGGCGGAGTGAGAGGGATTTGAACCCTCGCGCGCTTTTTGGACGCCTACTCCCTTAGCAGGGGAGCCCCTTCGGCCTCTTGGGTATCACTCCGAATGAAAGATATTCTCTTCACGCCAGAGTATTCTAGCACAGCTTTGCCCCTTTGTCAAGCAGGAATTTCCCCCGTGGCCGCAAAGCCACGGGAGAATTGTTGTTTTATGCCGCATTGTCGGTCTGGTTCAGACCTGTCATCTCCCAGTTTTCCAGCGCCGCCGCTACCCGCTCCACCAAGTCCGTGGTAAAGGGGTCGCTGAGGCCCGCCTGGTCCAGGGCATCCCGGTAGTCGATGTTGATGGTGCAGCCGGAAATCTGCTCGTAAGTCTCCAATGCGCTTTCCCGGTCCGTCTGGGCAATTTCCCAAATTTCCAGTGCGGACACCGCAGAAGTGGCGTAACTGATGTAATAAAGGGGCTGCTCGAAGTGGTGATGAATATCCACCCACTCATAGTAAGAGGGATACCCGAAATACTCCTGATAGATTTGCCCGTGAACAAGATTCATCTGGTCCAGGGTCATATCCGGATTGGCATAGACCTTCTGCTGGAACTCGTCCTCGGCGCAGCCGGAAAGAATGGCCGAGAGAATGTTGAACATGGTGGAGAGCATCATCCCATCCGCCTGGTCGCCGTAAATCTCCGAATATCGGTCGAACATCAGCAATTCCAGACCCTGAGAATGGATTTCCGCAAGGTCCAGACTCTGGTCGTCGTTCCAGCCCACATCTCCCATGCGGTAGAAATTATAATAATGGCCGAATTCATGGAATAGTGTAGAAGCATCCGTATAGACACCGGTGTTGATGAACAGATAGGGCGCATGGAAGCCCTCCATGTAGGTGGTGAAGCCTGCCTGCATCATGTTTTCCCCATCATCGAAGCAGTAAAGTCCGCTGGCCAGCATATAGCTAAGGGCTTCCTCCATTTCCGCCGGGAATTCCGCCTGCAATGCCTCCCGCAGATAGGGCACCCCATCGGCCACGGACACGCCGGTATCCTCCGAAGCCGCCAGAATGTCCTCCCGATAGGTTTCCAGCCACCGGGAGAACAGGGGGACCAGAGTCTCCTTCACCTGCTTGGAGAAATTCTTGGCATCTTCCTTGGCGAAGTCCCGGCCCAGATTGTCGTAGGCATAGTCAGTGTAATTTTTATAACCCAAAGTCGTGGCGATTTTCGCCCGGATTTGAACCAGCTTGCAGTAAATGCGGCCAAGGTCGGTATTTTTCCGTTCCAGAATGTCGTAATAGGCCAGCGCACCCTCTTCAGTGGTCAGGTCCAGGTCATCGATGGTCACTTCTTCCCCATTGAGGGTGGTGGTGTACTCCTGGGCAAGCAGCTTGTTATACTCCGTCACCAGCGCCTGCTCCCGCTCGGACAGGGTCTCGATGAACTTGGAATTCAGCTTGCTGTGGAACTCGTACCGCTCCACATAGTCCTCTCCCCAGGCGCTCCGGGCGGCATCGGCATACTCGGAATCCAGAATCGCTCCGGTCAGGTCGTTGAGCCGGTTGTCCAGCTTGGTCCCCGCCGCATCCAAGTCCAGATATTCCTTCTCATAGTATTCGTCCTGCAGGTCCAGATAGTTATGGATGCTGGCCAGCGTCGCCATGGTGGAATAGTTCACATAGTCGTCCTGAATCTCCTGATAAAGAGTCAGAAGCTCCGCTTCCTTGCCGCTCTCTGAGGCCATGGCGATGGCCTCATCGATTTTGGCGTTCAGGGCGTCCAGGTCCGGATGGACGTACTCCAATTCGTCAAATTTCAGCGCCGGGTGGGTGATTTCCGGCTCCGTGGGAGCCGTGGGCTGGGTGGCCTCCGTGGTTGCCTGGGTCGTTTCCGTGGAAACCGTGGTAGGCGCAGGTCCGGCCACGGTGCAGCCGGAAAGCAGGATGCCCAGTGCCAGGAAAAACGCAAGCAGTCTCTTTTTCATTTTCCGTCCTCCTCTTTTCGTCTCGCCAGTTCCAGAACCGCCCCCATGGCCTTCATAATGTCGCCGTAATTTTCCCGGCGGTGAGGCCGGAGGCAATAGGTGCAGTCCTTGATGCCGTTTTCCGTGTAGGTGAAATGCCCGCCGCACTTGTCCCCCAGGGCGTACAGGGGGCAATAGCAGAACAGACAGCTGAACGTTTCCGGATCCGCACCCGGATGACAGGGGAAATACTCACATTCCCGGTTCTGGAAAAAATCATAGTGGGACATTCGGTCACTTCCTCTTGCTTTTTGCAGTATAATTGCATATAATATCATACCAGAAGCCTTTTGAAAAAGCAAGGAGGAATCCCATGAAAATCGTGGTTTTGGATGAAAGCGTTACCGTCAAGGACGGACTGAATTTTGACGGACTCCGAAAGTTCGGCGATCTGACCGTTTATGCCCACACCAGGCCGGAGGAAGTCCGTTCCCACATCGGCGATGCGGCAGTTGTCCTTATCAACAAAGCACCCATTACCCGGGAGATCATGGCGGACTGCCCCAACCTGAAGCTCATCTGCGTGCTGGCCACCGGCTACAACGTGGTAGACTGCGCCGCCGCACGGGAGTACGGCATTTCCGTGTGCAACGTCCCCGGTTACAGCACCTACGCCGTGTCTCAGTTCACCATTGCCCTGCTTTTGGAACTATGCCATAAAATCGGCCACCACGACGAAGCCGTCCGGCAAGGCCGCTGGCAAACCTGCGGCAGCTTCTGCTTCTGGGACACCCCCCAGGTATGCCTGGAAGGGAAAACCATGGGCATTTATGGCTTCGGCCACATCGGGCGGGCCGTGGGGCGCATTGCCAAGGCGCTGGGCATGAACGTTCTGGCCTGCAACCGCTCCCACTGCCCGGAGGGAGAGGAAATTGCGGAATATGTATCCTTTGACGAGCTGCTCCGCCGCAGCGATGTTCTTTCCCTCCACTGCCCCCTGACGGAGGAGACCCAGGGGCTTATCAATGGGGAAGCGATTTCCAGAATGAAAGACGGGGCCATGCTGCTGAACACCGCACGGGGTCCGCTGGTGGAGGAAAATGCGCTGGCGGAGGCCCTGAAATGCGGGAAACTCCGGGGAGCGGCCATGGATGTGGCCAATGTGGAGCCGATTCCCATGGACTCTCCCCTGCTCTCCGCCCCCAACTGCGTCCTCACGCCCCACATGGCCTGGGCCCCGGTGGAAGCACGGGCAAAAATCGTCCGCATTACGGAAGAAAACATCCGCTGCTTCCTGGCAGGGACCCCTCAGAACGTGGTCAACTGAACCTTCCGGCTGTCTCGCATCCAACGAGGCAGCCGTTTTTTATTGCCCCAAAGCCAGATACTCCCCCGCCAAATGGGCGGCAACGGCTCCGTCAGCGGCGGCGGTGATCACCTGCCGCAGGGGTTTTTTTCGTAAATCTCCGGCGGCAAATACGCCGGGAATGGGCGTTTTCGTGTCCTCGGCCAGCAGATAGTCCGCCTCATCCATGGGGATAAGTCCCCGGACCAGTTGGCTATTGGGTGTCCTGCCCACGCAGACGAACAGGCCCTCGCAGGGCAGCCGCCGCTGCATCCCGGAGGGGATGTCCTCCACCGTGACCCCCTCCAGGGCCGTTTCCCCATGAGTGGCCGTCACCCGGCTGTTCCAGTGGACGGTGACATTTTCCCGTTTGGCCAGAGCGCCGGCGTAGATTTTATCGCCCCGGAAGGCGTCCCGCCGATGAACCACATGGACCTCCCGGCACAGCTTGCTGAGGGTCAGGGCATCAGTCAGAGCCGTGTTGCCGCCGCCCACCACCACGGCTACCCGGTCCCGGAAGAACATCCCGTCGCAGGAGGCGCAGTAGCTGACGCCCCGGCCCCGGAGCCGTTCTTCATCGGCAAGACCCAACGTCCCCGGTGCGGTCCCCATGGCCAGAATCACGGTTTTGCCCCAGAAATCCCCCTGTTTCGTCAGGACACGCTTCTCTTTTTCCATCAAAGACACTGCCGTGACCTCCGTCAGCACGGTTTCCGCTCCAAAGCGTTCGGCACATTGCCGGAAACTCTCGCCCAGGGCCGGACCCTCGGCCCCGTTGGGGAAACCGGGGTAATTCTCCACCCGCTCCGCCCAGGTGATTTGCCCGCCGGGAGCAGCCTTTTCCAGCACCAGCGCCGAAAGCCCGGCCCGTGCGGCGTACAGCGCCGCCGTGTAGCCCGCCGCCCCGCCGCCTAGAATCAAAACGTCGTAAACCATAAGCACACCTCCGTATCAGTATGGCGGGAATGGGTTGAAATATGCGGAAGGCATCAGAAACACCGAACCGCCGGGGAGGGTTTCTCTCCCC
>OIWM01000529.1_pt1 | contig 45471 bp, 40 predicted proteins | sample 1587451 | NCBI WGS metagenome assembly OIWM01 (sample SAMEA3888907, study PRJEB22519) | human gut metagenome | biome: human gut; feature: human-associated habitat; material: faeces | place: Denmark | collected 2011 | reverse complement strand
TGTGCAGCTGTAATAAAGCATCCTCCGGATGAAAAATATGCTTTTTTCATGGATAAATATGCTTTTTTCGCAAATATATAGACTTTTCCGAAAAACTGTGATATACTGCACAAAACAAACCAAAAAGGAGAGTTGTTATGCAGATCAAAATACCCTATACCATTAATAATAAAATCCGTTTTGCACCGATCGAAGACACCCATTTTTCCGGGTTTATCGGCGATTATTTTAACCGCTTTTTCGAAAACCGCGTGCTTTCGGATTTTGCCAAAGAGAAAATTTTCGGCGAGGCGGAAAAAGCACTCCGCGAACCGCATGACGATGACACCATTGTCGGTATGTGGAGCGGCGAATTCTGGGGCAAGCTTGAAATCAGTGCCTGCCGCGTGTATGAATACACGAAGGATGCCTCGCTTCTCGATTTTGTCAAAGCGTCCGCCTACCGTGTGCTTTCCTATGCCCGTCCGGACGGTTATATCAATTCTTATAAGGATTCGACCAACTTCTTTGCGCCGAATCCGGATGAGACCGTCAAGCTCATGGGCTGGCGCTGCGACTGGAACTGGAACATTTGGTGCCGGAAATACACGCTGTGGGGACTTGTGGAATGCGCGGTCTTAACCGGCGATGAAACCATTCTTGCCGGTGCGCACAAGCTCGCTTCTCAGCTCATCCACGAGCTTCATGAGAAAAATGTCCGCATCGGCGACACCGGAACCGCCAACTTCAGCGGCGTTCCGAGCGGCTCGATCTTAAAGCCGATGTTGATCCTCTACCGGCATACCGGCGACAAAGAGCTTCTCGATTTCTGTACGGAAATCGCCGAGGATTGGGACAGAGAGGACGGAAAACGGCCGAATCTCATCCGCAACGCGCTTGAAAAAAAGCCGATTCACGAATGGTATCCGAAATCGCATCTTTGGGCAAAAGCCTATGAAACCATGTCCTGCCTTGACGGCCTTTTGGAGCTTTACCGCGTGACCGGCACGCAAAAATACGTGGACGCCGTTCGGAATATGTATGAGCTTCTGAAAGAAAATGAAAGCAATGTCGTCGGCTCGGTCGGCTTCAATGACATTTTTGCGCACGCCTCCGCTTGGGAAAATGCGATTTCCGAACCGTGTGACGTCATACACTGGATGCGCGTCTGCACCGAGTTGTTCTCACTGACCGGCGATACCGACTATTTGGATTCTGCCGAAAAAGCCTTTTATAACGCCTTTATGGCAAGCGTTTCGGACGACGGAACATGGGGCGCACGCGGCGTTCGTTCGAGCGGCAGACATTTCAAAGCCGAAGGGCAATCCGGCTGCGCCTTGAACCATTGCTGTGTGGACAATATTCCGCGCGGTTTCTTAAACTTCACGTCTTCGGCCGTCATGTCGGACGAAAAAGGCCTGTACATCACCGAATTCTGTCCGTTCACCTATGAGAACAAGAAGGCAAACGTTCGTATCACCTGCTCTGACGGTTATCTTGAAAACGGCCGTGTTTCGCTCGACGTAAAAGCCGACAAGCCGCTCTCGCTGCGTATCCGTGTTCCCGAATGCGCCGGAAAGAATGCCGTTCTTTCGATGGGTACAGAGACTTTCGCCTTAACGTCCGGTACATTTTTCGACTTGACGGTTGCAGGCGAAACACAAATCGGCCTTGATTTTGATTTTTCGGCAGCCGTTTGCGACTTTCCCGGCACGGTCGAGGTGGATTCCCTCCCGAACGGGGATTTCCGCATTGACCGTTGGATCTGGGAAAACACCAAAGAGCGCGTGATGCCGCGCGACAGCATGATGAACAAGCCTTGTTCGTTTATCACCTACGGACCGCTTGTTTTGGCTCGTTCCAAAAAGCTCGGAACGCCGGAAAACGCCCTGTTTTTCTTTGAAAGCATTCACGGCAAAGACGTAAAAGCAAGCGCTCGCGCGGTTTCCGCCAAAAATGCCCCTGTTCTCTGTCAGTTTGCCGTTACGCTTACCGAAAACGGAAACGAGACGATGCTCGATATGTGCGATTACGGCACGGCGTCAGACAATTTTGAGAACATCGATCCAAAATTCTTCAATCTTTATCTATAAGAAAGGCGGATTCTATGCAGTGCTTTGACAGCGTCTTATTCGATTTGGACGGCACTTTGGTCGATTCATCGGAGGGCATTACCAAGTCGGTTTCTTATGCCTTGCAAAAACGCGGTTACGGCACGTATGCGCCCGAAAGCCTAAAAAGCTTTATCGGGCCGCCGCTTCGGGAGAGCTTTATGGCTTTCTGCGGCGTGGATACGGACGAAGGTACCGCCCTTGTGGAGGCGTACCGCGAATACTACGCAAAAACCGGCATTTTCGAATGCTCCGTATACCCCGGAATTCGCGAAATGCTCTCTGCTTTGCGCAAAGCCGGAAAGCCGCTATTCGTTGCGACCTCGAAGCCGGAAGCCTTTGCACGAAGGGTTCTCGGTCATTTTGCTCTGACCGGCAGTTTTGTCTTTATCGGCGGTGCACGCATGGATAACACGCGAACCGACAAATGCGAGGTCATACAATATACACTTGAGAATGTTCCAAAGGATATAACGGTACGAAATCCGGTCATGGTCGGCGATTCGCCGCACGATATTTTGGGTGCACGAAAAGCCGGTATTCCGGGCATTGCCGTTTCCTACGGTTTCGGTGATCCGACGGCATTGAACGAATCAAAGCCATGTGCCGTTTGTGATACGGTGCAGGAATTAACGGAATATCTTCTCTGAAAATGAAAAGACAGCTGTCGAGACTATTCTCTCCGACGGCTGTCTTTCGCTTAATTGCATTTTTTATTGAAGCGCGACCTTGTGTTTGGCCAACACTTTACGTAAATAGATTCCCAAAGCACTTGCTGCGGCAATTTTGATGGCATCGCCCGGCAAGAACTTCACAACGCAAAGCATAAGTGCCGCGCCGATCGAATAGTGATTTCCGTTTATGCCGTTGGACGCGATAAACCACGTCGTGCCGAGTGCATACAATACCACGGTTCCGCAGGCCATTGCAATCGGATATGCGATCTTATTCTTTCCAAAGACCTCGATGATAACACCGGCAATAAAGGCACACGGGATATAGCCGGCAATATAGCCGCCGGTCGGGCCGAGGATTTTATCCAGTCCGCCCTGCCAGCCGGAGAACACCGGAAGCCCTACAGTGCCAAGCAGCACATAGAGTGTCACGGATATTGTTCCGCTCGTTTCGAGGACCGCCACCGTCAGGTACAGCACAAAGGTGGCCAATGTCAAAGGAATCGGGCCGATGGAAATCGAAAGCGGTGAAACAATGCACATAATTGCAGCAAACAAGGCAAGCACTGTCATTTGTCGCGTGGAAAAGGTCATTTTGTTTTTGCTCCTTTATTCAGGTGAATTCCCTTTAAGATATTGGAATCAAAGGAAAAGTTAAGTCCTTTTTCTTTTCTGTCGCGCTTAAAGGCCAAACCGATCAGCCGGTCAAGAAGCTCGGCAAACGGGATGCCGCTGGCCTCCCAAAGATAAAATGCCAAGGAACCGGGAATGGTATTCAATTCATTGAGATACAATTCGCCGGTTTCGGTGTTATACAGATAGTCAATACGCGTAACGCCCTCACAGCCGATGGCTTGGAAAGCACGCACTGAATAGTCTTTGACCGCTTTTTCGATATCCTCCGGGATATCTGCCGGGATTCTGCGTTTCAGGTTGGCCATGCCCGAGGACTTTGCGCCACCCGTTTTCGCGGCTCCGGTTTTTGCTCCGCCTTTACTGCCGCCACCGACATATTTATCCGTATAGGAGAGGATTTCATCCGCGCCGATCGGTTCTTCACAAACCGATGCAATGGCTTCCTCGCGGTCGCCGAGTACGGCACAGTTGATTTCTTTTAAGTGGGATACCGCGTTCTCAACAAGCACCACGTCGGCAAAGGAAAACGCATTTTCCATTGCGTGCTTTAAGGACATACGGTTATCGACTTTGGAAATACCGACGCTCGAGCCGAGATTGAGCGGTTTCACGATCACCGGATACGTCGTTGCTTTTTCCACACGGTCAAGAGCAGTCGCAGAATCATCATAGAAGGTTCGGCTCTGTGTACAGATACAATCCAGCACCGGAATACCGTGTTGTTTGAGGACTGCCTTGGTAACGGCTTTATCCATACCGATGGCACTTGCGCAGACATCACAGCCGACAAACGGAACGCCGATCGTTTTCAGATAGCCCTGCAGGGTACCATCCTCCACGTTTGTTCCGTGAACAATCGGGAACGCGGCCTCGATTTCGGCAAGGATATTATCCGAAAACTTTTTTTCCGGATAGCGAACCAGAAGATAATGGTTTTTTTCGTTAACCAAATTCACTCTTTCCGCATCGGCTAGAAGCTCCGGGATATTTCCGTATGCCTCGATCTCACCGACTCTGCCGCCGGTATACATGATGCCCTCTTTGGTGATGTAGATCGGCACGGGTGCATACTTTTCGGTATTCAAGGCATACATGGCCTGCAATCCCGAAATAACGGAAACCTCATGCTCCACGCTTCTTCCGCCAAAGAAAAAGCCGATACGGATTTTTGAGGAATATTTATCGATGTTTTTTGACAAGATCCCAACCTCTTTTCAAATATGTAGACATATAAAACGGAAAGCCTTCTCAAACCGCTGTTCGGCAATTACCGGAAATTATCCGGCAAATCATTTTCAAGCAAAATGATTTTTGGATAATCCGTGCGAAGTGAGCGAACGCGGAAAATAGCGTCTTCCGGCGATTTTACACGAATCAGCCGCTTATCCACGTCAAATCCGGTAGAAAACACGCCGTTATAAATGCTTTCATAGTTGACTTCGCCTACCACATAAATGTATTGGCAGATTTTTCCGGCCAATACGCCGAACTCATAATTCAAAAAGCTTTGGCTTTCGCCAAGCTCAACCATACCCGGCGTGACAAGCACGCGGACACCGTCAAACACCGCTAATGCCTCTAAGGCCGAACGAGAACCGATCGGATTGGAATTAAAGGAATCGTCGATAATGGTAACGTCGCCGCCATCCACCAGCTGCAGCCGGTGCGGAACCGGATTTAACATTCTTACGGCACGCACGATATCTTTTCGGGGAATCTCGAATTTATCCGCGATGGCAACAGACGCGATGATGTTCATCGCATTATGCTGTCCGAGCAAACGCGCCGACAATGCAATCACATCGCCGTCGGGAAAACGAAGATTGAAGGAGGTGCCGTCCGAGGTTGCCACCAAGTCTTCGCCAAAATAAGCAGCGTCAGTATTGGTCATGCCGTAATAGGTATACTTATCGCAATAACGCCGATCGTAAATATAGCGGTTATCGGCATTCAAGACCATATGATCGTTTTCTCCGACTGCATCGGCAAGCTCGAATTTTGTTTTGACAATGTTTTCGATGGAATGAAACGTTTCGAGATGCTGCGGTCCGATGGACGTGATAATGCCGTAGGTCGGCATGACGATATCGCAGATTTCCTTGATTTCGCCAACGGTGCGCGCACCCATTTCACACACGAAGATTTCATGCGACGGCTTCAGCATTTCACGAATAACACGCACAACGCCCATGGTGGTATTGAAGCTTGCCGGTGTCATGAGAACATTATATTTTTGCGAAAGCAGCTCTGTTAAAAAAAATTTGGTGCTGGTTTTTCCGTAGCTGCCGGTAATACCGATAACCACCAACGTGCCTTTACGGGCTTTTAGAATTTTTTTTGCGTCATTGATAAAATAGCCGCGCACCGCTTGTTCAAACGGGTAATTGATTAGGTTTGCAAGCAAAAGCATAAACCCCGAAAGCGGCAAAAGCAAGGCTGTAAGACCGACATAGCCGAAATGCACACACAGAACGGAAATCAAAATGCATACGACTGTATAGGTAGCAAGCATTCGTTTTACGCGCGCGGTATACACAAGCGGCTTTTTGGCTTTATAGGGAAAGAATGTCCGGATCGGAAACAGCATAAGAAAAGCCGACAAAATGACGGGCAGCAGTTTTTCTGGCCAAAACAACATAAGAAAGGCTGACAAAAACGCCGGGATAAACACAACGATCCGTCTGAATTGCGTGCGGTTGAGCATCCAACGAAGAAATTGACGCGGAAGATACGACTCTAACTGGAACATATGCACATAATGGAGTGCGCTGAGTGCCAAAGCAATCGAAAACGGCAGAAAATAAGCAAGTACGACAAACTGCATACAGGTTCTCCTCAACAATCAAAAAATGAGCGTAAGACCCGTTCGGTAAGGCTCGGGTTTTCCGCAAAGGCAAAATGTCCGGCGTTCGGCACCACGACCAGTCCCGCATCCGGAATAGCTTTTTCCATCTGTTTCGCCATAGATAACGGCGTTGCGTCGTCCTTCTCGCCCCAGATTAGCAGAGTCGGTACGGAAACAAGCGGCAGCTTATCGCGGTAATCGGCACCAAGCAGCTTCACCATGCTTTGCCGCATGAGCGGCGACGAGGAGGCATAATCGGCACTTCCGAATTTTTTCTGCAAAGCAGAAAGAGCCTCGGGAAAGCGTTTTTGAACCGGTTTCAAAAGAACAAGCTTTTTTAAGCATTTATAGGTGCGTATGCGTGCGCGCTGCGCCAAGGTCTTTTTGGCGGCAAGGCCGGCCGCATCCATTAAAACGAGCTTTTCGACTTTGACCGGAAAGTGCGGCCGCGTCGTTATTTCAAGCAAAACGCGTCCGCCGTGCGAATGCCCGATAAACGACGCTTTTTCCACGCCCAAGGCGCGTAAGAACGCCGCCGTAAAATCGGCATAATCGGCGGTATCATAGGCGAAAGACGGCTCGGTGGATGCACCGAAACCGGGAAAATTCGGCACGATCACCCGAAAATGTCCTTCGAGCATACGGATAACCGATTCATATAGCGTCGCCGTGGTTCCCCAGCCTTGAAGAATCACAACGGCTTCTCCCGCTCCGCGGTCTATGTAATCGACCGCAAGCGTATCACCCTTAAAGTTCAAATCCATGCGGCGAAAAGCACTCCTATCTGAACACATATAGTATTATTATATTAGCTTTTCTGTCGCTTGTCAACGAAATTTTCTTAATTTGAAAAAGTTTACAACAATATCCAATATCATACAAAAAAGGCCTGCCGCTTTTTTCGCAAATGTCAAAAGACCCGTGGACATTTTCAAAAAGCTGTGTTATACTATAGAGGAAATACCGGAAAGGACAAACTGTATGATTACCTACGAGCAAATCAAACAAAATGCGGACATTCGCACCTATATCACCAAAGCCGACGAATCGCTCGCTTCTTTAGGATACACCGAGCACAGCTTTGCGCACGTCACCAAGGTCGCCGAAACAGCCGGTTACATTTTAACCGAACTCGGCTACGGCGAACACGAGACCGAGCTTGTGAAAATCGCCGGCTTCTTGCACGACATCGGCAATCTCGTCAACCGCATCGAGCATTCCCAAAGCGGCGCGGTCATGGCATTCCGCCTTCTCGACCACATGGATATGTCACCCGAAGACATTGCAACGATTGTCACAGCCATCGGCAATCACGATGAAGGCACGGGCGTTCCGGTAAATGAGGTGGCGGCCGCTCTCATTCTTGCGGACAAATCCGATGTGCGCCGTTCGCGCGTGCGCAACACCGACCCGGCCGGGTTTGACATTCACGACCGCGTCAACTATTCTGTCAAAAACGCACTTCTTAAAATCAACACCGAGCACACTAAAGTGAAGCTGAAGCTCGACATCGACACGCATTACAGCTCGGTGATGGATTATTTTGAAATCTTTATGGACCGCATGATCTTATGCCGACAAGCTCGGTTTGGAGTTTAAGCTCATCATCAACGAACAGCAATTGCTGTAATCCGAAAGGATGTTTTCCATGAAAATTCCCTACTATCAAAAATTAACGCTTCTCGATTTTCCCGGAAAGACGGCTGCCACGGTTTTCACGGACGGCTGTAATTTTCGCTGTCCGTTCTGCCACAACGCCGCCTTGGTGGTGCGGCATCCCGAAGACTATCTTGCGCCGGAAGATGTTTTTGCTTTCTTAAAAAAGCGCACCGGTCTTTTGGACGGCGTCTGCATCACCGGCGGCGAGCCGTTATTGCAGCCCGATTTGGAGGATTTTATAGGGCAAATCAAAGCGATGGGCTTTTTGGTCAAGCTCGACACAAACGGCTCGTTTCCGGAACGGTTGGAAAAGCTCTTGCAAGGCGGTCTGATCGATTATGTAGCCATGGACGTGAAAAACTCACCCAAAAAATACTCGGAAACAATCGGCATAAACGCGGCAAATGCGGAAAAAATACTTGCAGAGGTCGAAAACTCCATGCGTCTTATCGCGAAGTTTTCTCCCGATTATGAATTCCGCACAACTGCCGTTGCCTCCTTTCATGAACCGAAGGATTTTGAAAGCATTGCTGCCTGGATTTCAAGGGTCGCTTCGCCCGATGCAAAATACTTTATCCAGTGCTTCAGGGATTCCGGCGATACCATCGAGCAAGGCCTTTCCGCACTTGACGAAAACACGCTTGAAGCCTGCAAGAATGCTGCTTTGACCCATTTGAAGCACGTCGAACTCCGCGGCATATAACACAATATATAGTATGCAGACGTTTTGTAAACATCAAAATATTGTGTTTTTTCCTCTTGACAAACGCCGCCGTCTGTGATATAGTATTGTCAACATCATCACAAACCTTTGAAAGGACGGCACTTTTCCATGTATCAGGTTATCAAGCGCGACGGTAAGATCGTCGATTTTAACTTAGAGAAGATTTCCCAGGCAATATCCCTTGCGTTTGAAGCGTGCGAAACCAATTTCGTACCGCAAATCATCGACTTTTTAGCCTTAAAAGTAACGGCGGAATTTGAACCGAAAATCAAAAACAATCTCGTGCAGGTCGAAGACATTCAAGACAGTGTGGAATCGGTTCTTGTCAAGGCCGGCTATGCCGAGGTCGCCAAGGCCTATATTTTATACCGCCGTCAGCGCGAAAAGTTAAGAAACGTCAAATCCACCATTCTCGACTACAAGGAGCTTGTTGACAGCTATGTCAAAGCCACCGACTGGCGCGTCAAGGAAAACTCCACGGTCACGTATTCGGTCGGCGGCCTTATTTTGAGCAACTCCGGCGCGATCACCGCCAACTATTGGCTCAGCGAAATTTATGACGATGAAATCGCCAACGCTCACAAAAATGCCGATATTCATTTACATGACCTTTCGATGCTCACCGGATACTGTGCCGGCTGGTCGTTAAAGCAGCTGATTAAAGAAGGTCTCGGCGGCGTTACCGGCAAAATCACCTCCGCTCCGGCAAGCCATCTTGCCACGCTGTGCAACCAGATGGTCAACTTCCTTGGCATCATGCAGAACGAATGGGCCGGTGCACAGGCGTTTTCCTCGTTTGACACGTATCTTGCGCCGTTTGTCAAGGCAGACGGACTCGATTACGAACAGGTCAAAAAGTGCCTTGAATCGTTTATTTTCGGTGTCAACACGCCGTCACGCTGGGGCACACAGGCGCCTTTCTCCAATATCACGCTTGACTGGACAGTTCCGGCTGACCTTGCCGACCAAAAAGCCATTGTCGGCGGCAAAGAGCGCGACTTCACCTACGGCGATTGCAAAAAAGAAATGGACATGGTCAACAAGGCGTTTATCGAAATCATGATCGAAGGCGATGCCAACGGCCGTGGCTTCCAATATCCGATCCCGACCTATTCCATTACGCGCGATTTCGACTGGTCGGAAACCGAAAACAACAAGCTTTTATTTGAAATGACCAGTAAATACGGCACGCCCTACTTCTCCAACTATATCAACAGCGATATGGAACCAAGCGATGTGCGTTCGATGTGCTGCCGTCTGCGCCTTGACCTTCGCGAACTCCGCAAAAAGTCCGGCGGCTTCTTCGGAAGCGGCGAAAGCACCGGTTCCATCGGCGTGGTCACCATCAATATGCCGCGCATTGCGTATCTGTCCGAAAACGAAGAAGAGTATTTTGAACGTTTGAACCACATGATGGACATTTCCGCGCGTTCCTTAAAGGTAAAGCGCACGGTCATTACAAGACTGCTCGATGAGGGCCTTTATCCCTACACCAAGCGTTACCTCGGCACGTTTGAGAACCATTTCTCGACCATCGGTCTTGTCGGCATGAACGAGGCTTGCCTCAACGCCAAGTGGTTACGCGAGGACTTAACGCACACCGAAGCCCAAGAATTCACCAAAAAGACCTTGAACCATATGCGTGAGCGTTTATCCGATTACCAAGAAAAGTACGGCGATCTTTACAACCTTGAAGCAACGCCTGCCGAATCCACGGCATACCGTCTTGCAAAGCACGACAAAAAGCGCTATCCCGACATTATCACGGCCGGTGCCTGCGACGGTGCGCCGTATTACACCAACTCCTCTCACCTGCCGGTCGGCTACACCGACGACGTGTTCTCGGCGCTCGAAATTCAGGACGAGCTGCAGACGCTCTATACCTCCGGAACGGTATTCCATGCCTTCTTAGGCGAAAAGCTGCCGGATTGGAAAGCAGCCGCAAATCTTGTCCGCAAGATCGCCGAAAACCACAAGCTTCCCTACTACACTCTTTCGCCGACCTATTCGGTATGCCCCGACCACGGCTACATATCCGGAGAAGTCTACACCTGTCCGAAATGCGGCCGCAAGACCGAGGTCTACAGCCGTATCACCGGTTACTACCGTCCGGTTCAGAACTGGAATGCCGGTAAATCGGAAGAATTCAAAGACAGAAAGGTCTATGACGTTACGCACAGCCATCTGCGTGTCACTCCGGATACACTTCACAAGGAGGCGGCAAGCGTGAAAGAAGAAGTTTTGACGGAAACACCGAAAGCAAAAACCGGTTCGGTCATCCTGTTTACCACGAAAACCTGCCCGAACTGCAAGGTCGCGGCGGCTCTTCTCGAAAAAGCAGGCATCGTTTTTGAAAAGCTTTTGGTCGAAGAAAACCGAGAACTTGCGCAAAAATACGGCTTTAAGCAGGTTCCGGCACTCATCGACGGCGAACAGATCTATGTCGGTGTTCCGGCAATCAAGCAGTATCTCGCTTAAAAACGACAAAATTCATACGCCTGTTTGCATTTTTGCGGACAGGCGTTCTGTTAAGTAAGAAAGGTTCGTATATGATTGATATTCTGATTATCGGCGCAGGCCCGGCCGGTCTTACGGCGGCCATCTATGCAAGACGTGCCGGAAAAAGCGTGCTTGTGCTCGACCGCGAAAGCTTCGGCGGTCAGATAAACTATTCACCCAAAATCGAAAACTATCCCGGCTTCACCGAAATAAGCGGCGCAGAGCTGGCCGACGCCTTTGTTGCCCAAGCACTTGCCCAAGGCGCGGACATCGATATAGAGGAAGTGACCGGCATTTCGAAAAGCGAAAACGGTTTTATCGTTGCCACCGACAGCGGTTCGCACGAATGCCGTGCGGTCATTTTAGCCACCGGTGCCAAGCACCGGCATTTGGGCGTGCCTGGTGAAGAAGAACTGCTCGGAAACGGGATTTCGTTCTGCGCCACCTGCGATGGGGCGTTTTATGCCGGCGGACACGTAATCGTCATCGGCGGCGGCAATTCAGCGGCGGCGGAAGCCTTGCAGCTCGCCGAAACCAGTGAAACCGTCACGATTTTGCAGGATCTGCCCACGCTTACCTGCGAAAAAAACACGGCTGAAAAAATCTATGATACAGATAACATCGAAGTCATCACAAACGTCAAGGTGCTTTCGTTCTTTTCCGACGGCGACAAGATCGGCGCGGAAATTTCCGACGGAGTGACCGGCGAAACGCGGAAAATCACGGCAGACGGCGTTTTCGAAGCCATCGGTCTTGCGCCGGACAACGAGGCGTTCCGGAATCTTGTGGAGCTTGACCGCGGCTACGTTCGTGCCGACGACAGCTGCACCACCTCGACGCCCGGCATTTTCACAGCCGGCGACTGCCGCACCAAGGCGTTCCGTCAGATCACGACGGCCTGCGCGGACGGCACGGCAGCGGCACTTGCGGCGTGTGCGTATTTGCAATAATCCATGTTTGCCAAAATCTATTTGGAAATCACCAATGTCTGCAATCTTGCTTGCTCTTTTTGCGCCGGAACAACGCGAAAAAAGCATTTTATGACACGCGAAGAATTTGCATTTTTAGCTGATCGGCTTCGTCCGTACACGGATTTTCTGTATTTTCACCTCATGGGCGAGCCGACGGCACATCCGCTTATCGGAGACTTTTTGGCCACCGCTCATGCACGCGGCTTTCGCGTGATACTCACCACAAACGGCACTCTTTTGCCAAAGGTTGCCGACACGCTGCTTGCCGCACCGGCTCTTTTCAAAACAAGCCTTTCACTTCACGCTTTTGAAGCTAACAGCGGTATCGATTTCGAATCGTATTTACAAGGCTGTTTCGACTTTGCCGACCGTGCTTCGCAACAAGGGATCATTTCGGTGTTTCGTTTGTGGAACGACGGCGGCAAAAACGGGCGAAACACTGAAATCTTACACGCCCTGCACGAACGCTTTTCCGGAGAATGGATGCCGAACACAAAAGGAATCCGCATTCGGAAAAAGCTGTTTATCGAAAGCGGCGAAACCTTTGTTTGGCCGCCGCACGCAAAAGCTTGCGAAAAAATCGCCTGCTATGCGTTAAAAGACCATATCGGCGTGTTATGTGACGGTTCAGTCGTTCCGTGCTGTCTTGACAGCGACGGTTCACTTGTCCTCGGCAATTTATTCGAAACACCGCTTGATATAATTCTTTCCGCACCGCAAGCCGCTCATTTCCGCAAAGCACTCGACCGGAACGAACCGCCGACAGAGTTCTGCCGCAAATGCGGCTTCGCACAGACAAAATTTCATGCAAACCTTAAAAGTAACACAAAAATATAGGAGCATACCTTATGAGCACGTATAAATTTCGCAAAGCTGCTGTCGGCGACCTTAACCGAATTGCCGAGATTTACAGCAACATATTGGACCTTGAAGAGGCCGGAAAAGCGACCACCGGTTGGGTTCGGAATATCTATCCGTCAAGGGAAACGGCTCTTGAAGGAATCAATGCCGACGAAATGTTTGTGCTTGAAGATGAAAGCACAATCGTCGCTGCCGCCAGAATCAATCAAAAACAAGTCCCGGAATATGCAAACGCTTCTTGGGAGCATACGGAAGCTCCGGACGATAAAGTCATGGTTTTACACACCTTGGTCGTTGATCCGACGCTTTCCGGCAAAGGCTATGGAAGTGCTTTTGTGCGTTTTTATGAAGACTACGCCGCAAAACACGGCTGTCCGTATTTACGCATGGACACCAACGAGCGAAATGCAAACGCCAGACGGCTGTATGCCCATTTGGGTTACAGAGAAGCCGGAATCGTCGCCTGCACGTTTAACGGCATTCGCAGTGTCCATTTGGTTTGTTTGGAAAAAACGCTGCAAAATTAGGCTCTTATTTTTGCTCCGACTGCTGCCGGAGCTTTTTTGTGCAAAAAAAAATTTGATTTTTTTTGGAAAAACCACTTGACAAACGCAAAAATACGTGCTATTATAATACCAACCTACAAGGTTGGTAGGAAATTGAACAAGAGGTGCGGTACGATGATATGTAAAAATTCACGCAATGCTGCCGGAAAACGATGTTGGCGGTCATTGACACACAAATAAAGTCATTCAACTATATTGTCTAAATAAAGGAGTTTTTCATCATGTCTAAGATTTATACTTCCGCAGATCAGCTTATCGGCAAAACGCCGCTTCTCGAACTCACACACATTGAAAAAAAATACGGCTTAAAAGCCAAAATTCTTGCAAAGCTTGAATATTTCAATCCGGCCGGTTCCGTAAAGGACCGTATTGCAAAAGCCATGATTGATGAAGCCGAAGCGGCCGGAAAGTTAGTTCCCGGCTCGGTCATCATCGAGCCGACCTCCGGCAACACCGGTATCGGTCTTGCCTCTGTTGCTGCTGCACGCGGTTACCGCATTATCATCGTCATGCCGGAGACCATGTCGGTCGAACGCCGTCAGCTCATGAAAGCCTACGGTGCAGAGCTTGTACTTTCGGATGGTACCAAGGGCATGAAGGGTGCTATCGCCAAGGCCAATGAGCTTGCCGCCGAGATTCCGAACAGCTTCATTCCCGGCCAATTTGTCAACCCGGCAAACCCGGCAGCACACCGTGCAACCACCGGTCCGGAAATTTATGAGGACACCGACGGCAAGGTAGACATTTTCGTTGCCGGTGTCGGCACGGGCGGAACGATCACCGGTGTCGGCGAATACTTAAAATCCAAGAATCCGAATGTCAAGGTCGTCGCGGTTGAACCGTCCTCCTCGCCTGTTCTTTCGGAAGGCATTGCCGGTCCGCATAAAATCCAGGGCATCGGTGCCGGTTTCGTACCGGATGTTCTCAATACCAAGGTTTACGATGAAATCATCCCGGTCACCAACGAAGATGCCTTCGAAACCGGCAGACTCATCGGCAGAAACGAAGGCGTTTTGGTAGGCATTTCTTCGGGTGCTGCCGTTTATGCAGCCATCGAGCTTGCAAAGCGTCCCGAAAACGAGGGCAAAAACATTGTTGTTTTACTGCCCGATACCGGCGACCGTTATCTGTCAACGCCGTTATTTGCCGAATAAAATAAACGGTTTTTGCGCCGGCGGCTTTAGCTTCCGGCGCATTTTTCTGCATGAACAAACGTTGAAAGGGTGAAACGTATATGACACGCGAACAAGCGATCACGCTCTTAAAAGATTACAACACCGAGCCGTTCCACTTAAAGCACGCCCTCACCGTAGAAGGCGTTATGAAATACTTCGCCGACGCATACGGCTATGGAAACGAACGCGATTTCTGGGGACTTGTCGGGCTGTTGCATGACCTCGACTTTGAAAAATATCCGGAAGAGCACTGTATCAAAGAGCAGGAGCTCTTACGTACAGCCGGTGCTCCCGAAGAACTAATACACGCTGTCGCCAGCCACGGATACGGCTTGACCGTCGATATAAAGCCGGAGCATCGCATGGAAAAGGTTTTATATGCCGTCGATGAACTGACCGGTCTTATCGGCGCGGTGGCGCGGATGCACCCATCCGGAAGCGTCAAGGATTTGGAAACAAAATCGGTACTAAAGAAATTCAAAACGCCCAAATTTGCCGCCGGCTGTTCGCGGGAAGTCATTCAAAACGGTGCGGATATGCTGGAAATGCCGCTTGAAGAATTAGTCAAACAAACCATTCTTGCCATGCGTGCATCGGAAGATGCGGTAAACGCCGGAATATAGGAGAAAGCCATGACGATACATGAAATGCAAAGCGAAATTGTTCGCTTGAAAAAAGAAAACGACATCTGTATTCTTGCACACAGCTATCAGGGCGAGGAAATCTGCGAAGTTGCCGATTTTGTCGGCGATTCCTTCGGTCTTTCCGTCAAAGCCTCTCAAACGGCGCAAAAGAACGTTCTGATGTGCGGTGTGCGTTTTATGGCGGAAACGGTAAAGATTCTTTCGCCGGACAAGCGCGTTATTTTGGTACGCAGCGAAGCCGGATGTCCCATGGCAGAACAGATGGACAAGGATGAAATCGAAGCTGTCAAGCAGCTGTATCCCGATTACACAGTCGTTGCTTATATCAACACGACAGCCGCATTGAAAACGGTATGTGATGTCTGCGTCACTTCCTCCAGTGCCGTAAAAATCGTAAAAGCTCTGCCGAACAACAAGATTTTATTCATACCGGACTGCAATTTGGGTGCTTATGTGGCGCAATCCGTTCCGGAAAAAGAGATAAAACTGCTTCAGGGCGGTTGTCCGACGCACGCACGCGTGTCCCGTGAGGAGGCCGAAAAGGCACGCGCCCTGCATCCGAATGCCAAACTGCTTGTACATCCCGAATGCAAGCCGGCAGTCACCGCACAGGCGGATTATGTCGGCTCCACCACAGGCATAATCGACTATGTACGTGCGCACAAGGACAGGGAAAAAGAATTCATCATCGGCACGGAATTATCCATTGCCGAGCATTTGTCCTATGAATTCCCGGAGCTGTGCTTTTATCCGCTGTCGAAGGATTTGGTTTGCCACAACATGAAAATCACGACGCTGCCCGACGTATACCGTGCCGTAAAAGGCCTTGCCGGAGAAGAAATTGTGCTGCCGGAGGAAACATTACGTGCGTCGCGCGCCTGTATCGACCGCATGATCGAGCTCGGATGATCCGTTTTCCAAAGCGAAAATCCGACGAGAAGAAAGGAGTGTTTTTGAATGATTTCCACACGCGGACGTTATGCACTTAATCGACCTTGCCGAACACGGCGGCCAACAGTATCTGCCGATGAAAGAGGTTGCCTCGCGGCAAGAAATCTCTCTCAAATACTTAGAACGCATCCTGCCGCTCTTAACCAAAAGCGGTTATGTGGAGGGACAGCACGGCAAAGGCGGCGGCTATCGCTTAAAAAAAACACCGCAGGACATTCGTGTCGGCGACGTTTTGCGGCTCACCGAAGGAGATTTGGCGCCGGTTGCCTGCTTAATTCCCGGAGCCGATCCCTGCAATTTTGCGCACGAGTGCCGCACACTTGAAATGTGGAAGGAATACTTCCGGCTGACAAATACATTTTTTGACGGAATCACCATTGCGGATTTGATGAAGACTTCGTATGACAGCGATTATATTATTTAATCCAATCTTAATTTTCGTCACAGTTCTGTATCTTGACATTCCCTCGCCAATATGATAAAATATCCGTATATGGATACACTGTTTTAAGGAGGGCTTTGTTCATGAACCGACAACCGAATCAAACCGAAACCGAATCCCCGGTTATTTTGCCCTCAAACGAGCAAGAACCCACCATCGATCCCGTTCATTTCGACCGTCGAAAACGCACCGAGGCCATTCGGCTGAACGAAGAAGCCGAGCGTGAAAAACGCCGCAAAATCCAAGCTGCACGCCGCCGTGCCGAATACCGCCGCCGTGCGCGAATTGCGCGCTTAAAAGCCATGTGCTTATTTGCGGTCATGGTGCTCGGCGTTCTTTGTATCGCCATTGCAGGAATTGTTGCCGCCGTAAAAGCCCTAAACAAGCCAAAGGCTCCTGCCTTACCCGACGGTGCGGTAACACCGGAAGAAACGGCTCTTATCGAAGCCTTTAATGCCGATACCGCTGTTATTTATGCTCCCGGAAATACAATTGCCGCCGCGGCAAACGCATTTTTGTCCGATACTTCGCTCGGCATTCCGCAAAGCACGGCAATGGTCGGCGAATTCGGCGAACTGGCGCGCCGCTATGCCGGTTTCGGCACTTCGGACGGCTATTTTGCTTTAAAGAACGCACTGCGCGATGTACCGATGTATGCCAACGGCTATCTTTGGACCGAAACGACCGGTATTCGTTCCTCGGAAACCGACGGCTATTTCTACGATACGGACACTGCCTTTGTTTCGGCGGTGGCAAACATTTGCTTATGGGAAGGCGACGGTCTTTATTTATCCGAAGCCGACACGGACAACCAACCAAAGCTTGATAAATCACAAGGCTTGACCGTTTTGGAAAAGCTCAATGAAGTGACCGCATACCTGTTTCGTGCCGACACCGAACGCGGCGTAAAATACGATCCTTTGTCCGGCCTTGTGTATATTCACACGCCCGACAACGACGGCACCTCCTCCGGCAACGGCTCCAACCGTTGGTTCAATTTCCGCTTCGGGTATTTGGATGCTTACGAAAACATTTCGTTCGGCCGTGCCGTAACGGATCTTGCAAAGCTTTATACGCTTTTGGGAGAAACTGAAAAAGCAGACGAATACACACGCATTGCCGAAAAAAACCGTGCCGCGTTTAATGAAAAGTTCTGGGACGAGAAAAAAGGCCGCTACATCGGCTGTATCGACATAAATGGCGCAGTGCACGATTACGGCTTTGTCTTTTTGAATTTGGAAGCCATTGAAGCAGGCTTTGCCGATGCGGAAAAAACCGAAAAAATCTTCGCTTGGCTTGACGGAAACCGCACCGTTGAGGGCGACACTGCCATCGGCACCGACATTTATTTCGGCGCATTTATCCGCAACACGACCCTTGCGGCCAAAGACAGCTGGTGGGATTATTTGGGCGGTACGCTTCCGCTTTCCGAAAACGGAGGCTGGGGACGTTACTATCAAAACGGCGGTTATTCCCTTTCGACCACCTATTACGATATTATGGCACGCTACAAGACCGGCCGCACGCAAGAAGCCGCCGAACACTTAAAACAGCTGTTGAATGCCTACGCAGACGGCACGCTCAAAACCTCCGACGGCACGGTACGCATTTCGGGCGACGCGCTTGCCGGTCTTGCTCAAACCGCGTATATACGGACGGTTTTCGGACTTGACACCGACGGTTTCCGTTTGTGCATGACGCCGGATTATGCATTTTTAGCCGCTTTGGAGTCCTCCGATGAAACAGATGCAGAAGCAGAAAAAGCAGCAAAATCCGAAAAGAAAGCAAAAAAAGACGAAGAAGCGGAAACGGCGCATCCGACCATCGGTTTACACAACATCACATTTTCGCGCAACGGCTACGGTGTTTTATTGGATGCCGACACGGTTTACATTACCGCCCAAAACAAACAACCGGTTCGTCTGCGGCTCGGCGGCTTTGAAGCCGGTGTATCCTATGATTTGGTCATGGTTGAGGGCGGCTTTGAAAAAGTTCGCACGCCGTACACATCCGACGAAAGCGGATATTTGGACATTTCGGCAGACTTTGGCGGCACATCGTATCTCAAAATTGAAAAGACGCCGCTGCCGGAAGCGAAAAAGAAATAATTTACAGAGTTTTTTCACAGAATACGAAAACCATAATATAGTAACCATAATATAGTATAAGCAGAGGAACTTATATGACGGATGCCTATTACGAAAACGAACGATTTGAAAACCTTGCTTTTGTCGGCGAAAATTTCGAGTCCTGCAAGTTTACCGACTGCGATTTTGTTTTCTGTACGTTTGAAAGCTGCAAACTTTCCGATTGCTATCTTTGGGAATGCCGTTTTGAAAACTGCTCGGTAAAAGACATGGTTTTCGAAAACTGCGAAGCCAAGTTTTTACAGTTAAACGCATCATCGTTTATCGGCATCAACTGGAGACTCCTGCAGCCGGTCGGGACGGTCGGAACGGCGATTGACAAAATCACCGACTGCCGTCTGAAATACAACACATTTTCGCAAATGTCCTTAAAAAAAATGGACTTTTCCGGCTGTGCACTTGCCGGTTCAACCTTTGCGGAATGTGAGCTTACCGAAACAAGCTTCCGCAACGCCGATCTCACCGACACCGAATTTTATAAATGCGATCTGCGCAAGGCCGATTTTCGCGGCGCGCGCGGATACCGGATCGACAGCTTAAGCTGTCCGTTAAAGGCGGCACGCTTTTCCATGCCGGAAGCTCTTCAGCTGCTCGACTCACTGCAAATCAAACTATCATAGAATCCCCGATTCAAACAACCATAGCGAAAGGAATGCCTTATGAATATCACTGTTTACCTCGGCGCCAATCACGGAAAAGATCCTATGCTGACAAAAGCGGTTCGCGAACTCGGCACATGGATCGGAAAAAGCGGCAATTCGCTTGTTTACGGCGGCTCAAAAGCCGGGCTTATGGGCGAGCTTGCCGAAAGCGTTCTGCAGGCAGGCGGAAAGGTTCTCGGGATCGAACCGCAGTTTTTTATCGACATGGGGTTAGAATATCCGGAAATCACTAAGCTGATTGTCACAAAGGACATGGCGGAACGCAAAGCGAAGCTGATTGCCAACGGCGACGCGTTTATCACCTTCCCCGGCGGCACGGGAACGCTTGAAGAAATTTCCGAAGTCCTGTCCAAGCTTTGTCTCGGCCACTTAGATGCACCGTGTCTTATCTACAACTTAAACGGTTATTACGATCATCTCAAAGCCCAGCTTGAACATATGATCGATATGGGACTTCTGGACGCGGCTAAGATGAAAAATGTTCGTTTTATCAAAAATCTGGATGAAATCAAAGAGATTCTCGCATAATAAACTTTTTCTGAATGCATAAGCTCCGGAGTGACAAAACTCCGGAGCTTTCGTTTATTGTTTTACAACAGCCGTTCGGCTAACATCAACATAAGCGGCATGGTAACAAGTGAATATAAGGTCGTAATCCCGACAAGTTTTGCCGCAAGCGGCGCATTACCGCCGTACACCTCCGCCACCACCGCCGTGTTGGACGCGGTCGGCGCGGCACACATGGTCACGCACACAAGCGCCACCGTAAGGCTCGGATTGCCGCCGCAAACGACAAACAGTGCTAACACAACAAGCGGCACGACCGCAAGCTTCAGCACCGAAAACAAAAACAGCTTCACATCGGTAATAAGCGATAACAGGTTGATGTCGGAAAGAAGGCCGCCAATGATGAGCATGGAAAGCGGAAAGGTCATATCGCCGACCATGGAAATACCTTCGGTGATAATCGCCGGGAAGCGGATTCCGGTGATAAACAGCACCGATGCAAGCACCGTGCTGAGAAGTCCCGGATTCAAAAAGACCTGTTTCCAATCAATCTTCTTTTTCCCGTCCGCCGTTTTCTGTGACGAACTCATGACTGCAACGCCGTGCGTCCACACAAAAAGATTAAACGGAATAGTATATATAACGCCGTACAAAAGACCGTTTTCGGGAAACATGGCCTGCATAATCGGATATCCCATAAAACCGCAGTTCATATACATAAGCCCGAACGCATAAACGGCACGTTCATCGGCTTTTTTTACTTTTTTGAAAATAAAGCCCGAAAGCACTGCCATAACGCCATGAATGACAAACGACAAAACTAAAATCCAGCCGCCTGTCACCAAAATTTCCGGTTTACAGTCTTTTTGCAATGACGCGACGATAAGGCACGGATTTGTAATAAACGCAAGTAATGCAGACATGGTTTTGATGCCGGCACCGTCGATGCATTTTGTCTTTTTCGCGATATATCCGGCAAGCATGGCAATAAACAGCACGATGATTTTTCCGCACACGCGTGCTCCGTATTCTCCCATAGGTACAATCCATCTTTCTATGCAGCAAATATGTTGTAGTATAGCACAAAACGGCGCCTTATGCAAGACTTTTTTCGGAGATTCTCGAACTTTTTCTCTCCTAACAAAAAGGATGTTTATAAATCTGCCGGGAAAAAGTTAAGAGTTTTGACTTGACAACCCGGTGAATTGTTTTATAATGTATATGATGTAAAATGTCCGCCCTGTTACAGGCGGACGATGCATTTACTTGGAACGGTTCTGTTCCATGCCCTTTTCGGACTTGATTTCCGGCTTATCATTCTTCACGTCGCGGAAATCGCCGCCGTTTTTCTTGTTTTCCGCTTCGTTTCTCATGTTCGGTTCGTTTTTGCTGTTCTTGCTATGCTTAGACATACAAAACACCAATCCTTTCGAATGTTGTTGGAATTCCTGTCCGGAGATTTCTTCTCCGTCAGCACGGATAGTTTTGGCATATATTTGGAGTTTTATACATTTTTTACTAAAATAACGAGAGGAATTTTTCATGAAACTATATCCGTTAAAGCTTACGCCTGTACTCAAAAATGCCGTTTGGGGAGGCAAAAAGATTCCCGAACGCTTTGGAATCGGCGAAATCGGCAAAAGCTGTGCCGAAGCCTGGATGTTAACGCTGCGTCCGGATGGAGTCAATCTCATTGAAAACGGCCCGGCAATCGGTATGACCTTGGAGGAATACCGCGCATCCGTCGGTGCAAAGGCACTTTACGGAAAAGAAGACGGCAGTTTTCCGCTTCTTATCAAAATTATTGATGCCGGCGACCGTCTTTCGGTGCAGGTGCATCCCGATGACGCCTATGCCGCTTCTCACGGTCTCGATGCCGGAAAAACCGAAATGTGGTATGTTTTGGAGGCCGAACCGGGTGCGACGCTCGTCAACGGCTTAAAGCCCGGCGTGACACCGGAGGAAATCAAGGATGCTGCGCTCATCGGTGCCTGTGAACCGCTCTTAAACACGGTCAAGGTCAAAAAAGGCGACTGCTTTTACATTCCGGCAGGCCTTGTCCATGCCATCGGCAAAGGCATCCTCCTTGCCGAAATTCAACAGAATTCCAACACGACCTACCGCCTTTACGATTACGACCGTGTCGGCACGGACGGGAAAAAGCGTGAGCTGCATACAGACAAAGCCGCCGAAGTCATCAAAACGTCGTTTAACCTTACCGGTGTGACGGTGAACAAAACGCTCTCCGACAAAGACGGAATTACGGAAAAAGTCTTATGCTCTTCCCCGTTCTTTTCGGCCGAATCGCTCACCGTCGGATTCGGAAAAACCGCCTGCCTGTCTGGCGGCAAAATGCTTCACATACTCTGTGTGCGCGGCGAAGGACAGCTTGTGTATGGCGGCTGCCGCTACCGCATCGGCAAGGGCGATTCCTATTTGGTTCCCGCTGCGCTTGGCGGCGGAAAGATGGTTGCCTCAGCCGAAACCGAGCTTATTCTCTCCCAAGGCGAATAACCGCTTTTTTCGGTTAACCTCCGATACCACATTCGTTTGAAAGAAGGTCTCAAATGTCTCAAACCACCAAACGCGCATTAGAAGCCTCCTTAAAGAGCCTGTTGCTCAAGAAGCCGCTCGATAAGATCACTATCAGCGATATTGCCGAGGACTGCGGCATCAGCCGCATGACCTTTTACTATCATTTCAAGGATATTTATGACCTTGTGGAATGGGTTTGCGCCGAAGATGCGGCACGCGCACTTGACGGCAAAAAAACCTGCGACACGTGGGAGGAAGGACTTCTCAACATTTTTGACGCGGTTCTTGAAAACAAGCCGTTTATTCTCAATGTTTACCGCTCCGCCAACCGTGAGCAGGTCGAAACCTATTTATATAAAGTCATTCACCCCTTAATTATCGGCGTCATTGAAGAAAAAGCACAAGGCATTCCGCTGCGTGATGCCGATAAAGATTTTATCGCCAATTTCTACAAATATGCTTTTGTCGGCTTTTTGCTTGCATGGATCAAAAACGGCTTAAAGGAAGATCCGAAGCAGCTTGTCGATCGGCTGTCGCTTCTCATTCACGGGAGCATTTCCACAGCGGTGGAGCGATTCCGAACCGACAAGCCCTAAACCGTATATCAAGTTTATCAAAATGCGCTGTATGATTAAATTTTTATCATACGGCGCTTTTTGTTGATTGCATTTTCTGCACATGGTTTGTATAATAAGGTCAAAGAAAGCGGAAAATATAAACCGTAAAAAACAAACGCTAAGGAGGCAATGAATATGTATTATTCCAGCGGCAACTATGAAGCTTTTGCCCGTCCGGAAAAGCCGGAGGGTGTTGACCAAAAAAGCGCCTATATCATCGGCAGCGGCCTTGCGGCACTTTCCGCAGCGTGCTTTTTGGTACGTGACGGTCAGATGAGCGGCAAGCGTGTGCACATTCTCGAAAAAGAACAGATTGCAGGCGGCGCATGCGACGGTTACAAATACGAGGGGCTCGGATACGTCATGCGCGGCGGACGCGAAATGGACAATCACTTCGAATGTATGTGGGATCTGTTCCGCTCGATACCGTCAATCGAAACAGAAGGCGTGAGCGTACTCGATGAATACTATTGGCTCAACAAAAAAGACCCGAACTATTCGCTCTGCCGCGCGACCGTAAACCGCGGCGAAGATGCGCACACAGACGGCAAATTCTCCATTTCCGACAAGGGCTGCATGGAGATCATGAAATTGTTCTTCACGCCGGATGAAGACTTATACGACAAACGCATCACCGACGTATTTGACGACGAGGTGTTAAACTCCAACTTTTGGCTGTACTGGCGCACCATGTTTGCCTTTGAAAACTGGCACAGTGCGCTCGAAATGAAGCTGTATATCAAGCGGTATATCCACCACATCGGCGGACTTCCCGATTTTACGGCTTTGCGCTTTACCAAATACAATCAATATGAATCCATGATTCTGCCGATGATCAAATACCTTGAAAGCTACAATGTGGAATTCCATTACGGCGTCAAGGTGACCAATGTGGAATTCTCCATCACGGACGGCAAAAAGCAGGCGACGCGCATTGACGTGATCGCTGACGGTGCTGAAAATCACATTGATTTGACCGAAAACGATCTTGTTTTCATCACAAACGGCGGCTGTGTGGAAAACTCCACGCTCGGCAGTCAAGACAAGCCGGCGGAGTTCCGTCCGGAAATCAAAGAAGGCGGCGGCTGGGATATGTGGCGCAAAATCGCCGCGCAAGATCCGTCGTTCGGTCATCCCGACAAGTTCTGCTACGATCCCGAACAGTCCAACTGGATGAGTGCAACGGTCAACACGCTTGACGGCAAAATCGTGCCGTATATCCAAAAAATCTGCAAGCGCGACCCGTTCTCCGGCAAAGTGGTCACCGGCGGCATTGTCACGGTCAAGGATTCCTCGTGGTTACTCAGCTGGACCATCAACCGTCAGCCGCAGTTCCGCGACCAACCCAAAGGACAGCTTCTTGTCTGGGTCTACGGACTGTTTTCCGACAAACCGGGCGATTATGTGAAAAAGCCGATGCGTGAATGCACCGGCAAGGAAATCTGTATGGAATGGTTATATCATTTGGGCGTTCCGGAGGATCAGATCGAAGAATTGGCAACCAACAGTGCCAACACCGTTCCCTGCATGATGCCGTATATCACGGCGTTCTTCATGCCGCGCGCCAAAGGCGACCGCCCGAATGTTGTGCCGGAGGGCGCTGTCAACTTCGCATTCTTAGGCCAATTCGCCGAAACCGCACGCGACACCATTTTCACAACGGAATATTCCATCCGCACCGGTATGGAGGCCGTTTACACGCTTCTAAACATCGACCGCGGCGTGCCGGAGGTCTGGGGCAGCACCTACGATGTGCGCGACCTTTTGAATGCGACGGTAAAGCTGCGTGACGGACAAAAGATCACCACCATGGATTTCGGCCTTATGGAACGTCTTGTGATACGCGAAGGGCTTCGCAAAATCGCCGGAACGGATATTGAAAAGCTCTTAAAGGAGTATAACGTCATCTGATGGCGAAAACGTATCGGCAAACAACAAAACCGCGCTTTCGGCGGCAAGCACAAGGCTGCCGTCGGTAAGCGTTTCACTTACGCCGTATAACGGCTTGTATACACCGTTTTTGATGAAAGCTTCATCAAAAACGGTTTCTTTTTTGGCGGCATTGCAGAGAACAAGCAGTGGGCCGTCCGCTGCTCCGTCAGAATACCGCACAAAGCCGAGCTTTTCACCGTTATGGACAACAAAGGCGATATACGGTGTATGCAGTACCGCAAGATTTCGCTTCAGCCATCCAAGCTCGGCATAATGCGCACGCAAAGACACATCTTCTCTGCCCCATGGATACGGACGGCGGCAGAATGGGTCGCCAAAGCCCTCCATGCCTGCCTCATCGCCATAAAAAATCGATGGCATTCCCGGAAGTGTGAATTGAAGCGTCGAAGCAAGTTTTAACAGGCGTTCGGCGTGTTCGCGTTTTTCCGGCGACAGGCGGAACGAAGCTTTCTGTGCGTTGGAAAGTGCATAATCGCCCTGCTCTGCGCCGAGTGCCGTCAAGATTCGCTCGGTATCGTGTGTGCCGAGAAGATTCATCAGCACTGCCACCGTTTGCGGCGGATAGAGAGACCCGATTTCCGTGACGGTATTGTAGAGCGTCGTGCAATCTCCGGTTCGCACATAATCCAAAACGGCATTCTTGAATGGATAATTCATCACGCTATCGAGCTGAAAGCCCGAAAGATAGGAGCGGCGTGCGCCGTAAGCGATTTTTACGGCGGCATTTTCCCAAACCTCGCCGAGGATGAATGCATCGGGATTTTCTTTCTTTACGGCATTACGCAAATCGGTGAGAAACGCATCCGGCAATTCATCGGCGACATCCAACCGCCAACCGGAAATGCCTTTCGCCACATAGCGGCGCAGGATCCCGTTTTCGCCCAGAAAATAATCGCGTGTAGCCGGGTTTTCATTGTTGAGCTTTGGGAGAATCTTAATGCCCCACCAACAGTCATAATCCTCCGGAAAATGCCGGAAGAAATACCAATCGTGGTATGGCGAATCGGGCGACTGATACGCGCCGACGCTGTCATAATGGCCATAGCGGTTAAAATAGCGGCTGTCGTCGCCGGTATGGTTGAACACGCCGTCGAGGATCACGTGAATGCTGCGTTTTGCAGCTTCGCGCAAAAGCTCGTCAAACGCTTCTTTTCCGCCGAACATTTCATCGATTTCGGCGTAATCGCCGGTATCATATTTGTGGTTGGAATAGGCCTTGAAAATCGGGCTTAAATACAGAACGTTTACGCCGAGAGACGCTAAATAGTCTAACTTTTCGATAATGCCATACAGGTTTCCGCCGAAGAATTCATTGTTTTGAAGGTGCGCTCCCGGGTAAGGCGCGTATTCGGGAATGCCGTTGTCCCAATCGGGATTGATGCGCGCGTCGGCACGAACCGGAAGCGAATGCTTTTCGGATTTTGCAAACCGATCGACAAAAATATGGTACATAATGGCATTTTTTGCCCATGCGGGCGTTTGATAGCCATCGGCATACACAAGAAGTGCAAACTGGTTCTCCGGCGCGGTTTCGGACAAGGTGAAATCGATGTTATTGACCGGATTTAAGTACAATTTCTCATTGCCGCGGCAAAGAAGGATATCAAAGAAAAACAATCCGCTCGGTTCATCGCCGCAGAGAGCAGCTAAATGCAGCGAAACGGAATAGAAATCGGTATCTTTCTCGGTTTTACAGAGTTCGAGCGGCATTTCGATAACGTGTCCGGTTTTATCGTTTTTAATCGAAAGGACGGCTACACACACGCCTAAAATGCGCGAAATCCGGAGTGTCAGCTCCATTGTCTCACTTTTGGCAAAGGCACTTCTTCGGCTGACATCGGTATTTTTAACGGTTCGGCAGACACGGACGAGTTTTTCCGGGCTGTCAAGAGAAAAACGGGCGAGCATAGAAAGCTCCTTTCGGGAAAAATCGATACGGAAAACACGCCGGTATGTTTTTGCACACCGGCGTGTTGGGTGTTTGATGGTTTATTTCGAAGTGATCTTCTTCAAATGCCAAATATTCTTCGCATATTCTTCAATACTGCGGTCGGCGGCAAATTTTCCGGCAGACGCGATATTCATAAGCGACATTCTGTTCCAGCGTTTTTTATCGGCATACGCTTCGAGCGCATGGTCGTGTGCAAGCATATACGAATCGAAATCGGCAAGGCACATAAACGGGTCGGAAATGCCTCTGCGGCTGGCGACGAGATAGTCGTACATATTCGAGAAGCTTTCGCCGTTAAAGCCGGTATTCAGCGCATCTACCACACGCTTTAAGCGCGGTGAATTATGATAGTAGTTTGCCGCGTTGTAGCCGCGCGTCCAAAGGTCGTTCACTTCGTTGGTGGTCAGGCCGAAAATGAACATATTTTCCGGTCCGCATTCTTCGAGCATTTCAACATTTGCGCCGTCAAGCGTTCCGACCGTGACCGCGCCGTTGATCATAAGCTTCATGTTGCCCGTGCCGCTGGCTTCTTTGCCGGCAAGGGAAATCTGTTCGCTGATCTCGCTTGCCGGGATGAGTGCTTCGGCAAGGCTGACGCAATAGTTTTCAAGGAACACGACCTTAAGCTTTGCCGCAATTTTCGGATTTTTATCGATATCGGCGGCGATGAGGCAGATCAACTTGATGATCTGTTTTGCCATATCATAGCCCGGTGCGGCTTTTGCGCCGAACAAGAACGTCTGCGGCTGGATATCCAAATCCGGGTTTTCCTTCAAATCCAGATAGAGCGATATAATGCGCAGCGCATTGAGAAGCTGCCGTTTGTATTCGTGAAGACGTTTGATCTGCACGTCGTATAACGATTCCGGATCGATTAACACGCCGGTTTTCTTATAGAGAAGGTCGGAAAAGCTCTTTTTATTGGCACGCTTGATGGTGCCGATTTGTTCGAGAACGGCCTTATCATCGGCAAATTTTTTAAAGTCGGCAAGCTTTTCGGGCTGTTTGCGGTACGAGGTACCGATGCATTCGTCGAGCAATGCGGCAAGAGCCGGGTTTGAATAGCAAAGCCAGCGTCTGTGTGCGATGCCGTTGGTGACATTGGTGAATTTTTCGGGTGTGAGCTTATAGAAATCCTTGAAGCAGGAGGTTTTGAGAATTTCCGAATGCAATTGAGAAACGCCGTTGACGGTATGCGAACCGATGACGCTGAGGTTTGCCATGCGGATCTGCCCATACGCGACAATCGCCATGCCGCTGATCTGATTCCAGCCGCCCGGGAAGCGCGTCCAAGCCGTATCGCAGAACCGGCGGTTGATTTCGCAGATGATCTGATACATACGCGGGAGCTTTAACTTGAACAGATCTTCATTCCATGTTTCGAGTGCTTCCGGCATGACGGTATGGTTGGTATAGGAGACCGTATGAATCACGATGTCCCACGCCTTTTCCCAAGACATATGATAATCGTCCATAAAGATGCGCATAAGCTCGGGAATGCAGAGAGCCGGATGCGTATCGTTGATGTGGATAGCCACTTTATCGGCAAAATTATCCAGTGTGCCGTAGACCGCCATATGATCGCGGATAATGCTTTGGCAGGAAGCGGATGTGAGAAAATACTGTTGCGTCAGGCGCAAGGACTTTCCTTCGGCATGGTTATCCGACGGATACAGAACCTTGGAAATGGCTTCTGCGTTCGTGTTCTTTTCGACAGCCTTCATATATTGGCCTTGGGTAAACAGGCTCATATCGAAAGCGGCAATATCCTGTGCTTTCCACAGACGAAGAAGGCTTACGGCTTCGCTGTCGGCACCGGAGATCATCATATCGTTGGCAACTGCTTCCACCTCTTCGGCATCCTCGTATTCGATGCGGCAATGGCCTTCCTCCCAGACCTCCTTGACATGGCCGCCAAAGCGCACCTTGAACACACGGTCGGTACGCGGCACGATCCACACTTCACCGCCCGGAAGCCAAATATCCGGCAGTTCTACCTGCAAGCCATCCACAAGCTTTTGCTTGAAAAGGCCGTATTCGTAAAGAATGGAAAAGCCGGTTGCCGGATAGTCGAGCGACGAAAGCGAATCCATGAAGCAAGCAGCAAGTCGGCCAAGTCCGCCGTTGCCAAGACCGGCATCCGGTTCTTGCTCATACAAATCGTCAAGCTTAAAGCCCATTTCGTCAAGCACCGCACGGTAGCTTTTTTCAAGGCCCAGATTGTTTAAGTTCGTTTTTAACGAACGGCCGAGAAGGAACTCCATGCACATATAATACACGCGCTTGCCGCCCTGTTTATTGACCGTTTTTTTATAATCCTTGCGGCGTGTGGCGAGAATATCCCGAATGGTCATGGCGCACGCCTTATACATCTGTTCAGCAGTCGCTTCCACCGGCGAAACACCGAAATAGCGCGAGAGCTTGGATTCGAGGTTTTGTCTTACTTCACTGGTTCCCATATTCATTTGAATCACCTTTCATCGTGGGCAGAGTTTTTGCAAATACGGACGGCGCACGCCCTTACAGACGCACGCCGCTCGGATATCGTTTCTATTTTAGCACAAATCGCGGTACATTGCAAGATATTTTTGTGCGGAGGCATCCCAGCTGAAATCGGTCGTCATGACTTTACCGACCAACCGCTTCCATTTTTCGGGATCATGATACAGCGTGAGAGCCGCAAAAATGCGGTCTTTCAACTCATACATATTGTAATTGCGGAACGTAAAGCCGTTTCCGTAGATTTCGCCGTCGAATTCATAATAGCCTTTGATGGAATCGTAAAGGCCGCCGGTTTCGCGCGTGACCGGAACGGCGCCGTAACGCGAGGCGATCATCTGCGAAAGGCCGCACGGTTCGCTGTAGGAAGGCATGAGGAAAATATCGGCGGCGGCATAGATTTTCTTGGCAAGCTCTTTGTTATACATCATAAGTGCTTTTACTTGTTTGGGGCGGTTATTACCAAGTCTTGAGAAGAATTCTTCGTACCGGTATTCGCCTTTTCCGAGAACAACAAGCTCAGCATCGCTGTAATTGAGAACATCCTCGATAATGCCGGCAATGAGGTCGATGCCCTTTTGGTCGGCAAGACGCGATATCACGGCGATAAGCGGCTTTTCTTCGCCGACGGTAAGCCCCAATTCCTCTTGCAGTGCCGTTTTGTTCTTGACCTTATCCGCCGGCTTTTTGGCCGAATAGCGGAATGGGATCGACAGATCCTTGGACGGATCGTAGTAGGTATAGTCGATGCCGTTTAAGATGCCGAAGAATTTATAGGCGTTGCGGTTGAGAATATAGTGCATTCCATAGGAGAATTCGGGATATTTCAGTTCCTCGGCATAGGTCGGGCTGACGGTCGTCACCTTATCGGCAACGGCGATGGCACCCTTCATCAGGTTGATACAGCCATCGTTTTCGACGATCGAATAGAATTTCTTGTCGAGTCCGAACACATCGCCCAAAATTGCCGGGTCATATTTTCCCTGATAGGCAACATTATGAATGGTAAAGACGGTGCGAATGTGGTTATATTCGGGATTATCGGCAAACACCGTTTTCAGGTAGATGACCGAAAGCGCGCTTTGCCAATCGTGTGCATGGAGAATATCCGGAATGAAATCGATATGCGGCAGAACGTGCAGCACGGCACTGCCGAAAAATGCAAAGCGTTCGCCGTCATCGTAGCTTCCGTACAAATCGGGACGCTTAAAATAATACTCATTATCGAGAAAATAGACGGTCACACCGTTTTTTTCGAGCTTGAAGATGCCGCAATAGAGCTTTCGCCAGGCAAGCGGCACGGTAATGTCGCCTAAGAATGTCATCTGAGAGCGGTATTCTTCACCGATCGAGCCGTATAACGGCATGATCACCCGAATATCAAACTCTTTCTTTTTGCCCTTCATACACGCCTCCGGCAGTGACCCCAGCACATCGCCGAGGCCTCCCGTTGCCGCATACGGAACCATTTCCGATCCAACCATGAGTACTTTGATTGCCATAATTATTATTCCTTTCAGAAGATGCGATATGCATTCGCTTTCGCCGTCAAAATCAGATGACCGTTCCTTTGCTGACCGTAAACGGATGCGTTTCGTGGCCGGACAGATAGCGGCCGTTTTTGATAACGGCATTTTTGTCGCAGATAACGCAGTTTAACGTTACATTATCTCCGACAAAGGTATCCTGCAAAATAATCGAATTTTTGATGACCGTATTCTTTCCGACCTTAACGCCGCGGAACAAAATGGAGTTTTCCACCGTTCCTTCAATAATGCAGCCGTCGGCAACAAGCGAATTTCTGACCTTGCTGTCGCCCACGTAACGAGCCGGTGCGGTATTCTTGACTTTGGTATAAATCGGACGGTTCTTAACGCCGAACAGGTTTTCTTTCACGTTTTTATCGAGCAAATCCATACTCGAACGGTAGTACGTATCGATAGAACTGATCGACGCATAGTAGCCTTCGAACTTGCTGTACATACGGAAGTTTGCTTTGTCGATATTGCGCGCGATAATATCTTTGGTAAAGCTCTTATAGCCGCGTGCAAGTGAATCGAGAACGATGCTTTCGAGGTATTCGCGTTTGAGAACGAAAATGTTTAAGCTTTGGTTTAAGTTTCCCGAAAGTCCGGTCGGATTATGCAGCAAATTCAGGATGCGGTCATGTCCGTCGGTTTCCACGATGGTGGAATTGGCCGCTTCGCTTGCTTCAAGATAGGTATTCTTGGCAACAAGCGTAATGTCGGCATGGGTATCGATGTGGTAATCCACAACATCGCGCAGGTCAATGTTGCAGACAGTATCACAGTCGGAAAGGACAAAATAATCCTCGGTGCAGCGCGAGATGAAATTGTATGCACCCATGAGCGCCTCCAAGCGGCTGGAATACGGCTGCATGGAATGGGTCGTATTATCGTAGGCAGTGATAAACGGAGGCAGAATCTTGATACCGCCGCTTGACCGGGACAAATCCCAGTCTTTACCCGAGCCGATATGATCCATGAGCGATTGATAATTGTAATGCGTGATAATGCCGACTTTGGTAATATCGGCGTTGACCATGTTGGAGAGCGTAAAATCGATCAGGCGATATCTGCCGCCGAACGGCACGGAAGCCATAGTGCGCTTTTGCGTCAGCTCCGGTATATTTTTATCGTGGATATTGGAAAAGATTAACCCGGCTACGTTCATTTATTGCTGCCTCCCTTGCCGTTTTTTGCACTGTAAATCGTGCCCGGTTCGATTTCCGTGCCTGCTTCGAGAACGGTATTCGCACCGATAACGGTTACTTCTTTGGTACTCTGTTTATCCGCGCCGACACGGCAATCCGCGCCGAGCGTGACATTTTCATCCAAAATGGCATAACTCACGCGTGCGCCTTCGCCGACGGTCGTTTCGCTCATAATCACCGAATCCTTGACAATTGCGCCTTTTTCGACCGTAACGCCGTTGGACAGCACGGAATTGATGACCGTACCTTCAATCACGCAGCCTTCGGTGATGATCGAATTGCAAACCTCTGCCTCCGCGCCGATATACTGCGGCGGTTCGGCGGCTGTACGCGAGCGGATACGCCATTCGTCGTCGTTAAGATCAAACACGGGATGTTCGCCGAGCAGATCCATATTGGCTTCCCAAAGGCTCGAAAGCGTTCCGACGTCCTTCCAATAGCCCGAAAACGAGTAAGCATACATTTTTTCACCGGCGGCAAGCATTTTCGGAATGATATTCTTGCCAAAGTCGTTGGCCGAGCTCGGATCGTCGTTGTCGGCGGTCAGATATTCCACAAGCTTCTTGCGGTTGAAAATGTAAATGCCCATGGATGCCTTGGTGCTGGTCGGATTTTTCGGCTTTTCTTCAAACTTGGTGATTTTTCCGTCTTCGTCGGCCGACATGATACCAAAGCGGCTTGCTTCTTCGAGCGGTACTTCGATGACGCTGATGGTGCAGTCGGCATTCTTTTTCTTGTGGAACGCAAGCATAGCGGCATAATCCATTTTATAGATATGATCGCCCGAAAGAATCAGTACATAATCCGGGTCATACCGTTCGATAAAAGTGAGATTCTGATAGATGGCATTCGCCGTTCCGCTGTACCAATCCGCGCCGTTTTTGCCCTGGTACGGCGGCAGAATCTTGACACCGCCCATATTACGGTCAAGATCCCACGGTTGTCCGTTGCCGATGTATTCGTTTAACACAAGCGGCTGGTATTGCGTAAGCACACCGACGGTATCGATGCCGGAGTGGATACAATTTGTAAGCGGGAAATCGATGATACGGTACTTTGCGCCAAAGGTTACTGCCGGTTTTGCCGTACTTTCGGTAAGCGCATAAAGCCGGCTTCCCTGTCCGCCTGCAAGAAGCATGGCGACACATTCTTTTTTTCTGAACATATGTTTATCAAAACCATCCTTTCGCTTGGTACAATCTCTCTTTTTTTATTTCAAGCAACATCCGCATTCGGATATGCTTTTAAGGCTATTTGCTGCTTTTTCCGGCCGTCTTGTTCGGCTTCTTTCCGGCAGCTTTCGGCGAAGCCGGACGTGTTCGTTTGAGAATCAAAGCACCGAACGGCGGAACATTCGGGCGGATCACATAAGAATAATCGCCGCGTTTTTCTTTTTCGGCTTTGAGAAGGCCTTCGTTTAACGCACCGCTGCCGCCAAAGCGTTTGTCGTCGCTGTTAAAAATTTCGGTATAAACCCCGGCGCCTTTCACGCCGATCGGATAACACGGGCGTGCGACCGGTGTGAAATTCAGAACAACAATCAGCTCCTTGCCTTTGTTGTTGCGGCGAACATAACTGATAAGGCTCTCGTCTTTGTTATCGCAATCGATCCACGTAAAGCCATCCCACGAATAATCGTTCTGCCACAATTCATCATGTTCTAAATAGAAATGGTTGAGGGCGGCCACATAGCGTTGGGTCGCGGCGTGCATATCGTAATCGAGCAAGAACCACTCAACGCTGTCCTTATAGTTCCATTCGGTAAACTGACCGATCTCACACCCCATAAACAAGAGCTTTTTTCCGGGATGCGTCATCATATAGGCAAGAAACGCGCGAAGTCCGGCAAATTTCTGCTCGTATTCGCCCGGCATACGGTCGAGAAGCGACTTTTTGCCATGCACCACTTCGTCGTGCGAAATCGGCAATATAAAGTTTTCCGAAAAGGCATACATCATTGAAAATGTCAGCTTATCGTGCTTATATTTGCGGAAAAGCGGATCGGTGGAAAAATAATCGAGCGAGTCGTTCATCCAACCCATATTCCACTTGAAGTTGAAGCCGAGACCGTCTTCACTTGACGGTTTGGATACCTTCGGCCAAGAGGTGGACTCTTCGGCAATAAACAACGAATCGGGAAATTCCGAACGGATCACATCGCCGAGCTTGCGGAAGAAGCAAACCGCTTCCAAGCATTCGTTTCCGCCGTGTTCGTTCGGGAACCATGTTCCGGGCTCACGGTCATAATCGAGATACAGCATGGACGCAACCGCATCCACACGAAGTCCGTCCACATGGTATTCGCGCAGCCAAAACATGGCGTTGGAAATCAGAAAGCTTTCGACTTCATTGTGGCCGACATCAAAGCAGCGCGTGCCCCAGCCTCGGTTTTCCATGCGGTCTTTGCCTTGGTATTCGTACAGCGGACCGCCGTCAAATTCGTATAATCCATGCTCGTCCTTCGGAAAATGTGCCGGAACCCAATCGAGAATCACGCCGATGCCGCTGCGATGCATATAGTCGATAAAATACATAAAATCGTGCGGTGTGCCAAAGCGTGAGGTCGGCGCATAATAGCCGCACACCTGATAGCCCCACGAGCCTTCAAACGGATATTCGGCAATCGGCATCAGTTCAATGTGCGTATACCCCATCTGCTTGACATACGGCGCAAGCTCGTGTGCAAGCTCGCGATACGTCAGGTGTGTACCGTCGGGATGGCGTTTCCACGAACCGACATGAAGCTCATAAATATTGAGCGGTGTCTCATATGTCGGTTCAACCATTTTCTTCCTGCGCGCTTCCAACCATTTTTCATCTGACCACGAATAGCCGGAAATATCGTAACAGACCGATGCGGTTGCCGGCGCTTTTTCGGCATAAAAGGCATACGGATCGGCTTTATACACCTCGCCTGCCGCACTTTGGATGATGAATTTATATTTTGAATCTTCCCCAAAGCGGGATGCATCCGCAAAAGCCTCCCACACGCCCTCTTCGCTGATGCGCGTCATGGGAGTTTCTTTGGACCAGCCGTTGAAATCGCCGGTCACATACACGTTTTCAGCGTGCGGCGCCCAGGTGCGGAAAACCATCCCGTTTTCCGTTTTGTGCGCGCCGAGATAGTCGTATGCATGAAAATTCGTGCCTTGATGGAAGAGATACACCGCCATATTGTCGGTTTTTTTTGCCGTCATGATTTTTGTCCTTTCGCCGGGAATTATGCAGGATTTGCTACGATTAGTATAACACGATTCAGCGATTATTTCAACAGCATAGCGAAAAAAAGAATGAATTTTTTGTGCAACAAACTTAAATTTTTGATTTGTCGTGTAAATAATATGTATAATCCTGACAAAATATAGTGAAAATCGTCGGTTTGTTTCCGACAAAACGACAAGAAACACGCTTGACAGCGGAATGCATTTGGGTTATACTGATACGGAAATGAACAAAGGAGGGGCGGTTCTTGTACGTTTACACCAACGATTTGCTTATCAGCCGCATGAATGACTATGATCTGTTTTTCGGCGAAAGCGGCTATGTTCACACCGACGACACCTGGCACAGCGAAAAGGTCTGTTCGCCGTATTCGCGCATCTATTTTGTTGAAAGCGGCCTGGCGCATCTCAAAACCGCGTGCGGCGATGTGTTTTTGGAGCCGGGAAACGTCTATTTGATTCCGACCGGCTTATTATACGATTTTGAAGGGTCGCCATCGGTACAAAAGCTGTTTTTTCACATCAATTTATTCAAACCGGATGGGTTTGATTTGATGCTGTCCTGCAAGCAGATTGCAAGTCTTCCCTATTCCGAAAAACAGACCGAAGAGCTGCACAAGCTCTACGAATCCGACCGTTTTGCGGACATGGTGCTGTTAAAAGGCCGCATTGCCGGCGTGGTTTCCGACATGATCGAAGCCTATAAAATCGGCTTTGACGACAACGACCGCTATACGCCGCTTGTGCAGAACGCCATGAAATACATCCGTGCGAATCTGTCGGTAAAGTTAAACATTTCACAGGTAGCGGAACATGGGTTTGTGTCGGTCAGCACGCTTACAAAAGCGTTTAAGGAACAGACCGGACGAACGGTGGGGCTGTATATTGACGACCTTGTTATGTATTCCGCCCAACGCAAGCTGCTCTGCACGGATTTATCCGTCAACGAAATCAGCGAAGCATTCGGCTTTTGCGACCAATTTTATTTTTCGCGCTACTTCAAGCGGCGGTGCGGCGAGTCGCCGCTTCGCTACCGAAAGCGTATGCAGACGGTGGATTTCGGTGCGGAACCGAATATTACAAAGGTGAAAATTTAGATAATCAAAGCAAACAAAGGCTGACGCGGAAAAGAAAAATCCGTGTCAGCCTTTTTGCTGTTATTTTTATATGAATTATGCGGCAATGGGATATTGTGACCAACCAACACCGATATAGGCAGTCATTTGCTCGATGGGTACGGAAATTGTTCTGCCATCCGGGGCGTACATGGTGATAGGCGTCGTTCCTACATACCAGCCGACGGCGGTATAGGCCGCTGTTTCGGAAGACCAAATGTTAATCGTGCTTCCGTTTAAGGCATATAACGTTATCGCCGGTACGGTATTCCAACCGACAGCTTTGTATGCTTCTACACTGGATTTTTCAACAACTGCTGTTCTGCCGTCCGGGGCGTATATTGTTGTTACCGGGTATAGATACCAACCGACTTGTAAGAATTTTTCGACGTCTCCATGATAAATACGTGCCGTTCTACCGTCTGGCGCATGAATAATCGTATCGTTATTCGAACCAGTAACACGCAAAGATACGAAACCAATATCCTCTAAAGACAAATCTGTGTATTTGGATAAAATGTTTTCAAAACTAACGATTGCTAAATGGATTGTTCTATTAAAAAAACTTGCCACTTCATCAAAAGACCCATAAGGAAGGTATGCATCTCCATAAATATCATTAGGTGAAATATCATATTGATCATCCTCATTATAGGTGTTTGCATCAAAAAACAGAGTAACACCCGCCATGGTTTGGCTTCCATTTTCATCAAAAAAGACACTAACATCCAGTTCATTATCAACAACACTTGCAGTTGCCACATCATAATTGAAATAACATAAAGTTGAACCTCCTTTAATCTGAAGAGAAGATCCAAAATGAATTTGGTTTTTCTGTGGATCGTATCTCAAAATAGTGAATTTTGTTGCTTCGGAAAATTCAGATGTCGTTGTTAAAGATATAGTTCCATCATTAGAAACATACCCTTTTTGCCAAATATAGCTCACCAATTTTTGTGCATTCGTCGTATAATCTATATACGCCCCAACCGTTATTGCCGCAAAGGAACAAATCATACAAATCGCTGCCATCAGCATTAGAATTCTCTTTTTCATCGTTTATATCCTTTCATAGTTTAAATTTTGGATTCAAAGCCCACAATTAACTTATGGTTTGCTTTTGAGTTCGCTCACACGGCGAATCAAAGCTTCGATTTGGTCTTTTCCGTCGTCCGTTTCCAGAATGTCGCTTAACCGTGTTCCCCATCCGCAACAGTCAAGCAAGCCTTTCGCTTCGGAATCCGTGATAATATCATGACCCTTGAAGTAACCAATGGCTGTTTCCAAGGCCGAAGAAAAATCTACTTCAAATTCGTCCGCGCGAATAAATGAATTGCCAACGCGAAAAGCCGTTTCCAGTTTTAGGGCATATGTGTGTGCATTTTGCTTCATAAGAACGCCTCCCTTCACCATAAAGTCAAATACATTATAGTCACCTTTTCGGTAAATGTCAATAATAATTTTACGATTTAGGTTAAATTTTTAAAAATATTTACATTTTCGGTAAAATCATATAGAGGAGTTGAGTATTTATGACTTTTGGCGAAAGACTACGAGAGCTGCGCGAAGACAACGACGAAAAGCAGAAAGATATCGCGGATTTACTGTTTGTTTCCGGCAAAGTTATCAGTGACTACGAACGCGGCATTCATTTTCCGCGCGATGAAAAGATTATCACGGCACTTGCCGCGCATTTCGGTGTCAGCGTCGATTACCTTTTCGGTATCACCAACATCAAAAATCAACTTTCCTGTAATGATTTTTTAACGGTGTTTCATTCGTTAACACCGGCACAAAAGGATGAAGTCATGGATTTTATGATATTCCTATCAAACAAAAACAAATAAAAAAAGGCTGGCGCGGAAAAGGAAAATCCGTGTCAGCCTTTTTGTTCGTCACATCAAACTCAGTCGTTCAAATGTGCTTTGAAATATTTCATATATTCATTCCAATCGCGTCTCGACAGGAAATGGTCGCCGTCCTTGATATGATACCCGATATGTCCTTCATGGAAGCTTTCCGGCAGATTCGGGAAGCGATCGGGATGGACAAAGCCGGTCACGCCGTTCGCTTCGAAATAGTCGCTTGCGGCAGCACAGGTCAGATACTGCGTCTTAGGGTCTGCCCAAGAATCAAGGCTGCTGGATGCGACGTACACAAAGCGCGGTGCGATCGATGCAAGCAGAAAATGCTGGTCAAACGGCATAGCTTCATGATGTCCGACATATTTTTTTAAGTTTTCGCAGAACCAGAACGGGAAAGCACGTATAATATCGGCAATCTGTTCGCCCTTCTTGCCGCGCACAAAAGCATCGCCGCAGCAGCCGGCGTTGTTAGAAAACGCAAATTTGAAGCGCGTATCCATCATGGCCGTTACAAGCGCGGTCTTTCCGAGTCTGGAATGACCGATGACAGCACCGTTTTCATGGTCGAGATTTGGGCAGGTCATGGCATAATCCATCACGCGCATCGCCGCCCAAGCCCACAGCATGATCTTTCCGCAGGTGTTCGGCTTCCGCGGTTCGCTGCCGATGAAAATATCGGCAAGACCATCCGTAAAATTGCCGTCGTCGGAGGTGACGTCGGTATAGCAGAGCGACAGCAGGTCAAAACCGTTATCGAGGATTTCTTCGACCGGCATATAGATATCCGGTGTATTCGGACGAAAATTATTGTGGATAAAGAACGGACGCTTTTTCCCGTCGGTATGGAACGCCGTATAGAACGGAATATTGAAAATCCGTTCGCCGATACGCACGTGTGCATACATTCTGCGAAGCACGGCGCGCGCCGGAAAGCGCGTATCGATGACTTTATCCTCGGTAAAGGACATTTCATCCGGTGCAGGCGGCAGGAAGCCGTAGATCTCCTCTTGCAGGATTTGTTTGATTTGTTCGCGGTCTTTCGGAATTTCGGGCAGGTTGCGCTCCGAGACAAGTTTTTGAATTTCGGTCATGGTCGTTTCCTCCGTTATTTGTTATCGGGAAATTTTAATCGGGAATTTCGGTAAGATCGCCGGTTTCGGCGTGAACAAAGTCGATTAAAGCGTTTGGGTCGAGATACAGTTGGATGCCGCGGACACCGGCACTGACGGTGATTTTATCAAACAGCAGTGCGGTTTCGTCGATATAGGTCGGGAAGCTCTTTTTCATGCCGATCGGCGAACAGCCGCCGCGAATATAGCCGGTAAGATTTAACAGTTCCTTAACGGCCACCAACTCAATCCGCTTATTGCCGGTAATCTTAGCACATTTTTTCAAGTCAAGCTCGTAAGCACACGGAATGCAGAACACAACATACGGCGTTTTATCGCCGCGGGCGACAAGGGTTTTGAACACGATATCCGGGTCAAGACCGATGCTTTTGGCGATGTGCAGTCCCGACAGGTCGCTTTCGTCGTATTCGTATTCTTTCGCCTCATACGGAATGCCGGCGGCATCCAACTGCCGCATGGCGTTGGTTTTCTGAATTTTGTGCATGGCTTTGATTTTGCCTTTCTAAAAAATACGCCTTGATTGTATCACACATTTTCGAAAATTGCAAGCCGTTTTCGCGAAACTTCGCATTTTATGCAAAAATACGTTTGTTTATTCTTGACATTACACAAAGAATTGATTATAATGTCGATGAAAGATATGTTCAAATTCCTTTTGAAGGAGCTATATTTATGCTAAAAAACCAGCATTGGATCAAAGCGGATTTTGCCGCAAGCGGAAACGGGATTTGCCCGTTGTTCCGCAAAGAATTTGAATCGGTGCAAAAGCCGGAAAAGGCACTTCTTGAAATCACGGGCAAGGGCGTATACTATGCCGAAATCGACGGCAAGCGCGTCGGCGATTTTATCTTAGCGCCGGGCTGGACGACCTACAAAAAACGTTTGCAGGTGCAGACATACGATGTGACGGAGTTTATCCAAAACGGCAAAAACACGCTTGACGTGACGCTTGCCGAGGGCTGGTATCATGGCCGCATTATCCGACAGCACGACGCGGCCGTGCGCGATACGGCCTGGGATGCCGAGATCATCGCGTGCTTAACGCTCACCTATGCAGACGGAAAAACCGAAGAAATCGAGACCGACGGAAGCTGGATGTGCGGTAAAAGTGCCGTGGAATTCTCCGACATCTACGACGGCGAGATTTATGACGCGCGCATCGAGCCGAACGAATTCGTTCCGGTCACGGTGGACACGGAAGCCGGAACCGAAACGTTGATTCCCCAAGAGGGCGAAAAAATCGTCGAGCATGAGCACCTTGCGCCGATTGCGGTCATCACCACGCCGAAGGGCGAAACCGTGCTTGATTTCGGACAGAATCTGACCGGCTATCCGGCATTCTCTCTTCCGGACGCCAAAGCCGGTGAAAAGCTGTCGCTGTCATTTGCCGAAATTCTCGACAAGGACGGCAACTTCTATAACGAAAACTACCGCAGTGCCAAGTGTCAGTACATTTACACCTGCAAAGACGGTGCGCAGTCCTATAAGCCGCGCCTAACCTTCTATGGTTTCCGCTACATCCGCATTGACGAATTTCCGGCGTCCGTTCCCTTCTCGCCGGACGACTTCACGGCCATTGCCGTCTATTCGGACATCAAAAAAACCGGAACGCTTATCAGCTCGGACAAGAACTTAAACCAACTCTTTTCCAACATTTTCTGGGGACAGAAATGCAACTTTCTCGATGTGCCGACCGATTGTCCGCAAAGAGATGAACGGCTCGGCTGGACCGGCGATGCGGAGGTTTTTGCAAAAACCGCGACCTACAACTTCGACACCGAACGCTTTTACAAAAAATGGATGGGCGACATTGCCGCCGAAATCGACATGAACGGCAAAATCGGCATGATTGTTCCCAACAATTTCGGCGGAACAATCAGTGCCGAAGCGTGGTCGGATGCGGCCATTATCATTCCGTGGCAGGTGTATCTGACCTACGGCGACAAGGCTCTTCTTGAGCAGCAGCTTGCTTCCATGACGACTTTTATGGAAACCGTTCTGAAAGAGGGCTACAATCACCATTTCGGCGATTGGCTCGGCATCGATGCACCGGCAGGCAGCTATACCGGGTCGACGCGCACGGAGCTGATTGCACAGGCGTTCCTCGCCTATGACTTAGAGCTTCTTGCCAAGGCTTACGAAGTGCTCGGACGAGACGGAAGCCGCTACCGTGTGCTGCATGAAGAAGCAAAGAACAAATTCCATGCCGATTTTTCCGACGAATACCGCACCCAAACCGAACACGTGCTTGCCTTATATTTCGGTCTTGCCGAAAATCCGGCAAAAACGGCAAAAGGTCTTGCGGATCTGATCCATGAAAGCGGCGACCATTTGACCACCGGCTTTGTGGGAACACCGTTCTTGCTTCATGCGCTCAGCGACAACGGCTATACCGAACTTGCCTACACGCTTTTGCTGCAGACAAGCTATCCGTCGTGGCTATTCTCGGTAAGCCTCGGGGCTACCACCATGTGGGAACATTGGGACGGCATCAACGAAAATGGTGACGTTTGGAGCAAAGACATGAACTCCTTCAACCACTATGCCTACGGAGCGGTCGGCGATTGGGTCTACGGCAAGGCCTGCGGCATTCAGATTCCCGAGGACGGTGCCGGTTTTGCCAAAGTTCGCGTAGCGCCGTTGCCGGACAAGCGCATCGGCTCGCTGTTTGCTTCGATCGATACGCGCCACGGCACAGTTTCCTCCAAATGGTACCACAAAGACGGAAAGACGCGCTACGAGATCACGGTTCCCGTGCAGGCAGAGCTTGTCATTGACGGAAAAACGCATTCGGTTCCGGCCGGAACATACTTGTTTTAAGAGCCATGAAAAACACTCGTTCCGGCGACATGAAAGTGCTTGCCAAAGAAACCATCGAAAGGCATGAGCTTTCCTCCATAACGCCCGATGCGCTCAAAAGCGTTCTCAACACCGAAGGCTACATGGTCATCCGTTACAGTGCCGTCGCCATGTCCGCCCAAACGAAGCACTTAATGGAAGTTTTGGGTGTCGAACAGTTAGCGCACACGGTCGATTCTTTCACCTTCACCGACCGCGAACACCGCATTGTCTTTGTCCGCACGGATATTTCCGACGAGGAATTTGTTAAGCTGCTTGCCTTAGAGCTTGGCAGGATCTACTGCGTCAAAAACCGCACCGAAAAGGTAATTCACGGCACGCCGAACGAAGAATTTGCGGCAGCGGAATTTGCCTATCATTTGATCGACATCAACCGGCGCGGTCTGTTATACAATTTTTTCAAATTTCATGCAGGTTTCGCCATTACAGCGACTTTCTTATTCCAGTTTCTGCTTTGCGTTCTCATCTTCAAGTTTTTAGTCATTCCCGGCTTCGGGTTTGTCCGAATCGATTCGGTTACGGTCGATCCCGGGATGTTGACAAGCGACCAAAATCAAATCGCTGTTGCTGCCGGTGCGCAAAGCTCTGACGCAAAATCCGCCGACGAAACAGCGTCCGGCAAAGCTGTATCCGGTGAAACGGCATCCGGCGAAATCGTTTCCGGCGCAGTGTCCTCCGACAAAACCGCTTCCGAAACAACGCCTGACAACGTGCCGACAGAAACAGCCGGCACGGCTGTGTCCGAAGTGCCGCAAACGCCGTCTTCGGCCGAAACGGTACCGCAGCCGGAACAGCCGCCGAAAGCCTCTTCCGACGACGATTTTGTGATACCGCCTGACAAGCGCGTCTATTATGCAACCGCAAACGGCAAAAAATACCATCTTGCCGGATGCAGCTACTTAAAAGGCAAGGATGTCGTTGAGGTTTCGCAAGCTGATGTTGACAGCGGCAAATACGAACCGTGTTCGCGCTGCTTCAAGAACAAATAAATACAAAAACACGGCAGAAGCCCAATGAAACGGTTTCTGCCGTGTTTTTTGTCCTCGCGTTCCGCTTAACGCCTAAAAGGTGAATTTTCCGCGCGAATCGCAATAAATGCAGCGATAGACGCGCTTTTTCCGATCCACCAAATGGAAAACGTGCGCCAAATCCTGTTCGGTCGTCGTAATGCAGCGCGGATTGCAGCACTTGATAACATTGGTAAGCTTTTCGGGAAGCTCGGGCGATTTCTTTTCCGCCAATACGCCGTCTTTGATGATATTGACAGTCACGTCCGGATCCACATAGCCGAGGACATTCATATCGATATCGAACAGTGCGTCGATTTTGATGATATCCTTTTTCCCCATTTTGCTGCTGGATGCATTTTTGATGAGTGCCACCGAATAATCGGTCGCATCCAGATCTAACAGACGATAGATTTCCATGCCTTTTCCGGCCGTGATGTGGTCGATCACAATGCCGTTTTTGATCGAGTCGATTTTCATATTCGTTCTCCTGTCGTTTATTCGATGCCCAAAAGCTTTAATATCAGAGCCATGCGCATATATTTTCCGTTTGCGGCCTGCTTGAAATAGCACGCACGCGGATCCTCATCCACCGCAACGCTGATCTCGTTGACGCGCGGCAGAGGATGCATAATGGTAAGATCGCTTTTGGCATTCTCTAACTTATCCGGCGTTAAAATATAGCTGTCCTTTAAGCGCAGATAATCCTCTTCGTTGAAAAAGCGCTCTTTCTGCACACGGGTCATATAGAGAATATCCAAATCCGGCAGTACCGACATCAAATCGCCGGTTTCAAGGCAGCTGACGTTGTTTTTACCGATGACGTCAGTTTTGATATAAGCCGGCACGCGCAATTCATCCGGTGAAATAAGGATAAAGTCGATACCCGAATAACGGCAGAGTGCGGAAATGAGCGAATGGACGGTACGGCCGAATTTGAGGTCGCCGCAAAAGCCGACGGTCAGGTTGTCGAAATGTCCCTTTTCGCGGTAAATGGTGAGAAGGTCGGCAAGCGTCTGCGTCGGATGGTTATGACCGCCGTCGCCGGCGTTGATGACCGGAACGGAGGCGTTCATCGAAGCAACAAGCGGTGCGCCTTCTTTCGGGTGGCGCATGGCGATGATATCGGCATACAGAGAAACGACTTTTGCCGTGTCGGCTACGCTTTCGCCTTTGGAGGCCGAAGAGCTGGAGGCTTCCGAAAAGCCGAGGACGTTGCCGCCGAGTTCATACATGGCGGCTTCAAAGCTGAGACGGGTTCGGGTCGACGGTTCATAAAACAGCGTCGCAAGCTTCTTTCCGCGGCACTTTTCGCTGTATGCAGCCGGGTTTGCGATGATATCACAGGCTTTTTCGATTAGCTCATCCAATTCCCTCTCGGAAAGGTCAAGGATATCGATTAAGTGTTTGAGCATGACACAGTTCCTTTCTCTAATTATGCATGAATCCAAGATTCGTCGGACGGATTATTGCGGAAGGCGGTTAAGCGTTCCACATCCTCGTGCTTGATATAGCCCTGTTCGGCCGCCACACGGATCACGCAATCAAAATCGGTAAGGCTTGTGTTCTCGACATTCGCTTCGGCAAGCCGTTCAAGGCCTTTTTTCATGCCGTAGGTGAAAATCGAAACGATACCGAGTACGTCCGCTCCGGCTTCTCTTAACACATTCACCACTTCGATCACGCTCCCGCCGGTCGAAATGAGATCCTCCACCACAACGACCTTCTGCCCTTTTTCGAGCTTGCCCTCGATTTGATTCTGTCTGCCGTGGTCTTTTGCACCGCTGCGGACATAGCCCATCGGCAGATTCAAAAGATGTGCGGTAATAGCGGCATGAGCGATACCGGCAGTCGAGGTTCCCATGAGAACTTCGGCGTCCGGATATTTTTCGCGGATGAGACCGGCAAGCGCGTTTTCCACGTCGGTGCGGA
>OIWM01000514.1_pt1 | contig 46328 bp, 32 predicted proteins | sample 1587451 | NCBI WGS metagenome assembly OIWM01 (sample SAMEA3888907, study PRJEB22519) | human gut metagenome | biome: human gut; feature: human-associated habitat; material: faeces | place: Denmark | collected 2011 | reverse complement strand
TGGAGCCGGGGAAAAGTTGGAGATCATATCAAAGACTTACCTATGGCTATCCGGCGCAAAGTCGCAGGGCATGAAGCAGCTGATGTCCGGCGGCGGTGTCATCCTCATCGGCACCCAGCTGATCCCGCTGCTCTCTGGTCTGTTCGGCTAATCAACAAGCGATAGGAGGAAAACCCGCCATTGTTCGATAATATTTTCGCAGCAATCGAAAAATGGATGAGGGAACTTCTTTCCGGCATGGTGGAGTCCAACCTGAGTACGATGTTCACAGCGGTCAACCAACAGACCAGTGAAATCGCTGCTCAGGTCGGGCAGACACCGCAAGGGTGGAACAGCAGCATTTTCAGCATGATCCGTAATATTTCGGATTCGGTGGTAATCCCCATTGCGGGAATCATCATCACGCTGATCCTCTGCTACGAACTGATCTCGATGCTGACGGAACGGAACAATCTGCACGATGTAGACACTTGGATGTTCTTTAAGTATTTTGTGAAGATGTGGATCGCGGTCTATCTCGTCAGTCATACGTTCGATATTGCAATGGCGGTATTTGACATTGGACAGTCGGTGGTAAATTCTTCCTCCGGCATTATCCGTGGCAATACCGCCATTGATATTAGTTCTCTTTCCATGCAGATGCAGGCGGCAATGGCAACAATGGCGATTGGCGAACTGGTGACGCTGGCATTGGAAACCCTTGTTGTAAGCTGGTGTCTGAAAATTCTGTCGGTGGTTATCACGGTAATTATGTACGGCAGAATGATAGAAATATACCTCTACACTTCGCTTGCTCCGATTCCATTTGCAACCATGAGTAACCGTGAATGGGGTCATGTGGGTACGAACTACTTCCGAGGGCTGTTCGCTCTGGCATTTCAGGCGTTTCTGATGATGGTCTGCGTGGCAATCTATGCAGCCCTCATTGGCAGCATCCGGGTATCTTCGGACATTCACTCGGCACTGTTCGGCACAATGGCCTACACGGTGATTCTTTGCTTCTCGCTGCTTAAAACGGGAAGTCTGTCCAAACAGATCTTCGGCAGTCACTAAATCCGGGAAAATCCAATGAAAGGAAAAGACAGCAGACAACGCCGTTTCCCGGCGGCGGTCTGGCTGTTCTGGTGATAAATGGCCTATGTAACGATTCCCAAAGACCTTTCCAAAGTGAAGAACAAGGTCTTTCTGAACCTGACGAAACGCCAGCTAGTGTGTATGGGGTTTGCAGCAGGCATTGGCGTTCCGTTCTATTTTCTTATGCGCGACACGCTGGGAACCAGCAATGCAGCGGCAGGCATGGTGCTCCTGATGCTGCCGGAATTTTTCTTTGCTCTGTACGAGAAAAACGGGATGCACCTTGAAACCATCCTGACGAATTTCATCAGCGTCCGCTTCAAACGTCCTGCGGTACGCCGCTATGAGGTCGAAAACCTGTATGAGCGGGAACTGGAAACCGCAGCACCGATCCAGAAGAAAGGAGGCATCATTGGTAAAAAGTGAACCGAAGAAGAAATCGCAGTCGGGCGGCTTCTTCCAGAAGTTCTTTCGGAAACCCGAAAAGAGCCAGAAGGAACAGCGGTTGACTGTGCAGCGTTCCATTCCATATCTGGAAATGGGGCGCGACGGTATCTGCCGGGTGGAGGAACATCTGTACTCCAAAACCGTCCGATTCTACGACATTAACTACCAGCTGGCACAGAACGAGGATAAGAACACCATCTTTGAAAGCTGGTGCGACTTCCTCAACTACTTCGATGCCAGTATCCGCTTTCAGTTGTCGTTCATCAACCACAAGAGCGATATGAGCGAGTACAACAAGGTCATCCAGATCGAGCCGCAGCACGACCAGTTCGATGATGTGCGTATGGAATATGCGCAGATGCTGAAACAGCAGCTTGCCAAAGGCAATAACGGTCTGGTTCGGACGAAGTACATCACGTTTAGCATCGAAGCAAAGAGTGTCCGGGAGGCAAAACCCCGGCTGGAGCGTATCGAAACCGATATTCTCAACAATTTCAAGGTGCTGGGCGTGAAAGCCTACCCGCTGAATGGCGTGGAACGGCTTCAGATCATGTACGAAACCTTTCATCAGGAGGAACAGCAGAAGTTCGATTTCAGCTATGACCGCATCCTGCAGAGCGGCATGACCACCAAGGACTTCATTGCGCCGACCAGTTTCCTGTTCAAAAGCGGCAAGGATTTTATGATGGGTGACACCTATGGTGCTGCATCCTATCTGAACATCCTTGCCCCAGAACTGACGGATAAGGTGCTGGCCGAGTTTCTGGACATGGACAAAAATCTGGTGGTCAGCATTCATGTGCAGTCGGTAGATCAGCTGAAAGCTATCAAACTGATCAAAGGCAAAATTACCGATCTGGATCGTATGAAAATCGAGGAACAGAAGAAAGCTGTGAGGTCTGGTTATGATATGGAAATTATTCCGAGTGACCTTGCAACTTATGGCGGCGAGGCCAAGAAGATTCTGGATGATCTGCAGAGTCGTAATGAGCGTATGTTCCTTGTTACGGTGCTGTTCCTTAATACAGCCAAGACCAAGCAGGAATTGGATAGTGCTGTGTTTCAGACTGCTGGTATCGCTCAGAAGTTCAACTGCACTCTGAACCGTCTGGATTATCTGCAGGAGCAGGGCCTTATGAGCAGCCTGCCGCTGGCCAATAACCTCGTTCCCATCAAGCGCGCACTGACCACCACTTCCACCGCCATCTTCGTTCCCTTCACCACGCAGGAGCTTTTTATGGAGGGCGATTCCCTCTATTATGGTCTGAACGCAGTGTCCAACAACATGATTATGGCAGACCGGAAGCAGCTGAAAAACCCGAACGGTCTGATCCTCGGCACACCGGGAAGCGGTAAGTCGTTCAGTGCAAAGCGTGAGATCACGAACGTATTCTTTACCACAACGGACGATATTATCGTCGCAGACCCCGAAGGAGAGTATTATCCGCTGGTGGAAGCGTTGGGCGGTCAGGTTATCCATATCTCGTCCACCAGTAAGGACTACATCAACCCGATGGACATTAACCTCAACTATGCCGACGATGATAACCCGCTGGGCATGAAATCGGACTTTATTCTTTCCCTGTGTGAACTGATCATGGGCGCACGGGATGGCATGGAGCCGGAAGAGAAGTCGGTCATTGACCGCTGCCTGCCGCTGGTCTATCAGAAGTATCTGAACGATCCGAAGCCGGAGAATATGCCGACGCTCGGTGATCTGTACGACTGTCTGCGGGAGCAGAAAGAGCGGCAGGCGCAGCGTATCGCCACGGCACTGGAAATCTACGTCAATGGTTCGCTGCGTGTGTTCAACCATCAGACGAATGTGGAACTGGATAACAGAATTATCTGTTTCGACATCAAAGAGTTGGGCAAGCAGCTGAAAAAGCTTGGTATGCTCATCGTCCAGGATCAGGTCTGGAACCGTGTCACCATCAACCGCAACAGCAAAAAGAACACCCGGTACTATATAGACGAGTTCCACCTCCTGCTGAAAGAGGAACAGACCGCAGCATATAGCGTCGAGATTTGGAAGCGGTTCCGAAAATGGGGCGGTGTGCCGACAGGAATTACACAGAACATCAAGGACCTGCTGGCCAGCCGGGAAATCGAGAATATCTTCGAGAACAGCGATTTTATTTATATGCTCAACCAGGCATCCGGCGACCGGCAAATCCTTGCCAAGCAGCTGAATATTTCGCCGTTCCAGCTGTCGTATGTGACGAACAGCAACGAGGGCGAGGGACTACTATTCTACGGTAACACGATTATCCCGTTCAAGGATAAGTTCGATACATCGCTGAAACTGTACAGCCTGATGACAACGAAGCCCAATGAGATGGGAAAATACAAGGAGAAGAAAGAAGCATGAACACACCGAACATTTTTGACCGACTGAGCCGTAAGATTCATCATCACTCTGACATGGAGCCGCACGAAAGTGATTCCGGCCCGCCTTTCGATGAGGTGGAGCCGCTCAACTTCCACGATGAAGAATCGGTGGTACATACGGTGCTGGAGGACTTTTACGCCGTTGGCACACTGGCCGATGAACTGACTGACGGCTTTCACATGGAAGCCCACGGTTATCTTGACCGTGAGGAAGTGAATGCCCGTCTGATCGCCTTTGCCCGGAAGCTGGAGCAGGTGCTTGACAAGTGGGAAACCCACGCAGCTCTGCTCGCATGACGGCTCCAGCCGGAAGGAGGTGATTTCCATAGCAGACAAAAAGTTTCGGGGCAGAGATAAAATCGTCCAGAAAATGACCAAGGATGGTCTGGTGGATGAAAACCTCCGCACCGGGGAACAGAAGTCCGCAACCGCAGAAGAAAAGCCGGAGAAGGAAGATTCGGCAAAAGAAACTGCGGAAAAAGAAACCGATGAAGAACTGTGCATGGATGTCGAGGATGGGGAGGAGGATGCACCCCGGCATCACAGCACCGCCAAGCAGAGCGCAGACTATTATAAAGCCCATCAGGAGGATGGGAAGCCGAAGGATGCGCCTGCGGAATCTGATGCAGAGCCGCAGACCAAGAAAGGCCGACTTTCTTTTGAAGATGAAAAGGGCGGCATTGTCCGTGGCATGGGGATGGGCGTTAAGAAGGTGGCGAAGAAGGGAGTGGATACCGCCACCGGGTTCGCCCATCAGAAAGTACATCAGGTAGAAAAGGACAATTCCGGCGTGGAAGCTGCTCACAAGTCGGAAGAAGCCGCCGAACGCCTGCACCACTTTGGCAAAGGTAGAAAAAAGCCCAAAGACAAATCTGCCAGAGCAGAGAAAAGAGGTGGCGAGGATCAGAAGTCCAGCCGCCTGAAATTTTCCGAGAGCGAGGGCGGCACGGCAGAAAATGCAGCAGAACCGCAGCTGAAAAAGAAACAGCCCCAGCCGCCACCGACTGCCGCAGGAGGTGAAGCAAAAACAGTTGGCGCGAAGTTTTATCAGAAAAAGCAGTATAAGGATGCCTATGCAGCAGCCAAGCGCGGCCAAAAAGCCGGAACAGCTGCCAGCAAGCAGGCAGCAGCGGCAACCAACACCATTACTGAGAAAGCGAAAGCGGCGGTGCAGGAGATCGTCGTGCAGAATAAAACCCTGTGGGTCAGTATTGGTGTTGGCATCCTTCTGGTGATGGTCATGCTGGGAGCCTTTTCAAGCTGTGGTGCAGCGATTCAGGGAACCGGTAGCACCTTCGTGGGAACGACCTATCCCAGCAAGGATGCCGACATGAAAGGTGCGGAAGAAGATTATCTGGAACTGGAAAAAGAACTGGATAAGCAGATTCGGCAGATGGAATCCACCCATCCGGGCTATGATGAATACCGTTATCAGCTGGACGAAATCGGGCATGACCCGTATCAGCTGATTTCTCATCTGACGGCAGTTTATGAGCAGTTCACCAGAGGACAGGTCAAGCCTGTTATCAAGGAACTGTTCAAGCAGCAGTATCTCCTGAAAGTGTGGGAAACCATTGAGATTCGCACTCGCATGGAAACCAGAGTAGGTGTTCGGCCAACGATTGACGCTTTTGGAAACGTCAGCATGGAAACCTATACCTATCAGGAAGAAGTGGAGTATGAGTATAAAATCCTCAATGTCCTGCTGAAAAATAAGGGCTTCGATACCATTGCGCGGAAGAACATGAACCGGAAGCAGACCGGGCGGTACGATGCCTATAACCTGACCTACGGCAACCGACCGGAACTGTTCGGCGCAGGCTCACCGACTTACAGCGGCGGCACAACGGGCAGTATCGGCACGGGCGGCGGTACTGGTGGCTCCGGTGGTGGCTTCAAGTACGACATCCCCTCGGAAGCTCTGTCGGATGAAAAGTTTGCAAGGATGATTGAGGAAGCCGAAAAGTATCTCGGTATGCCGTATGTGTGGGGCGGAAGTTCCCCAAGCACCAGTTTTGACTGCTCCGGCTTCGTTTGCTGGGTCATCAATAACAGCGGCAATGGGTGGAGCGTTGGGCGTACAACAGCCAACGGTCTGCGAGGAAAATGCAGCTATGTCTCTCCTGCGGATGCACAGCCTGGTGACCTGATCTTCTTTGAGAAAACCTATAACACCGTTGGCGCGTCGCACGTTGGTATTTATGTCGGCAATGGCATGATGATTCACTGCGGCGACCCCATTTCCTACACCAGCATCAATTCGACCTACTGGCAGAGCCACTTTTTAGGCTTTGGCCGCATCAACTGAAAGGAGGGCCGATGGGCAAAAAATTACAGAAATATCTGGATGAAGCCGAAAAGACGGAACAGCAGATCGCGGAACTGGAAGAACGGCTGAGAACCATCCGGGCAGCACAGAAAAAGGAAGAGGACAGCGAGATCATTCGTGCCATCCGCAGCACCAAGATGGGTGGGCGCGAACTGCTGGCTCTGCTGGACAACATTCAGGCGGGCAATGTGACGTTCCTGACCGCTGTAAACAACGCTTCGGAGGAAGCAGAAACGGAGGAAGCGATTGAAAAAGATGCTTAAACGGCTGGGAGTTGTTATCCCCAGCACAATTCTGACCCTGCTGATGGCAGTGAGCTTTTCGACACCGGCCTTTGCCTTTGTGGACACCACCGAGGCGGCGGAGGAACCGACACAGGTGGTCGAGGAAGCAGAGCCGACGGAGGAAGAAAAGATTCCGTTCACCATCGCAGGCAACGGCGAGGTGGAGGACAACATCGTAGATGACCCCAGCAAGGAGTTCTTCACAGTAAAGACCACGGGCGGCAACACGTTCTTTCTGGTGATTGACCGGGCGCGGAACAGTGAGAACGTCTATATGCTCTCGATGATCGACGAGTACGATTTGCAGGAGTTTCTGGACGATGAAGAGCGGAACGGCAAGCAGGAAGAAGAAACGCCTGCGGTAGTTCTGCCCGAAACCAAACCCGAACCTACCCCGGATGTAGAAATCGAAGAACCGAAAGAGGAATCGAGCGGTGGCATGAATAAGATTCTGCTGCTGGTATTCGTGGCGGCACTGGGCGGTGCAGGTGCTTTCTTCTACTTCTACATTTATAAGCCGAAGCCGAAAGAAGAAACGCCGCAGAGTGAAAATCTGGAAACCGACCAGAGCCTTGCGACTGTGAACGAGGATAATCAGTCCGGCAACGAAAATGGCACATAAGAAAACCGTAACATAAGGATGCAGGGGTAGTCGAAAGGCTATCCCTGCTTTTTTCAAAAAGGAGAAAGCGTTGAAATATCTGGTGATTGCAGAAAAACCGAGTGTATCGAAATCCATTGCAAAAGTGATCGGTGCATACCGACAGGAGGACGGGTATCTGGAGGGTGGGGATTGCGTGGTAAGCTGGTGTCTGGGGCATCTGGCAGAGTATGCAGCCCCGGAACACTATGATGAACGCTATGAAAACTGGCGTTTTGAGGATTTGCCGATTCTCCCTGTTGAGTGGAAACTGCTGGTACACAATACTAAGAAGCCGCAGTTCAATGTTCTGCGTAAACTGCTCCGCAGCAAGAAATTCGATTATGTGGTGAACGCCTGCGACGCAGGGCGCGAGGGTGAAGCGATTTTCCGCCGTGTGTATGCTCTTGCCGGAAGCAAACTCCCCATCAAGCGGCTGTGGATCAGCAGCATGGAGGATGCCGCTATCCAGCAGGGCTTTGAGAACCTGAGAGATGGCGCGGCCTATGATAACCTGTTTGCAGCGTCCGAGTGCAGAGCAAAAGCGGATTGGCTGATCGGTATGAATGGAACCCGTGCTTTTACGAAAAAGTACTGCAGAAAACAGACCATTGGCCGTGTGCAGACCCCGACACTGGCGATGCTGGCCGAACGGCAGGCCAAAATCCAGAACTTTGTAAAGGAACCCTATTACAAAGTGGAACTGTCCGGCGCGGGTGTCGTGGCGGTATCAGAACAGATGGCGCAGGAGCAGGATGCAGATGCTATGCAGGCCGCTTGCGATGGTCAGTGCGCCGTGGTTGGCAGCATCGAGTGCAAGAGGATAGAAAAGAAGCCCCCGAAACTGTATGACCTGACGACCTTGCAGCGAGAAGCAAACCGCTATTATGGCATGACCGCCAGCCAGACCTTGCAGGCATTGCAGGAACTGTATGAAGAAAAGCTGGTGACATACCCCAGAACAGACAGCCAGTTTGTGACTGAGGATATGCGCAAGACGGTGGAAGCTCTGGTGCTGGCCTTAGATGGCGCGGCGGCAGACGTAAGCTGCGTTATCAACAACAGCAAGGTCACAGACCATCATGCGATCCTGCCGACGATGCAGGGCGCAAAGTGTAATAAGGCAAAGCTGTCCGAAACCAAACAGAAGATTCTTTCGCTTATCATCTGGAAACTGGTGCGGGCTGTGCAGCCGTCGTTCATCTATGAGGATGTGCTGGTAACAGTGTGCTGCCAGGGCAGGAACTTCACGGCAAAATATAAGGATGTTCTGCAGCCCGGTTATACTGCAAAACCTGTTCCGCTTGTGGAGCCGGAGAAGAACAAGGATGCGTCACTTCCGAACGATCTGGAACAGGGGATGGTTATTCCGGTGGTACGGGCAGAGAAAAAGCAGGGCTTTACTTCACCGCCGAAAGTCTACACCGAAGATACCCTGCTGTCGGCCATGGAAACAGCAGGCAACAAGGAATTTGAAAAGGACACTGAGAAGAAAGGTCTGGGAACCCCTGCAACGCGCGCTGCGATTCTGGAAAAGCTGGTATCCTCCGGCTATGTGCAGCGTAAAGGCAAGCAGATGATTCCCACGGAGGACGGTGTGGCCGCAATCCGCAATATCCCGGACTACCTGAAATCCGCCAGCATGACAGCTGAGTGGGAAAATGACCTGCTGCGGATGGAGCGCGGCGAGATCAAGCCCCACGATTTTATGCAGGGCATCCATGGACTGATCGATAAGATGCTGGCCGACTTGCGGCAGATTCCCACCGTCGCGGCGGCTCCCCATCATAATAAGATAAGCGTAGGAAGCTGCCCGGTCTGCGGAAATCCTGTGCATGAAAGTAAACTCAGCTTTTGCTGTGCAGACCGCAGCTGTAAATTTGCTCTCTGGAAAGAAAGCAGATACTTGTCCAACATGAGAAAAACGCTGGACAAGAAGATGGCGGTAGACCTTTTGAAAAAAGGCCGCACCCATGTAAAAGACTTTTATTCCGCGAAAAAAGACAAGACATTCGCCGCTGACCTTGTGATGCGCGTCGAAGATGGCCGCGCACAGTACAGCCTGGAATTTCCTAAAACACCGATGCAAACGAAAACGTAAAGGAGGTTTGACCCTTGCCACAGATTAACGATATTCGAGAATTGGCGCAGCAGAACGCCCGGTATGTCAGTAACTCGCCACAGGACTGGATGAGTTATCTGGATGTGGCGGCGCGGCTGTACCGCTATTCGTTCACCGATACACTCCTGATCCACGCGCAGCGGCCTGATGCAACCGCCTGCGCAGAACTGGAACTCTGGAATCAGAAAATGAGCCGATGGGTCAACCGTGGCGCAAAAGGTATCGCGCTTCTGGATGATACCGGACCGCGAACCAAGCTGCGGTATGTGTTCGATATTGCTGACACCCATCTGGTGCGCGGCGGAAAAACACCGCTCTTATGGAATCTGGACAGCCACGAGCATGAGCAGGCTATCTTAGACCATCTGGCAGATACCTATGGCTTATCCCAGACAGACAGCATGAATGCTGCCCTGCTGGAGCTGGCACAGCAGCTGACCGCCGACAATCTGGATGAAGCGATGGATGGTCTGGCCTATGAGGTGACAGACACTTTTCTGGAAGAACTGGACGAAGATAACATCCGCGTCCGCTTCCGGGACCTGATGACCAACAGTATCTTCTATACGCTTTCCCGCCGTTGTGGGCAGGAGCCTATGGATGTACTGGACGATGATGACTTTATCCGTATTGTGGATTTTAACAAGCTGCCGGTGCTGTCGTTCCTTGGCAATGCGGTTTCCGAACAGTGCGAAGCGGTTCTTTTTGACATTGGCCGTGAGATGCGGAAAATTTACAAAAAAGAAATCACGCAGCAGCTTGAAAAATCCGTTGACAGCTTGTATAATACCAATACGGACTTTAGCACATTAAAGCGCGAAACCAAAGAAAACACGACCAAAGGAGGACAAGAAAATGGAGTTGACGTATTACCGCAAGGGAGATTATCTGTTCCCGAATCTGGCCGTGCAGGACGAGCCGCAGACCATCGGGAAGTACGGGATGCTGCGCAGGACGTACCTGAAAGAGAACCGCAAGAACTGGTATCAGAGTATGCTGATGAGCGGCAGGCTGAACCAGCATCTGGCGCAGATCGAGGAAGCAGCAGAGAGCCGGGTGGAAACCCTGCTGGACAGCCTGAACGAGAAGTTCCCGGCACCGAGCAAGGAGCAGGACCCGATGGCATGGGCAGCGCACCAGAACAACCTGACGGCGATGGCAGAAGAGATCGTCTTGAAGGAATTGGTGTACAATTAACCGAAACGACAACGGAACAGGATTTGAGCGAAGCAGAGGAAGAAATTGCCTCTGCTTTTTCTTTTCCCGATCTGCCCACCGTGGAACAGCAGATCCGCGCTATCGAAGCACCGATCCAGGCGCGGTATGCGGATGAAATTGCACTTGATTCCGAAGTGGTCGATGAAATTCTGCGCACGGGCAGCAACCGCAGTAAAGGTCAGCTTCGTCTGATCTACAATTTCATGGTCGAGAAAACCCCGGAAGAATACACGGAGTTCGTGAAAAACGAATATGGCACGGGTGGCAAAGGCTTTGAAATTGACGGTTCAAAGTATGCAGTCTGGTTCGATGATTTAGGGCTGCGTATTGCAGTAGGCAGCACGGCAAAGGGCGGCACGATTGCCAATGCGTTTTTATCCTGGGAAGATGTGAGCAATCGTATCCATGAACTGCTCCGGCAGGGCGAGTATGCGCCGCAGGCGGTTCTGGACGCTGCACGGCAGAATGCTTTGCAGGAACACGCGCAGACGTTGGCTTATATGGAACGCGATTTGGCCGATGGCGTTGCCGAAGCAGTGTTTCAAGATACAGAAATCTTCAGGGGCGGCTTCCCGGAACTGACATACAGGCTGGCAGGCTTGCTGGATGATACGGATTTTCTGACTGACCTCAACGAGCGATTATCTGCGCTGGGGGAAGCCTATGCCGAAGATAAAGACCTGATGCGGATGCACTTTTATAAGCCAGATAAGGTGGCGGCTTTGTTCCTGCAGTTTGCAAAGCCTTATCAAAACTACTCGGCACGAGAGGGCTTTTACTGGAATGAGTACAAGAGGTTCATCACGGAAGATGAAATCAATGCTTACTTCACACGGGGCAGCAATTACTCGGATAGTCGGCTGGCAATCTATTCGTTCTTCTTAAACCATGAAGATAAGAAAGAGCGGGCAGACTTTCTGAAAGACCATTACGGGATCGGTGGCAGCAGCCATGCACTTTGCGGGGCAGATGATTCTCACGAAGATCACGATGGCAGGGGCATTGCTTTGGAGCGCGGCCCATACGGAAACCCGGATGCAAGCGTTCATCTGAACTGGAATCAGGCTGCAGGCCGAATTGACAAGCTTATCCGTGACAGTGAGTATTTGAAGCCGGCAGACTACTCCCGGATGCCTGCTTATGAACGGGAACAGATGGCAATGCGGGTGATGGGCTTCTATCATCATCTGCCAAACGAAGTAGAACGTCCTTTCCCACAAGATCTTTACCATGAAGAAGGCCGAAAGGCTCTCGTCGAAAAGCTGGCAGACCCTGAACAGGCGGTGGAACTGCTGGAGCAGATGGACAATGCACTGCTGTCTGTACCGCTGGATTCGGAAGAATATGAGCGCAAGGCAGAATCCCTCTCTATCCTGCACCAGTATGTCGAGGGAACGTACACGATCTTCCCGGAAAAGAAGCAGGCTGTTGAGATTGCGGTTCCTGAACAGGGGCAGATGTCCATGTTTGACTTCATGGAGCAAGAAACGCAATCGAAAGAGCAGTCAACCGTCGCAGCGGTTGAGGAACCCCAAAAAGATGCACCTTTTGCAGATGAAAAGCCTTCGAAGCAGACGCTGCAGCCCCTGCCGCTGGATGCCGCCAACGAGTATAACGCGCTGAAAGAGCGTTACCCGGATGCACTGGTCGGCTACGAGCAGCACGGTAACTTCGAGTTCTACGGCGAGGATGCAAAGCGCGTTTCGGAACTGCTTGGCAGCAAACTGTTGGAAAAGAAAACTGCACTCGGCAAAGTTGAGGTATCTGGTTTTCCGCGTGAACAGTGGGTTTCACAGGCAATGAAGCTCTGGAAGCAAGGGGAGAACGTCTATCTGTCCGGCCAGCAGGAAGATGGAACCCATGCCCAAACGAAATACTTCCGCAGAGAGGAATATCTGCCTGTTAATACCATCATCGAACTGGACGATAGAGAGTTCCGTGTGGATTCGGTGGACTTTGGAAATGGAACGGTCAGTTTGCAGGACATGACCCTTGCAAAAGAAGCCCGGTATCCGATTTTCCGAACGGAACAGCTGGAGTACATTCGGCATCTGTACGAACAGGCAGATGTACCGATGGAAGAAGCGGTTGAAATCACAGTCTTTACGGCTCTGCACAATGCGGGTGTGGCCTACGAGGATTTCTCCCCGGAGCAGATGGATGTGATCTATTCGGTGGCAGAAGCAGGCGGCGAGTTGGAAGAACTGCTGAATCCTGACTTCCCGCCAGAACAGATGCAGCTGATCGCAGATGTGCAGAACCGAACGGATGCCATCAGCCGTGCGGCGGCAGAGGAAGCCCTTGAACCACTGACCCAGCAGCCTATGACCCCGGCAGAGGTCAACTATGCACGGCGGCAGCACAATCTTCCGCTGGACAGCGGTGCGATAGAACTGCCTGTACAGCCCAAACAGGAGCCTATGAACTTCCGTATTACGGACGATGATCTCGGTGCAGGAGGGCCGAAAACAAAGTATAAAGCCAATGTGGAAGCCATTCGGGTGCTGCACACACTGGATGCAGAGCAGCGGCAGGCTACCGCAGAAGAGCAGGAGATACTTTCCCGGTATGTGGGCTGGGGTGGCATTCCGCAGGCGTTCGATGAAAGCAATGCGGAGTGGTCGAAAGAGTATGCCGAACTGCAGTCCCTGCTCACGGTAGATGAGTATAAGGAAGCCCGTGCCAGTACCCTGAATGCGTTTTACACTTCTCCTACGGTCATCAAGGCAATGTATGAAGCTCTGGGCAATATGGGATTGTCCAAAGGCAATGTGCTGGAACCGTCCTGTGGTGTCGGCAATTTCATGGGTCTGGTGCCGGACAGCATGGAGAAGATTCAGATGTACGGTGTGGAGCTGGACAGCATTTCGGGCCGCATTGCACAGCAGTTGTACCAGAAAAACAAGATTGCGGTGCAGGGCTTTGAAACGATGCAGTTCCCAGACAGCTTTTTTGACTGTGTTGTGGGCAATGTGCCGTTCGGCAATTATAAGGTGCCGGATAAGCGGTATGATCGCCACAATTTCCTGATCCACGACTATTTTATCGCCAAGAGCCTTGACCTTGTGCGTCCGGGCGGTGTGGTAGCGGTGGTAACGTCCAGCGGTACGATGGATAAGAAGGATTCCTCTGTCCGTGAGTACCTTGCCAACCGTGCCGATCTGGTAGGGGCGATTCGACTGCCGAACAATGCGTTTCAGCGCAATGCCAACACGGGCGTGGTTGCGGACATTCTGTTCCTGCAGAAGCGTGATCGTGCAGCGGTGGAGCGGGCTGACTGGGTGGATCTCGGTGAAACACCGGAGGGCTATTCCATCAACCAGTATTTTGCAAAGCATCCTGAGATGGTGCTGGGCGAGATCACCACGGAAAGCACCCAGTACGGCAAGCAGGAAACTACGGTCAAACCCATCGAGGGCGCAGACCTTGCTAAGCAGTTAAAAGAGGCAGTCAGCAACATCCAGGCTACCATCACGGAGCCGGAAATTTCCGATGATGAACTGGATGTGCAGGAAGAACCCATTCCGGCAGACCCAAGTGTGAAGAATTTCAGCTTCACGAACGTGGACGGGCAGATTTACTACCGCGAAAATTCTTTTATGAACAAGGTGGAACTGCCTGCCGTAACTGCAGAGCGGGTGCTGGGCATGATCGCTTTGCGGGAAACCACCCGGAAGCTGTTGGATTGTCAGCTGCATGATGGTTCGGATGCAGAAGTACAGCTTTTGCAGAATGAACTGAAACAGCAGTACACCGCATTTAAGGCGCAGTATGGTCTTATCAACAGCACGGCCAACAAGCGGGCGTTTCGACAGGACAGCAGCTATTGTCTGCTGGCATCTCTGGAAATTCTGGATGAGGAGAAGAATCTCAAACGGCTTGCCGATATTTTTACCAAACGTACCATCCGTAAGCCGGAGCCTGTTACCTCAGTAGACACGCCAAGCGAAGCCCTGGCACTTTCCATTGGAGAAAAAGCAAAGGTGGATGTGCCGTTTATGGTGCAGCTCTGCGGTAAACCGGAACAGGAGATCACGGATGAACTGGCAGGTGCGATTTTCCGAAATCCTGTGACACAGCAGTGGGAAACCTCGGATGAATACCTGTCCGGCAATGTTCGTGAAAAACTGGCCACAGCAGAAATCTTTGCTGCAAATCATGCAGAGTATCAGATTAATGTGGATTACCTCAAACGGGTACAGCCCAAGGATTTGGATGCTTCGGAAATTGAAGTGCGGCTGGGTGCAAACTGGGTAAAGCCGGAGTACATCACGCAGTTTATGAGAGAAGTGTTCAAGACACCGAACTACTATGCCGGGATTGACATTAAGGCAACCTATTCCGAAATTTCTGGTGCATGGAACATTTCGGGCAAGTCGCTGGATCGCGGCAATCCGCTTGTCACCAACACTTACGGAACCCTGCGCGTCAACGGCTATAAGCTGCTGGAAGATGCGCTGAATCTCCGCGATACCAAAATCTACGATACGATTCACGATGCGGATGGCGACCACCGTGTGCTGAATAAGCAGGAAACCATGCTTGCACAGCAGGCGCAGGAATCCATTCGGGAAGCGTTCAAGCAGTGGATTTTCAAGGATTTAGACCGCCGCGAGGATTTGTGTGCGACCTATAATCGGATTTTCAATGCGATTCGTCCCCGTGAGTACGATGGCAGTCATATTCGTTTTGAGGGCATGACCCCGGAAATCTCTCTGATGCCGCACCAGAAAAATGCCGTGGCGCACATTCTGTACGGTAACAATACGCTGCTGGCTCATTGTGTGGGTGCAGGCAAGACCTTCCAGATGATCGCTGCCGGCATGGAAAGCCGCAGACTGGGCCTGTCGCAGAAAAACCTCTATGTGGTGCCGAACCACCTCACAGAGCAGTGGGGCGCAGATTTTCTTCGGCTTTATCCCAATGCGAATGTGTTGGTGGCAACGAAAAAGGATTTTGAACCCAGCAATCGAAAGCAGTTCTGCTCCCGTATCGCAACCGGCGATTACGATGCCATCGTGATCGGTCATTCGCAGTTTGAGCGAGTGCCGCTTTCCCCGGAACGGCAGAAAGCCATTGTAGAGCGTCAGATCGACGATATTACACTGGCTCTGGCGGATGCCCGGAGAGAGGACAGCCGCAGTTTTACGGTCAAGCAGATGGAAAAAACAAAGAAAATGCTGGAAGCAAAGCTGCAAAAGCTGAACGACCAGACGAGAAAGGATGATGTGGTTACATTTGAGGAACTGGGTGTTGACCGTCTGTTTGTAGACGAGTCGCACTTCTATAAAAATATGTTCCTCTACACAAAAATGCGAAATATCGCAGGTATCGCCCAGACCGATGCACAGAAGTCCAGTGATATGTTTGCAAAGTGTCAGTACCTGGACGAACTGACAGGCGGCAAGGGCGTGACCTTTGCGACCGGAACTCCGGTCAGCAATTCGATGGTGGAACTGTACACCATTATGCGGTATCTCCAGTATGACACCCTGCAGAAGATGGGACTGAGCCACTTCGATGATTGGGCGGCATCCTTTGGCGAAACCGTTACGGCAATCGAGCTTTCCCCGGAAGGAACCGGCTACCGTGCGAAAACACGTTTTGCCCGGTTCTTCAATCTGCCGGAACTGATTTCTCTGTTCAAAGAATCCGCAGATGTGCAGACAGCGGATATGCTGAACCTTCCTGTGCCGAAAGCGGAGTACATCAACGAAGTGTTGAAGCCCAGCGAGATACAGGAAGAAATGGTAAGTTCCTTTGCAGACCGCGCTGAGGCTGTACGCAACGGCAGCGTGAATCCCAGATTCGATAATATGCTCAAAATCACGAACGATGGCAGAAAACTGGCACTCGACCAGCGGCTTATGAATGATATGCTGCCGGATGAGCCAGAGAGTAAAGTGAATCGCTGTGTGGACAATGCGTTCAAGGTCTGGGAAGAATCTGCGCCGGACAAGGGAACACAGTTGATTTTCTGCGATTTATCGACACCAAAAGCCGATGGCACATTCAACGTCTACGATGATGTGCGGGAGAAGCTGGTGGCGAGAGGTGTTCCCCGTGAAGAGGTGGCGTTCATCCACGAGTACAACACAGAAACGAAAAAGGCAGACCTGTTTGCAAAGGTGCGCGCCGGACAGGTGCGTATTCTGATGGGGTCTACGCCGAAACTTGGCGCGGGAACCAATATTCAGGATCGGCTGATTGCCCTGCATCATCTGGATTGCCCGTGGAAGCCGTCTGACCTAGAACAGCAGGAAGGACGTATTCTCCGGCAGGGAAACCGGAATAAGCAGGTAAAAATCTATCGTTACGTCACTGAAAACACGTTTGATTCGTACATGTGGCAGATTCTGGAAAATAAGCAAAAGTTCATTTCCCAGATCATGACTTCCAAATCTCCTGTCCGTGCCTGCGATGATGTGGACGATACCGCGCTGTCCTATGCCGAAATCAAGGCACTGGCAACAGGCAATCCCTACATTAAGGAAAAGATGGATCTGGATATTCAGGTCAGTAAGCTGAAACTGCTGAAAGCCAATCACACCAGTCAGATTTATAGTCTGGAATCCGATATTGCGCGCCGCTATCCACGAGAAATTACTGCGGCAAAGGGTCAGATCGAAGCCCTGAAAACTGATATAGAAGCGGCAAAACCGCTTCTGGCGCAGGACAAAGACCATTTTGCTATGGAAATCAGCGGCAAGGTGTACACCGAACGCAAGGAAGCGGGCGCGGCCATCATCGAGGATTGTAAGGCTTTGAAGGCGGCTGGCACCGAGGGCAGGATCGGCAGCTACGGTGCGTTTGAATTGCATTCCCGGTTTGACAACTTCGATAAGGTGTTCCGTTTGTCCATCAAGGGCGCATGGAACTACTCTATGGAAGTCGGCAAAGACCCGCTGGGTAATATCCTGCGCGTTACCAATGCACTGGCAGGTATCGAAAGAGCATTGCCGCAGGTGGAGCGCAGACTGGAAACCTTGGAACAGCAGTTGGCGCAGGCAAAGGAAGAAGCCAAACGTCCTTTTGCGCAGGAAGCGGAACTGGCCGAAAAATCTGCGCGTCTTGCGGAGCTGAACTCTCTGCTCAACATGGATGAAAAGGGTAGTGAGGATGCGCTGGGTGTGGACGAGGATGCAGCCGAAATCGAGGTTGCAGACAGGCCGCGCCAGCCTGTGAACTACGCAGGCCGCGTTGCAGAGCGCACGGCGGACAATGTGCGGAAACCCTCTGTACTGGCACAGCTTCATGCAAAGCAGGCAGAGCGCAGTGCAGAACCGCAGAAATTCCCGAAGCGGAAAAGTCACAATATGGAACTGTAAATGAGAGCCGCCCCGTCAGTTTTGTCTGGCGGGGCATTTTTTTTGAAGGAGGGCATTTGCTGACATTAACACCGATCAATTTGAAAACGGCAAACGCATTTGTGCAGCAGCATCACCGCCACCATAAACCGACGCGGGGGCATAAGTTCTCCATCGGCGTATCGGATAATGGTGCGCTGGTGGGCGTTGCTATCTGCGGCAGACCTGTGGCGCGGCGGCTGGACGATGGCTATACGCTGGAAGTTAACCGTCTGTGTACAGATGGAACACCGAACGCTTGCAGCATCCTGTATGCGGCGGCGTACCGTGCAGCACGGGCAATGGGCTACAACAAAGTGATCACCTACATTCTGGATACGGAAAATGGAGCATCTCTGAAAGCCGCCGGGTACACCTGTGAGGGCAGAGCCGGAGGCTTGGAATGGAACGGCGCGAAGGCACCGAAACAGGCTGACCAATATCCGCGCCAGATGAAAACACGATGGGTCAAGAAAAAGGAGGGCTTGCATGGCAGTTGACCGCAAACAGCAGATGAAAGAAATCACGGAACGGCTGGAGCAGGGCGTAAAGGACATTTTTACATCGGAAATGTACACGACGTATCTGCGCACGATGGCAAAATTCCACAATTACAGCTTCAATAATACGCTGCTGATCGCTATGCAGCGGCCTGATGCCACACTGGTGGCAGGGTTTAACGCATGGAAGAATAAGTTCAACCGTTACGTCAAAAAAGGCGAAAAGGGCATCCAGATCATTGCTCCGGCTCCCATCAAGGAAGTGGAAGAACGCGAGAAAATCGACAAGGATACGGGCTTGGCTGTGCTGAACGAAAACGGTGAGCCGGAAATGGAACGTGTGGAGTATGTGGTTCCGCGTTTCCGCGTGACGACGGTTTTTGATGTTTCACAGACCGATGGGGAACCGATTCCATCGCTGGAAGTGAACGAACTGACGGCCAGCGTCAAAGACTATGCGCTGCTTACGGCGGCAATCGAGCAGGTATCGCCTGTGCCGATGCGGTTTGATGAAATCGAAGGGGATGCCAAAGGCTATTACAGTGATGCAGACAAAGAAATCTGCATTCAGGTCGGCATGGGCGAGAGCCAGACCATAAAGACGATGATCCACGAGGTTGCTCATGCAATGCTGCATAACAGCGATTTCATGAAGCAGAACGGCGAGGAAAAAGACCGGCTTACGAAAGAAACCGAGGCCGAAAGCATTGCATTTACGGTCTGTTCGGCACTTGGTATTGATACGTCCGATTATTCATTTCCTTATGTGGCAAGCTGGGCCAGCGGCAAGGAGATGAAGGAACTGAAAGATTCGATGGATACGATTCGATTGACCGCAGCCGACTTTCTGGAAAAACTGGAAGCGGCGGTGGCAGAAAGGAGCGCAGAGCGCATGACCGCGATGCAGTATGCGGAAAAGCTGATTGCCGACAAGGAGCAGGAAAAAACGATTTTCGATGATGAGCAGAGAAGTCTCATCGTGAATTTTGCTTTTAAGCTGGATGATCGGGCAGCAACGGAAGAACTGGTGAGCGGTCTGACGGCTGCACTGGCCGAGGATGACAAAGAAGAAGCCAACCGTCTGATGTACGATGCGCAGGAGAAAATTGAAAATCTCCCGGATGGGATGATTGGTCTTTCGGAAATGCATGACTATGGCTACCGGAAAGATGATGTGTTCCCTCTGACGAAAGAAGGCGCACGGGAATGGCATCGGCTGGGTGAGAGGATTTATCCACTGTTCCGTGATGGCACGGCAGGTGATTATGTAAGCCAAGAGGGAATCGAGCGGCACGATGGCATTTTCGGCATTAAGGCAGACGCATGGGATGCGATCCTGCTGGAGCAGCGGGAAGATTATGCAGAGAATGAGTATGCGCGCCCGGATTTTCAGCTGACAGTAATAAACCGTGAACAGGCTCTGCGGCTGTATGACGAGGGTAAGCAGATATATCTTGTCCGCATCAGCCCGTGGCCGATTCTTGTCACGGCACGAGAGGAAATCGAGCGCGGAAGTGATACCTTCCAGATTGCAATAGCTGACTTGGAACAGGAGCGAAACATGACAGAACAGGAAAATGTGCTGTTGTATGGCAACGAAAAGCAGCTCGGTATTTACCAGATCACAGAGCGTGACCCGGAACACGACTACCGTTTCATGGGGCTGGACTATGTGGAGAAGAAAGGCATAACGGTTACCCGTGCAGATTATGACCTGATCTATGCCGCACCGCTTACGGAAAAGGACACGCTGGAAGGAATCTATGAACGGTTCAATATCCAGCGTCCGGCAGACTTTACAGGACATTCACTGTCGGTTAGTGATGTGGTGGTACTCAATGATGGCAGTACAGTCAAAGCCTACTATGTGGACAGCATTGGATTTGCAGAACTGCCGGATTTTTTCAAGGAAAGGAATATGGATTTGCAGAAAGAAACTCTCTTAAACGAAGAATTGCAGGGAATCGAAATCTTTGATAAGCCGGGTCTTTTCAGCAATGGCCGACTGCGGGATGAAGATGTGCCGGAGGGCTTATATCGCTATGATCTGCGCGGTTCGGACTACGACCCAGGCCAGCCCATTACAGTGGAGAAAACTGTGGTGGTGAACCATGCGGCATCTGTTCTGATGGCCGAAGAACTTGACCTTGGCGCAGATGGGCGGCTGGAACTTGGCGAGGAAGGGCTGAACTTCACAGGCGCAGAGTTAACTGTGCGAGAGTTTATGGAGGAACAGCAGCAGAAAAGAAATGGACTGATCCACGGCGATTCCGACCACATCGCAGTCGAAGGGAATATCGGCACATGGTACGCCATTGATGAAACGGAGGTCGGCGGCGAGAGGTTCTTCCTGCTGGAACATGAGGAACACGGTGACATGGCGGCCTGCGTTGCAGTCAATGAGCAGGGCAAGCTGGTGGCAGAGGATTTGTGGAACGGCTTCGATGAAGATTTTCAGGAGGCCGTGCAGAAATATCTCTCTGAAAAATGGAATATGCCGAAAAAAGAAAATGTGGTATCAGAGATCATTGAAAAGGCTGTGCCTGTACCGGATAACAGCGCACAGGACTATTCGGATGTGCCTGTTTACTACGAGCCGTTCAGCTATGCCAAAGAAAATGACGAGGTGGATTTATACCGCACATCCTATCGGCTGAACAGTGAGTGCAAGCAGGCAATCCATGAAGCGATTGCGGACAATTATGACGGAATGTACCTTGGCGATGGTGCAGTCGATCAGGTGGTGCGGCAGTACGGCATGGAGCGTGTGGGCTACATCCTGGCGAACACTCTGCACCATAAAAGCTATGATGGCCGCTTTTCTCACGGCAATAAGGAATGGGCAGAGCAGGTCAGCACCCCGGAGCATAATGCAGACCGCATGACCTTCCGCGCGGACTGGGTGGTTGACAGCCACCCGGTTGTGCTGGATGGCTTTGTAACGATGTTCAGAAAAGAACTGGAAGCGCAGAAAGAACAGGAACAGCCTTTTGTAAAACAGTTCTATGTGGTCGAAAATTTGCAGGCCGCGCCTTTGAAAATTGAGCGGTTCGGCAATCTGGACGATGCAATGTCACAGTATCAGGCACTTCCCAGCCATTACATGAAAGCCTTGGGAGTGGAGAAGAATCCTGATCCTCTGCCGGGTTCACTGGATGTTTTGCAGTGCAGAAACGGCATTGACACCATCGTAGAGGACTATAAAACGGTTCCGGGCTGGGATAACCCGTATATCCAGAATCATGTTGTTCAGCCGTTGCAGGGGGCGTTAGCCGTGCAGGATGTGGAACTGGCCTACGAATTGCCGGATGTCTATTTTCATATCCAGACCTGTGACGATGGCTTCGACTATACCTTATATAATAAGGACTTCACGGAACGGGATGGCGGCATTCTCGAAACGGATGGAGATAAGTCTGTGCAGGATGCTATGACGGAATTGCTTGCAGAGTTTGGCTGCGATGCAGCACAGGGCAGGGTCATGGACGCGGCAGAACTGCGGGAACAGGCCGATATGGTGGCAGAGCAACAGGCAGAGGTTTTGAAAGAAAAACTCGCCGCAGAAAGACCTGTGCCGGAAGAAACGCTCAGCTTTTATGTTGCGGAGTGTTTGGAGTTTACATTTGCGGGAGAGTTCCACGACCATCTGACAATGGAAGAAGCCTTGGAAGCCTATGACAAGATTCCGTCCGAACGGATGAATGCTGACAAGTGCATTGGATTCTGCATCGAGGAAGATGGCGGCTTTATTGGAATGTATGAGTTGGTCGTGAACGATAAAGTGCAGCGTGAGAACATCAACTCCATCAACTATTTCAGGGATGATAAGCTGGTGCAGCAGGCAATCTCCGATATGGAAAAGCTGATGGCGGCACGACAGCAGAGTAAGGAGCAGGAACGCGGCAGTACGAAAAAGTCTGTTCTGGATGCCCTGCGCAGTCTGAAAGCCAAGAAGCAGGAGCAGCCTGCACAGGAACAGGATAAGCCGAAGAAAGCGAAAAAGAAAGGGATGGAGTTATGAGCAATGTACGCTTTGATGAACTGGAATTGATGCTGATGGCGATGTTTGAGCAGCCGACACTCAAGGATACGATTCAGGTATTGATGGAGGTTCAGCCGCTTGTGGCAGAGGATGCAGAGATGTCTGCGCTTGTCCAGCAGACCATCCCGAAGATGCAGCAGTTGAGCGAGCAGCAGTTTAAGGGGCTGGAACTGGAATGGCATAGGCCAGAGGAGGAGGAAGGAGAAAACGTAAAATGATAAACCAGTATAGAGTTTTCCAAATCAAAGAGGTGCATCATCAGCATTGGGCAAAATCCTATGCACAGCAGGTAGAGGACGGTTTTCTGATTCATCATCAGAATTACCAGAGTGCGTACAAAGGAAAGCCTGCACCCAGCGATACGCCGATGACAGCCCGGAAGCGGCTGGAAGAAAAGCGGCCAAATACATTTATTGGTCGTTCCTTTGGTGTTGGCGATGTGATCGTATGGGATGAAGAAAAGGAACGTAAGTTTTTCTACGTCGATAAAGAGGAACTGGTAGAGTTCGGTGGCTTTATGGATGCTGATGCAGCCGGAAATACTGTCGTCTACATGGTTCCCAATTATCAAATTGATGGAAAGACTGGAACGTGGCTTCCGTATGACAGCGAAGTTGTCGAGGGAGTTTGTTTTTTTATGATGCGTAACGAGCAACGCAAAGATGCCGTATCTCCAATCGTGGTAGATGGCAAAGGCGTATTTGTGACGGATGCTCCGAACGGCTTTGAAAATGTTCGTGCGGTTCTTACAGAATATGTCCATCATGCTGAAAAGAAGCAGCAGGATATGACCGAACAGACCGAGCATGAGAAATGCCTGACGAACGGAACATATGAACGTGCGCGGGAATCCGGCACAGAGCAGAATTACGACATGATAGATGGTTGCGTGAACAACGTGCCGAAAAAGCCACGGCGCATTGGTGGCAGATGGTCGGTGCTGGATCGGCTGCATATCAAGCAGGCAGAGCGAAAACAGAAAGAGCAGACTCAGCAGCAACAGCAGGAGCGAAGTCGTAGAAATTAAAAATCCGTTATGATGTAGAGTGGTGGTTCCCCTAAAAGGAACTGCCACTCTTTTTTATTGAAAGGTCTTGCTATTTGTAAAATGGTTGTACATAATAGAAAAAATAAGGAAATGGGGGAAACCAAGGTGCAGGGCTGCGAAGAAAAAGAAAAAGTTCTTCTGCTATGGGAACGGGCATTAACGCTGTTTTATGAGAACGATACAGAATTATTTGTTACGGGGGCGCAGGAACGAACGATTGCCGGCAAAATCGCAATGCACATGGATAAAATCTATCGAGAAATCTTCCCGATGCCAGAATTGGTGATTGATATTGAATATAATCGCATGGACACTGGCATAAAACCTAAATATCCGGGAAGTGAAGATAAAAAGAAAAGATGGACGGCACCAGATATTGTTTTACATAAAAGAAGAAGTATCAACTATAACATTTTTTGCTGTGAGATGAAGAAAGCATCTAAACCGGGACAGGGCGATGCGCGCAAAGTAAAAAGACTTGTACGCCATATAAACTACCATTTTGGGATTGACCTGTATAAAATAAATAGAACCGAGGCAAGGTTTACACTGTATTATCTGAGAACTGGCTACAAGCAATGCCAAAAAGAAGAATACTTTTTCAACCGTAAAACCAATCAAATTGAGCCATTGAAAGTATAGAAACAAAAGAGAGCAGGTACAAGACTTCATGGAAGAAAGGTCTTGTACCTGCTTTTCCGTTTGTATCAAATAGATTGTTCGTAGCTGCGCTTTGGCTGGGTACGGCTGTGCTGCTGCGTGTGTTCCGTTTCAAGAATCATATCAACATTCCTGCAAGCGGTTTGCAGTTCGTGGTAGTAATCTTTGAAATAGATGTAGCTTTCGTATTGTGCGGTTCGAGCAGAAAGCAACTTTTCCTTTTCTGCTCGTAAATTTTTCATCGTGGGAATTGTGCCATTCGTGGAATTGCGTTTCAAGAATTGAACGGCTTCTTCGTATCTGGCAATTTCATCCTGATGTGCAGAACGGTACATCTTCTTGTTGCACGCCTGCAAAAATTCTTTGTATGTAGCCTTTGTGGAAAGATACTGCCCCAGATAGTGAATCTTCTCATTCAGCAGCTTTAAGTCGGCATCGGTAGATTTGGCGGTGTTGCGGGCATCTGACATTTTGGCAGATAATTCATCGCGCGCTTTTTTCAAATCATCGTAGCTGTCGTAGCCGTGCTGCTGTACATAGACGATGGTATTTGCCATCTGCTGCAAATTGGAAATTTTGACTTTCTGAGCATAGGCGCGACTTTGCTGGGCTTTTACGCAGTCCTGCAAGTTCACTACCAGACGAAGATTGGACTTGATATAGAGAACGGCAATGGGGTCAGCAACACTCCATTGCTGTTTTTCTTTTGCAGCGGTGATCGCGTTACTTTCAAAAAGCGTCAGAAGATGTTCACGGTCAAAACTGGTTCCCAGCGTTCTGGCAGAGATGTGTTTTTCTCTGTCCGGGAGAAGGTAACTAAATCGACCACGGTGGTCTTTTACCAAAATGTTAGATTCGGTTTGGAGCAGGCGGCAGAATTCTTCAAAAGATTTTGCTTTCTTCGCCGCAGCAGTAATGGCATCGCGCAGCTTATCTTTCTCCGTTTGAAATTTGGTTTTCATGGGAGTGAAACCCTCTGTAATAAGCTCAGCGTTCAACTTGTCCAGATTGATCTGCCCGCGCTGTTTAGCATAATACTCCTGCTGTGTAATTTTGTTGACAGACGGGGAAAGCAAATCGACCTGATTGAGATTTTCCCTCAAGCAGATATTCATAAGAGATTGCTGTAAATGCTTTAGGTAATCTTTCGTCAGATGGTGTTTGTAGCCCGCCTTACAGTCGATGGGCCGTTCCATAAAGGGCTGCTGCGGAACATCCAGCTTTCGCAGACTGTTGATTACGATATGCACATGGATATTGCCGCTGCCGTTGTGACCGTCCAGGTGGGTGCAGACCAACGCCTGATGCCCCGGAAAGTTGGCTTTTACATATTCCATACCGATGGCCTGCGCCTGTTCACCAGTCAGTCCACACTCGTCTTTGTCGGCAGGATCGAAGCTGATGAGGTAGTGGTGCGTCTTGATTTCATTGTAATTTTGATTCTTGTGGTACTGCGCATTAAGCATTTCGCACTCCACATCAAAAAGTTCCGGCTCACAGTTTATGCCCTCCAGAAGAATATCTCGGCGGAGTACCCAGTTCCCGTTTGCATCCAGCAGGGGTTTCTTCAGAACTTCGTCATGCTCATATTTCAAATAGTCGAGTGCCGCGCCATAGTCTGCACTTTTACCCGCGACGTGTTTTAAGATTGCCACGATAATCACCTGCCAGTCCTGCAATTTCTTTCCGCATAGCGCGAAGGTCGGTCATGCAACGATTGATTTCTTCCAGCATGGCACGAGATTGGATGCCGCCGCTGTTGAAAAAGGCTGCAATTTGGTTCAGGTTATTTCCGATATGGGAAAGCTGTCTTGCAAAATCTCGCAGTTCTGCAATGTCGGCAACGATGTTGTAATGAACGTGAAGTTTTTCGGTTATGGCCTGTTTCCTTACATAAACGGCAACGGGATAGCCAGCCTGTTCAGCAGAACATGAAACCAGTGCGTACTCCACATCGGTAAAACGAACCATTACATTCTTAGTCCGTCTGATACTTTCGTCTTTTTTTGGCCGAGCCATAGTGTGATCCTCCTGCATTTTATAGTTGCGAAGCAATTCCCGATAAGCCGTAGGCGTTCGGTTGCGAACACATTCATGTGGAGCCAGATAGCCAAAATCCGAGATTTTGTGCGTACCGTGGGAATGGGGAACGGAATCCCCATCAAGATTGCCAAGAACGAAAAATCACGAAAGTGAGTTTTGAGTTACCATAGGCGAATCTTGCGCTACTTACGGTGGAAGCCGTAGTCTTACGCATTTTTCGGGTTCTTCTATCTTTAGAATCGGGCAGAGCGTGTTTCGCAAGGTGTTTTTGAAAAAAGACAAAAAATTTTTTGAAATACCTTGCGAAATGGCCTTTCTCCAATTCTATAAGTGAAAGAGGCTGACAGACCACCCCAAAAACAGAAAGGAATGAGTGAATGACCGAAACAACTGCACGAACCTATCACACCATGGAAAGCCTGCGCCAGATGGCACAGACCGATCTCCGTAATGTGAACCGCAAGGAACTGGTGGACATCAACGATGTGGAAATCAGAAAAGACTTGTCGCAGCGGGAGCGGATGGTCGATTTCATTTCGCAGATCAAGAACCCTTATTGCTATCTTGACAAGGGCATGGTAGTGAAGATCAGCTTTGCAGGAGAGAACAGATTAGAGGACACTCTGAAAAAATGCGCACGAACACATAGGAAATAAAAAAAGAAGAAAGTAGAAGAAAATTTGCACTTTAGCACATTAAAGCGTTGACATGAACCACGAAATATGAGATAATGGCTTTGGGTCAAAACAGAATATGCTGATAAAGCCGATAATTTCTTGGTTTATTGTCTGAACGACAAATAGATTAGGAGGTTATCGGCTTTTTATGTTTTTTCAGGGAAATGAAAAATACAACTGTGCCACATATCTTCGATTGTCGCGTTCGGATGGCGACCAGCAGGAGAGTAACAGCATTAAAAATCAAAGAGCGTTGCTGAACGATTACATGGGTAAGCACCCGGAATTGCACAAGTTCGATGAGTATGTGGACGATGGTTACAGCGGCACAAATTTTAATCGTCCAGCTTTTCAGAAAATGATTGTGGATTTGAAGCAGGGCAATATAAAAGTCATCATGGTAAAGGATTTATCCCGTCTTGGTCGTGACTATATCGGTGTTGGCGATTACATTGAGCAGATTTTTCCGTTGATGGGAGTTCGGTTTATTGCCGTGAATAATTCCTTTGACAGCATGAAACTGAACAACGGAACGCCGGGAATCGAAGTGGCGGTCAGCAATCTGGTGAATAATATGTATAGCCGGGATATTGCGAAAAAGATTCGGGCTGCTCTGGAAACGAACTGGAAGAACGGGAAAGCCACCTGCACGAATGTTCCTTTTGGATATGTGTGGAACAAGAAAGGTGGGCGGCGGTGGGAGATTGACCCGGAGGCTGCAGTCTGCGTGAAAAAAGTATTTGAATTAGCATTGTCCGGCTGCAATACAACGCAGATCGCCTACGGCATGAACGAATTAAATCTTCCTACGCCGGGATTGTATGCGAAACGAAAGAATCTGCTGATGGGCAGCAATCCTATTATTGCCCCGGACAGTGAAATGTTATGGAACGCAGCAATCGTATGGAGAATCCTTAGACGGTATGAATACACTGGTGCGCTGGTTATGGGGAGAAGAAAGAAAATTGACGTGAATACTACCTCTGTTCGGACGCTCCCGGAGGATAAGTGGATCATCGCAGAAAACGCTCATGCGGCCATTGTGACAAGAGATGAATACTATCAGGCACAGAAAGCGATCCGTAACGTAACTCCAATTCAATATAAGGTGGGCGATGATTTTGCGTTAAAAGGAAAAATCTGCTGCGGAAACTGTAATCGGCAGCTTCGCCACGAAAGGCAATATGGGGAAATGGTTTTCTATTGCGGCTATAAACGGTCAGCCGGAAAGTTCTCTAAATGCTACGGCGGCTATTACAGAGAACATTCGGTGAACGCAAAAGTGGCTCGTGCGATAAAAACAGTATTCTATGCGCTGGATGTGGTAAATCAGGGGATGCAGGAAAAGCAGTCTGTCACGGTGCGCTGCATGGACATTGAGGACTTGGAAAAGCAAGCAGAAGCCATTCGGGTAGAACAAATCAAACTATATGAATCGTATGCGGACGGTGTGCTGCGGCGAGATGCGTACATAGAAAAGAAAAAGATCCTTTCGGAAAAACTTGTCGCATTGCAGGATAGCATACGGACAGAAAAGGAAGAACAGGAGTGTGCCGATGAATTGGATGAAGAAATCCGCGCTCTGACAAAGCAGGCCAGCGAGAAAACGTACATCGGCGGGCTGACAAAAGAATGTGTGGATGCTTTTGTGAGCATGGTTTATCTGTATGACGATCAAACGATGAAAATAGAGTTCAACTGTGAGGATGTGATTCGGAGAGCGTTGGAAAAGTATGGCACATAATTGGATGGAAGAAGTGGTATAAGAAAAAGAATACCCGTCTGGGTGAGAGGATTCAGAAAATCTTCTCGACCAGGCGGGTATTTCATTCCGCAGGAATGACTTTGACCGCATAAGCCACAGACAGCACCCCGGTGTAATCCGAAGTGCAGCTGTGTCTTATGCGGGCTTTTTTGTTATATGATCAGCGGGCTACAAAATCAGATTCCCAAACCGTACAGTATGGCTTTCATCTCTCTTACCATCCGAGTGAGAATTTCCTGTTCGATTTCATTGCAGTCCAAGAGAAGACGGTGAATTTCGGAATTTGAGGTTGAAGTCGAGTGCATCAAACTATCTACCAGCAAATCATCAGTCGATACGTCAAGAGCATTGGCAATATCAACCAGTGCATCAAGACTTGGGCGTTTGATAGCGGATTCGATTACGCTAATATGTTTTCGTGTCATGTTAAGCTGCTCTCCAAGGGCCTCTTGCGTGATACCAGCTTGTTTTCGGGCATTTGAAATGCGCTTGCCCAAAGCTTTATAATCAGTAGCCATGTGCTTTTCTCCTTATGATTCCCCGCATAAGGCAGTACAATTATCTCGCATGATGGTAGGCAGAGCAACTCTATATCAAAGGTTCTAAGACCGCAAAGGGACACACTGCTAGCTGCTCTGTGGTCTTAGGCTGTTTTGCTACCTACTGGGTAGCAAAAGGCAACTCATGCTACCTGATGGGTAGCAGTCAAAACGCAACGAATGCTTTATAATAGAGGTAGGAAAAGACTGCAAATAGGAAGGAAAGACGATGGCGGACAAGGTAGAAAAAAGAATTCTTACATTATATAGTGATGTGCAGGCAACTTCTGTTCACTGGTTGTGGTATCCATTCATTGCAGTGGGAAAGATAACATTGCTACAAGGCGATCCCGGCGATGGAAAGTCAACCATGATGATGAATCTGATTGCGGAACTTTCTAAGGGTGGGAAAACACCGGATGGAAAGCCTGTTGGGACGCCGCAGAGGGTTATCTACCAGTGTTCGGAAGATGGAGTATCAGATACCATTAAACCCAGACTGGAAAGATGTGGCGCAGATTGTAGAAAAGTAGCTTTTATCAATGAAGAAACATACAGTGGTCTAACACTGGATGATGAGCGTATCCGTCAGGCAATCATTGAATTTCGCCCACGGCTTGTAGTTATAGACCCGATTCAGGCGTATTTAGGAAGTGATTCTGACCTCCAGATTGCAGGGAGAGCCAGAAAACTGATGCAGCGTCTCGGAATGTGGGCTTCAGTATATGATTGTGCCATTGTGCTGATTGGTCATCTCAATAAGAAAGAGGGAACGAAAGGTTTGTACCGAAGCCTTGGCAGCATAGATGTGGTTGCTGCTGCGCGAAGTGTTTTGCAGGTGGAGCGTGACCAGAAAGATACAGATATTCGTATTGTTCGGCAGATAAAAAACAGTTTGGCTCCGTCTGATGGAGAAATTCGGTTTTCTATAACAGCGGAGATGGGTTTTCAATGGTTGGAGTGCAAGAGCACATTCGTTTCATCGGAACAACCGAAAGTGCCGGAATTTGAGTCAAAAACAGAAAAGGCAGCATATCTGATAAAAAAGTTGCTTTCTGATGGCGATATGAGAGCAAGAGAAATCTATATGCGGATGAAAGATGAAGGAATCAGCCGCAGAACCGCAGAAAATACGAAGAAAGAACTCGGTATCCGAAGTTATCGGAAGATGCGACAGTGGTATTGGAGCATCCATACGGGAGAATGAGGAAAAGCACATGATTACCGGTGAAGTAGAAGCAGTAGACCGTAAGCAAAAAATCAGAGACCGCTATAAGGGCGTAGATATATCGGAATTGGAAGTCATTCCCGCCAAAATCATAGAGGATTTGGAAACAAGTTCTGTGATTCGGCGTGTGGCAGCATATATCCGTGTTTCCACGGATAATGATGAACAGACTTCTTCGTATGAACTTCAGAAAAACTATTATACGGATTATATTCAGGCACAGCCGGGATGGGTATTTGTTGGAATCTATGCGGATGAGGGCATCAGCGGCACATCTCTGGAACACCGAAAAGGGATGCAGCAGTTGATTGAGGACTGCAAGGCAGGCAAGATTGACCTTGTTCTTACAAAATCCATTGCCCGTTTTGCTCGAAATATCGTTGACTGCCTTTCTGTGATTGAACTTCTGAAAAATCTGAATCCGCCTGTGGGTGTGAAATTTGAAGCAGATAATATCTATACGCTGGACAGCAATGGACGCATGATTCTGACGATTCTGGCATCTGTGGCAGAGGAAGAATCGCATTCCAAATCTATCATTATGAACTGGTCGATTGATCGGCGGTTCAGCCGTGGCCTGTTCCTGACCCCTGCATTGCTTGGATACGATAAAGACGAGGAAGGCAACCTTGTAATTAACCCGGAGGAAGCACAGACGGTAAAGGTGATTTACTACCTGTACCTGAATGGATATTCGCTTACGGAGATTGCAACTCTTTTGATGGAGTATAGCCGTAAGACGAAGTTGGGACGTGTGGAGTGGAATCCCGGTACACTTGCAGGTGTTCTGGCAAATGAGCGCCATTGTGGTGATGTGCTGGCAAGAAAGACCTTTACACCGAACTTTTTGACGCATAAATCAAAGAAAAACAACAATGATCGGACACAGTACAGGCAGAAGAATCACCATGAAGCCATTGTTTCCAGAGAAGTTTTTAATGCAGCCAATCATCTGCGGGCATCCCGCAATTATTCAAAGAAAAACAGACCCTTGCCCGTGTTGAGCGTGGTTGAAGATGGGATTTTGCGAGGATATGTGCCTTTTGATAAGGATTGGACAGGTTTTTCGGCAGAAGAATACAGGGAAGCCTCTGAAAGCGTGATGAAAGAACCGGATGTCACTGTTACTGCGGATGTGAAAAAGCGTCTTGATCTGACGGGCTATGAAATAGTCAGGGTACAGTATTTTTCTACTATGCAGAATCCGGCTATGACGATTTCTAATGGACGATTGCGCTTTAACACCGCTTGCTTGAAAAAGTTTGAAAATGTTGAATATGTGGAGCTGCTGCTAAATTCTGTTGAACGCTGCATTGCCATTCGCCCCTGTGACAAGAATAATCCAAACGCGATCCGTTGGGGCAGACTGAAAGAGGGACGTTGGTGTGCAAGCACTTTGGGCTGTCGTGGACTTGCAAAGACTTTATTTGACATTATGGAATGGGATGAGGATTTGCGTTATCGGTTCCGTGGCCAGTTTTTGGAGCAGGGCGATAACAAAATGATGCTGTTCGCATTTGATGAGCCTGAAATGATTAAGGTGGAAGAAATCGTTCTGCCTCCAAAGGAAAACACCGAAGAAGATGAGGGCGAAACGGTCAAAAAGAAGATTTACATTTTTCCACCAGAGTGGGCTGGAACATTTGGACAGCCGATTACAAGTATAGCACAGGTGGGTATCTTACGGCAGGAGCATTATGCCGGAAACTGGGATGTATTTCGTCCTGCGACGGAGATAGAGGAAATGAACATATTTACGGCAGAAAGTCTAAATGAGTTGCTCCGTGAAGCGGAGAAGATAATGGAAGGATGGACTGATTATAGATGAATGAAGAAAACACAACAATCATGCCGCCAGAGAAGCAGATTGTGCAGGATGATAGAGACGCACGGGCGGAAGAACTGGAAAGTGCCTTTTCGTATGATGGCTACCAGGTCGTGCGAAAGGAATTGTTTGCCCATCTGCGTGACCCGGCAATCGTGATTCGTAAAGATAGTATCACATTCAATACAGCCTGTATCACAGGGCTGGAGGATGTGGTCTATGTTCATGTCATGTTCAACAATGATTTGAAGCGTATCGTTGTTCGTGGGTGTGATGAAAATGACAAGGACGCTCTGCGTTGGTGCGTGGCAAAACCGGATAAGCGCAAAAGCCGGAAGATGTCCTGCAAGCCATTTGCGACTTTAGTTTATCAGAAAATGGGATGGGACAGCGAGTGCCGATATAAAATGCTGGGGTACAGGATTACCTTTGAGGGTGAAACTCTGTATGTTTTTGATCTGCTTGTGCCAGAAATTTTTCATGAAGGACAGAGAAAAAAGAACGCAGTCGATTCGCAGGATAATGCTGCGTCAACAAAACCTGTGAACAGCCGAAAGGGATTTTACCTGGATGATATTGTGGGAACTTTTGGTGTGCCTGTGGAAGAACACCGGAAAGAATCTGAAGTCAAGCAAATGGATGGGTATGTGTCAATGGGGATTCTGACAGGAAAGATTGCTCCTGAAGCTGGAAAGGACTAATTGACAGGTTGTACAAGGGGAGGGTCTGTCCATTTGTGGGAGGTGAGCAATATGCAAAAAACAGAACAGAAAACGGAGCAACAGGCAGGACTTGGCATGAGTTTCTGCGAGGAAGAGGGACGAATCACGGTCTTCAGAAAAACGCTGGAAGCGTTAGAATGGCCGTCACACTATCGGTTTCTGTATAATCGTAAAATGAAACAGATAGCTGTACAGGCGTGTGGAGCAGAAGAATCAGGAGCGCATCGTGTGGGAAAACCAGACGAATCTAATAGCGGCGAAATCAAGTGTATGGCATTGGTTCGCATGATTTACGGGGATTCTGGGTGGGACAAGAAAATGTCCTATCGGCTGATCGGAAGAGCTTTTCCACAGCAGCGACTTGTTTCGTTTAAGATAACGGATGCGATGCAGATAGAAAACGGGAGAGTACTGACTGAAATGTGAATCTCACATTAGTGGGTTCTGAAATAATTAGTTGCCTATGATATAACAGTGGCGAAGAATGCAATAATATGGACAACTCCGTGCAAGGAAAGTTTACAGTTGGTTGCTTGATATGGGCGGTGAATTATGGTAAGATGGAAGCACGATAGGAGAGTTTACGCTCTTGTTGAATCTACTGCGAGGAAGTGAATGCCGATGGAAAAACAAGGCACGGTGGAAAATCAGCTTGCCCACACGATAGATCAGACAGAGTATGATTCGAGGTATGACAGAACAGCGAAAAAGCTGTTGGCAAACAAACAGATTCTGGCACAGATCATGAAAGGCTGTGTGAATGAATACAGCGATTGCACCGTAGATGATATTGTTGAGAAATACATCGAGGGAACCCCGGAGGTTGGCTCTGTTGGTGTTCATGTCGATGATACGAACAGACCCAAAAAGTCAACAGATGTAATCAAGGGTAGTAACAACGAGGACTCTACGCTGACCGAGGGAACATTGTTCTACGATGTTCGCTTTGACGCAATCGCACCGAAATCTGCGGACAGTGCAGAACAGGAAGAAGTCATTCGTCTGATTATCAATGTGGAAGCACAGACAAAATTCAAGCCGGGATACCCATTGACGAAACGGGCAATCTATTATTGTAGCAGAATGATTTCTGCACAGCACGGTCCGATTTTTACAAAATCTGAATATGGGAAGATTCGTAAGGTCTACTCCATCTGGATTTGTACTCAGCCGTCAGATGGTTTTGAAAATACGCTTACCCGGTACTCCATCAAACCCGAACAGTTGATTGGAGAAGCGCAGGAAGAAACCGAAAACTACGATTTGATGAGTGTCGTAATGATTTGTTTAGGCAAGCCAGGGACGGAGAATCATAAGGGAATCCTGAAATTTATGGAAGTGCTGTTATCTTCCACAAGATCAGGTTCGGAGAAAAAGAAGATTCTGGAAGAAGAGTTTGGCGTTGCAATGAGCGAAGAACTGGAAAGAGAGGTGCTTGAAGTGTGCAATCTTAGTCAAGGCGTAAGAGCCGAAGGCCGTGAAGAAGGCCGTCAGGAAGGCAGAATCGAAGGCATCGGAATTGGCGAGATTCGGATGCTGGTTCAGCTTGTTCGAGAGGGTGATTTACCGCTGGAGCGTGCTGCGGCAAAAGCAAAGATGACAGTTGAGCAGTTTAAGGAAACAATGGAGAACACCCCATTACAGGCAGTGTGAAAACAAAATAGCATAAGATAACGGATAGCCCTACAAGGCCCTGATGATTCAAAGAATTGTCAGAAAAGCCTTGTGGGGCTTATTTTTTTGCTTTTTTTGAGAATTTTTTTGTCCCTATCTTGACATCAGGGGGACTTGCAGCGGTAAGCTCTTCCTTTTTCGCAGCACTTTGTAGTGCATTTGGAAGATACGATGTGGTGCATATCCATGCAGAAGGTCCTGCCTTTTTCTGTTGGATACCAAAACTTTTTGGCAAGCGTGTAATCTGCACTATCCACGGTTTGGACTGGGATCGCGAGAAGTGGCGCGGAAGCGTTGCATCCAAGTTCATTCGTGGCGGCGAAAAGAATGCTGTGAAATATGCGGACGAGATCATTGTTCTAAGCAAAGACGTGCAGAAGTATTTCTTGGAGACCTACGGAAGGGAGACACATTTTATCCCTAATGGTGTCAATCGGCCAGAGGTTCGGGAAGCAAAGCTGATCACGGATCATTTTGGATTGGAGAAAGATTCCTACATATTGTTCCTCGGTCGTCTGGTGCCAGAAAAGGGGATTCGATATCTGGTTGAGGCCTTCAAGAATGTCAAGACGGATAAAAAGCTGGTTATCGCAGGCGGCTCCAGCGATACGGATTCCTTTATGAAGGAATTGAAAGACCTGGCGAAGGGTGACGATCGAATTCTCTTTACTGGGTTTGTGCAGGGAGCAATGCTGGATGAACTATACAGCAACGCTTACATCTACACGCTGCCGTCTGATTTGGAAGGAATGCCGCTAAGTCTACTGGAAGCAATGAGCTACGGCAACTGCTGTTTGGTTTCGGATATTCCGGAGTGCACAGAGGTTGTGGAAGATAAGGCATTGATTTTCAAAAAGTCAGATGTAGAGGACTTGCGAGAAAAATTGCAAGATGCCTGTGACCATCCTGAAATGGTTATGAAAATGAAGAATCAGGCAGCTGACTTTATCTGTGCAAAATACAACTGGGATGAAGTTGTAAAGGAAACGATGAAACTGTACAGGAGAAAATAATAGATGAGAGTATTGATAATAAATAAATTTCTATATCCAAACGGTGGATCAGAAACCTACATATTTAAGCTGGGTGAGGCGCTAGAGCAGCACGGACATGAGGTTCAGTACTTCGGAATGGAGCATGAAGGTCGCTGCGTGGGCAACCGAGTCAATGCTTATACATCTGGTATGGACTTCCACGGCGGCAGCAAACTGAGCAAGCTGACCTACCCAATCAAGACCATCTACAGCAAGGAAGCACGGGTGCAGCTGAGAAAAGTTCTGGACGACTTCAAGCCGGATGTCTGTCACTTGAACAACTTCAACTACCAGCTGACACCTTCCATCATTCTGGAAATCGTGAAGTGGCGCAAGGAGACCGGAAGGGATTGTAAGATCATCTTCACGGCACATGACTACCAGCTGGTCTGCCCGAACCACATGCTGAACAATCCGAACACCCACCAGAACTGTGAGAAGTGCCTCGGCGGCCATTTCGTGAACTGCATGAAAGGCAAGTGCATCCACGGCTCCACGGCGAAATCTGCTATCGGTATGATGGAGGCTGAGTTCTGGAAGTGGAAGGGTACCTACAAGTACATTGACACCATGATTTGCTGCTCGGAGTTCATGAAGAGCAAGATGGACAGCAACCCGCTGTTTGCAACGAAGACCGTGGCAATGCACAACTTCATCGACAAGGTGGAGTGGAAAGAAACGGAGAAGAAGGATTACGTCCTTTACTTCGGCCGCTTCTCTGAGGAGAAGGGAATTGGTACACTCATCAAGGTCTGTAAAGAACTGCCGGATGTGCAGTTCATCTTCGCCGGTACCGGTCCTCTGGAAGAGACAGTAAATGGTATTAAGAACATCAAGAACGTTGGTTTCCAGAAAGGCGAAGCACTGGAAAAGCTCATCCGTGAGGCACGGTTCTCCATCTACCCGTCTGAGTGGTATGAGAACTGCCCGTTCTCCGTGATGGAATCCCAGATGTACGGCACGCCGGTGCTGGGAGCGAACATTGGCGGTATCCCAGAACTGATTCAGGTTGGTAAGACCGGTGAACTGTTTGAGAGCGGTAACGGGAAAGATTTGAAAGAAAAGGTCCAGAAGCTCTGGGGGGATAAGACGCTGTGCGAGCAGTATAGCAAGAACTGCAAGGACATCAGCTTCGATACCATTGATGAGTATTATGAGAAAATTATGAAGGTGTATCAGTAGGAGAAAAAAGTGAAGGAATCTATTTGTTGCGAAGAAAAATGTACAGCCTGTATGGCTTGTGCAAATGCTTGCCCTAAAGGGGCCATTGATATTGGCATAAATAAATATGGATATGAAAAAGTAGTTATTGATAATGGAAAATGTGTTGATTGTGGCTTGTGTGCAAAAGTGTGCGCTAGGAGGATGCAAATAGAACGGCACAGTCCAATCAAATGCTATGCAGGGCAATCAAGAGATTCTGAAAAATTGAAACATTCAGCTTCAGGAGCAGCATTTCAAATGCTGGCTGAAATTGTTCTTGAAATGGGCGGAGTTTGTTATGGTTGTGCTGGAAAAATGATAAATGGCGAATATAGTGCGTATCATGTTCGGGTGACAAATGTAGATGAACTTCAATCTATCCTGAATTCAAAATATATGTGTGGAATCGTTGGATTTACAGGAAATCGACAGGCGGCACCGATCCTGCTGGATGGCCTGTCTAAACTGGAGTATAGAGGATATGACTCGGCTGGGTTGGCTGTCCGGGATGGAGAAGCACTGGCACAGGTCGTGAAAGCAAAAGGCCGTCTGTCCAATCTGATTGAGAAAACCGATAACGGTAATGCACTGAAAGGAACTTGTGGTATTGGCCATACCCGTTGGGCAACCCACGGTGAGCCGAGCCAGACGAATGCACATCCGCATGTTTCCGGTAACTGTAGCCGTTCCGGTTCTGGCGCGGTTGAATCTGAGGTTGTCGGTGTTCATAACGGTATCATCGAGAACTATACCGAGCTGAAAGAAAAGCTGCTGAAACACGGCTATACGTTTTACAGCCAGACGGATACCGAAGTGGTTATCAAGCTGGTGGACTACTATTATAAGAAGTACAACCTCGGCCCTATCGATGCCATTGCCAAGACGATGGTTCGTGTGCGCGGTTCCTATGCGCTTGAGCTGATGTTCCGTGATTATCCGGGCGAGATATGGGTGGCGCGTAAGGATAGCCCGATGATTATTGGTATTGCGGATGGCGAAACCTATGTGGCTTCGGATGTCCCTGCAATTCTGAAATACACTCGTAATGTGTATTACATTGGAAATCTTGAGTTCGCAAAGCTTGTTCCGGGTGAGGCGCATTTCTATGACCTGAACGGCGATGAAATCGAAAAGCAGACCACCGAGATCAAATGGGATGCAGAAGCAGCTGAAAAGGGCGGCTTTGAGCATTTCATGATGAAAGAAATCCATGAGCAGCCGAAAGCTGTCCAAGACACCCTGAATTCTGTGATCAAAGATGGAGCTATCGACCTGTCCAGTGTGGAAATCACCGAAGAGGAGATCAAGAACTTTGAGCAGATTTATATTATTGCCTGCGGTTCTGCATGGCATGTTGGTATGGCTGCTCAGTATGTGCTGGAAGATATGGCGGATGTTCCGGTGCGTGTGGAACTTGCATCGGAGTTCCGCTATCGCAAGATGCCGCTTGATCAGAAAGCGCTGGTGATTGTTGTCAGCCAGTCTGGTGAAACGGCAGATACACTGGCAGCACTGCGTCTGGCAAAAGAGAAGGGCATTACCACGATGGCAATCGTTAATGTGGTAGGCAGCAGTATTGCCCGTGAAGCGGACAAGGTGTTCTATACGCTCGCTGGCCCTGAAATATCTGTTGCAACGACCAAGGCATACAGCGCACAGCTTGCAGCTATGTACTGCCTGGCCGTTCAGTTTGCAAAGGTCAAAGGAAAGATCACTGATGAACAGTATAGTTACTATATTTCTGAACTGCTGACACTCCCAGAGAAGATGCAGAAGGCTTTGGAAGACAAAGAGCGCATTCAGTGGTTCGCCGCGAAGTATGCCAATGCACACGATGTGTTCTTCGTTGGCCGTGGTGTTGACTATATCCGCAGTGAGAAAGATATTCTGAAACTGGTCAATACGATCATCGCCAACACGAAAGGAGACGGCGAGAAGTCCGGCGAAGATTTCTGGGTCAAGGCAGAACGCCTGCTCTACTGCGCACTCATCGGCTATATCTACTATGAAGCCCCGGAAGAAGAACAGAACTTCTCCACGCTGCTGGAATTTATCAATGCCAGCGAAGCCCGCGAGGATGATGAAGAGTTCAAGAATCCGGTCGATGAACTATTTGAGGATTTGGAAAAGGCTAAACCAGAACACTTTGCCGTGCGGCAGTACAAAAAGTACAAGCTGGCGGCAGGTAAAACGGCGAAGTCCATTCTGATTTCCTGCGGTGCGAGACTGGCTCCATTTGACATTAAGGAACTGCGTGACCTGATGGCATACGACGAGATGGAGCTGGATATGCTGGGAGATCAGCGCACGGCAATGTTCGTTATTATCTCCGATACAGATGATACCTTCAATTTTGTGGTGTCGATCCTATACACACAGCTATTCAATTTGCTTTGTGATAAGGCGGACGATGAACACGGTGGCAGACTTCCGTACCATGTGCGGCTGCTCCTGGACGAGTTTGCAAACATCGGCCAGATTCCAAAGTTCGATAAACTGATCGCTACCATCCGCAGCCGTGAGATTTCTGCTTCGATTATTCTCCAATCGCAAAGCCAGCTAAAGACCATTTACAAGGATGCCGCAGAAACCATCATTGGCAACTGCGACACGATGCTGTTCCTTGGCGGCAAGGAAAGCTCCACCCTCAAGGAGATTTCTGAAACCCTGGGCAAGGAAACCATCGACCTTTACAACACATCGGATACCCGCGGCAACAGTCCCTCTTTTGGCACAAACTACCAAAAGACCGGAAAAGAACTGATGAGCCGGGATGAGCTTGCAGTCATGGACGGCAGCAAGTGCATCTTACAGTTAAGAGGTGTCAGACCATTCCTGAGCGATAAGTTTGATATTACCAAACATAAGCGGTACAAGGAACTTTCGGATTTCGACAAGAAAAACGAGTTCGACGTAGAACGCTACCTGAAACACGAACTGCGGCTGCTCACCACGGAAGAATTTGACCTTTATGAAGTGGATGTGACCGAACAGGCACAAGAATAAGGAAGGAGGCTTTTATCAACAGCAAGCGATACACCCTCCCACCCGTTCGGGCAGACCCTGAACAGGTGATCCGTATGACCGACACGAAATAACCACCATCTATCATGTGATTCCAAAAGGCTGACTTTATTGAAAATGAAAGGAGAAGCCAGAATCGCAGGAAGCGGGCAGCACCGAAGATGTGCCAGCCCGCTTTCCTTTTGGAATCGCAAATATTCATCAAATCTGCGGTCTGGCGAAAATAATATATGGAATTCTTTAATCAGTCTATTACCGTTCTGCAGACTCTCGTTGTGGCTATTGGCGCAGGTCTTGGCGTTTGGGGTGTTGTCAATCTGATGGAAGGATATGGCAACGACAATCCGGGTGCAAATGCTCATGTGCGGTAAAGAAGCACAAAAACAAAACAGGTACAGACAGTCGCCCCGCGCTATTCCGTAAAGCAAGGGCATAGAAAAGACCGACCGCTTTTCACTCAAAAATCATTAGAACATATAGAAAACTTTACAATTATGTACTATAATGCTGTATGTTGGAAGGGAGACAAATACAAATTTGCGGAGGCACAAGAAAATGGGTTTTAGGCAGGCTATTGTTGCGGATTTAGATGTAATAGAAAGAGGGTATATAGAACATTTTGCCCATGAGAAAAAATATGGTGCTTACACCGTTTTTAGGGAAGGGATTTATCCCACAAGAAAAGTTGCAGAAACAGCTTTACAGAATAACGCTTTGTATGTTTATGAGGAAAATGGCATTGTATTGGGTAGTGTTATTTTAGACGGACAACAGCCAGAGGAATATAGAAAAATTGAATGGCCCAGTAACGCCCCAGATGAGAAAGTGACGGTTATTCATTTGTTAATGGTGCGGCCAAGTGCGGCTGGAAAAGGTATTGGATCGCTTATTGTGAATGATGCTATGGAGCTTGCAAAGCAACAAGCCTGTGTTGCTGTTAGACTTGATACTGGAGAGCAAAATGTTCCTGCTGCTTCTTTATACAAAAAGTTGGGATTTCATTTAGTATCCACTTCACAGATGAAAGTCGGAGGCATGATTTCACATAACAGGCATCTCTTTTTTGAAAAGATGGTATGACGATTTACGCTTTGATGAATCGGGTAAACTGGAATTTGAGGTTAAGATATGATTAAGGTAATGACAATAAATGATTACGAGGAACTTTTTGAACTGTGGCAAAACACAGCTAATATGGGGTTGCGTAGCTTGGATGATTCTAAAGAAGGTATCTCTTGTTTTCTAAAACGAAATCCAAATACAAACTTTGTGGTATATGAAGACGGGCAATTAGTAGGTGCGATACTATGCGGACATGATGGCAGAAGGGGCTATATTTATCATACGGTTGTATTGCCTGATTATAGAAGGAGAGGTATCGCTTCAAGTTTAGTGGAATCGGCTATTGCCGCACTGCAAAAAGAAGGCATTACGAGAGTTTGTCTGAATGTAATGGAAACGAATGAGCAAGGGAAAAAATTCTGGATTAGCAAAGGCTGGGAAAAGAAGGATTTCTTAGGCTTTTACAGCAAATCAATAACCGATAAAGAGAATTTGCCTTTATTTGAAATATAAATGATGATTTAGTCCAATTCTTAAACGGTTTCTTATAGTGAAGGGAGTGATATTATGCTATGCAACATGACAATCTATTTAAGTGTAGTTCTCTGTGCAAGGTCTGGTGATTGGACGATGCTTGCGCAGAGATGAATATAATCGTCCACATTGGATTTTGCACTTATAGAGAATTTTTACGAAGTGAATCTATAAGGAGATAAATTCAATGAATAGTAATTTTAAAAGATATATCATATTTTGGCTTAGCCAGGCATTATCACAGCTTGGCAGTTCTATGACAACCTTTGCATTGATTCTGTGGACATATACGCAAAAAGGAACTGCAATGACAGTTTCGCTTATGACATTTTTTAACTATCTTCCTTACATTATCCTGAGTTTGTTTGTTGGAACTTTCGTTGATAACCATAGTAAGAAGAAGATCATGTTGGTATCGGATAGTATCGCTGCAATTTGTTCTTTGGCAATTTTTTGCTTAAACAGCGGAAATGCCTTGCAGATATGGCATATTTATTTGGTAAATATGATCATTGGTTTTATGGGTGCTTTTCAGGATCCGGCATCGGATGTTGCACTCGGAAAAGTGGTGCCGAAAGAGAAGTTGGAGCAGATAAGCGGAATGAATTCATTTTCCGATAATCTTGTTGCCGTTCTGTCCCCGGTATTTGCAGCCTTTTTATTTGCGTTTGGTGGCCTAAAACTGATTTTGATCATTGACCTGTCGAGTTTCCTGTTTGCTTTTTTGATATTGCTTTTTGTGCTGAGAATCCCTGACGATATCCCCCAGAAGGCTGAAAAGAAATCTGTCTTTATTGGGTGTAAAGAGGGCCTTCAGTATCTTAAGCAGCATAATGGGATTTTCCTTGTCATTATTACAATGGCAGTGCTGAACTTTTTTTCCCGATTAACCTATGAGAATATTTTGTCACCGATGATTCTTTCGCGAAGCGCAAACGATAGCGTTACGCTCGGTATAGTAAACGCAGTAATGGGAATTGGAGGAATCATAGGCGGAATCATCGTATCTTCTGGAAAGATAAAAGCGAACAGTGCAAAAATGATTTACCTTTCAGCAATGCTGTCCTTTCTGCTGGGAGACATTATGATGGGATTGGGCAGAAACGGAATTGTCTGGTCTCTTGCTGGCTTAGCGGCAAGCTTACCGATTCCGTTTATCAATGCAGGGCAGATGGTAATTTTATATCGAAATGTTCCAGAAGATATGAAGGGAAGAATTTTTGCAGTAAGAAATGCCGTTCAGTTCAGCAGTATCCCCTTAGGAATTCTGCTTGGCGGTTTATTGGCGGATTATGTGTTTGAACCGTTCATGCTTACACAAAACCCGATTACGCAGGTTTTACATAAGCTGGTTGGTGAGGGAGCAGGAAGCGGTATGGCTGTAATGTTCTTATGTACCGGAATATTAGGCTCTTTGTTCAGCTTTGCTTTTTATCAGCGGAAGGATATTCGTAATCTATAGTGTTTGCCCCCGATTTATCGTATGCTATATAACAAAAACAGAATATCTAATACCCACGGGCGGCAGAAAGCAGGAAATCACAACATGGTTTCCTGCTTTTCTTTTTGACAGGGGAGCCTACAGCTCCCCTACGCTGGCAAAGCCAGCTACCCCTTTGTGTACTTGCCAGATGGGAACACCTCGCTGCGCGAGCCATTCCCATCCAACAAGTTTGAAAAAGGGCGTCGCCTATCATGAAGCAGTAAGTCTTTCCAAAAAAGATTTGCTGCTTTTTTCATTTTACGGTAGCAAAATCCATTTTCCCGTGTTCCTTATATGAGCTAAAAATCTAAATCCTCTTTGCTCAAACAGCCCACCGCCGCCGTAGTAGTGGTGAAAAAAGATTGCCGCGCAAGTTGGCGGATTTTCCTTTTGTGGGTTTGTGAGAAGCAAAGGACGCTGAGGACGGAGAAAGCCGCCACTTTCTTAGAGCAAGATTCTACCACAGTACCAAAATTCGCTTATCCGCTCATTTTGCCCCTGCGGGAATCTTGTTGGGGAGTGCCTTCCCCAAGCCCTGCTTTGCGGCTTGCGCCGCTTATCCCGCCGCTGTCATGCGGCAATCGAAAGGAGGTCATACCATGCGAAAGAAATACAACACGCCCCACCGCCGCCATGTGGTAAAAACCCGGCTGTCTGATGAAGAACACGCCGACTTCATGGAGCGGCTGGCGGCATACAAAATCAGTCAGTCCGAGTTTGTCCGGCAAGCTATAAGGGGAGCGACCATACGCCCCGTGATTACCGTTTCCCCCGTCAATGATGAACTGCTTTCCGCTGTCGGGAAGCTAACCGCCGAGTACGGGCGGATCGGCGGCAACTTAAACCAGATAGCCCGCTGTCTGAATGAATACGGCGCACCCTACGCCGCCTTATCCGGCGAGGTACGGGGAGCCGCCGCCGACCTTGCCGCCCTCAAGTTTGAAGTCCTCAAGAAAGTAGGTGAAGCCATTGGCGATACTCAAACATATCAGCTCTAAAAATGCGGACTACGGGGACGCTGAAAAGTACCTCACATTCGAGCATGACGAGTTTACCATGAAGCCCACCCTTGACGCAGACGGACGGCTGATACCGAGGGCAGACTACCGCATTTCCTCTCTGAACTGCGGCGGGGAAGATTTTGCCGTTGCCTGTATGCGGGCGAATCTCCGCTATGAGAAAAACCAGAAGCGGGAGGACGTAAAGAGCCACCACTACATCATCAGCTTTGACCCCCGTGACGGCCCCGACAACGGCTTGACCGTTGACCGGGCGCAGGAGTTGGGCGAGAAGTTTTGCGCCGAGCATTTCCCCGGACATCAGGCATTAGTCTGCACCCACCCGGACGGGCATAACCACACCGAAAATATCCATGTGCATATCGTCATTAACAGTCTGCGGATTGCGGAGGTTCCCATGCTGCCCCACATGGACAGACCGGCAGACCGGCGGGCTGGCTGCAAGCACCGCTGTACAGACGCAGCCATGAACTATCTGAAATCCGAAGTCATGGAAATGTGCCACAGCGAGGGGCTTTACCAGATTGACCTCTTGAACGGCAGCAAGGAGAGAGTGACCGACCGGGAATACTGGGCGCAGAAGAAAGGACAAGCCGCACTGGACGAGCGCAACGCCCCCATGATTGCGAACGGTATCGCACCCCGCACGACCAAGTTTGAAACGGACAAGGCGAAACTGCGCCGGACTATCCGGTCGGCACTTTCCCAAGCGACCAGCTTTGAAGATTTTGCTTCTCTGCTTCTTCGTGAGGGCGTGACCGTCAAGGAGAGCCGGGGGCGGCTGTCTTATCTCACGCCGGATAGAACGAAACCCATTACCGCCCGGAAGCTGGGCGACGATTTTGACCGTACCGCCGTACTTGCCATTTTGGAGCAGAACGCTGCCAGAACCGCCGAAAAAGTCGCAGCCATACCGGAATACCCCGCCAGTATCAAAGAGCGGTTACAGAGGACAAAAACAGCGAAAAACGCCCCGAAGAATGACGCTGCCCGTGAGCGGGAAGCTGTACAGCGCATGGTTGACATTGCCGCAAAGAAAGCCGAGGGCAAGGGGCAGGGCTATGAGAAGTGGGCGACAATGCACAACTTAAAGCAAATGGCGGCGACCCTTGCCGCATACCATCAGTACGGCTTTTCTTCCCCGGAAGAACTGGACGAAGCCCTTACCGCCGCCCATGCGGATATGCAGGAAAGCCTTGCCGGATTGAAAGCACTGGAAGCCACCATAGCGGACAAAAAGGAATTGCAGCGCAATCTCCTAAGCTACATTGGCACCAAGCCCGCCCGTGACGGGCTGAAAGCGCAGAAATCGGAGAAAGCGCGCAGAGCCTACCGGGAGCAGCACCAGAGCGACTTTATCCTTGCGGAATCCGCCATCCGCTATTTCAAGGCGCATGGAATCACGAAGCTGCCAGCCAGCAAAGCCCTGCAAAGGGAGATTGAGCAGCTTACCGTCCAGAAGAACGCCGGATATAACGACTACCGGGAAAAGCGTGAGCGTGTCCGCCAGCTTCAGACCGTAAAGGGCAACATCGACCAGATTTTGCGCCGGGAGCCGAGCCAACAGAAGAAGCACGAACAGGAGCGTTAAAGACCGCCCCGAAATGATACCGAAACCATACAAAAACAAGGGTACGGGTTTTCCCCTTACCGCAATACTCCCCGACTTCCAAACGGGGCTTACAGGGCAAAAAAAGCCCGAAAATGACACCGGGAACATACAGAAAATGCCGCCTATCCCGCTACGCCGATAAAAGCGGCAGAAAGGAGCCTACGATTGCCAAGAATGAGCAAGAAGCGGAAAGAGGAATGGTCTTTTTTCCTCAACCACCGCAACCGTATCACATACAACGACCTATGCCGGGGCTGTACCCGTGACTGCAAGCAGAGCTTCCAGGCGATTATCGTACTCTGCCCCCGCTACTACTCCAAACGCTGGAAAAAGGAGGGCGCAGCCAATGGCAGATAACCGCAAATATTACTACCTCAAGCTGAAAGAGAACTTTTTTGACAGCGATTCCATTGTGCTGTTGGAGGATATGAAAGACGGGATTTTGTACTCCAATATCCTGTTGAAGCTGTACTTAAAATCGCTGAAAAACGGCGGGAAGTTGCAGCTTGACGAACATATCCCCTATACGGCGCAGATGATTGCAACGCTCACCCGCCACCAGATAGGGACGGTGGAACGGGCTTTAGAGATTTTCCGGCAGTTGGGACTTGTGGAGCAGCTTGACAGCGGGCTTCTCTACATGACCGATATTGAACTGATGATAGGTCAGTCCTCTACCGAAGCGGAACGGAAACGGGCTGCAAGGCTGGAAAACCGGGCGCTTTTGCCGCCCCGGACAAACGGCGGACATTTGTCCGACATTCGTCCACCAGAGATAGAGAT
>OIWM01000513.1_pt1 | contig 46435 bp, 53 predicted proteins | sample 1587451 | NCBI WGS metagenome assembly OIWM01 (sample SAMEA3888907, study PRJEB22519) | human gut metagenome | biome: human gut; feature: human-associated habitat; material: faeces | place: Denmark | collected 2011 | reverse complement strand
ATCCCCACGACTTCCACAGCCGCCGTGGTATGCAGATGATGATCGGTAAGCGCCGCCGCCTGCTGGACTATCTGGCCAAGAAGGATATCGAGCGCTATCGTGCCCTGATCGCCAAGCTGGGTCTGCGTAAGTAATTTGTTGAAACAGGGTGATGTGCGCCGCGCATCACCCTTCTTTCACGTTTTGCCGTCTGTGCCAAGACTGGCCTTTAGCAGTTGAAAACGCGCCGAAACGGCGGAGTTCGGGGCGTTTTCAAGTGCTAAACGGTGGTGGCGGCATGGAGGGCAGAGCCATATTTTTACAAAAAGGAGAAACGACATGTCGACTATCATCACTCATCGCCAATTCCCCCAGTACCACAAGTACACCATGGATCTGGCCGGCCGTCCTCTGACGCTGGAGGTGGGCAAGCTGGCCGAGCTGGCCAACGCCGCCGTCATGGTGGGCTACGGCGATACCCGCGTGCTGTGCTGCGTCACCGCCGCGCCCCGTCCCCGTGACGGTATCGACTTCTTCCCCCTGAGCGTGGACTTTGAGGAGAAGATGTACTCCGTGGGCCGCATTCCCGGCAGCTTCAACCGCCGCGAGGGCCGCCCCGGTGAAAAGGGCATCCTGACCTCCCGCGTCATCGATCGCCCCATCCGTCCCCTGTTCCCCTACGACTTCCGCAACGACGTGTCCGTGATGTGCACGGTCATGGCCGTGGATCACGACTGCTCCCCTGAGATCGCCGCCCTGATCGGCACCTCCGCCGCGCTGGCCATCTCCGACATTCCCTGGAACGGCCCCGTGGGCGCCCTGAAGGTGGGTCTGGTGGACGGCAAGCTGGTGCTGAACCCCGACAGCGAGCAGCGTAAGGTCAGCGATCTGGACGTGACCGTGGTCTCCACCGGCAAGAAGGTGGTCATGATCGAGGCGGGCGCCAATCAGGTGACCAACGACACCATGTTCGAGGCCATCAAGATGGCTCACCAGGAGAACCAGAAGCAGATCGCCCTCATCAACCAGATGGTCAGCGAGATCGGCAAGCCCAAGTTCGACTATCCCCACGCCGATTTCGACCAGGAGCTGTTTGACAAGATCGTGGCCGCCACCATGGAGGACGCCAAGGCCGCCATGGACACCGACGACAAGAACGTCCGCGAGGCCCGCTGGAACCAGCTGATCGAAAAGTGGCACGAGCTGTTCCTGGAGGACTATCCCAACATGGATCAGTATCTGGATGAGATCACCTATAAGTTCCAGAAGAAGATCGTGAAGGCATGGCTGCTGGAGGGTCACCGCGTGGACGGCCGCCAGAAGAACGAGATCCGTCCGCTGGATGCCGAGGTGGGCGTGCTGCCCCGCGTGCACGGCTCCGGCCTGTTCACCCGCGGCCAGACCCAGGTGCTGTCCGTCTGCACGCTGGACACCCTCTCCGCCAACCAGAAGCTGGACACCATCTGGGAGGAGACCGAGAAGCGCTACATGCACCACTACAACTTCCCCGGCTACTCCGTGGGCGAGGCCAAGCCCGCCCGCAGCCCCGGCCGCCGCGAGATCGGCCACGGCGCGCTGGCCGAGCGTGCCCTGCTGCCTGTGATTCCTCCTGTGGAGGAGTTCCCCTACGCCATCCGCGTGGTGTCTGAGGTGGTCAGCTCCAACGGCTCCACCTCTCAGGGCTCCATCTGCGGCTCCACGCTGGCGCTGATGGACGCCGGTGTGCCCATCTCCGCGCCTGTTGCCGGTATCTCCTGCGGCCTGATCCAGGACGACGAGGGCGGCTTCACCACCTTCATCGACATTCAGGGCGTGGAGGACTTCCACGGCGAGATGGACTTCAAGGTGGCCGGCACCAAGAAGGGTATCACCGCCATCCAGATGGACCTGAAGAACGACGGCCTGACCATGGAGATCATCCGCAACGCGCTGGATATCACCTATGACGCCCGCTGCCAGATCCTGGATCAGGTGATGCTGCCCGTCATCAGCGAGCCTCGCCCCGAGGTGAGCCGCTACGCACCCAAGATGATCACCATGCACATCGATCCCGACCGCATCCGCGAGGTCATCGGCAAGGGCGGCAGCGTAATCCAGAAGATCGTGGCCGAGTCCGGCGCCAAGGTGGATATCGACGACGACGGCACCATCCACATCGCCTCCCCCGACGCCGAGAGCTGCGAAAAGGCCAAGAAGTTCATCGACGATATCGTGTTCGTCCCCGAGGTGGGTAAGCTGTACTACGGCCGCGTCGTACGCCTGATGACCTTCGGTGCCTTCGTGGAGATCGCGCCCGGCAAGGACGGTCTGGTGCACATCTCCAAGCTGGCCGACAAGCGCATCGAGAAGGTGGAGGACGCCTGCAAGGTGGGCGATATGATGTGGGTCAAGTTCATGGAGATCGACGAGAAGGGTCGCTGGAACCTGTCTCACAAGGACGCTATGAAGGAAATCGCCGCCAAGGAAGCCGCCGGCGAGAAGATCCAGTAACGCTCCCCTTCCGGCAGAAAAATTGATAGAAAGACCCCCGCTTTCGGTTCACACCGAAAGCGGGGGTCTTTATTAGAGAGAATTGTTCGCGGCGGCCTGAGGGCAGGCCGCCCTACGCATAACACCGATAGAATTCCGTAGGGCGGGGTTCCCTCACCCCACCGCAAAAAAGAAACCCTCCATTTTGTAGGGGCCGATGCCCACATCGGCCCCTACGGAATTCTACCGTGCCGCTTCACATCTGCTGTCTGCGGCGGAGCTTGCGGATATCCTCGCCGAAAAACGGCAGCACCCGGTACTCGCCCTCCAGACGAGACTGCACCTGGGGCGAATAGCGCTCGCCCAGCTGACGCGGGGCAAGATTGGTGTTGATGACGGTTTTCTTTCCCGCCAGCAGCCGCCCGTTGATCAGCTGGTACAGGGCGCTCTGAACGAAGCTGGTGACCATCTCCGTGCCCAGATCGTCCACGATCAGCAAATCGCAGTTCTGATACCGCTGCACATTCTCGCAGGCGGCGGAGGAATCATCGGGGCGGAACTTCTCCTCCTCCATCTGGGAGAAGATGTGCTCCGCCGTGTCGTACACCACGCTGAAGCCCCGGTCGCTGACCACCCGCGCAATGCTGGCGGAGAGGAAGGTCTTGCCCAGACCAGACTGGCCCGTCAGCAGCAGGTTGTCCGCCGCCAGCGAGAAGTGGCGGGCGTAGTCCTGACAGATATCAAAGACCCGCTCCATATTCTCACGGGGAGAGCGCTTCCGTTCGCCCCGCTCATCGCTGTACCAGTCGAAGGAGAAGGTCTCGAAGCTCTGGTTGCCCAGATCCAGCATCCGGGACAGCTCCGACAGCTGGGCGCGCTTATAGTATTCCCGCAGGCAGCGGCACACCTGCCCGTCGTGATACCCCGTGTCGCCGCACAGGGGACAGGCGGGCTTCTCCTCCAGATAGTCGGCGGGGTAGCCCATCCCGGTCAGCAGCTGCATCCGCTGGCGCTGCAAATCCAGATTTTCGTCCTGCAACACCCGCACGGCAGGCAGCGGATCGGCGCCCCGGCGCAGCGCCGAGGCGATCAGCTTGGGCATGGTGGCGCGCAGCTGCTGCTCGATCTCCTTCAGGCGGGGCTCCGTCTCGTACAGGCGGTCTCGCCGCCGGGTGAACTCCGCCGCGCGGCGCTGCTTGTCCTCCTCGAAGCGGGCCAGCGCCTGCCGCATGATCTTTCCGTCGTATGACATGGGATACCTCCTTTTTTTGAAGAGTTTTCGTCCCTGCGGGGACGAGGTACTTTTGGCCATTGTCCCAAAAGTACCCAAAAAGACAACCAGAAACCCAGGTTTCTGGACTTCCTGCACGCTGTCCCTTTTACAAATTTGATACCGTATACCACGCGTTCACAGTACATGGTAGATATCGTTATGTATGACGCACCGACTTTCTTCTTGCGCCGCTGCCGCTCATACGGTGCGACAGTAGACACAGAAGCGTTGTTCGGCGTAGGCATCAGCGGCAGCGGCGCAGGAGCAAAAGCGATCCTTTTAACGAAACGAAAAAGGAAATTCTGCGTGAACGTGTGGCAGGCAGTTACAAATCTGTACGCACGATAGCGCGCCCGGAGGTGAAGGAACCGGAGGTTCCTTCTGGCGCTTTTGCCTACTTTTGCCGCTATTGGCAAAAGTAGGTCGCGCCGGGGCGCGAAACTCCCCATCAACTACATATACTCGTCCATCCAGTCGGTTTTGGCGGGCTTCGCGCCGGATTTTTTCGGGGCACGCTGCTGGCCCTCCTCCACCTGCTCCACCGTGTGCCAGCCCTGCTGGTGCCAGCGGCGCAGGATACCGTTCAGGTAGCGCCAGTTCAATTCCTTCTTATAGAACACCGTCTTGTCATAGGCCAGCGCCACCGTCTCCGGCGGAAAGCCCATGTCGATCCAGTCCAGAATGTACCGCTGTTCGCTCTCCACCGGCGGACGGCCGTGCAATTGCAGCACCTGCATGTAGGCGGCGGTCTTTTCCTGCTTGCGGGCGTAGTCCTTGAGATATCGCCCGGCGCTGTCCTGATCCATCAGGCCCAGCCGCGCCCAGTAGGCGCCCTCCTTCTCGATCTGCCGCAGGGTGGGGCGGCGGCCCTCGCCAAACCGGCGCTGTGCCCGCTCCACACAGTGGCACACCAGCAGATAGATCACATCCACCGGCAGACCCAGATCGTCATACAGTCCCGCCAAAATCTGCAAGTCGGCGGTTTTCAGCTTTTTGCCCAGCTTTTCCTCCGTCTGGGACACCAGCATGCGGAAGCCACTGTCGGCCTCCAGCAGATCGGCCAGCTCCGCGCCGGAGTACACCCGGTGCTCCTCCGACGGGGCAGGCGGCTGCTGACTGCGCCGCAGGAAACCCATGTCCTGCAGGGCCGTTTCCGCCGCGCTGAGCCGCAGCTGGCTCCAGTTCAGCCGCGCCGCCAGCGTTTCGGCGGTGACAGGGCCGTCCAGCCGCTGGAGCAGCAGGTACAGCAGCGCCGCGTCGCCGCTGCCGCCGGCAACCAGCGCGTCCACCTGCGAGACGGAGAGCACCACGCTCTTTTCCTGCCCGTGGGTGATATAGCCTGCCATGGTGATCTCCTCCTTTCTGATTCTCTGGCAATGAAATCTGGCGATTTCATTACCAAAAGGGCTGCTGCGGCATGTAGTCATCCGCCCCTACAATCAATCCCCAGAGTGTTCCGGGGATCATCATAATTCCCCCCTATTCTACACGAAAACTCTCTTTTCGTAAAGCGCCGCGGCGAGATTTTCGGAAATTTACAGAAAGTTCTTCCACCGCCTTGAATTTGTGGTATAATGGATTCTGTATCAGTATGAATAATTTCGGAAAGAATGAACATAGGAGGACTTTATCATGGCAAACCGTGTGACGATGACGATCTGCGGCCAGGATTACACCCTTGTGGCCGATGAAAGCGCCGCCTATATGCAGAAGGTGGGCGCGCTGGTGGACGCGAAAATGACCGAGCTGATGGACAGCGCCCACGTCAGCCGCTATGACGCGGCGGTGCTGGCCGCCATCAATCTGGCGGACGAGCTGTACAAGCAGCAGGACGGCAGCGAAAATCTGCGCCGCCAGCTGAAAACCTATCTGGACGAGGCTACCGCCGCCAAGAACGAGGCCAGCGACCTGAAGCGCCAGCTGTTCAAGGCCCAGCAGCGGAGCAATAACAACAAATGATGGAGCTGCTCTCCCCTGCCGGCTCCCGCGCCGCCCTTGAGGCGGCGGTGCAGTCCGGGGCGGACGCGGTGTACATGGGCTTTGGGGCCTTCAACGCCCGCCGCAACGCCAAAAATTTCACCGACGAGGAGTTCGCCGACGCGGTGGCCTACTGCCATCTGCGGGGCGTGCGGGTATTCCTGACGCTGAACACTCTGCTGACTGACCGGGAGCTGCCCCAAGCCGCCGAGGTACTGCGGAAGGCCTCCCAGATGGGCGTGGACGCAGTGCTGGTGCAGGATTGGGGCGTGCTGACGCTGGCACAGGCGGTAACGCCTGACCTGCCCATCCATGCCAGCACCCAGATGAGCCTGTTCACCTCCGGCGGTGCACGCTGGGCGGAACGCCTGGGCATGGAGCGGGTGGTGCTGGCCCGTGAACTTTCCCGCGAGGACATCGCCAACGTGTGCCGCAGTTGCGGCGCGGAGATCGAGGTGTTCGTCCACGGCGCGCTGTGCATGTGCTATTCCGGCCAGTGCACCATGAGCGCCCTCATCGGCCAGCGCAGCGGCAACCGGGGCGCCTGCGCCCAGCCCTGCCGCCTGCCCTACGGCGTCAACGGCCCCTGTAAAAACCAGTTCCCCCTGAGCCTGAAGGACGCCAATCTGTCGGCGTATCTGCAAGAGCTGGGCGACATGGGGGTGGCCTGCCTGAAGCTGGAGGGCCGCATGAAGCGGCCGGAGTACGTGGCGGTCATTACGTCCATCTACCGGCGGCTTATCGACGAAAAGCGCGGCCCCACGGCGGCAGAATCCCAGGCGCTGGAGCAGGCCTTTTCCCGCAGCGGCTTCACCGACGGCTACTATCGCCATCGAAAAGGCCCCGCCATGTTCGGCACCCGTCCGGAGAATGCACCGGAGCCGAAGGAGCTGTTCAACGAGACCCGGAAGCTATACGAAAACGGGGAGCACAAGCGGATCCCCATCACCATGCAGGCCGCCATTTTCCCGGACAAGCCCGCCGCGCTGACGGTCAGCGATGGCGCTCATGCCGTCACTGTCACCGGCCCTGTGCCGGAAGTTGCCCGCAACCGGGCACTGACGGCGGAAGACACGGCGGAGCGGCTGCAAAAAACCGGCGGCACCGTGTTCCGCTGCGAGACGGCGGAGGTGTCCATCGGCGACGGCCTGATGCTGAGCGTGTCGGCCATCAACGGCCTGCGGCGCGACGCTTTGGACGCGCTGGCGGCGGCACGGACGGCTGTTCCGGAACGGCGAAGCCTGCCCATCCCGGCGCTTCCGGAACGGGAGACCTTCTCCCCCGCCGCGCCCAAGCTGACCTGCTCCATCGCCCGGCTGGATCAATTGACGGACGCGGTGGCCGAGACTGTGGAGCTGGTCTACGTGCCCATTGAATTGCTGCCCCACCTGACGAACTATCGCGGCAGGGCGAAGCTCTGCGCGGTGCTGCCCCGTGTGTGGCGGAACGGCGACGAGGCAGTTTTTAGGAAAATTCTGGAAACCACCCCCGCTCTGTCGGCGGTAAGCATCGGCAACGCGGGACATATGGCCATCGTGGAGGGGTTGCCCCTTGAAAAGCGGGGCGACTTCGGATTGAACGTGTTCAACTCCCGCGCCGTGGACTTCTGGCGGCAGCAGGGACTGGACAGCGTGACCGTCTCCTTCGAGCTGCGGCACCAGCAGGTGCGGGAGCTACGGAAGTATCTGCCCTGCGAGGGCATCGTGTACGGCCGCCTACCGCTGATGGTGACGGAGAACTGCATGACCGGCAACGCCGAAAACTGCCGCGGCGACAAGCGGCTGTGCGACGGGGAGAATTATCTCACCGACCGCACGGGAGCCCGGTTCCCTTTGCTGGGGCAGTATGGCTGCCGCTGCGAGATTGAAAACAGCCGCACGCTGTTTCTGGCGGACAAGCTGGAGTGGCGCAATTGCGGCCTGACCTACGCCCGGCTGCGGTTCACCACCGAAAGCCCCGCACAGTGCGACGCCGCCCTGCGGCGGTATCTGGGCGAGGGCGAGTGGATGCCAGAGGAGTTTACGCGGGGATTGTTCTACCGCGGGGTGGAGTGAGGGGTGTTTCGTGGCTGCGGCCACGAGGTACTTTGGGCCGTTGTCCCAAAAGTACCCAAAAGGACAACTTAAACCTGCGGTTTAAGAATCCGCCCGCGCTATATCCCATTTAACTCTTATACCTTTTACCGCACGTTCACAGGACTCTGTTGCTTTCGTTTCATGTGACGCATCGACTTTCTTCTTGCGCCGCTGCCGCTCATGCGTTGCAACGGCAGAAGATGAATCGCTGTACGGCGGGGCAATGTGGGCATCGCGCCGCACGGAACGCATTCAAAGCCTCCCCTGTGTAAGGGGAGGTGTCAACGCAAAGCGTTGACGGAGGGGCTGTCCCCTTTCGTTGACAATCCCCCAGTCACCTTCGGTGACAGCCCCCTCTACACAAGGGGGCTTGGTCTTGTGGCTTTCAAAATCCTCTCCCCTCTGTAATATCCAATACATTTTCTACATCTCGTAATCAAACATCAGGAGAACGACCATGATCCTACAAATAAAAGCCCTGTCGCCCAAGATCGGCGACGCCATCCCCGCGCCCCGTTTCGCCACCCCCGGCAGCGCCGCCATGGATCTGTGCGCCTGCCTTGACGGGGACGTGACCCTGAAGGCCGGGGCACGGCAGGTGCTGCCTACCGGCATCGCCATCGCCCTGCCCAGCGCCGACTATGTGGCACTGATCTGCGCCCGCAGTGGCCTTGCCTCCAAGCACGGCATCACCATGGCCAACGGCGTGGGCGTCATCGACAGCGACTACCGCGGCGAGCTGCGGGTGGCCCTTTACAACGAGTCCGACACCGACTACGTCATCCACGACGGTGACCGCATCGCCCAGCTGATGGTGCTGCCGGTGGTGCAGCCCACGCTGGAATTCGTGGACGAGCTGGACGAAACGGAGCGGGGCGCCGGCGGCTTCGGCTCCACGGGAAGGTGACGCATATGGCGAACATCGTATTGGCCTCCGGCTCTCCCCGGCGGCAGGAATTACTGGGTCGGATGGGCATTCATGACTTCGTGGTGTCCGTGCCCCAGGTGGACGAGGTCTGCCCGGAGGGACTGACCCCGGAGGCGACGGTCTGCCATATCTCCCGGCAGAAGTCCGGCGCGGTACAGGCGGAGCCGGAGGATATCGTCATCACTGCCGACACCATGGTGTTTCTGGACGGCAGGCGGCTGGGCAAGCCCCGCGACGAGGCGGACGCCCTGCGGATGCTGTCGGCGCTGCAGGGGCGGCACCACACGGTATGCACCGGCGTGACGGTGCGGCAAGGCGAACGGCTGCTGACCCGCGCCCAGTCCACGCAGGTGTGGTTCCGGGAAGCCGCCACGGAGGAGCTGAAGCACTACATCCGCAGCGGCGAGTCCATGGACAAGGCGGGCGCTTACGGCGTGCAGGGTCTCGGGGCGCTGCTGGTGGAGCGCATCGACGGCGACTTCTTCAACGTAATGGGTCTGCCGGTGCTGCTGCTGAGCCGCATGCTGGCGGAGTTCGGCGTGACGCTGCTGTGAGCTATGCGCGGGGGACAGAGTCGTCCGCCCCTACAACCTGTCATTGCGAGGAGGGCGAAACCCGACGCAGCAATCCGTATCCCACATTGATAAGAGGACGGATTCCCACGCCAGTGACGTCGGTCACTGGCTCGCAATGACATTTCCTATTTAAATATAAGGAACTGCTTTTATGAAACGATTTCTTTCCAAAAACGGAATATGGCTGCTGGCCGGTGTGGCGGTGGTGGTGGTCGTGCTGTGCATCATCTCCGCCGTCAGCTCCGGCACGCCCTTTTTGCGCAACGCCGCCGGCGTGATCGCCTCGCCCTTCCGGGCGGCAGGCTCCGCCGTGGCGGGCTGGTTCGGCGGCATCGGCGACCACTTTGACAAGGTGGCCGACCTGCAGCAGGAGAACGACGATCTCCGGGCGCAGGTGGCCGATCTGGAGCGGCAGCTGCGTCAGGCCCAGAAGGAGAGCGAGGAAAACCAGCGCCTTCGTGACCTGCTGGAGCTGCAAAGCCAGCGGCGCGACCTGAAAACCGTGTCCGCCCGCGTCACGGAGCGCTCCGTCAGCAACTGGGCCAGCACCCTGACCCTGACGCGGGGCACCTCCGCCGGAGTGGCTATTGGCGACTGCGCCATTGACGAATACGGCAATCTGGTGGGCGTGGTGACGGACGCCGGGCTGAACTGGTGCGCCGTGACCACCATTCTGGACACCACCAGCTCCATCGGCGCCACCGTGTTCCGCACGGAACAGGTGGCGGTGGCCCAGGGACAGTTGGGCCTGATGAGCGAGGGACAGCTGGCGCTGACCTATGTGGACGAGCCGGACAAGCTGATCGCCGGTGATCTGGTGGTCACGTCCGGTCTGGGCGGCTACTATCCCTCCGGTCTGCCCATCGGCACGGTGACAGAGCTGCGCACCGACACCGGCGGTCTGACCCAGTACGCAGTGCTGTCCCCCAAGGCGGACATCGGCGCGCTGACTCAGGTGTTCCTCATCACCGAATTCGACGTGGTGGAGTAAGGGCTATGACGCGACGAATGACGACCCTGAAATGGGTCTTTTACGCCCTGTGGACGCTGGTGTTCCTGCTGGTGCAGCAGCTGATGTTCCCCTATCTCCGCATCGCCGGTGTACACCCCTTTATCCTGCCGTCGCTGGCGGCTATCGCCGCCTCCTTCGAGGGCAAGCGGGAGGGGCCGGTGTACGCGCTGGTGCTGGGACTGGTCTGCGACACGCTGTTTACCGGCGCGTTCCCCTGCTTCTACGCCGTGGTGCTGACGCTTTCGGCGCTGCTGGCGGGACAGGCCGCCCGGCGGCTCATTATGCCGGGCGCGGTATGCTCGCTGGCGGTATCCGCCGGAGCGCTGCTGCTGACCGACCTGTTCAACGCCGTGGCCTTTACCTACTCCCACGGCACGCCGCCCGGCGAGGCGATGTGGCTGACGGCCCGGGAGATCCTGCTGTCGCTGCCCTTTTCCATGCTGGTGCATCTGGTGTTTTCGCGTGTTCACCGCCGGTTCGACCGCCGGTGATCCCCCCTATTCCCTGAAAGGAGTCCCCTTTCCATGATGAAGAATCCCCATCCCGCCCACAACCGCATGACGGCGCTGTCCGTGGCGCTAGGCCTTATCATGCTGCTGTTTATCGCCGCGTTGTACAGCGCCCAGATCCTCAACGGCAGCGAAAACCGCGCCCGCTCCATCGCCTCCAACGCCACGTGGCAGTCGGTGGAGGCCAGCCGCGGCATTCTCACCGACCGCAACGGCAAGGTGCTGGTGTCCAACCGTCTGGCCTATACGCTGACCTTCAGCAAGAAGTCCTTCTCCGACGAGCAGGAGCTGAACGCCGCCATCTGGCGGCTGGTGGAGCTGTGCCGCCAGACGGAGACCGCGTGGGTGGACACGCTGCCCCTGTCCCAGAACGCACCGTATCTGTATCTGGCGTCCCGCAAGGACGACGCCTTCCAGAGCTTTCTAAAAAACAACAAGATCGAAGCCACCATTACCTCCACCGCGCTGATGGACACGCTGCGGGAGATGTACCACATCGACAGCAGCTATTCCGCCGTGCAGGCCCGGCTGATCGCAGGCGTCCGCTATGAGCTGACGGGCCGGGACAGCTACGTCTTTGCCGAGGATGTGTCCACGGAGCTGATCTCCCAAATCACCGACGGCAATTTTGCCGGCGTCACCACGGGACAGTCCTCCATCCGGCAGTACAACACCACCTACGCCGCCCACATTCTGGGCCGCATCACCCGCATTTACGCGGAGGATTGGCCGGAATATCAGGCAAAGGGCTACTCTATGGACGCTTTGGTGGGCGAAAGCGGCGTGGAGCGTGCCTTTGAGGACTGGCTCCACGGCAACAACGGCACCCGGCTGGTAACCACCGATGAAAAGGGCAAGATCACCGGCGAGTTCTATGTAAAGGAGCCGAAGCCCGGCGGTACCGTGGCGCTGACGCTGGATCTTGACCTGCAAACCGCCACCGAGGACGCGCTGGCCAACACCATCGAGGGCATGATCGACAAGGACAGCGATCAGCGGGGCGGCGCTGCCGCTGTGGTGAAGGTGGGCTCCGGCGAGGTGCTGGCGCTGGCCTCCTACCCCTCCTTCGACCTGTCCACCTTTGCCCAGAGCTACAACGAGCTGCTGGAGGACGAGCGGCTGCCCATGTTCAACCGCGCCGTCAACGGCACCTACGCGCCCGGCTCCACCTTCAAGATGAACACCGCCGTGGCGGCGCTGGAGTCCGGCGTCATCACCCCCTCCTCCATCATTCAGGACAAGGGCGTGTACACCTTCTACGAGTATCCCCAGCCCTGGTGCTGGGTGTGGCCGCTGGGCTATACCCATGGCCGCGTCAATGTCAGTGACGCCATTGCCGTGTCCTGCAACTATTTCTTCTACGAGGTGGGCCGCCTGACCGGCATCCAGACCATCGACGATTACGCCACGCAGTTCGGTCTGGGCCGCTCCACCGGCATCGAGATCGGCGACAGCAAGGGTGCGCTGGCCTCGCCGGAGTACGCCGAGGCCCACGATCTGGAGTGGACGGACGGCCAGACCCTGACCGCCGCCATCGGCCAGTCCTATAACCTGTTCACCCCCTTGCAGCTGGCCAACTACATCGCCACGCTGGTGGGCGGCGGCGAGCATTATCAGGCCCACCTGCTGAAAAGCGTGAAGAAGTACGACAACAGCCAGCTGCTGTACGTCTACGACGAGCCGCCGCAGAATACGGTGGAAATGTCGGAGAGCACCGTGGCCGCCGTCACCAAGGGCATGCACGAGCTGACCACCACCTCGCTGGCGGGCGCTTTCGCCAACTGCGTGGTGTCCGCGGGCGCCAAGACCGGCTCGGCCCAGGTGGGCACCGAGATCGCCAACGGCGTGTTCGTGGCCTACGCACCCTACGAGGATCCGGAGATCGCCGTGGCCATCGTCATCGAAAAGGGCGGTGCCGGTGCGGCGCTGGCTTCCACCGCCGTGGAGATCATCAACGCCTATTTCGCCGACCGCGTCAACGGCGGCGACGTGGTGGGGGAAAATACGATGCTGAAGTGAGGGCATTTTTCGCTTGCTCTGCGCACGGCTGCCGTATCCCACTGTAGGGGCGGACGACCCTGTCCGCCCTTAACGATGACCGCACCATTTCCGACAGGGCCGACAGAGTCGTCGGCCCCCACGAATGTTTACCGATGCTCTGTGCACAATCGTGCGAATGGCCGCAAGAGTTGCCTCTATATGTCATTGCGAGGAGGGCGCAAGCCCGACGCGGCAATCCGTCTCTTTCTCTATATGAGAGGTACGGATTCCCACGCCAGTGACATCGGTCACTGGCTCGGAATGACACACGGTAATCGCATCTTACAAACCGGGAGATTTTCTATGACCATCTTCAATTCCCGTGACGAAAACTACAAATCCCCCTTTGGGGCGGTGTGCTGCGGCGCGACGGTGAACTTCACCGTTACGCCGGGGCCGGAGTTCTGCGCCTGCGCGCTGCTGACCTTCGGCGAATTCGCCGACGCACACGGCGAATCAGCTCTTCTCCCCTGTCCGGGCGGCTTTTCCGGTGTGTTCACCGCGCCGGAAAAGCCGGAGCTGGTGTGGTACAGCTTCCGCTTCACCCGGCCTGACGGCAGCTGCGTCTATCTGGGCCGCAACGGTCTGGGAGAGCAGGCTTCCCGCCAGCCCTGGCAGCTGACGGTATACGAAAGCCGCCCCACGCCGGAGTGGTTCGGCCGGGGCGTTACATACCAGATTTTTCCAGACCGCTTCTGCCGTGACGCCATCCCCGACCCCAAGGGACTGCTGGGCCAGCGGACGGTACACGACAACTGGGACGACCCGCCCCGATTGGGGCCCGATCCCCTGACGGGTCGCTGGAACAGCGATTTTTTCGGCGGCAGCCTGCGGGGCATCTGCCGGAAGCTGGACTACCTGCAAAGCCTGTCCGTCACCACCCTGTACCTGAACCCCATTTTCTACGCCGCCAGCAGCCACCGGTACGACACGGCGGACTACCGCATGATCGACCCCATGCTGGGCACGGAGGGCGACCTGCGGATGCTGTGCGCCGAGGCGAAAAAGCGTGGCATCCACGTGATGCTGGACGGCGTGTTCAACCACACCGGCGACGACAGCCGGTACTTCAACCGGGGCGGCTTTTTCGACACCCCCGGCGCGTACCAGAGCAAGGAATCCCCGTGGTACGACTGGTTCTGTTTCCAGCACTGGCCGGACAAGTACGACGCCTGGTGGGGCATCGACACGCTGCCCGCCGTCAACGAAAACGCCCCGGCCTATCGGGACTTCATCATCCGGGCTCAGGACAGCGTGATCCGCCGCTGGCTGCGGTGCGGCGCGGACGGCTGGCGGCTGGACGTGGCCGACGAGCTGCCAGACGACTTTATTGAGGAAATTCGCGCCGCCATGGAGCAGGAAAAGCCCGACAGCTTTTTGCTGGGCGAGGTGTGGGAGGACGGCAGCAACAAGATCGCCTACTCCCGCCGCCGCAAGTACCTGCTGGGTCGGGAGACCCACGGCCTGATGAACTATCCCTTGCGGACGGCGGCGCTGGACTATCTCCGGGGCGGCGACGCGGCGGACTTCCGGGACGCCATGGAGGAGCAGCGGGAGAACTACCCCCCTGCCGCCTTCTACAGCGGTCTGAACATTCTGGGCACCCACGACACGCCCCGCATCCTGACGCTGCTGGGCGCGGATACGATTCCGGACAGCAAGGAGGCTCGCGCCGCCTATCACCTGTCGCCGGAAGCCCGGCGGCTGGCCGTCCGCCGTCTGACGCTGGCGGCCATGCTGCTGTATACCTTCCCTGGCTCCCCCACCCTCTACTACGGGGACGAGGCGGGCATGGAGGGCTTCGAGGATCCCATGAATCGGCAGGGCTTCCCTTGGGGACGGGAGGATCAGCGGCTGCTGACGCTGTACCGGACGCTGGGCAGGCTGCGAAAGGAGCGGGAATCCCTGCAATCCGGCGACCTCACCTATCTGACGGCGGAGGGCGGACTGCTGATCTTCTGCCGTAAGGCTGGTGGCGAACGCACCTATACGGCGCTGAACACCGGCGACACGCCGCGGGACGTGACGCTGCCGTGGCCCAACGGCTTCGCTGTGGACGCTGTGACCTTGCAGCGGTTCTGGGTGCGGGACGACATGCTGCGGCTGACGCTGCCGCCCTGCGACGGCGTGATTTTGGTATAACGACTCTGTATGGGGGATGTTTCACGTGAAACATCCTCCTTTTTCATGTCCTCCCCTGTTTCACGTGAAACATTGCGTCCCATTTTTGCAAAAATTGTCACGCGCCGTTGAAAAAAGTATTGAAACCTATTGCTTTTGTGGTATACTATTTCTATTATAGAGACAGAACTAGCGAAAGTACGAGGAGAACTACCGTGGCAAAAATCGTTGCGATCGTAAATCAGAAGGGCGGCGTGGGCAAGACCACCACCTGTGTGAATTTGGCCGCCGCCGTGGCCCAGACCGGCAAGCGGGTGCTGCTGTGCGACTTTGACCCCCAGGCCAACGCCACCAGCGGTATGGGCGTGGACAAAACCGTTTCCAACGGCGTGTATGACGTGATCATCAACGGCGTGGAGACGGAAAAGGCCATCGTTTCCACCCCCTACGGCGACGTGCTGCCCAGCAGCAAGGCACTGGCCGGCGCCGGCGTGGAGATGATCGCCCTGCCGGAGCGGCAGTTCCTGCTGAAGCAGGCGCTGCGACAGGTGGTGGAACGATATGATTTCATCTTCATCGACTGCCCACCCTCGCTGGAGCTACTGACGCTGAACGCGCTGTGCGCCGCCAATTCCCTGCTGGTGCCGGTGCAGGGCGAGTATTTCGCGCTGGAGGGACTCAGCGACCTGATGAACACGGTGCGGCTGGTGCGCCGAGGCATGAACCCCGACTTACAGATCGAGGGCGTGCTGCTGACCATGTTTGACGGCCGCACCAATCTCAGCATCCAGGTGGCGCAGGAGATCAAGCGCTTCTTCCCCGGCAAGGTCTACGCCACGGTGATTCCCCGCAACGTCCGTCTCAGCGAGGCGCCCAGCCATGGCAAGCCCATCTGTGGCTATGACCGCACCTGCCGGGGCGCAGAGGCCTACGCCGCGCTGGCCGGTGAATTTTTGAAGAAAAACGCCTGACGGACGGCATTCCGGAACGAAAGGAGAACGGGACATATGGCAAAAATGAAGGGTCTCGGCAAGGGTCTTGACGCCCTGCTGGGCGACGATTTTACCAATGAGCCGGAGGTCAAGAGCAGCCTTTTCCTCCCCATTTCCCAGGTGGAGAGCTGCGCCGCCCAGCCCCGGAAGCAGTTTGACCCCGACGCGCTGGCCGATCTGGCGGACTCCATCCGGCAGCACGGCATCATTCAGCCGCTGACGGTGCGGAAGCTGCAATCCGGCTACTATCAGATCATCGCCGGCGAGCGCCGCTGGCGCGCCGCACGAATGGCGGGTCTGACGCAGGTGCCCGCCGTGGTCATCGAGGCCGACGACCGCAAGGCCATGGAGCTGGCCATGATCGAAAACCTCCAGCGTGAGGATCTGAACCCCATGGAGGAAGCCGAGGGCTACCGCACGCTGATGGAGCAGTACGGTCTGACGCAGGAGGAAACCTCCCAGCGGGTGGGCAAGTCCCGCAGCGCCGTGGCCAACGCATTGCGGCTGCTGAACCTGTCGAAAGAAGTGCGGGCGCTGGTGGAGGAGGGCAAGCTGTCCGGCGGACATGCCCGCGCGCTGGTGCCGCTGACGGAGGAGCTGCAAAAAACCGCCGCCGCCCTTATCATCAAGGACGATCTGTCCGTCCGCCAGACTGAGCTGCTGGTGAAAAAGCTGACGGCGGAGAAGAAGGACGCGCCCGCCAAGGACGTGACCGCCGTGGATTACGCTGCCGAGGCCGCCCGTGAGCTGGGCGAACGGCTGGGCCGTCCCTGCAAGATCGTCACCGGCAAGAAAAAAGGCCGCATTGAGCTGGAGTACTACGGCGTGGACGATCTGAACGCCCTGCTGGACGCGCTGCATCAGTTGAAAAAGTAAGTGTTTCACGTGAAACATGCCCTCTCCCCTGCCCCACAAAACATGAAACACGGATTCCCACGACAGTGACGTCGGTCACTGTCTCGGAATGACAGATAGGCGACATACTATTATAATAATGAGGTAAGCATCATGCTTGATATCAAATTTGTCCGGGAAAATCCCGATATCGTCAAGGAAAACATCCGCAAGAAGTTCCAGAATGCCAAGCTGCCGCTGGTGGACGAGGCCATCGCGCTGGACGCCCAGCGCCGTCAGGCCATCGCCGACGGCGAGGCTCTGAAGGCCGAGCGCAACAAGCTGTCCAAGGCCAACGGCCCGCTGTTCGGCAAGCTAAAAAAGTGCACCGACGAGACGGAAAAGGCCGCCATTCAGGCCCAGATCGACGCTAACAACGCCGCCGTCAAGGCTGATGCCGACCGTATGGCCACGCTGGAGGCTCAGAAGGAGCAGGCCGAGGCCGCCCTTAACAAGATCATGCTGGTGATCCCCCAGATCATCGACGAAAGCGTACCCATCGGTCCCGACGACAGCTGCAACGTGGAGGTGGAGCGCTTCGGCGAGCCGAAAACCCCGGATTTCGAGGTGCCCTACCACACCGACATTATGGAGCGGTTTGACGGCATCGATCTGGACGCGGCAGGCCGTGTGTCCGGCAGCGGCTTCTACTATCTGCTGGGCGATATCGCCCGGCTGCATGAGGCGGTGCTGGCCTACGCCCGTGACTTCATGATCGACAAGGGCTTCACCTACTGTATCCCCCCCTTTATGATCCACGGCAATGTGGTGGAGGGCGTTATGAGCCAGACCGACATGGACGCCATGATGTACAAGATCGAGGGCGAGGATCTCTACCTGATCGGCACCAGCGAGCACTCCATGATCGGCAAGTTCATCGACCAGATTTTGCCCGAGGACAAGCTGCCCCAGACCCTGACCTCCTACTCCCCCTGCTTCCGCAAGGAGAAGGGCGCCCACGGCATCGAGGAGCGGGGCGTGTACCGCATCCACCAGTTTGAAAAGCAGGAGATGATCGTGGTCTGCAAGCCCGAGGACTCCAAGGCGTGGTACGAGAAGATGTGGCGCTACAGCGTGGAGCTGTTCCGCAGTCTGGATATCCCCGTGCGGCAGCTGGAGTGCTGCTCCGGCGATCTGGCCGATCTGAAGTGCAAGTCCTGCGATATCGAGGCGTGGTCGCCCCGCCAGCAGAAGTACTTCGAGGTGTGCTCCTGCTCCAATCTGGGCGACGCCCAGGCCCGCCGCCTGAAGATCCGCTACAAGGACAAGGACGGCAAAATGCAGCTGTGCCACACCCTGAACAACACCGTGGTAGCGCCTCCCCGGATGCTGATCGCCTTCCTGGAAAACAATTTGCAAGCCGACGGAAGCGTACTGGTGCCGGAGGTACTGCGGCCCTACATGGGCGGCAAGGCCGTTTTGACCCCCAAGCACTGACAACTATTTGTAATATTTTATTTCGTCTATACAATTAGCTATCAGGAGGACGAAGAAAATGAAGAAATTTATCGCCGAATTCAAGGAATTCGCCATGAAGGGCAACGTAGTGGACATGGCCATCGGCGTTGTCATCGGCGCTGCCTTCGGCAAGATCACCACCTCACTGGTAAACGACGTGATCATGCCCCTCATCTCCCGCATCACCGGCGGCGTGGATTTCAGCGCGTGGAAATGGGTGCTGAAAGCCGCCGAGGTGGACGAGACCGGCGCGGAGACGGCGGCGGAGATCGCCGTCAACTATGGCAGCTTTATCGCCGTGGTGCTGGACTTTCTGATCATCGCGCTGGTGCTGTTCATGGTGGTGAAGGCCATCAACAAGCTGCGCAGCATCGGCAAGAAGGAGGAGCCCGCCGAGGAGGAGCCCGCTCCCACCGCCGAGGAGCTGCTGACGGAGATCCGCGACCTGCTGAAGGAAAACAGCGATGGAAGCCACACTGCGTGACGGTCTGGCGGCGCTGGGTCTCCCCTCCCCTGCCGCGCCGCAGCTGCTGGAGTTCGCCCGACGGCTACTGGAAAAAAATCAGGTGATGAACCTGACGGCCATCACGGAGGCGAAAGACGTGGCCACCCTGCACCTGCTGGACTGCGCCGCGCTGCTGACGCTGGCAGACTTCCGGGGCAAGTCGGTGGTGGACGTGGGCACCGGCGCGGGATTCCCCGGCATGGTGCTGCGGATTCTGGAGCCGGACTTCGACCTGACGCTGCTGGACAGTCTGGGCAAGCGGGTGGACTGGCTGCGGGAAACCTGTGATGACATGGGGCTTTCCCGCGTCACCTGCGTCCACGCCCGGGCGGAGGAGTTTGCCGGGGAACACCGGCAGGCCTACGACATGGCCACCTCCCGCGCTGTGGCGGCGCTGCCGCTGCTGAGCGAGCTGGCGCTGCCGCTGGTGAAGGTGGGCGGCTGCTTCCTGGCCATGAAATCCGTGGACAGCGACGCCGAGATCGACAGCGCCCGGGGCGCCATCGGCCAGCTGGGCGGTAAGATCGAGGCCATCCGGGATTACACCATCCCCGGCACGGACGTGACCCACCGTGTGGTGATCATCCGCAAGGTGAAGGACACCCCGCCCCAGTTTCCCAGAAGCTGGGCGAGGATGAAAAAAGCGCCGTTGAAGTGAGGAGCGTTTCGCGCCCCGGCGCGACCTACTCCTACGCCGCTACCGCTGATGCCTACGCCGAACAACGCTGTTGCTTCTACCGTTGAGAACGTAAGCGGCAGCGACGCAAAAGGAAAGTCAAAGCATCATACGCAACGAAATCAAATATTTCCCGCAAACGCGTGGCAAAAGGCCACAAGTTTGCAACGCAAGATAGCGCGGGCGGATTCTTAAACCGCAGGTTTAAGTTGTCTTTTTAGGTACTTTTGGGACAACGGCCAAAAGTACCTCGCGCCCGAGGGCGCGAAATACCCTTTGGCAGAAAAATCAAAGATTTTTCGCCAATCTCAAGAAAGGAGAACCGCCATGGGCAAGATCATCGCTGTGGCATCCGGTAAGGGCGGCACAGGCAAGACCTCCTTCACCGCCTGCGTGGGACTGTCGCTGGCCGCCATGGGCTACGAAACGCTGGCGCTGGACTGCGACATTACGCTGCGGAATCTGGATCTGGCGCTGGGTCTATCCGACAGCGCCGCCATGGACTTCTCCGACGTGCTGGAGGGCCGATGTACCCTGGAGGAAGCCGCCGTCCGGCACCGGAAATACCCCAAGCTGTCACTGCTGGCCGCGCCGCTGGCCCCTGTGGGGGCGCGGTTCTCCCAGACCGCCATGCAGGCGCTGGGACAGGCCATCCGCCAGCAGTACGACTACTGCCTAATCGACGCGCCGGCGGGACTGGGCGAGGGCTTCCAGTTAGCCACCGCCATTGCCGACAGCGTGATCGTCGTCACCACCACCGACCCCGCCGCGCTGCGGGACGCTCAGCGCACCGTCATGGAGCTGCGGCGCTTCCCTGCCGGGCAGGTGCATCTGGTGGTGAACCGGGTGCGGAAGAAAATGCTGAAGGCACTCCACTCCACCATCGACGACGCCATGGACACGGCGGGCCTTCCCCTGCTGGGCGTGATCCCGGAGGACGGCGACATTCCGCTGGCCCTGAACCGGGGCATCCCCTTACGGGATATGAACTACTACGCCCAACGGGCCTATGAAAACATCGCCAGACGCATCACCGGCGCACGGGTTCCCCTGATGCGCGCCCGGTGGTGAGCAAGTACATACTCAGTAAAGGAGCTGAAGCTATATGAATATTGCCCTGATCGCTCACGACAACCGCAAGGAGCTGATGGTGCAGTTCTGCACCGCCTACTGCGGCATTCTGGCGCAGCACACCCTGTGCGCCACCGCCAACACCGGCAAGCAGGTGCAGGAGGCCACCGGCCTGAAGGTACACCGCTTTTTGTCCTTTGAAAACGGCGGCGGCCAGCAGATCGCCGCCCGCATCGCCTACAACGAGATCGACATGGTGCTGTGCTTCGACGATCCCAACAAGCGCACCACCCACGAGGACATTCTGTATATCGCCAAGCTGTGCGACAAGAACAACATCCCCTTCGCCAGCAATGTGGCCACCGCCGAAATGCTGATCCTGGGTCTGGCGCGGGGCGATCTGGACTGGCGCGATATCGTCAATCCCAAGACCAAGCCCTTCACGGCGTAAAAGCGCTTGCGCCAAAAAGCCTCCCTTGTGTAAAGGGAGGTGGCACGGCGAAGCCGTGACGGAGGGATTGTCAATTATCGTTTTATCCCCTCAGTCGGCTGCGCCGACAGCTCCCCTTGCAACAAGGGGAGCCTTTGGAATATTTTTTCAAAGCCCCTTCCCCACCCCTGCCACAAAACAACAAGGAGAGAGAAAACATTGATACAAACCGCTTTGAACTGGTTGTACGACAACCTCTATAACTACATGATCCCCGTGTGCGGCCTGTGTGTGCTGCGGGTGGTGGTCAGCCTTCTGGAACTGGGCCACATGAAGCGCCTGCGGGACAAGAAGTTTGTGTTCCGCAAGGTGGGCGTCCAGTACCGGGATATCGGCGCGTTCACCGGGCTGTTCATCGGCAGCGTACTGATCTGCCTGCTGCCCAAGCTGGGACTGCTGTTCGCCGTGGTGGCGGCAGGGCTGACGGTGCTGGGCTATCAGATCGGCAAGCGCAAGGGCGACGAGGCCGACCGCATCTGGCAGGCCGTGGTCAACGAGCTGGCCGAAAGCGAGGATGCCCACAAGGTCAACGCCTTCAGCGTCGAGAGCAACATCCACGGTCTCATCGACACGCTGGACATGTACGACAAGGAAGGATCCCCCGCCCCGGCGGAGCCCGCCGAAGAAGCGGCGTCCGCTGACAGCGAAGAGTAAAGAGAGGAAGATATCCGATGGAAAAGATGAAGCCCCGGACGCTATCCGGGTTTATGGAGCTGCTGCCGGCTCCCCAGCAGCAGATGGAGCGGATGATGGACATTCTCCGCAAGACCTACAGCCTGTACGGCTTTACCCCGCTGGATACCCCGCTGATCGAGGCCAGCGAGGTGCTGCTGGCCAAGGGCGGCGGCGAGACCGAAAAGCAGATCTACCGCTTCACCAAGGGCGACGCCGACCTGTCCCTGCGGTTCGACCTGACGGTGCCGCTGGCCAAGTACGTGGCGCTGCACTATAATGAGCTGAGCTTCCCCTTCCGCCGCTATCAGATCGGCAAGGTCTACCGCGGCGAGCGTGCCCAGCGAGGCCGCTTCCGGGAGTTCTATCAGGCCGATATCGATGTGATCGGCGACGGCAAGCTGGATATCACCAACGAGGCGGAGATCCCCGCCATTATCTACCAGACCTTTACCGAACTGGGATTGAAGCGATTCCAGATCCGTGTCAACAACCGCCGCATCCTCAACGGCTTCTACGCCATGCAGGGTCTGACGGAGCACTCCGGCGACATTATGCGCGCCGTGGACAAGCTGGACAAGATCGGCCTGGAGAAGGTGCGCACCCTCCTGATGGACGACGTGGGTCTGACCGATGAGCAGGCGGCGGAGATTCTGAAGTTCATCGCCATCACCGGCGATAACGCCCAGGTCATCGCCGCGCTGGAGGGCTACGCAGGCCGGAACGAGGTCTTTGACGAGGGTCTGGCGCAGCTGAAGACCGTGGTGAAGTACCTCTCCTCCTTCGGCGTGCCGGAGGAAAACTTCGCCGTCGACCTGACCATCGCCCGCGGTCTGGACTACTACACCGGCACGGTGTACGAGACCACCCTGCTGGATCACCCGGAGATCGGCTCCGTCTGCTCCGGCGGCCGGTACGACAATCTGGCGGAGTACTACACCGACAAGCAGCTGCCCGGCGTGGGTATCTCCATCGGCTTGACCCGGCTGTTCTACGTGCTGGGCGAGCAGAAGATGCTGAACGACAACCTGCCCACCGCGCCCTGTGACGTGCTGGTGCTGCCTATGACGGAGGAGCTGTCCCCCGCCATCGACGCCGCCACGGCGCTACGCCGCGCCGGTATCCGCACCCAGCTGTACACCGAGCCCAAGAAGTTCAAGGCCAAGATGAACTACGCCGACAAGCTGTCCGTCCCCTACGTGCTGTTTTTGGGCGAGGATGAGATCGCCGCCGGCATGGTGTCCTGCAAGAACATGACCACCGGCGCACAGACCAAGCTGCCGGTCGCCGACGCCATCGTCATGATCCGGGAGGATCTGGCGGAGCGGAATAAGGGTAAGGTCATTGTGGAGTGAGGGGTGTTTCGCGCCGTAAACGCGAGCACTCCAAAGGCCCCCTTGTGTAAAGGGGGCTGTCAGCCGCAAGGCTGACTGAGGGATTGTTACATTGTCGGACAACCCCTCCGTCAACGCTTCGCGCTGACACCTCCCCCTGCACAGGGGAGGCTTTACCCCCCCCATTTTCAACAACACCGCGTAATATCAATTCACAATTATACAAACCATTATCATAAAAGGAGAAAAACAGTATGATGCAGATGCGTACACATACCTGCAACGAGCTGCGCCTGGAACACGTAGGCCAGCAGGTAAAAATCGTGGGCTGGATGGAAAACGTCCGTGCCGTGGGCCAGAACTTCGCCTTTGTGGTGCTGCGCGACTTCTACGGCACCACCCAGGTGGTGGTGGAGAACGAGGAGATGATGAACATCATCAACGGTCTCAACAAGGAGTCCACCATCTCCGTAGAGGGTGTCGTTCGCGAACGCGCCAGCAAGAACCCCAAGCAGGCCACCGGCGATATCGAGGTGGTTCCCAGCAAGATCGAGGTGCTGGGCCGCTGCCGCTACAACTCCCTGCCCTTCGAGATCAACCGCAGCCGCGAGGCCGATGAGACCGCCCGTCTCAAGTACCGCTTCCTTGACCTGCGCAACCCCGCCGTGAAGCAGAATATCATCCTGCGCTGCCAGGTAGTGGCCGCCCTCCGCGCCGCCATGACCGAGCACGGCTTCCTGGAGATCACCACCCCCATCCTGACCGCCAGTTCCCCCGAGGGCGCCCGCGACTATCTGGTGCCCGCCCGCAAGCATCCCGGTAAGTTCTACGCGCTGCCTCAGGCGCCCCAGCAGTTCAAGCAGCTGCTGATGACCTCCGGCTTTGACCGCTACTTCCAGATTGCCCCCTGCTTCCGGGACGAGGACGCCCGCGGCGACCGCTCCCCCGGCGAGTTCTATCAGCTGGATATGGAGATGGCCTTCGCCACTCAGGACGACGTGTTCGCCGTGCTGGAGGACGTGCTGCCTCCCATCTTCGCCAAGTTCGGCACCTACAACGTGGCCTCCAGCGCACCCTTCCGCCGCATCGCCTACAACGACGCCATGGAGACCTACGGCTCCGATAAGCCCGACCTGCGCATCGATCTGACCTGCAAGAACGTCACCTCCCTGTTCGCCGACAGCGAGTTTGAGGCGCTGAAGGGCCAGACCGTGAAGATGGTGGACATTACCAACTGCACCCTGACCCGCAAGCAGATCGAAAAGCTGCTGACCGACTGCGAGGTGCAGTCCGGCTCCAAGGGCTACTGGTTCAAGGTGGACGAGAACGGCGAGCTGGCCGGCGGCATCGCCAAGTTTGTCTCCGGCAAGAAGGACGAGCTCGGTAAGGTGCTGGATCTCAAGCCCAACACGCTGGTGGTAGTGGCTGCCGGTCAGTACGCCACCAAGTCCGCGGGCGTGATGATTAAGACCTTCGGCGCCGCCTGCGAGGGTCACATGGACAAGGAGCGCTACGAGTTCTGCTGGATCGTGGACTTCCCCATGTACGAGATCGGCGACGAGTCCGGCGAGCTGGAGTTCTGCCACAACCCGTTCTCCATGCCCAACGGCGGCATGGAGGTGCTGCTGAAGGCCGAGCGTGGCGAGATGGATCCCCTGGACATTTACGCCAACCAGTACGATCTGGTGTGCAACGGCGTGGAGCTTTCCTCCGGCGCTGTCCGTAACCACGACCCCGAGATCATGATCAAAGCCTTCGAGCTGGTGCGTCTGGGCGAGGAGGACGTGAAGAAGAAGTTCCCCGCCATGTACAACGCCTTCTGCTACGGCGCACCTCCCCACGCCGGTATCGCGCCGGGCGTGGACCGCATGGTGATGCTGCTGGCGGGCGAGAGCTCCATCCGCGAGATCATCCCGTTCCCCATGAACAAAAACGCCCAGGATATCATGATGGGCGCTCCCTCCGTCGTGGAGCAGAAGCAGCTGGACGAGCTGCACATCGCCATCGTCGGCGAGGTGGAAAAGGACGACTGAGAGCGTTTCGTAACTTCATACTCATAAAAAGAAGGGCGTTTGCCCTTCTTTTTATTATGGGAATATTTCGCGCTCCGGCGCGACCTACTTTTGTCAACAGTGACAAAAGTAGGCAAAAGCACCGGAAGGAACCTCCGGTTCCTTCACCTCCCGGCGCGCTATGCTCTATATGAGATCGTGACTGCATTCCGCACGTTCGCGTGAGATTTCCTCTTTCGTTTCGTAAAAGGATCGTCTTTGCACCCGCGCCGCTGCCGCTGAATATTACGCCGAAGAACCATATGCGTCTATCGTGCGGGCCGTCGAGGACGCCGGCCCCTACACACCGTTTATCATACCATCGCCCCCTACATTTTCCGTTCTGTCCAATACGCGCACGCCTTTTCATTCTCCTCACGCTTCTTCAATCGCGGCTTTACGCAATGACCGTAATGTAGCGGCGAATACCTTCCCCGCCCGTACCGGATGTAATGCAGGCGGAAAAAGGCGCAATTCTTACAGGTCTTTTCCTCCATATAACCTCCTTGGACACCGATCGGTGTCTGTATAGGAGAATTGTACACCATTTGGTGTACACTGTCAACAAGGAGGAATGCCTATGTATCAACGTATCCGCGATCTGCGTGAAGACGCCGACCTGAGTCAGCGGCAGCTGGCAGAGATCCTGCACATGCACAAAACCACCTATGCCCGCTATGAATCCGGCGAGCGGGAAATACCGCTGAACATTGCCATTCTGCTGGCGAAATACTACCGGGTGTCGCTGGATTATCTGGCGGGGCTGAAATAAACCTCATCGTTCACCGTGCGGCGGGGTGTGGTCACCCCGTCCTACGGATAACCACCGATAGAATTCCGTAGGGCGGCATGACCACGCAGTGGAGCGAAGCGGAACAAGTACCCTTGGGGTGCATGCCGCCGCACAACGCATTTTTTCTTTATCACTTCGGGCCGATGTGGGCATCGGCCCCTACGGAGTTCTATCGTTCCCATTCGCAATTGGCGGCCTTCAGCCCGGGCTTCTTTCCCCCTTGCGCTCTCACCGCCACTGTGCTACAATAGACCAAATTTGAAAAAGGAGGCTTTCTCCATGGAATTCAATGTACAGCTTCAATTAGCCGGGCTGCTGGAATGGATGCACCAGCAGATGAATGCCTGCCACGGCAAGACCGCCGTCATCGGCATCTCCGGCGGAAAGGACAGCTCCACCGTGGCGGCGCTGGCGGTGGCGGCCTACGGCAAGGAAAACGTCATGGGCGTGCTGATGCCCGACGGCGTACAGCCGGATATCGACTACTCCAACGGTCTGGTGGACGTGCTGGATATCCCCCACGTGACCATCAACATCCACGACGCGGTGCAGGGCGTGGTGAAGGAGATGGAGCGGGTGGGGCTGACCCCCAGCCGCCAGACGCTGGTGAACCTGCCCAGCCGCATCCGCATGGCCACCCTGTACGCCGTGGCACAGACGGTGGAGCAGGGCATCGTCATCAACACCAGCAATCTCAGCGAGGACTGGGTGGGCTACTGCACCATTTACGGTGACAGCGCCGGCGCCTTCTCCCCGCTGGGCATGTACACCACCGAGGAGGTCATCGCTCTGGGCCGTGCGCTGGGCCTGCCGGAGCGGTTCCTCATCAAGCCGCCGTCCGACGGTCTGACCGGCCTCACCGACGAGGACAATCTGGGCTTCACCTATCACGCTGTTAACGAGTACATCCGCCGGGGCGTGGTGGACGAGAAGATCAAGGCCGACATTGACCATAAGCACGCCGTCAGCCGCTTCAAGTTCCAGACGCTGCCGGTGTATCAAAACGGCCTGCCCATCGTACTGGAGGAACCGACGGATTATTATAATCCGGATAAGAAGTGATGAAAAAACCGCCTTTGGGCGGTTTTTCTTTACCGGGAATCTCATGGGCGGACAGGGTCGTCCGACCCTACATTGTCATTGCGAACCAGTGCTCACACTGGTGTGGCAATCCGTATTCCCCCTGATAATAAAAGGATACGGATTCCCATGACAGTGACATCGGTCACTGTCTCGGAATGACAGAAACGCAATCTTTCACAAAATAAGGATGTGAGGCGGCGGCGCATCCTTTCTCCTTTCTTCACCTTGTCTTTCCCGCCGGTATGTGCTATGCTGGAGACGGGAGCGCTGCGCTTCCAAGGAGGAATCTATGAAACATATGACATTCCGCGAACGGCGCTACCGCCGGGCACACCTGGACTGTGTGCGCCACATCACGCTGGACCCCAAGGGCCCCGGCGTGGTACGCATCCATATGATCCCGCCCAGGGACGACACGCCGGACGCGCCCTTTCTGCTGCTGCTCAACGGCGCGCAGCTGGTGCCGCTGAATCTCAGCTGGGCCATCCTGCTGGCCAACCTGATGGATCAGCTGCAAGCCTACGAGGGGCAGGATCTGGCGGAGGATCAGTGGGAGGCCCTGCTGACGGCGGCGGTGGAGGAGACTCACCGCACCTATCCCCGCACCAAACGGCAGACGCTGGCCTCCGACCTGCACCTGATGCTGACCAGTCTGGTCGCCATCGCTCAGGGACGCGAGCCGGAGGCGGCGGTGGGGCTTCTCTCGCTGTCGGACTACGCGCCGGAGATGACCGCGCCCCACCGCATGGATCTGATGGTCAGCGCCATGGAGAAGGATGGCTCGTGGCACTGCAACCAGAAGTGTCTGCACTGCTACGCGGCGGGACAGCCTATGGGCGAGACACCGGAGCTGTCCACCGAGCAGTGGAAAACCGCACTGGCGCTTCTGCGCAAGGCAAATATCCCTCAAGTGACCTTTACCGGCGGCGAGCCGACGCTGCGGAGCGATCTGGTGGAGCTGGTGCAGGCGGCGGCGTGGTTCGTCACCCGGCTGAACACCAACGGCCGCTTGCTGACGCCGGAGCTGTGCGCGGGACTGTATGCGAATGTCAAGTATTTTGTGCGAAAAAGATAGAATAAATTTTTAAGAGCTATGCGGCACGGTCGAAAGCGAGCTCGAACGCTTGCGCCGAGGACATAAAACCGAGGATTTCCCGAGGGTAGTTGTTGAGCCACGTCTCGACTCGCTTCACCTCTGCCGCCGTTACCTTGTCGAAGTCCGTACCTTTCGGGAACTGCCGCCGTATCATGCGGTTAATGTTCTCGTTTGTGCCACGCTCACAAGAACTGTACGCATGGCAATAATAGACCGTCGTCCGCTTTGCATCCTTGCGCCGAGCGCTCCGCTCGATGCCGTCAGCGTCCGCGAACTCGGAGCCATTGTCTACGGTTATTGTCTTGAAAATCTCATAGAACGCCGCGCCATAAATGCGCTCAAGGCGGTCTAATGCCGTGACGACTGTCTCGGCGCGACCGTCCTTTATGCGGATGATGATTTCCCGCCGGGTGACGCGCTCGGAGAGGACAAGTAAACGCGCTTTCGTGCGCTTCTTTCCAACGACGGTATCCATTTCCCAATGTCCCGGCTCCTGCCGCTCGTTAATATACTCTGGCCTCTGCTCTATGCTCGTGCCGCTGGATGCTCGAGACTGCTTTTTTCTGATTTTTCGATGCTTCTTTTTCCGGTCGCCTTTTACGGGGAGGTCTTGATTTGTGAGCGTCAGAAAGACACCCTCCTCGACATACTTGTAGAGTGTTGCACGGCAAAAGGTAATACCGAGATATTCGTATTCCTCCCGCTTGAGGAGGGCGCATACAGCCGCCGGAGAATAATTGTCATTCCCGATTTTGTCCTCGATAAACTGCGCGGCGGCGTGATTCTTCCCGATTTTGAGGGGAGCGCCTTTCGCGGCGAGCCCCTCTTGATAGCGAGCCTCGGCCTTTTCCGGGCTATACCTTTCCTCCGTCGTATAATCGGAGTTAAGGTGCTCATATGTTCCACGCTTGAGTTCGCGGTAAATGGTGCTGATATGTACGCCCAGCTCCTCGGCGATTTCTTTTTTTGAGTGTCCATGCTTGAACATCGTTTCGAGCTTAATACGGCTCGTCCAATTAAGCTGTTTATACGTCCGCTTTCCCATAAAACGCCCTCCTCAAGATACGGAAAAGGGCGGGAAAGCCCCGCCCTTTCATTACCGCGACAAGAAATCCTCTATCGCCTTTTTGATAATCTGCGCTTGCGGAATACCCTCGGCGGCGCACTTTTCGCGGAAATCCGCCGCAAGGTCTTTCGGAACTCGAGCCGATATAATGTCATAGACCTTTTCATTATACCGAGTCTTTACCGCTGTCGAGGTCTTAGTTTTTCTTTTTGTCTCTGCCATTTCGCCGCCTCCTTTTGGTATTGATATAAATTGAAATCACGGATAGAGTAATACTTACTCCGCATAAGACGTAGATGATTGTCGTCATGTTCATTTGACATTGAGCGCTTTTCGTGTTATTCTTTGAAAGACGGGGGGAGGATTTCTCCCCCCTGTCCCTCACTCGGTTAGCTTATCTATCAGCAGTAGAATAGCAATCACGAGATTGAGGATTGCGGTAACAAGGTTTAAGTAGCTGTCCGGCTCGACCTTGTTGCCGCGCTTCTTTTTGTGCTTGCCCAATGCGTTTACCTCCTTTCTGTCTATTATATTACCATACTGCTTGCAGTATGTCAAGTGTTAATTTCAAAAAAGTGCAAAAATAATCCCCGGCGGATATGCCGGGGATTTACTCTATTCCGAGGAGCCACAAGGCGGATACACCGAGAACGTGAGCAAAGACGGGTATCTCATAATCGGGAATAAATCGCGTCCCGATTTCAACGCGGCTTATTGAGTCCCGCTCCATCGTCACGCCCTCGACTTGCATCCTCGCGGCGAGTTCGCTTTGTGAGAGTCGTAGCTTGAGCCGTGCCTCACGGATTCGCTCGCCGCTTATATTCTTCTTTCCCTCAAAATCATATATACGCAAGTTAACGCCTCCATTGTGTTAATGGTCTGCATTTTTCTTGACTTTAGCACATACTCGGCGCATAATCGTGTTAAAGGTCAGCACGACCGAAAAATAGGAGGGAGTTACTCATACCATGAAAAAGCACATTGTTCATTGCGTACACTGTGGTCGGCAGTTTGACGCAAACGAGGGAGGCTATTATATCCCGGAATCTCGCCGTTATGTTTGTAAGCATTGTTCCGATAGTCGAAAAAAGGAGCAATCGGAACTCGAAAAGGCTCGCAAAGCTGACAAGCGCAAGGCAGAGGCCGACGAGCGCGAGCGTACTACCGGCATGCGTCAAACAAAAGCCGCCTTGCTCGCAAAAATCATTGTCGGCGCTCTGTTCCTCGTCTGCTCCATTCCCTTTGTTGCACAAGGGAACATTTCCTCTTTTGTCTGTGGGCTTGTTGTCGGCGGCGCTCTAATCGCGTGGGGACTTGTTCCGTATCTGAAAGCGAGAAACGGTAGGCGTTGAGTGATGTTTGTCGGCCTCTCGAAGCGCTTAAAGTCTATGGGCGGTTTCCGGCTCGGAGTTGGGCTCCGCCTTACAAAAAGTAATTGTTGGTATTTCCTTTTTGTATTATTATTTTTGGGATGCTTTTATCTTTGTTGGTATTCTGTGTTGGCTTGTGGATGGATTCTTTACTTTTTGCTCTACGGTCTTTACAAAATTTATTATCTTATGTTCAAATACGGGGCTATCGGCGTAAAAAGACTATATGCACTCATAAAGAGCACAATAGCGCACAAGAGCCATTGAATCACTCTTTCAGACAACAAAAAACGGGCGAGGCATTAAGCCCCGCCCGTTTTTATGCGTTTTACACTTTTACCTCTGTGATAAAAGCGTTTGAGAGTCCCAGCGCCTTAACTTCCCTCAAGAAATTCTCCGCGTTTTCTTTTACCGAAAACGCACCGACTTGCACTCTATACAGGGTTTTCCCGGTCGCCTCTGTTCCGGTATCGCCATCCGCCGGAATGTCGGTCGCGTTTGTGTCCGGCGCTTTATAGGCGACATCGAGCGCGTCGCATAAGCCCTCGGCGATTTTCTCACCGATGCCCTCCGCGTTCTCGATAATCCACTTTGCAACCGCCGGAACATCATGGAAATCGACCTCAATATAGACCGTCGGCGCTTTCGGAGTTCTTACCTCGAAAAGCCCCGGATATTCCTTGATGTTTTCACTTTTGCCCGGAGTGAACGGAGCCAGCACGTCAAAAACGGCTTTCGCCGCCTTATAACCCGCCGAGTCCTTATCGGAACTGAAACAAAAAATTCGCGTTCCGGATGCCACGCCGTTGCAACCGTTCGTGTGAATGGGGACGTGCAAATCTGCGTTGAATTTGTCAGAGGCGGCGCACCGATTAGCCATCGTGTCATACTGGCCGACCATAACCTCAACGCTCGAGCGGAGCAAGGCTTTCCGGCAATACTCCGCAATCCGTCCGCACTGGACGGCCTCGGTAGTATTGCCGTATGAGTATGTATTCGCCGTTTGATTTGACGGGGACAAATATACCCGCTTAACCATTTTCGGCCTCCTGTTCCTCCTGCTCCTCCGGGATACCCGCCAGAGAAGTCAACAGAGAGAGGATACCAGCCAGCAACGAGGCGCTCGCCACCGTCACCCAATCCACCTCACTAATTACGGCAGTCGTGCCGATAGTTGCAACGGCGGTTTGTGCAACGGTCTTGATAGCTCGCATACCAGCCGCCTTAATCCACTGTTTCCAATTTCTTTTCATTGTGTTTTTCCTTTCCGGGCTTTTGCCCTGTCCATGATGTTTACTGCGTTCTATTTGATACCCGTCCGGCTATGTAGTCGGGCGAGAGTCAACAAATTTTTGGGCGCTTATGGCCTACTGTGCGCCGCGTCCTCGTCCGGCTTGCCGCCCTCGAGCCGGTCGAGCCGCTTATGTGCGCTTTTGGTCGAGCTTTCGACGGCGGCGAGGCGGGAAACAAGCTCGACGTTCGTCCGGCGCTGTTCTTTTTGCTCGGTCTTGATTTCTTCCGTATTGGCTTTTATATAGCCGATTTCCGTTAAAATCGTCCCGGCCTCTTTACCCTCGTTTTTGTTATCCTTTTTCGAGCTACTATGAAATGCGGCATAGCTCAAAATCCCGCCGAGGATAGTCCCGATTATTCCGATAATCGCGTTAAAAACGTCCATTATGTACCTCCGTTATAATTCGATGTAGTCGAGTTTTACGGTCTGCTTACCCGGCAAAACCGGACACCCTCGGACGTGGTAAATCTCCCCGCCGACGACAACGCCCTCGCCCTCGGCCTCTGTGCATACGCTATACAGGCCGGATGAGGTGAGTTTTACCCACAAGAGAGCCTCGAGGCGCGCTATGGTTGTCCCGTCGAGTTCGACCGTATAGACCGCCGCGCTCATTTTGTGACCTTTTGCCATCCGGCGGGATATGCCTCGGGAGTCCATACGTTACTATCGAGCAAGGACTCGTAAAGAACGTCTCCCCAATAGCCGCGCTCTCCCTTGGAGAACGCGAGCCCCGCCGTGATGGTTGCCGGGATAATCCTTACGCCGTCTTTATAGAGCACGTCCTCCCACAAGCTCGGCGTGGCCTCTGGCGTGTTTTCCGCCGTGTCCCATAAGTCCACCGCCGCCCGCTTGAGCGAGCCTTTCCAGTTGATACGAGCCCCCGCCTTGACGAGCTCACCGCCGCCGGAGAGCGTCGGATAGAGTTCGACGGCTGTCGAGCCGTCCTTATCGTCGAGCCCGGCAACCGCCGCCTTTTCAATCATTGCGCGAAGCTCTCGCGCTCTTTGCACGGTAATCATTCCACCGCACCCCCTAATAGAATTTCAAGAACTTTATCGTTCTCGGCGAGCATGAGCGTACCGCTTACGCTCTCAACGGAGCCGACCGGCTCAATTCCGATAAGTCCGCCGTCAGTGAAAGCATAAACGAAGTCCTCGAGATAAGTCACAGTCTCGCCCGTATCCTCGTCCGTGCGGTCTATCGCCGTCTTAACGCAAAACCCCTCGGCCTCCGCCGGAGTACACGGAACATAGCACCCGTTTTCGTGTAGGCGAATATAAACGAGTGTATCGGAATACCCGATTATCTCACCGGCGCTTTTTACTACATACATACGTTATCCCTCCATTTCCGGCGGCTGTCCGAGCCGCGCTTTATAAAATGCCTCAAGCTCCGGCGTGTCCATTGTGCGGAGGAGGTTTTTCCAATACAGATTTTCCGCCCCCGCCCATTTCTCCGGGTTGAAGTCTGACGCGCCCTCATACTTGCCATAGTAACGATAGAGCCGGTCGAGCATTTCTTGACGGTATGCGCCCTCTGGCGTGTTCGGTCTGAAATGCTCCCATCCATTTTCGGATGTGACGGCGCAAATCCGCCGCCCGTCAGAGGCAAAGAGAAAGCCGTCTCTTTCCGTTACGATCGTCCCGTATCGGAGATTGAAAGCCCCGTCGATTCCGTCGGCCTTGAAGCGCCGATATACGATGTATTCCATAGTCTTACCCTCCATCGAATAATTCCAGATAGAGCCGCTCAACGCTTTGCTCCATGTAGTATGAGTGAAATCGTTTCATGTGTCCCCGCCATGAGACGACCGACGTTTTTACGTCTGCTTCCGTCATTCTGCCGGAGGCTACCCAGCGCCGGAAAATCCTTAATTTCGCCCTCATGTGCTGGATGCCCTTATACGTTGCCCGTCGGATGATTTTCCCGTTTTTCCCATAGCGAAAACGTACCTTGACGAATGTAAACCCGCGTGTGAGCTTGATAATCTGCGTCTTTTTCTGATTGAGGCGGATACCATGCTCGGCGCATAGCCGCCGGAGCTCTCGGAGACAGAGCTCGAGCTTTTCTTTCGACTCACTGATAATGCACCCGTCGTCCATGTATCGGGCGTAATACCTCATGCCGAGGGTATCTTTGATATAATGGTCTATCCTGTTCGGCAACGCGAGCGCGGCAATCTGCGAGACTTGGCTCCCGAGTCCGAGCCCCACGTCGCCGAAGTTCTGAATAAAATATTTCGAGAGTGAGACGAGGCGGTCGTCTATACCGCTCCGCTCAAACTCCCGAAATACCGGCTCATGCCGGGCAGTATCGAAATACTTTGAGAAATCGAATACGAGGACATAGCCCTCCCGCCTGTGTTTTCTGTAATGCTCCGTGAGAAAGCGTGTCACCCGGGATACGGCGAAATCGTATCCTTTGCCGCGCAAACTCGCGCCGTTGTCGTAAATGAACGACCGGGAGAGCATCGGCACAAGGCAGTAATCGCACAAGCAACGTTGTACGACACGCTCGGAAATATGAACGCTCCGAATGTGCCTCGGCTTTCCTCGCTCCACAATATCGAACTCATAGAATCCCTTGGAGCGGTATTTCCCGGCTATCAATTCCTCGTGTGTCCTTGTGACATTGGCGAGCGAGGAGGCTTTATATCGCTGTGTGCTCGCTTTCCACCCAACGCCACGGACGGAGGCGCGGTAACTCTCATAAAGCCGCTCGAACGAGAAAACCGTCTCGAAATCTCCGTACTCCCGGAGTAAAGCGGCTTTCTTTGCCATTCTCGCGGCCTTGCGACGCTGATACCGCGCCTCGCGTCTCTCTGTGCTGTTCATAAGATAAAATACCTCGTACATTTCTTTCTCGGCGTGTTGTCTAAAATGCGTAACGGCGAGCCATGAAAGCGCGGAAAACACGCACTCCGCGCCCATGCAAGGAGCGTCCGGCTAACCGTATCGTGGTATATGTTTGTCCGACGGCGCGAGGCCGTCAGAGAGGTTATATTCCCCTTTTATATGGGGACTGCTTTCGCTCCGTGAGGAGTTATTCGGTCTGCCCCGTGTCGATATAAAATCCGGGCGCGAAGCCGAGGGAATAGTTCGCGTTGTTGTTGTTGACTGTCCCGTCGGTGTTCACATTCACGAAATTGTTGGAGTTGCTCGCATTCGGGGAACGGAGCCACCAATTAGCGGCGATGCGGAATATAACCTAATCACTCGGAGGATTAAGCTCGCGCCTTATCGCTCCGCTTGATTTTTGAGACTTGCGAGAGTTCGTCCGTAATGAGCTTTACCCATTCTTTGAGGACGTTCGGCGGTATCTTCTCATGGTTGACGGTCATATAAGCGAGGTCGAGTATATCGAGCATCGAGTTATAATAGCCCTGTGCCGTCTCGTAATACTCTTTGCGTCGCTGGATGTTCCGGCGACGTATCTCCTCCGGCGCTTTCTCGTCAACGTAAATGAGGTTTGCCGTCTTTATCATGCGATAAGCCTCTCGCGCCGCGTTGTAGAGCGGCAAGGAAAAATAAAAGGTGTAGCTTTTCGGCAGGATGCGGACGCGGTTGTATGTGAATACATAAATCTCGCGGGCGAGGTTGATGTATTCCGCCGGGCTTTCGCCGCGCCGCGATTTTGGTACAGACATTTTCTTTCCTCCTTGCCGACTATGCGCCCATTGAGGGCGCAAGTCTGGATTTCCGAATTATACGCAAAAGCCGGGCGCAAAGCCATACGAGTAGCTGGCACCGTTGGAGTTGACCGTGCCGCCGGCGCCCACAAACACGAAAATGTTGGAGGTGCTCGCACGCGGGGAACGGAGCCACCAAAGGGCGGCGGTACTCGTCGCGTTATGCTTGTACTTGATTTTGCTATTCCCGGCGGAGTAATAGGCGTATTGTGCCTGTTTACTTGCCTCGCTCGAGTTTGCGTATTTAGTGCTGCCGAAAACCTCGTACTCCGATAGTAAGAAAAAGTAATCCGTTGTTGCTGTGACTGCGCTCGCCGCCGTACTGTTGCCCGTGTTATTGGTGTACTTGGTGACAGATTTCAGCACGGCGCGGAGCTCCGCCGGAATGACCGCAAGGAACGTCCCGGAATAGCTCGAGAGGCTCGTCCCGCAAATCGCGGTACGCATATTTGAGCTCGCCCATCCGCCGGAGTTCGTTTGACTTGCGTTCATTCTAAAGCCGCCGCTTGTGTTGCCGTAATAGTTATCACAGAGACATACGTCCGCACCGCCGGAGAGCGCGGTCTTTGCAAGCTGAAAATGGATGCGGTTAGAGCCCTCGACGGTCGCATTATGGTTAAACCCGATAATGAAAGCGTAGGTCGTGACGTTCGATAGAGTCCATGCGTTGACTGTTCCGTTTAGCGTTACGGCCTTGCGGTCGCCGATGCTCCAATAGTTCGCCCCCTGTCCAGCGTCGGAAACGGACTTGATAACGCTCCAATCGTTATCGTTTAGTGTGGAACTCACGAAAGAGAGCGCCAGCGTATAGGCAGTCGTGCCGGAAACGACATTTACGGAGCCGCTCACGGTCTGCCCGTTCTTTGTGGCCTCGACGGTATATGTACCCGTCTCTTTGACGGTAAAGACCGCCGTTCCCGTGCTGGCCTTTGTGGCGACGGTCGTCGAGCCCTTTTTCAGCGTGACGGATGCGCCGGAGTCCACCTCGACCGTAATCGTCGCAGAAAAGAACGTCAGCGCCACCGCGTAGCTGTCTACGACGGAGACACTTTTCGTATCGGATGTTTCTCCGTTTAGTGTTGCCTTGACGCTCCATGTACCGGCCTCCGGCAGAGGTAAGACGCACGAGCCGCCGGAGGCCGTTCCGCTTACCACTTTAGAGCCCTTTGTTGCTGTGACTGTCGCACCGGTCGTCACGGATACCACGAGGGAGAGTTCTACTCCCGGCTTGCTGACTGCGTTTGTTTTGCCAATCATTTTTAACTCACCGCCTTAATACAAGTAATGCTCTGCACCGTGATAGCCGCCGTCGGCTTTGTTGCGGCGTAGATTTTGACTGTACCGCTCCCGGAGAGTGCGACCGGCGCAAAGTTCCCACTCGCGGCCTCTGTCGCGCCGAACACGACCTCGGGGACATGGCTCGCCGTCACGCCGGAACAAGCAATAGAGGCCGCGTATGGATACGCCGCGTATGTGCTGTCGCTTGCCCATGCGGAGGCGGCAACGGAAACACCGGAGAAAATCTTTACCTCTGCATATCCTGCGTGAGCATGAGAGGCGGCGGCAAAGTCGCTCGCTTTCTTTCCGGAGTCGGTAAGATTGCCGTTCGCGTCGAGCCCGGCAAAGTGTCCCGCCGTGGCGGAGGTTACTTTGTCGGCCTTGCCCGCGTGGGTGTGGTTTGCATCGGCGAAGTCGCTTGCTTTCTTGCCGGAGTCGGTGAGATTGCCGTTTGCATCGAGCCCGGCAAAGTGTCCCGCCGTGGCGGAGGTTACTTTGTCGGCCTTGCCCGCGTGGGTGTGGTTTGCATCGGCAAAATCCGCCGGTTTCTTGCCGGAGTCGGTCGGATTGCCGCTCGCGTCGAGCCCGGCGAGATTTCCGGCGACGGGAGAGGCGGCTTTCGCGGCCTTTTCGCTGTCCAGCTTTTTTATATTTTCCTGCATGGCGTTTTGGTCTGCCGCCGTAAAATAACGGGCGATAACGTCACCCGCCGACCATGCGCGGGCGGTCGTGCCGTCCTGCGCTCGTGTTACCGTGAGCGTGTTCCCGTTCTTTGCGGTCATGAGCACCGTCTCCGCCGTGGAGCCGTCCGCTCCAATCGTGAGCAAATTCGGAGCATCCGGTAAAGCGGAGCCATCAACGACATTGATTGTCGTCCCCGCCGCCGTCAGTGCGCCGGAGAGCGAGGTTTCCGTCGATTTCGCTTGTGCCGGGTACATCTTCACTAATTCGGACATTTTCTTTCCTCCTTTTAGTAGTCCCCGCCACCGCGAGAATTACAGAATGTTTGAGCGAACACCGCGCCCACGATACGACTCATGTTGTCCGGGAGTATCTCGATGGTATGCCACGCATTACGGCGTATCTTTCCGCTGTCGTCCGTTGCGAGGAACTCCACAATGTCGATATTGCTATACGAGGTCTGCGCGGGTATCTCTTTGCCGTCTACCTTGATAGTGGCTTTTGAGGCGCGTTGCCCCTCATATATGCCGAACTCGATTTCGTGGGTGTGGTCTTTTGTGCTATGGGTGTGATTTGGAATATTTACGGAATGGGAATGTTCTCCGATAGAAAAATCGTGGGAATGCGCCGGGACGGAAACTTTGTGCGTATGTCCCGGAATTGAAATAGAGTGCGTATGAATTAGCTGGTGGTGATGCTGTTTTCCGTCGTTTGCGGTAACATCATTAGTGTTATAATCTCCAATATTTCCGGCAGTTTCTGAAGAACTGCCGCCGCTCTGGCTTGTTACCGTACTTCCTCCGCCGTTAGATGTACTTTTCGATGTACCCCCACCGGAGGATGATGTTGCCGTAGAGGCTCCGCCGGAGGACGTTGTTTGCCCGCCGCCGGATTTTACGGTCTTTTCATAGGCTCTAAATGCTTCAAATTCCACATTCAAGAGCATCTTGTTAATCCTTACGACGGAGCCCGAAATATAGAGTTGCAGTTTCGCCGGGTGAGTCGTGTCGGCATTATCGGAGAAATTATAGATTTGCTGGTTTGTCGCGCCCTGCGCGTATGTCTCGCCGATAAGGGCGCGGCTCTGCAAGTTGGAAATGCTACCGGCTATATCCTGCGTCTTGTTGGCAATCGTAACCGTAACATTCCCCGGGTCGCCCTCCGCGTCTGATTTCTCTACACGGACGATGCGGGTACGGAGGTTGATTCCGTCGGCCTCGTCCACGACGCGGACGACCTCGCCGGGGCGAAACTTTGAAAAGCTGTCGCCGGTAAGCCGGTGGAGGTCGATAGCGCCGATTTCATAACTCACATACGGCTCTTTGAGTCCGGCGAGTATCTGCTCGGCGTATGCCTTGAGGTTTTCCGCGATTTCGTACCGTGAGTCTACGAGGATAGTCGCGCACAAGCCGTATCGCTCAATACTCAAAGCATCCTCGACGTATGGAACGCCTCCGTTTACCGACTCTATCGTCAGTTGGTTTACGCCCTCGCCATAGCCCAGCGCGTAGACGCGGTTTGCGATACTCGTCGCGTCCGTCGTCTTTTTGATATTCGTCATGTTCTTTGCGTACCGAATTTCACTCTTGAGAGCATCGGTCGGCATGGTAAGCGAAAGCGTCCACGGGTAGACGGTCGTATCCCACGACCAAAGGTATTCACTATCGAAGCACTCCGGCACGGCAAAGAGAGCCGCGAGGAGCGTCGAATTTTCCCAATTATATTCAAAATACCGCTTGAAATCGCAGTCGCCGAGCTTCCAGTTTTGCCGAGTTTGCCGGGCAAGAATGTAATTGAGAACGTCGGCGGTCTTTACGCCGGAGCCGCCGCATTGGTGATATTGAAAAAGAACGTCCGATATGAGCGTAGCGAGGACGTGCTCGCAGTTATAATAGCGAGTTGCTCCGTCGCTCCGCTCCAAATCCTCCCCAATGATGCGGAATAGGTCTATACGCTCGTCGCCGTCGAAAATCTCGACGAAGTTCAGAGGCGCACAATAAGCGTTTTTCTTATCGTCCGCCGGGAGGGTAAATGTCGCCGACCATAGGGAATTAGTCTCGAGCGCATAGCCGACGGCGAGTGCATTGTCGAGGTAGGCGAGCCGCCTCATATTGCGGTCGAAAACCTGCGGCTTTGCCATTATAACCACCTATCTTTCCACAAGATTTTTACATCTGCCGTTGTGCCGCCCTCGACGATAATATCGTTTTCGCCCGGTTGGAGCTTGAAAAAAGCGCTATCGTCGCTTACGCGGTCGATGATATTCGCGCCGTTGAGCGTTACGGTCATGTGCTCCGTGTCGATAATGAGCTCGTCTCCGGCGACCATATTCACACCCTCAATAACCAGCGTAACGGAGCCGTATGTCGAAACACCGGCTCCGGTCGCTGTCGCTATGGCCTCCGCCAGCGCGGAGAAAAATAGCGTTCTGATATAGTCGCCGATACTTCCGGCCTCCGCCTCCGCCAGCGCGGAGGGGAGGAACACTCGGACGTATTCGCCCGATGCAGTGGACACAGCTACCGCCGAGCCGCCCATGTATCGGATGATTCTCAACGTTGCCGAGGTATCCGCCTCCGCGTTAGCTGTTGCGAGCCACTCGAACACGATAGACAATGTACGGTTGTAAGCCGTCCTGTTATATGGAGCGCGGTTATACATTGTCCCGCCTCCTCGTTATGCCAATGTGCAAACGATAGCCCCCGCTGACACCGTGATAGCGTCGCCATTCAGTACGTTCTTGCTCCGGGAGAAAGAGCCGTACCACAGCAAATTACCGCCGGTCAGAGCGTCATAAATGCCCCAATAGGCCACCGTGCCGAGGTCTGCCGTTACTGTTCCGAAATCAACGGCGGCGGAATTAGATACTTGCTCTTTGCCGGAGACGAGGGAGGGTGCGCCGAAATCAATAATCTTTCGAGCATAACCGCCGCCGGATACCTCCGTACCTGTCCCGCTTGCCGTCGGGTCGGTGAGGAAAAGAGCGAGGTAGTACGTCCCGCTCCGCAAGGACGTATTCAAGAGGGTGGATGCGTGTACGTTGGATAATGCGCTCATAGTAAAACCTCCTAATTTTTAATTGACCTTGAGCCGTGTAATCGTCAGCGTTTGGATATTGCCGCGAGCCGTAATGTAGATAAGGCCGTCCGTCTCCTGCGAGCCGTTGACGTTGACCGCCTCCGTATGGGGCAGAGATACGGATTTAACGTCCTGCTGGTTGTAGCGCAAGGACTCGGCGAACGGCTTACAGAGAAAGCGCACCTCGCACGTTCCCGTAATGGCGATTTGCTCGATAGAGATACCGCCGACCACTTTTGCCGAGTATGCCTTTTCTGGCTCGTCGTCGAAAACGAGCAAGCCCTCACCGGAGAGCCACTCCGCCACGGCGCGAGCCCTTGTTCTCACGCCCGCATAGCGGTAGCCATCACCGACGAAAGCGACGGTGCATACGATTTCGCGGTTTTCGTAACCGTCCTCAATGTCGTATGTGCCACTCTTGCCGGGTATCGTGTATTGTGTGACACGTTTCGCCGGGAGGAGCGTCCGGTCTGTGGACTTGAACACGACGCCCATATCTCCGCTGTGCTTATTGTTGAAAATAAAACCCATGCTCACGCCATAGATACCCCCTTGCTCCGTGATTTCGTTTTCTGCATATTGTAGAGCTCGCGGGAGATTTTCTTAATGTCCGCCTCCTCGCGGACAACAAACTCCTCAATATGGAAATGATTTGTTACGGTCGTATCTCCGCCGCCGGATGCCGCCGGAGCGCCGCCGCGACCGGTCAAGTCCGCCGGGATGGATGCGGAGACAGCCTCGACGGTCGCCTTTGCAGAAAAGCCCGTTTCGATTTCTCCGATAGAGGTTTTGAGTCTGTCGTTGACCGCCGCGAGGCCGGAGTCTACCTCGGCGAGCATCTCCTCGCCCATTGCTCCATAGGCTTTTACGGCCTTGTCCTTGTTCTTTTCGATGCCAACGACCGCGCCCTCGACGTTCATTTCAGATACCCACGCCATCTTTTTAGACGGTGAGGCAATGCCGAAAAAGTCCGTAATGCCGTCCCAAATTGAGGAAATCCACCCGGACACTTTATCCCATAGCCACCCGGCGAGAGACTGGATGCCTTGCCACAAGCCCCGGACGAGGTTTGCGCCTACCTCCGCCATCTGCGACACGCCTTGTCCCAGCGCCGACACCATGCCGGTTATAATCTGCGGCATGGCGCGGACGATTTCGGCGATAACTTGCGGTAGGTTGGTAATGAGCGAGGTCAAGAGTTGTACGCCCGTCAGGATGATTTGTGGGATATTGCTTATAAGCGCGTTAATGACGGCGGTGATAATCTGTGGTAGCGCCTGCACTATCGTTAAAATGATTTGCGGGAGATTGGTAATAAGCGCCGTCAAAAGCTGTACGCCAGCCTCTACGATTTCCGGTAAATGCTCGAGGAGCGTTGCAATCGTGCTCTCTATGATTTGCGGCAAAACCTCGCATATCGTCGTAATAATATCCGGGAGGTTTTCCACAAGGGCAGTCAATAGCGTTACACCCGTCTCGATAATTTGCGGGACGGCCTCGAGGAGCGTTGTAATAAGGCTCTCTATGAGCTCCGGCAACGCCTCGAGGAGTACAGGGATAGCCTCGAGAACGCCCTCCGCAAGCCCCTGCATGAGTTGGAGCGCCGCGTCGATTAGTAGCGGAACATTCTTGATAAGCGTCGAGACGATGGTCGTTACCGTCTCCACAGCCGCCGGAATGAGCGTCGGTAGCGCTGTCGCAATTCCCTGTACGAGTGTTGTCACGAACTGCGCCGCCGCCTCGACGACAAGCGGTAGAGCCTCAATAATGCCTTGTACGAGCGTTGTCACAAGCGAGGCCGCCGTACTCATAAGCTCCGGGAGCGCCGATGTTATGCCGCTCAAGAGCGCCTCAAAGAGTCCGACTCCCATCTCGAGGAGTTCCGGCAGGAGCGGCGAAATCGCGTCGAGGATGCCCTCTAAAGCGTCCGGTACACTCTTTGCAAGGTTTTCAATAACCGGCGAGATATTCTTTACGACGGAGTTAAAGGAGTCCACAACGTTACCGCAAAGCTTGTCTATGTTCGCGTCAGCGTCGCCGAGTCCGGTAATAAGGTTTTGGAACGAGGATTTCAGCATCCCGATAGAGCCGGAGATAGTAGCCTCCGCCTCTTTTGCTGTCGTCCCCGTAATGTCCATTTCATTTTGAATAACGTGGATAGCCTCGACAATATCCGAATAGCTCGAAATGTCGTACTTCACGCCGGAAAGCTTCTCCGCGTCCTCGAGAAGTCTTTGCATCTCCTCTTTTGTACCACCATACCCGAGCTTGAGGTTATCGAGCATTGTATAGTTTTGCTTGGCAAAGCCCTGATAGGCGTTCTGAATGGAGGCCATGTCCGAGCCCATCTTGTTAGCGTTATCGGACATATCCGTAATTGCCATGTCTGCATACTCGGCGGCTTTTTCCGTGTCTCCGCCGAGGGATGCAATAAGGCTCGCAGAAAAGCCCGTCACGGTTTCCATATACTCATTTGCAGAAAGCCCGGCGGTTTTGTATGCGTTATTCGCATACTCCATCACTTTACCCGAGCTTTCCTTAAAGAGCGTCTCAACACCGCCGACCAACTGCTCGTAATCGGCGTATGCGCTGATAACCTCTTTTCCCAGCTTGATAGCCGCCGCCGCAAGCGCCGCCGTTGCCGCTGCCGCCGCCGCGCCGAGAGCGGTTGCGGCGGTTTTTACCTTGTCAAACTTCTTTCCGGCCTCCTCGGAGTCCTCTCCGGCCTTTTTAACTTCATCCCCGTATTCATTAATAGATTCGGCGCAACCGTCGGAAGATTTTGCGGCCTCGTCCAAATAGGAGGCGTTTTTATTGAGAGCGGAGTCGAGTTTATTTAGTTCGACCTCTGCATTATTTACTTGTGTTTGGTAAGAATTGACGGAGCGCGTCGTAGACGCATAGCCTTTTTCTGCGGCAGAAAGCTCACTCTTTGCCTTTTCGAGCTCCGCTGTGAGCTTTTCTTGCTCCTTGGTCGTGTCGCCCGTCTCGTCGCCGAGAGCCGCGAGAGCGGCCTCACAACGCGCAATTTCAGATTGTGCGGATGCGACTTTTTCGGCGTAGTCCGATTGAGCTTTTTTTGCTTTCTCGAGTTGTTCCGCCGCCGCCCTGACCTTTTCTTTCTGCTGGTCATACATACGGGAAAGCACGTCGCCCTTGGCGCTTAACGCCGCGTAACTGTTTGCTTGTCCCGCGTACTGGCTCTCTACGAGCTTTAATTCTGACTTGAGCGTCCCGAGGGCGGAGTTAATGTTTTTGAGAGACTCCTTGTATTCTTTTTCCCCGTCGATAGCGACTTTCGTTTTTATCTCACGGTTTGCCATTACACGCCCTCCTCGCCTCTGTTCTTACCGTGTGCGGATAGGTATAGCTCCCAAAGGTCGAAAACCTCTCCGGGAGCCATAAAAAGAGCCTCCGCCGGGGAGACTCCGCAAAGAACGGCGATACGGTAATAATCCGCCCGCCTTATCTTGTTTTTTTTTGATTAAGTTCCGCGAGTCCCTCGTCGATTTCATTGTCGCCGGGGCTCGTGACCTCTCGACCATAGCCGAGCTCGATAGCCGCCATAATCGCACGTTTGAGCTCCACGATTTCAAACGGTCTTACTGCATGTAGAAAATCGTCCTTTTCCGGTATAGTGCCGGAGTCGTACCCGAGCCGCCGCCGGAGGAGTTCGCCGCGTTCTGCCAGCAACGCCGCAATAGCGCACGTCACCGCAAAGCCCTCGCGGGTATCTGGTTCTATCGCCTCAAGCGCGAGTTGTGTCCCGCCGTAAATGTCCCGAAGCGTAAACATGGCCTCGCCGTCGAAAATGAGGTAATATGTTACGCCCGCGACCGTCATTTTTGCCGCTTTCATACCTTTACCCTCCAATTACCAAAGCGGGAGGCGAGCCGTTCTCGCTCGCCTCCCGTCGTGTGTAGATATTAGCCGCCGGATGCCGGTTTCCCGAGCTTGGTATCGCACCATGCGATACAATCGCTCTCTGTGGAAAACTCTTTCGTGATGCGCCATGCGCCGGAATTGCAACGGAACACGGTAAAGGTCGTCGCGCTCGTGCCAAACGTGATAGAGGAGCCTTTCGTCGCCGCGCTATCGTTGCCGAGAATGGCCTTAACAAGAGGGTGGAACACACCCTTGAAAACACGCACTCCGTTTCGGATAATGACCTTGTAATAGCAAAGGCCACCGCGAGGAGCTACGTCTCCGTCGGAGTCCGTGACCTCGCTCGACTGCGTATCCTTGGTCGCGCCGTGAATAGCGGCGTGTACCTCGTCCGTCTTGTCGTCCGTTTCCAGCGCGAGAGAGCCGGAGGCGAACATATCGACCTTTTCGGCGAGCGCGTCGTCGGCGTAGAGTTCGCCGGAGGCGTTCGTAACGGTAAGGTCTGCCTTGACGAGCTTACCCACGGTTACGACATTCTCATAGTCGTATGTCGGTAGCGCATTGTCCGGCGTGGTTTTCGTCGGAGCAAAAACGGGACGCTTTGCGCCAAACTGTGCCATAATAAAACCTCCTAAAAGTTTTTCGATTTGAGAAAATCGTCGTATACCCGAGCCGCCGCGTCGGTTGCCGGGTCTGCCGCTTTCTCGTTTGCCGTTTGAATAAATGGGCGGGCGGGCTGACTCTGTTTACCAAATTCATTCACAAAAGCGACCTCGGCGGCGCGGCGATTATTGCCGTGTCGGCGAGTGCCTTTCGGGTAAACATAGATAGCTCGTCCGTCTGTTGTTTTCTTGAGCTTTTTGTCGTAGGTAATACTTTGCGCCGTTTCTCCGGTGCTGTATTTGCCGGAGAGCATAGCGCGAGCCTCGGCCTCCTGCGCTGGTGCAATGACTTCCGCCTCTGCAACGAGCATTTCAAGAGCTACCTCGTCCGGGATTTCTGCGATAGCATCAAATCCGCCGATAAGCTCCTCGAGCCCGCTCGTGGATAGATTAGCCATCGTCAACGCCTCCCACGATTTCGCACTCAAATGCGTAATGCTGTCCGTGTTCATCGGAGGCCGGAGTTACCGTCGGGCGGGTAAAGCCCGCCGCTACGAGCCGCTGGGAAATCTCCCGCCGGTATGCACGGGTATTTTTCTCAATCGGAGCGTATAGGTGGACTTGCACAAGATAGCGGTAATGTGCCGCGTCGTCGTCTCCAAAATCCGCCGGGAGTGCGGTATAGTTGAAAACGATATACTCGGTTTCCGCGCCCTTATACACGCCGTCGGCGGCCGGGAGGAGGCTATCGAGCGTATCCACCAAAAGAGCGTTTACGTTCATGTGCTCGCCTCCCTAAACTCGGAGCAATTAAGCTCGTAGTATTCCCGCGCCTTTGTGTATGCGCGTTCGACTTTGTATTCTTTACCCTCAAATGAGAGCCGCTCTTGACCGTCGTAGTCGGCGGCGTGGAGCTTCACCGTCAGCGCGAGCGAAATACCCGCTTGTCGGGCGGCGTAGAACTCGCTCCGCTTTGTAGAGGACACATCGGCGAAAACGGTCGTCTCTGTGATTTCCTCTTTCGGATACCCGTCCGCGTCTCTGCCCTCCGTAACGGCCTTGAGCGTCACAACATCGCGCCAGTACATGAGCTATCCCTCCTCCACCGCGATATAAGAGTTTGAAAGCGTGAGGCCGTTCCGCTGTTCCCTGTACGAGGCGCGGAGCCTGTCCGCGTCCTCGTTATCAAGTCCGAACTCGGCCTTGACGTAGGTCGTCACCGCCTTTTTGATAAGCGGGTCGCTCTCGTCGTTCGCTTTCTCCTCAAGAACGCCGCCGAGCACAAGATCGGCTCGAGCGGCGTTAATGAGGTCGGTCAACTCTCCATCGTGGGCGGTGGAGGAGAGCCTCACGCTATGGCGGACAGAGGCGAGATATTCGTCACCGACTGCCATACTCGAGCCCTCCTATTAAGCCGCCG
>OIWM01000502.1_pt1 | contig 47051 bp, 41 predicted proteins | sample 1587451 | NCBI WGS metagenome assembly OIWM01 (sample SAMEA3888907, study PRJEB22519) | human gut metagenome | biome: human gut; feature: human-associated habitat; material: faeces | place: Denmark | collected 2011 | reverse complement strand
CCACGGCTTTGTAGCTTTTGCTGTCAACATTGGAAACGTAGTTGCTCAGACGTATATTACAGCGTTGCAGCACGGCATCAAGTTTGGACAGCTTTCTTACAATCTCCTCGTTAAGGTCGAATATACGGCTGTCGTACTGACGCAGCTGTTGGATTGTCTCAGGAGGTACGCAGCTGCCGCGTATGAGTTCCTTCATCGTACACTCGGCAATCCACTGCGCATCCTTCACGTCACTCTTGCGACCAGGGAGCTGCTTGATGAAATAAGGGTTGGCAAAATTCAGCTTGAAGTGTGGAGACAGCACACGCCATATTGGAATCCAATAGACGCTGGTGCTCTCCATTGACACCTCAACAACATGGTGATGAAGCATAAGGTCACGCATTTTTTCCAACTGATAAGTTAAAACACCGAAAACTTTTTCAATAAGTTCTCCAAACTCACTCAAAATACAAAGATAAACGCTATCTTTGTGCACGTCAAGACCGCATACTGATTTCATAGGCTTGCGTATTTGGGGTTAATGATTTCTTCCCAAAATAAATATAATTTGTGACTTAGAGCACGTTGATGCAAGATTTTAGGTATGTCGGTCTTGACATTTTAACTCAAGCAGCGAGCACTCGGAGATATTCATTTCTGTTTTTATCCCAACTGGCTTATAATTCGGAAATTTTATCTAAATTTGCATCATTCCAAATAATGAGGATATTTATAGACAAGACAACATAGTTATGGCAGACAAGAATAGGTCTGCTAAATTGAGGATAGAAAGAATATGGACAGATATACTCGCATACATGCAATAAACAAAGTATTGAAGGAATACTTTGAAGACAATCCAAATCAAGGACCCATTCCAGCGAAAGAGTTTATGGAACTATTTGTAGAGAAAGGTATCTTCAACCAAGATAGCAACGGTGGTTGGCCTATTAGGAAACTTCTTAGAGAACTCGATAGTGAGAATAGGCTTTCAGATATTCCCTATGCTATCGGAGAAATGAAGAGGGAAAACAAAAATTGGTTCTTTGCCAAACCACAGACAAACATCCAAGTTCGTTTAGAACCAATTGATGATAACAAGTCCACAACGCATATCACAAATGAAACAACTAGTAAGAAGAGAGTTGGTCGCATGGACTCAGATGAGTATTATGTAATTGAACTATGCAACGAGGTTCTTGGCCTAAAAGCGTCTCAGCAGCATCGTTTTGATTTTCTTGTTGGAGATAGCGGTACAAAGCTGCCAGTTGATGCTTACTACGAAGATTTGAATTTGGTTGTTGAATACCTGGAAAGTCAGCATACACTATCTACTCCTTTCTTTGACAATAAGAAAACAGTAAGTGGTGTTTCAAGAGGCGAACAAAGACGTTTGTATGACGAACGACGAAGAGTAGAGTTGCCGAAACATGGTATCAACCTTGTGTCGATTAGCTATAACGACTTCGGTACGACAAAACGATTAAAAAGAAATCATAATCTTGACATCGAAGTGGTTCGGACAAAATTAAGTGACTATATCAAAAAGGAAAAATCATAGTATGAATTTGTACCAAGTAGACATCAATACAGAGATAGATGCCATTAGCGTCTTGGTGAATGCTTATGACGAGAACGAGGCTTTAGCCATTGCACAGACTATGTTTGAACAAGGTCTAACAGAATCAATAGGAACGACAATCATTAATGTAGCTGCGTTTCCTGCTTGTTAGCAAAATCTTCCGTTTTAAGAGTCTCTAAAACCAACTGATGGCTGACATCAAAACATTTGCACACAAAAGATTCTGTCTTTTCCAAGCTTAGCTACCAATGGCAGTTGTCGCAACAAAGTTGTCGGAGTTGAAAAGATTGCCTAGCAGTCAATAACGACAATGTTATTCAGGTGCATTTCGTTAAATTATAATGAAATGCACCCTTATATTTCTTCTTGACAGAATACTACGCTAACAGACAACCTTACCTAACTGTATATTTCACGACATATTCCAGATAGATGTCATCGGTATAGCGTAGTTTAACATCTTTCCTGTTTTTCCGACACTTCATTCCGGTTTATCCGATAATGACGATAGTGGACAGAGGCAGAAAAAGATATACCTTTGCATCAGAATAATAAAATACAACAATGGAGAAATATCATATAGGACAAGAGATTCTGAAAGAGGTAAAGGCGAAGTGTCCTTCGGTGGCAGCCTTTGCCAGAGAACTGTGCAAGTCGAACTCTGCTACATACGAGATATTCGGAAAGACAAGTCTCGACACCGACTTGCTGCTGAAAGTATCAAAGCTGCTTGACAGAGACTTCTTCCGAGAATTCTCGGAGAAATGTCTGAACGGAGAAGTAGCGGTAGTAGACAAGCAGACGGCAGAAAACAGCATCTCGCTACTCTTGCCAGAAGATAAACTACATACATTATTGCCAAGCCAAACAATGGATGTGGTGGAAGAATATCTTCTGATGCCACGCAAAAAGCCGCTCGTAGTGTTCTACTATGGTGTACGAAGTCGCAACCTCCCCCGTTTTGTATGCAAAAAGGGCGAGGAGATATATGGCGAAGGCATGGTGAGAAGGATAAGGCTCGACCCCGTAGAACTGATGCGTTTTGAGCTTGGCGTGATGTCGCTCGCCAAAATGCCGCAGAAGGTAGTCGTGATAAAATGTACTATGGCAAGAGACTATAACACCCATGTACTCATTGCCGAAATACTGGCGGAGGAGTCGGGAAAGCACGTCGTGCTGCTATGCCTTGACCCTATTCATATTCCAACGCTGCCAAATGGACGAGTGGTGTTGAAGTCGTTCGCCGTATCTACCTTCAACTCCTGGCACCAACGTGCGCACATATTCATAGCAGATGGTATGGAAAAGCGTTTCGCTTACCTCATCGAACTGTTCCAAGCCATCAAAGGCAAGGGATATATGGACAGAATATACGACAGCATAGAGGGCAACGAGAATTGGGCAGACACCTTGAAAGATTTGCTGGAAGAGGCAAAGCAGAATCTCACCACTTTCGAAGACATAGTGTTGGAAGAAAGCAGCGATAAGGACAATCGTCAGGTGGAATATCATCAAGTGAGCACCATTCAGCCTTCTGTTAACGACTTGAATCGTCCAGAAGGGATTTCGCATATCCGCACCCATCTGCGCTACCGCATGATTAAGGAGACTGGCGAGATATTAGAGTATGAGCCCATGAGCTTCGACCAAGTGAAGGAAATGATGTTGAAACTTGCGACATCAACAGTATCATATCAATAACAAGATACCTATACCGCTTTTTCCGTTCTTTTACCGCCAAAAAATTGAACATTTGTTTTGTCTTTTAATCAATATTCTGTAACTTTGAGCGTATTTTCATATTATACGCAAAAAATAACTAAGATAAATATATAAAAGCCTATGGCAAATTTATCAAAGTCAAAATACATCACTTATTGCCAATGTCCCAAAGCATTGTGGCTGAAGCAGTACAAACCAGAAGAAATGGTTATCGACCCATTGACGCAGGCACGTTTCGACGCAGGCACCGAAGTGGGCGAACTGGCTAAGCGTCTGTTCGGCGATTTCGTGGAGGCAACCACCTATAAGACGGCTGCCGACGGAACACAGCGCCTCGACCTCGGAGCGATGGCAGCAGCCACACAGAAAGCCCTTGCCGAAGGTGCGGAGAACATTGCCGAGGCGGCGTTTATATACGACGGATGCTATTGCGCCGTCGACCTGCTGCACAAGACTCCACATGGCTATGCCATCTACGAGGTGAAAAGCAGCACCAACCTTAATGAGCTGGAGGTGTATGCTCAGGATGTGGCGTATCAGAAATATGTGCTCACCAATTGCGGACTGAACATCACTGGCACTTATCTTGTGAATATCAACAACGAATATGTGCTCAACGGTGAAATAGACGTGAAAGAGTATTTCCTGATAAACGACATCAGCGAAGCCGTTGCCAACGAATATGTCAAGGTGCCAGCCCTTGTAAAGGCTGCGAAGAAGGTGCTTGAAGGCGCAGAACCCAAGCAGCATCTGGCTGAACATTGCCGCAAGCCCTACGCATGTGCGTTCTGGAACTATTGCAGTCGCAATGTCATACCTTCGCCATCAGTATTCGATCTGTACCGCATGTCTTTCAAGAAGGCGTTGGAACACATGGACGCAGGCCGCTTGTCGCTTGAAGATATGCGACAGGAAAAGCTCACCGACATTCAGCAGCTACAGTTGGAATGCACATTGAACGACACAAACTATATCGACCGCAAAGCCATCGGCGAATTTCTCAAGAAACTCTCATATCCGCTTTATTTCCTCGACTTCGAGACCGAGCAGACCGTGATACCGAAGTATCAGGGTACGCATCCGTATCAGCAAGTCACGTTCCAGTATTCGCTCCATTACATCGAGCATGAAGGTGGCGAACTGAAGCATCGTGAGTTTCTCGGCATATCGGGCGAAGACCCTCGCCGTGCCCTTGCCGAGCAACTTTGCAAGGACATCCCGCTCAACGTCTGCACCACAGCCTACAACAAGGCTTTCGAGTGTACGCGTCTGAAGGAACTGGCAGAGGCATTCCCCGACCTGGCGCCGCATCTTCTCAACATCGAATCGCACATCGTAGACCTTCTCGACCCGTTCCGTGCCGGCTATTACTATATGCCTGCCATGAACGGCTCGTTCTCCATCAAGAAGGTGCTCCCGGCATTGTTCCCCGATGATCCGGAGCTCGACTACCACAACCTCAGTGGTGGCGTGCAGAATGGCGGCGAGGCAATGAGCATTTATCCTCAGATACAGTTTATGGAGCCAGAAAAGCAAAAGAAGGCTCGTCGGGCATTGCTCGACTACTGCTGCCTCGACACACTGGCAATGGTGAAGCTGTGGGAGAAGCTGAGGGAAGTGAGTGAAGAATAATACTCTTATATACATAATATTAACATTTTAATGATATTGAATTATGGCAAATTCAACAAACAACAACACCTTTACTGTTCTTATAGAGTTTGCGAAATGGTATAATGGACAGGGCATTACGCGTAATTATGTATCAAATCTGAAAAGTGTTCAGAAAGATATTTGCGAATACTTGAAAAATTATCCATGGAACGTAAAAAAGGATGGATACGAATACCAGGTGTCACAATTCGCAAAGAAAGCTATACTACACCCTACAAAGAGCTATGACTTCATAGAAGCAGTCGACTCTTTGCTCAAAGAAGGTGATTATTTGTACGCCAGAACTATTGTAGAAGGAATAAGCTATATAGCAGAAAAATTTAAGAAAGCAATTATTGCCATGACCGGAACGAACACTTTTAATGATAAGTGCTCAGCCCTGAAGCTATTCCGTAAATACTTAGAGACCGACCTATCTGGTCTTAAAGTTAAAGGTACATACAACAACAATACCTATAGAAATGCTATCAACAAGCCGATGTTGGCAAAGATTGATGGCATTGTAGCTTTGGCTAACGAAATTGGCGAAGATAAATTCATAACATGGGCTATTGAACAGTCTTATTTCTTTGATCCTGATATTGTTGCTGAAAGAATGAATAAACTTATCAAGGACTTGGAAAATGAAAACACTCCTTTACCTGCCCGCAAAACCACCAAAAATGACAAGGATGCAGAAGAAGGTTACTCCCACTCAAAAATGGGCGGAAACACCTATTATATAGAGGGTAACATAAAAATTCCTGTCACGCTTTCGAAAGACGGTAATGACTTCGTCAGATCTCTCATCTCTAACGAAACCGGATTTACTGTTGGAGCAGGCAAAGATAACATCTTCCAGAACTATATCATCTCTCATTTGTGGGGACGAGCATACGACCCTCGCTACTATACCAACTTCTGGAATATTGTACTTGTGCCAGCATGGGCAAACAGTCTTCTTGATAAGAATGGAGAAGAAGGCAGCTTAGCCTCAAAGCTCAAGGCAACCTTCATGGCTATTTCAAAGAAATTGTATATGGCAAAAGGGGTAAACTGGAATGGTTTAAATATGACTGAGCCGAAAATACCAAACAAAGATGACGTCAGAAAAGGCGATTATAGCATCAAGATATTGTGCAAGAAGGACAATAAGGGTAAATGCAGACCTATAAAAACCATATATATAACTCTACGATAATTACACCATTCCTGATTTTCCGGCATCACATTCCGGTTCTTCCGAATAACTAAACTGGGTGCAAAGGCAAAAAAGCATTACCTTTGCACCCAGTTTTATTCTCTTAAGCAAAATAGAGTTATGACAATATAAGTAAAGAATACGAATACTATAGAAGATATGAATACAACACTAACAAAAGAAGATCAGGCAATAATCAAGAAAGCCAGACGCAATAAGTGTTCTGGACCAATCTACAGCGAGGATGGACTTCGTTTGTTGAAAGTACTCGGCAATCCAGAGTACCTTGAAGTGGAAGATGGTGTGAAGGCAATCTGTGACTATGCATTACTAGGACTTAACAATCTTCATGATATGGTGTTGCCAGCATCTGTTGTCGACTTGGGCGAAGAAGCGTTTGCAAGCTGCCACGAACTCTTCAAGATAACAATGCCTGGAGTAGAATTTATCGGGAAAGAGTGTTTTGGTCTTTGTGATAATTTAAAGGAAATAGCCTTACCTGAGACATTGCGCCAGATTAGAGCAGGTGCCTTTGCTTGCTGCAAAGCTTTGGAAGAGATAAAAATTCCAAGTCACCTGAATATTATCGACATGTCTGCATTCAGAAGTTCCGGACTGAAAAGTCTCAACATCGTGATACGTGATGACTGCGAATGCTGTATTTATGACAAAGCCTTTGCAAGTTGCAAGCATCTGGAGTCTGTATATCTAAACAAGAATGTGAAGATTGTGGAGCGAATGGCGTTTGCCGGCTGCACTTCACTAAAGACGATTGAGTTTGAGCAGCCGTCATTGACATGCTGTGCTGGTGAAATAAACGCAACGATGCTTATCGGCTGCACATCTCTCGAAAAGATTATAGTGCCAAAGAACAAGTACAACCATTACCCGGACTTCAACATCCAAGGCTATGAGTCCGATCAGTTTGAGACTCGCGACTTCAATAGTCTTGTGACTCCGAAGGAATAACCTATGAGATTACGCCTCGTGTGCGCTACAAAAGAAAGTCACATTTAAAAAAGAATCATGCTTTTGGAGTATTTGACCACAGTATACTATCGCATTGAAGGCAAACCAAATGACCTTCAAGAGATATATGACCAGTATAGGACGCTCCTAAACAAAAAACTGCTTGAAGAGGGTAAAGACAAGTCTGTATCTTACGCAAGTATGGTGTATAGTCTCGGAGTAGATACCAAAGAACAATATCTTCGGGGCAACATTATAAAATGTGAGTTCGTAGATAATTCATTGAGTATTGAAGCCGAGGAAGATTGGGTGACGGCAGACTTCCGACATCCGCTTGAAAGCCACTATGAAGGTATGACCATATACTATATGGTGGAAAGTTATTGCGATGAGACTTATGCAACAAATGATGCAGAAGGGAAATATTTCCCGACACGCGTCAGTGTGGACTTTCATTTGAAAGAGCCGGTTTTGTGTGGTTACGAGCGGTTCAACAGTATGGATGAGGCATTAGCCTATTTCGCACGTGTCTTGAAACGTGACACTCTTACTGTTGATGACATCCACAAGTGGAACTGTGAGCATTGGAAGGACGGCTTCATCTATTTCAATGAGTATGAGGTTGATTTACGATGATGCAGTTGTCGAGATAATAACAGAGAAAGCCGAAACGCTGCAAAGGGAGTAGGCAAAACTTTTAAAAGACATGAGACATGTTTCTCTTTCTATGTGGTATCTTGATAGTTGTGTTTGGCGGCTACATACTGATAAGTATCATACAACTCGCATTCATGATTATTGGCTGGATTATCCAAGCCATATTCAGTATCTTTGAATAAGATAGGCTGCGGCTCAGCATAACGTTCAAGCAAGCTTGACGTTCTGCATTCGCCTTGCACTATCTTTGAATAAGATATGATTGCAACAAAAAGTCGATTTTTTGTTGATTTTCTATGGTCTGATTTTTTTATTTCAGAAAAACAGGGTAAATTTCGCGCGACAACTAAAAACATTAAAGACATGATGAACAACAATTCTACAACAAACAGTGAAAAGAAGCCTATCATTAATAACGATGAGGCTTTGCGTCTTATCGACCTCATCCAGCAGGGCGACTCCAATGCGGAGAACGAGTTGACAGAACTCGGTTCTGTCTTTGTCAAGGCTGTAGCAAAGCAGTATGTTGACAAGGGTCTGTCAAAGGAAGAACTTATCGCTGCCAGCCGATACGGTCTGATACGTGCCAGTCATAAGTTCGACAAGTCGCGTGGCTTCAAGTTTGCCTCGTATGCCGTATGGTGGATGCGCGAAGCTATTCTGCAAGAGATTCGTAAAAAAGAAAATAACTAAAAACGAAGGATTTCGATAAGCCAGATGAGCAGAACCGAGCTTGCTCGGGTTCTGCCATGGCGAGAAATCGTGTCTTGAAAAGAAAAGAATATGATACATAAAGGTTTGGGAGACATCCGTGCACTTACACTCATCAGAGTGGTTCTTGAAAGGACTGAGGACCAAGAGTTGAGAGAACAACTGCTGGAGTTTCTTCAAAACAACGAAGAGCTATGGTCAGATGCTCACGTGAAAGACTTCTACGGCTTTGCCACCACTCTTGCAAAAGAGTGGCTGGCAAGTCATCAATCATAAAGTAACTAAACAATACAACTGACAATGAAAGAGATTGATGCAGAAATATATTTAAATTGGGATAATAACGGAGCTACTGTCAAATTCTCTGACGAGGAAGCGGATAAGTTGCTGGCATTATGGAAAGAAGCCCAAGATACAATTCTCAAAGACATGGAGGAAGAGGACTATTGGGAGAAGTTCGACCCTTGGTTGCAGGAGAAGGCTCCAGACCTATACGAGAAGATAATGAAAGCCTTCCACGAGGAATTTTGGGAAAGAATGGGTTGCTATTCAAGTAATAGAGACGATTATGATTTTGTCTCTGTTTCTTGTGATATAGACGGAGTGTATCTTGACGACAGCAATAAAATCGTCATCAATCAGATTTTTCCTCCATCAGAATAAAAGGTCTAAACGAAAAGAAAATGAAAATATATCTGAAAGTAAAGAAAGACAATGCCTATCGCGTTGACAGCCTTTGGAGCAAGCACATTAAAGAGCAAATTCTGGAAACTGTCAAAGAAGTAAGTAAGAATTGGATGTTTGAGCCGAAGTTATATCCTATGTTTTATCAAGAGGATACGCATAGCCACTTTGTTGAAGCAAACAACGAACGTTTCTTCTTCGAATGGTTGATGTACGAGCTTTGCTTTGTGTGGGAACTAAACGATTTCGAAGGATACGAAGACGAGTACTCTGATTTTGCACGCGAAAGAGATGTATTTTTAGATAAAGATAAGGTAGAACCTCCCAAAGAATACGTCTATATCGGTTCGTACATATATGAACAGGAAGAACCGCTTACTCTCCCAGGACTTGTGTTCGACCCCGAATACGCAGAGGATGATGGTGAGGTTTTGGCAGAATGTATGTTTACGAGTGATTTTGAAGACGAAAAATTAAGACGGGAATATATGTCTAATGGAAACGATGAGGAATGGGAAAAGGATGTTCCAGCTTTGTAGCATAGCCTTGTTGGCATTGTCTATATGCTCTTCATGTTTGAACAAGTCTTCCGATACAAGTCTCGATAAGAGTTCAAGCAAGTCTGACTCTACCGAGATTTACCATACAATAGTCTCTGACGACAGTCTCGTGACAGCCATCTGGCATGACACAGGCGAAGGCGGAACCGCACCCGATATAGATTGTGTGGTAAAATTCAAATCAGAAGATGGCAAGCTGCACGAGGAGCATAGACCTTTGCTGCAACTTGCCCATCCTAATGATGATTACAGCCACCATGAAGTGCAGAAGATAGTGAGCCTTGACGATGAGTACGGCAATCGCTCCTACGTGTTCTTCCTCTCCGCTAAAGTGGAAAGCAACGAGTACGCTCGCGACATTGTGGCTTTCGAGATAGCCGGTGACAGTCTGCGACCATTGTACAACTATACCATAAAATAATTGAAATATGGGCATTAAAACATTCCTCGCATCACTAATGATGCTGATAACCATAGCCGCTATGTGCTCGCCGCTGTACCTTGTTTGGCTCGGATTGACGATGAGCGGCTCTGCATTAGTGCGTATATGCTTGATAGTCGTCGGACTTATCCTGTGCAGACTATTCAAACCAATATCCAACTTGTTTGACAAGGATTTTAAATGGTTCTGACCAACGAGAACTGGAAATATAAACATACATAATAATACAATTCAATGGAGAAATATAATATAGGACAAGAGATTCTGAAGGAAGTAAAGGCAAAGTACCCTTCAGTAACGGCTTTTGCCAAAGACTTGTGCAAGTCCAGCTCTGCCACATACGAGATATTCGGAAAGACGAGTCTCGACACCGACCTGCTGCTGAAAGTTTCACAGTTGCTTGATAGAGACTTTTTCCGCGAGTTCTCGGAGAAATGTCTGAATGGAGAAGTGGCTGTGGAGGACAAGGATATGACAGAGAAGCGTGTCAACTGTCTGTTGCCGGAAGACGAGCTGCATGTCTTCACATATGATAAGCACGAAATGGTTCTTGAGGAGTACTTCCTGCTTCCACGCAAAAAGCCACTTGTGGCATTTTGCGGATGGAAAGATAGAAACGAGGAGATTAAGCTAACATGCGTAATAGGCGAAAATATCTTTGGTAAGGGAATGGTAAGACCACTTAGATTTAATTCAAAGAATTTAGCCGATTTGGAAGCGCAAATCCCTATGCTGACATCCATTCCACAGAAAGCGTTCGTCATTCTATACAGTGGTAGTGGGCTGCAAAACGGATATGACCATGTGATTCTCCTGGCAGAGAAACTGCTTGCTGCTTCAGGAAAGCACGTCGTGTTGATATGTGATAATAGAAATTGGGTAAATGAATACCGTTTAGAATATTGTTCTTACGCTGAACCTGCATTCGACACATGGAAAGATCGCATCTTCGCATGTGTGTTGGATAATAGCCAGAATGACTTTGTATACAATCGCGAGCTTTACAATGCGATAAAAGGTAGAGGCTATATAGATGCCATCAGTTGTTGTTTAGGCTTGGGTACATCTGATATAGACGAAGAAAAAGTGAAGCAACTCATAGCAGAAGCCAAGGAAAAACTAAGCACTTTCAAGGATACTATCATCAAAGAAGATGAAGAAAGAGAACGCCATTTGATAAGTTCACTTGTTGTTCGTCCTGAGGATAAAAAGTTCGAAAGATACATGTCAAAAGACTCCGTCAGCATCTGGATTGATATCTCCAAAGCTACAGGCACCATCCTTAACTGGCAAGGTTCGCTTCCTTCAAGAATTTTGTGTGACGATCCATGGTACTCAGACGCTCCCATGTAACAAGTAGATTTCGCTCACCCTCCCCAATCTGTTTAAATGTAATATTGTATTTGATAAAAAGGATTTAACTCACAGCCAATATGCCAAAGAAGATAACATTCAATGACATTCTCCAGAACAAGATAAAAGACTTTGTCGGCACCAAGCGGTGGAGCAATTCACAATTTGCTTCACACTACTCGGACACTTCAGATCGGTGACGGCAGGTGCGTTGTGCTCAACAAAGCTAACGAGTGGAGCCAGCCAATCTGTTTGCGATGATGGTATAGAAAAAGTTACTACACAATTACCGGATGTGCTCTCTCATTACAGCAGGACAGTCAGCAAGGACGACATGAGCATTGCTTTTATGCTATAATTACAAGAATATTCTATAAAAAAAACAAAACAATGGAGAAAAATCAAATGATGGATATGCATGTAGAAATGAGTCTTGACTCAGAAAATGTCATAGACAGCAGTTCGCTCGACCCTCTGTTCGAGGAAGCTGCACGCATAATCGTAACAATGCGGTCGGGCTTTGCCTCGTTGATTCAACGGCGCTTGTCTATCGGCTACGACCGTGCGGTCAGACTTATGGACCAGTTGGAAAAGGCCGGAATCGTGGGCGAGGCACAGGGATGTAAGCCGCGAGAAGTGAAGATTCAAGATGAGAACTGCTTGGAGAATCTGCTTGTGGCATTGCGCCGAATAACTAAAATCAGTAACATTATGACTAACGAAGAAGCATACAAAGACATAAAAAAGCATGTTGAATAGCACTAATGTCGGTGATGGCGATTACTTCCCTACATTCTGGCAAGAGGACATTCATTGTCGCTTTTCTCATGCTACCATAGCCGCTATGTGTTCACTGCTGTACCTCATTTGGCTCGGATTTACGATGAGCGTCGTGGCGCTAAGTCAAAAACAGAAAGGGCTGGATCCCATGCAAGGAGTCCAGCCCTTTTTGCGTTTATGTGTCGGTAGAAGCAGCCGGTTACAGCTGTCTGCCGAATATTAACAGATTGATGCCAAAGATAACGGTTATTACCAAGGCATGGTAACATCATTACAGATACGCGGTAACGATATTTCCTGTGCGTGGTAATGATGTTACCTGTGCGTGGTAATGATGTCTCCTGTGCAATAACTTGTAGTAAGCGCTTGCGAATGTAAGCAATAAATTATATCTTTGCACATAGTAATAAGAACAACGATATGGTAAAAAGACAAAGGAAGGGATTCTGGGCGCGACTGTTGTCGCTCGTCGTGGTGGTGCTGATACTGGCTGCGGCGGCGATACTGCGCGACGGCAGGATATTAGGACACGACTTGCGAGAGGCGCATGAGGCGAAGGCGCTGAAGAACGATACGCTGGAGGTGACGCCCGACGGAGCGTTCGTGGTGAACACAAAGCCGCTGGCAAAGGACGTGCAGGGATACGGCGGACCGGTGCCGCTGAAGATACATATAAAGGACGGCAGGGTGGCGGCTGTTGAGGCTGAACCCAACGCCGAGTCGCCCGACTTCTTCAACCGCGCAAAGGAGCTGCTCAACCACTGGCAGAACAAGTCGGTGGACGAGGCGTTGGCGGAGGAGGTGGACGCCGTGTCGGGCGCTACGTTCTCGTCGAGAGCGATAATAGCTAACATGCAGCGCGGACTGGCTTACGCCCAAAAGCGTGGTCAGTGGAGTGAGGAGGGCTCGGTTGGTGCACTTGAGACAGGTGCATCTCCTATAGTGGCATTGGTAGTCGTGCTGCTCGGAGCTGTCGTTCCGCTCTTCTACAACAACCGCCGACTGCATCTTGTGCAGCTCGCGGTGAACGTTGTGGTGCTCGGTCTGTGGACCGGCACGTTCGTCTCCTACACGCTCTTCCTGCGAGTCTTCTCCGGCGGCGTGAGTCTTTCGGCGATTGGCGCATTTGCCGCTCCGCTGCTTATGCTGATAGTGGCGCTGATATACCCGTTGGCGGGTCGGTCGGGTCACTACTGCGCCAATATCTGTCCGTTCGGATCGGCGCAGGAACTCGCCGGAAAACTCAGTCGACGCAAGCTGCGCATCACGCCGCGCGTACTGAAACTGCTCTCAGTGCTGCGCAATCTGCTCTGGGGCGTGCTCATGGCGCTGCTGCTCACCGGCACATGTACCGCATGGATCGACTACGAGCTGTTCACGGCGTTCCTCTATTCGTCGGCGTCGGTGTGGGTGACAGTGCTCGCGGCGCTGTTCCTCGTGCTGTCGGTGTGGGTGCCGCGCCCGTACTGCCGCTTCGTGTGTCCAACGGGAGCGCTTATTAAGAGTGTTGAATGAGGAATTGAAGAATTATACAATTAAGAATTATGAATTTACAGAATAAGTCAATCGTTTTAAACGTAGTGCTCGCCATTGCCGTCGTGGTGCTTGGCGGGCACTTGGTGTCGGCCGCAGAAGACGCCGGCGAGTCGCAAACGCAAGAGCAGGCTGTGCTCGACAATATCGCTACGCGTACCAGCATACGCGACTACGAGGCGCGCCCCGTTGAGAAGGAGAAAGTGGAGAAGATGCTGCGCGCGGCGATGGCTGCACCTACGGCGATGAACAAGCAGCCGTGGCACTTCGTGGTTGTAGAACAGCGCAGCGTGCTCGACAGTCTGGCGGGTGCCAATCCTTATGCGAAGATGCTGCTCAAGGCTCCGCTCGCCATTGTGGTTTGCGGCGATATGGATAAGACGATTGAAGGCGGCGGACGCGACTTCTGGATTCAGGATGCGTCGGCTGCAACAGAGAATATCTTGCTTGCGGCTCACGCTATGGGTCTCGGTGCCGTATGGACGGGCGCCTATCCTTCCGAGGAACGCAGCAAGGCGATAAGCGCAACGCTCTCGCTCCCCGACAATCTCGTTCCGCTTAACATGATCGTTATCGGCTATCCGGCGGAGCATCCGCAGCCGAAAGATAAATTCAAGGAGGAGAACATAACTTTTAAAAGTAAAAAAGTAAAAGAGTAAAAAAGTAAAAAGAGTAAAAAAGTAAAAGAGTAAAAAGGCAAAAAAGTAAAACTAATCTACAATGAAGAAATTACTATTCTCTCTCGGCATGTTGCTGCTCACCATTGCAGCCTACGCCGACGGCACAATCCTGTTCAGTACGGCGAAGGGCAGCATCGACGTTCCGCCTTATCGCATACCAGGCATCACCTGCGGCCACGGCGGACGACTCGTTGCGAGTGCGGCACGCCTCGTCTGCGGCACCGACCCCGGCTTCGGACGCGTCGACTGCGTGGTGAAACTGAGCTACGACAACGGCAGAACATGGAGCGAGCATGAGATTGACGTGGCTTGTGGCGACGCTTCGCTCATCAACGCTCATAAGACTCCGATGGAAGCTGCCTACGGCGACCCGGCTGTCGTGTTGGATCGCGAGCGCAACGAGGTGCTCATCATGGCTGTTGCGGGCTGTACGGTGTACGGCAAGCCCAGTACAAACAGACAGAACCCGAACCTCATCGCCGCAATACGTAGCACCGACGGCGGACGCACATGGCAGAAGCCGGTTGACCAGACCGAGGATATATACGGCTTGTTCGACAAGGGCAATGTCGTGGACGCCGCCTTCGTCGGCAGTGGCAAGCTGTTCCAGAGTAGAGTGGTGAAGGTGGGCGACTACTATCGCATCTATGCCGCACTCACGGCGCGCCCCAACGGCAACCGCGTGATATATTCCGACGACTTCGGACGCTCATGGCACGCTCTCGGCGGCGCTGCTGCTCTGCCCGTGCCCGGCGGCGACGAACCGAAGTGCGAGGAACTGCCCGACGGTCGTGTGATAATAACCAGCAGAGCATCGGGCTGCCGACTGCTTAACATCTACACCTACAGCAACACAAAGACCGGCGAAGGCTGCTGGGACAAGCCCGAGAAGGCTACGATGGACGGACTCGCACTCGCGCCGAGCACCAACCCCACAAACGGCGAGATGCTCATCGTTCCAGCCATGCGCAACAGCGACGGCAAGCCGATGTACGTAGCGCTGCAGTCGGTGCCTACGGGCACGGGTCGCAACAACGTTAGCATATTCTATAAAGAACTTGCCTCACCCGACGACATGCGCAACGCCAAAGCCTTCGCTGAGGGCTGGGACGGATGCTATCAGGTAAGCACCACGGTGTCGATGTACAGCAGTATGGACCTGCAGGCAGACGACCGCATAGCGTTCTTCTACGAGGAGACGCTCACACGATGGGGCACAAAGCCCAACCCCGTCTGCACAAGTTTCCCGCAAGGCGAGGGCGAGCACAACTATGACGGCTGCGAACTCGTGTACAAGTCGTTCGACCTGGAGACGATAACAGACGGAAAGTATTGCGTCAACCGACGCCTCAACCGTGGCAAATTCCTGAAAGCCTACTATGAGGACATCGTGGACAGCTTCGTGCTGACTGCCGCGCAGAAAAGAAAGGTGAAGGATGTGATAAAGCGCTTGCCTGCCGAGCCTACATCTGCTCAGATGGATGCGATATTGAAAGGCGAAGTGCGATAGAGCAAGAAGATGTAAAGCGGCTCTATGCGCAGAAATAGAATGTAAAACGTAGCGGAGGTCTCCGGCCTCCGCAGCACCAAGTCGAATAACAATCTTTAGTGGTTTAAAGAGTTATCATCATTGCGTGCTGCGGAGGCCGGAGACCTCCGCTACGTGTTTATAGCTTCTTGAGCTATGTGTTTAACCAAAATCTCTAATGACCGATTTGGGTTTATTGAGCTACGTGTTTATAGCATTTCTGGCAGTTCGAACAGGCGTGTGCCGTTGCTGCCCTTGATGAGGATGTAGCGGTCGCGAGGCTTCTCAGAAGCAATTGCTTCCTTCACCTCCGCTACGTTCTCAAACTTGCGGAACGCAGCCGGCGTCGCTGTGTGCTCAAACTCCGAGCCAACGAGCCACACCTCTTCGAGCTTCATGCAACTGAGCTGGTCAACGATGCGCTGATGCTCGTCGTGGCTCACGCTGCCAAGCTCCTTCATGTCGCCGATGATAGCCATCTTGTGGTCGGCATTGATAGCCTCGAAGTTGTTCAGCGCCGCCGCCATGCTTGTCGGATTGGCGTTGTAGGCGTCTACGATGAGGCGGTTGCAGGCTGTCTGCTCAAACTGTGAGCGGTTGTTGCTCGGCGCATAGCCGGTCAGCGCAGCGTCAATCTTGTCTGCCTCCACACCGAAGTAAGTGCCGACGGCGATGGCTGCAAGCATGTTCGTGATGTTGTACGCACCGATAAGGTGGCTGTCAACATGGTGCTGCGCCTTGCCCTCAGCCGCCCACGAGAAGCTGAGCATAGGCTCGCTCTTTACGGCGCTTGCCGCAACGTAAAGTTTTTTATCAGCGGCGTTTAAGCCGTAGCGCACAAGGTTCAGTCCGTCGGCGATGCCGTTGAGATACTGGTTGTCGTTGTCGATGAACACGCAGCGCGGGCGCTTCACCTCGCGTATGGCGTAAGCATCATTCTCGCCGTTGGCAGCCGCACGCACAAAGTCGTACAGTTCGCCCTTGGTCTTTATCACGCCTTCGAACGAACCGAAGCCCTGCAGATGCGCACGACCCACGTTTGTGATGAGCGCATAGTCGGGCTCAACTATCTCCACCAGCGTCTTGATGTCGCCAGGGTGCGACGCGCCCATCTCCACGACCGCTATGTCGTGTGTGGAGTTCAGGCGCAGCAATGTCTTAGGCACGCCGATGTCGTTGTTGAAGTTGCCCTCGGTGTAGAGCACGTTGTATTTCTGCAGAAGCACCGCAGCCGTGAGCTCCTTTGTGGTAGTCTTGCCGTTGGTTCCGGTGATGCCGATGATAGGCGTGCCGAGCGCACGGCGGTGATAGCGTGCGAGCTGTTGCAGAGTGTGCAGACAGTTGTCAACGAGAATGAAGCGAGCGTCGCCCTCAACGACGTACTCCGCTTCATCGACAACAGCATAAGCGCAGCCCTTCTCAAGCGCAGCCGCAGCAAACTTGTTGCCGTTGAACGAAGCGCCTTTCAAGGCGAAGAACAACGAACCGACGGGGCAGTCGCGACTGTCGGTTGTAACAACGGGGTGTTGCTTAAAGATTTCGTAAAGTTCGGATATTTCCATTTTGCTTTTATTTTTGTCGGCAAGCGTGCTTGGCGCAGCCGAATCTTTCTTTAGAGTCTGTTTCTCTTTCCTCGAAGGTTTACTTCTACTTCCTCAGAGTCTGTTTCTCTTTCCTCAGAAGGTTTACTCTACTTCCTCAGAATTTACTTCTCTTTCTCCAGTTCGTAGAGTTTCACCCAGTCGATCTCCATCTCGACGGGCAACTGTTTGGGGTCTGCCTTGCCCACCCACGAGCCTTCAATCTGCATGTCGATGAGCAGATAGAACGGTTTGCCGAACGGATACTGTCCCTTGTCCTTATGCTCCTCAACGCGTGGATATGTGAACGACGGCTGTCCGTTGATTGAGAATACGAGCGAGTCGGGCAGAATCTCCACGGCGTAGGTGTTGAAGTCGTCGCGCTTGATAGGATGCGTGCCGCCGTGAGGCGGGTTCTTTTTCTGCTTCAGAATCTGCGTGTAGTAAGAGTGAACCGTCTGATAGGCGATATTGTCGTGGTTGAGATGTTCCATGATGTCGATCTCGCCGCCGTGTGGCCATTTCACCTCATAGTCGGGCTTCATCCATATAGCCGGCCACACGCCCTGCGCGCAGTCGAAGCGTGCGCGCACCTCCACCTTGCCGTATCTCACGGCGTGCTTGCGCTTGGTGTAGAGTCCGCCGGTTACGAAGCGAGCCGTGTCGGCTTCGAGGTTGGTGTTGAGAGCGCCGCGCAGAACGAGCTTGCCGTCGCGCACGGCGTAGAGCGAGTCGGCGTCCGACATATATTTACGCCAGTCGGGTGCGCCGCGCTTTATCTTTGTCCACGAGCGGTTGTCGAAAGTGGTGCCGTTGAAGTCGTCCTGCCAAACGAGGCGGTACTTGTGTGGCGAGGATGCGAGAGCCGTTGCGCAGAAGAGCAGAGCAGCGAGAGTTGTCTTGAGCTTCATGTCTTGATGGGTTTTATGTTGCAAAAGTATGCAAATAATCTGTGTGCGCAAAGAGAATGTCTGTATAAATCGTTGCGCGTGTGCGAAATAATCGGTTTTGGGCGTGCGCAGAGCCCAACTTTTTGAGTTAAATATTTGGCAGTTCGGATATTTATTGCGTAATTTGTGGTCGGTTATTAACTAATTATCAAGAGCATATGCAATACACAATAAACGTGCGAGGCCGACTTCTCGACCTCTCGAAGCCCATGGTGATGGGCATACTGAACGCAACGCCCGACTCGTTCTACAGCGGGTCGCGCAAGCAGACTGAGGCAGAGATAGCCGACCGCGCCAACCAGATAATCGCCGAAGGCGGACGCATCATCGACGTGGGCGCTTTCTCCACACGCCCCGGCGCCGACGAGGTGAGCCTTGAGGAAGAAACCGAGCGTCTGAAGCGCGCCCTTGAGATAGTGCGCCGCGAGCAGCCCGACGCCATCGTGTCGGTAGACACCTACCGCCCGCTTGTGGCGCGCAGATGTGTGGAGGAGTTCGGCGCCGACATCATCAACGACGTGTCGGAAGGCGGCATAACGGGCATCGTAGGCAAGGAGATACACGAGGAAGGCGACATGTTCGAGACCGTGGCGCAGCTCGGTGTGCCCTACATACTGATGTCGGTGCAGCCGACGCTGGAGAAGATGATGCAGAACTTTGCGGCTGAGGTGCAGCGTCTGCGCGACCTCGGAGCGAAGGACATCATTCTCGACCCCGGCTACGGCTTCGGCAAGACGCTCGAGCAGAACTACGAGATAATGAGCGAGGCGGAGCGTCTGCTTGCGCTTGAGCTGCCCGTGCTTGTCGGCGTGTCGCGCAAGAGCATGATATACCGTCTCGTCGGCGGCGACCCCACGACGGCTCTCAACGGCACCACCGTGCTCCACACCGTGTCGCTGCAGAAAGGCGCCTCGATACTGCGTGTGCACGACGTGAAGGAAGCCTTTGAAACTATCCGAATTGTGCAGCAATTAGGATAGCTTCAAAGGAGTTTTGAGTTTTGAATTTTGAGTTTTGAATTATTGCGGTTGCACCGCAATTTTGAATTACTCAATTTTGAATTCGTAACTCAAAATTCAAAACTCAAAACTCAAAATGCGCGCAGCGCACAATTCAAAACTCAAAACTCAAAATTCAAAACTCACAACTCAAAATGCGCGCAGCGCACAATTCAAAATTCAAAACTCAAAATTCAAAACTCAAAATGCGCGCAGCGCACAATTCAAAACTCAAAACTCAAAATTCAAAACTCACAACATGTTCGACTTCGGAATAAAAGACATCATCGACATATTTCTTGTCGCCCTGATGCTCTACTACATCTATCGTCTGATGAAGGAGAGCCGTTCGCTCAACGTCTTCATCGGCATCATCGTGTTCGTGCTCGTATGGCTCTTCGTGAGTCAGGTGCTCGAGATGCGCCTGCTCGGTGCCATCCTCGACAAGCTCGTGTCGGTGGGCGTCATCGGCATCATCGTGCTCTTTCAGGAAGAGATACGCCGCTTCCTCTACTCGCTCGGCGCCCACCAACGCTTCCGCGCCTTCGCCAATCTGTTCGTAGGCGCAAGCAAGGAGAAGATAGTGGACAAGGAGACCATCATGCCCATCGTCATGGCGTGCATCGACCTCTCGCGCGGCAAGGTGGGAGCGCTCATCGTCATTGAGCGCGGCATACGCCTCGACGACATTGTCGACACCGGCGACGTGATAGACGCGCGCATCAATCAGCGACTCATAGAGAACATTTTCTTCAAGAACTCGCCGCTGCACGACGGCGCCATGATAATCGTGGGCAAGCGCATACGCGCCGCCGGCTGCATCCTGCCCGTGTCGCACAACCACGACATACCGAAGGAGCTCGGACTGCGCCACCGCGCCGCGCTCGGCATCTCGCAAGACTCCGACGCCATAGCCATCGTAGTGTCCGAAGAGACCGGCGGCATCAGCGTGGCTATCAAGGGCGCGTTCCAGTTGAGGCTCTCGGCAGAGAAACTCGAGAATATTCTCTCGAAGGAAATGAACCTTTAGGCTGAAAAAAGCCACGTTTTCTTCGAATAATCAACGCATTATTCGTAAATTTGCATTTCTTTAGGAGATGTGCATGCCGATGTCTTGCAGCCTGAAAGTGCAGGCCGAGTCATCGTGCACCGAACGCAATCCGATCGGACGGCGGACGCAATCGGTCGCTCTCCCTTGACTTTTATATACGAAAATGGAAAATAAAGATACAAAAAACGCCTATGTGCGCCAGGTAGCCGAACAGAAATACGAGTACGGCTTCACTACCGACGTGCATACAGAAATAATTGAGAAAGGACTCAACGAGGACATCGTGCGACTCATCTCAAGCAAGAAGGGCGAACCCGACTGGATGCTTGAGTTCCGTCTGCAGGCTTTCCGCCACTGGCAGACGATGAAGAAGCCGAAGTGGGGCCACGTGCACGTGCCCGAGATCGACTATCAGGCGATTTCGTACTACGCCGACCCGCTCGCAAAGAAGAAGAACGAGAATAAGGAGATAGATCCCGAGCTGATGAAGACATTCGACAAGCTCGGAATACCTCTCGAAGAACGACTCGCACTCAGCGGCGTGGCGGTAGACGCCATCATGGACTCCGTGAGCGTGAAGACCACCTTCTCGCAGCACCTCGCCGAGAAAGGCATCATCTTCTGCTCTATAGGCGACGCCATAAAGAACCATCCCGACCTCGTGCGCGAGTACTTGGGAAGCGTGGTGCCCTACCGCGACAACTTCTTCGCAGCGCTCAACAGCGCCGTGTTCTCAGACGGCTCGTTCGTCTACATACCCAAGGGCGTGCGCTGCCCGATGGAGCTTAGCTCCTACTTCCGCATCAACGCACGCAACACCGGCCAGTTCGAGCGCACGCTCATCATTGCCGACGACGACGCATACGTGAGCTACCTCGAAGGCTGCACGGCACCGATGCGCGACGAGAACCAGCTGCACGCAGCCATCGTGGAGATCGTCGTGAAGGACAACGCAGAAGTGAAATACTCTACCGTGCAGAACTGGTACCCCGGCGACGAGCATGGCAAGGGCGGCGTGCTCAACCTCGTGACGAAGCGAGGCGACCTGCGCGGCGTCAACTCGAAACTCTCGTGGACGCAGGTGGAGACCGGCTCTGCCATCACATGGAAGTACCCCTCGTGCGTGCTGCGCGGCGACGGCTCGCAGGCGGAGTTCTACTCCGTAGCCGTCACCAACAACTACCAGGAGGCAGACACCGGCACGAAGATGATACACATGGGCAAGAACACCAAGTCGACAATCATATCGAAGGGCATCTCTGCCGGACACAGCCAGAACTCGTATCGCGGACTGGTGCGCGCCACAAGCAACGCCGACAACGCACGCAACTACTCGTCGTGCGACTCGCTGCTGCTCGGTTCCGACTGCGGAGCGCACACCTTCCCCTACATGGACATACACAACGACACGGCGATAGTGGAGCACGAGGCTACGACATCGAAGATTTCGGAAGACCAGCTCTTCTACTGCAACCAGCGCGGCATACCCACCGAGCAAGCCGTAGGTCTCATCGTGAACGGATACGCCAAGGACGTGCTCAACAAGCTGCCTATGGAGTTCGCCGTAGAGGCGCAGAAGCTGCTCAGCGTGTCGCTTGAGGGAACGGTGGGATAGGAGGAGTTTTGAGTTTTGAATTTTGAATTTTGAATTGTCGGCTACGCCGATGAGGAATTGTTCAATTAGGAGTTGATAACTCAACAATTCACAACTCACAATTCACAACTCAAAACTCAAAAATTCAAAATGCGCAAAGCGCACAATTCAAAACTCAAAACTCAAAACTCAAGATATGTTCCGCAGGATAATGACCGTCACAGCAGTTCTCGCAGTCTGTGCCGCAACAGCCTTCGCAGGCGACGACGACGTGTCGCGCCGCTGGGCGGTGATAGCAGGCATGAACCTCTCGTGCCCCACGACGGCAAGCGTAGAGCGTTCGCTGCGCGACGCAGGCAACATCGCAGCGTTCGCCTCGCCCCAATGCAACGTGCTGCTCGAATACTATCTGCCGCAGCAGCACTTCTCGCTCGTAGGCGGCTACAACGCCGAGACCGTACAATGGTTCGGCAGCGAAGTGGATGCCACAATGCAGAACATAGTGGTCGGCGCACGCTACTATCCCCTGAGCAAGCGCTTCGCCCTGCAGCCCTACACCTCGCTCATGACCAACATCAACGTAGCCGGTCGGCACGTGCAGAGCAGCATGAGCGGATGGAACGCTGACGACAGCTACGAGCGCAACAGCACAATAAGTCTGCCGCGTGTGAGCGTAGCTCCGGCGGTAGGAATAGACTGCTACATCTTCTCGTCGCTCGCGCTCGAGTTCCAGTACGGCTTCCCACTCGCCATCGACGGCAAGGCGCACGTAGCTACGACCTGCAACGGCAGCCCCGACGTATATCGGATGCGCTCCAACATGCACCGCCACAACATACAGATAGGCTTGAAGGCCACGTTCCCGTTCCGCTTCACTGCAGCCGACGGCAACAGCCTCTTCACGCTCATCGAAATGGCACTCGGCATATACGACCCCGCCGACGAAAAGAAACAAGAAACGAAGAAGGAACGCCGCCGGATGAAGCTCGGACGCGTGCTCGATTCGTATTAAGCTGTGCATTGTACGAAGAGTTGCACGTACAACTCACAATTCACAACTCATTAATTCAAAATCGGCGCAGCCGACAACTCAAAACTCAAAATTCAAAATTCAAAACTCGATATGTTAGAAGTAAAAAACCTCCATGCCACTATCGCTGGCAAGGAAATACTAAGAGGCATCAACCTCACTATAAATGATGGCGAGATACACGCCATCATGGGACCGAACGGTTCAGGAAAGTCTACACTCAGCGCTGTGCTCACTGGCAATCCGCTCTACGAAGTGACGGAAGGCGAGGCGTGGTTCAACGGCAAGAACATCCTTGAGATGAAGCCCGAAGACCGTGCACACGAAGGCCTGTTCCTCTCGTTCCAGTATCCGGTGGAGATACCGGGCGTGTCGATGACCAACTTCCTTAAGGCGGCTGTCAACGAGAAGCGCAAGTATCAGGGACAGCCCGAACTGAAGGCGGGCGACTTCCTCAAGCTCATGAACGAGAAGCGCAAGATAGTGGAGCTCGACTCTAAGTTCACACGCCGCTCTGTCAACGAAGGCTTCTCGGGCGGCGAGAAGAAGCGCAACGAGATATTCCAGATGGCAATGCTCGAACCGAAGCTCGCCATACTCGACGAGACCGACTCCGGACTCGACGTGGACGCAATGCGCATCGTAGCCGACGGCGTCAACAAGATGCACACGCCGGAGACGTCAGCCATCGTCATCACCCACTACGAGCGACTCCTCGACATGATAAAGCCCGACGTCGTACACGTGCTCTACAAAGGACGCATCGTGAAGACCGCCGGACCCGAACTCGCAAAGGAGATTGAACAGCGAGGATACGATTGGATAAAAGCTGAACTTGAAGAAGAATAAAATTCAGAACAATGACTTCAGAACAACAATACATCGACCTCTACCGCGAATGTCGCGAGCAGATCTGCGCCCACAGCGTTGACGTGCTGAACGCTGTGCGTGACGAAGCCTTCAACAGCTTCGAGCGTCTCGGCTTCCCTTCGCGAAAAGTGGAGCGATACAAATATACAACGATAGACAAGCTCTTCGAGCCCAACTACGGACTGAACATCAACCGTCTTGAAGTGCCGGTAGATCCGTACAAGGCGTTCCGCTGCGACGTGCCCAACCTCAGCACATCGCTCTACTTCATCGTCAACGACCAGTTCCGCCAGTCGCTGCAGCCCAAAGAGAACCTGCCCGAAGGCATCGAGGTGGCGTCGCTCGCAGAGTATGCGAAGGCTCACCCCGAGTTTGTGGCTAAGCACTACGCACGTCTGGCGAAGAGCGACGAAGACGCCGTGACTGCACTCAACACCATGCTGGCGCAGGACGGTCTGCTCGTTCACGTGAAGCGCAACGTCGGTGTCAACAAGACTGTGCAGGTTATCAATATCCTGCGCTCGGACGTGGCTATGATGGTGAACCGCCGCGTGCTCATCGTGATGGAGGAGGGCGCCAACGCAAAGTTCCTCTTCTGCGACCACGCTGCCGACGACCAGCAGTTCCTCACAACCCAGGTGATTGAGGCTTACGTCGGAGCAAACGCATCGCTCGACCTCTACTGCATGGAGGAGACTCACTACAAGAACACACGCATCTCGAACGTATACGTAGAGCAGGAGCGCGACTCGCGCTTCAACCACAACGTCATCACGCTGCACAACGGCGTGACGCGCAACCGACTCGACGTGCAGCTCAAGGGCGAGGGCGCAGAGTGCTGGTGCAACGGCTGCGTGATAGCCGACAAGACTCAGCACGTGGACAACAACACGCTGATAGATCATCAGGTGTCGCACTGTACGAGTCACGAACTCTACAAGTACGTGCTCAACGACAAGGCGACGGGAGCCTTCGCAGGCAGAGTGCTCGTGCGCCACGGCGCGCAGCATACGGTGTCGGAGGAGGTGAACCAGAACCTTTGCGCCACAAAGACGGCGCGTATGTATACGCAGCCGATGCTCGAGATATACGCCGACGACGTGAAGTGCTCGCACGGATCTACCGTGGGTCAGCTCAACGATGCGGCTCTGTTCTACATGCGTCAGCGCGGCATCAGCGAGAAGGAGGCAAAGCTGCTCCTCGAGTTCGCATTCATCAACGAGGTTATCGACAAGATACAGCTCGAACCGCTGCGCGACCGCCTGCACTATCTCGTGGAGAAGCGCTTTCGCGGCGAACTGAGCAAGTGTGAGGGCTGCAAGCTCTGCAAGTAATTAGTAGAGAATTCTCACCATCTCACCATTTCAACTTAACAACATCATGTACGATATAAATAAGGTTCGCGCCGATTTCCCAATCCTTTCGCGCACCGTCTACGACCGTCCGCTCGTCTATCTCGACAACGGAGCTACCACGCAGAAGCCGTTGTGCGTGCTCGACGCCATGCGCGAAGAGTATCTCAACGCCAACGCCAATGTGCACCGCGGCGTACACTATCTCTCGCAGCGCGCCACCGACCTGCACGAAGCTGCACGCGAGACCGTGCGCCAGTTTATCAACGCGCCGAAGACAGAAGAGATAATCTTCACGCGCGGCACCACGGAGAGCATAAATCTCGTGGCTGCATCGTTCTGCGAAGCGTTCATGGCGGAAGGCGATGAGGTGATAGTGTCCGTAATGGAGCACCACTCGAACATCGTTCCCTGGCAGTTGCAGGCAGCGAAGCGCGGCATTGCGCTGAAGGTGATTCCGATGGACGACAGCGGAAAGCTCGACATGCAGGCATACGAACAGCTGTTCTCTGAGAAAACGAAGATTGTAAGTGTGGCTCACGTGAGCAATACGCTCGGAACAGTGAACCCCGTGAAGGAGATTGTGCGCATAGCGCATGAGCATGGCGTGCCGGTGCTCGTAGACGGAGCGCAATCGACGCCCCATTTCGCCGTAGACGTGCAGTCAATCGATTGCGACTTCTTCGCCTTCAGCGGACATAAGATATACGGACCGACTGGCATCGGTGTGCTCTACGGCAAGGAAGAATGGCTCGACCGCATGCCGCCCTATCAAGGAGGCGGCGAGATGATAGAAAGCGTGAGCTTCGAGAAGACCACCTTCGAGAAGCTGCCGTTCAAGTTCGAAGCCGGAACGCCCGACTATGTGGCTACGCACGGACTGGCTACGGCGCTCAACTATGTGTCGGCGCTTGGCATGGACAACATCACCGCACACGAGCGCGAGCTCACCGACTACTGCATGGCGCGTTTGGCGGAGATAGACGGCATGCGACTCTTCGGAACCACCGAGGGCAAGGACGCCGTGGTGTCGTTCCTCGTGGGCGACATACATCATCTCGACATGGGCACGCTGCTCGACCGACTCGGCATCGCCGTGCGCACCGGTCACCACTGCGCACAGCCCGTTATGGACCGCTTCGGCATACAGGGCATGGTGCGTGCCTCGTTCGGACTCTACAACACGAAGGAAGAAGTGGACGCTCTCGTGGCTGGAGTGAAGCGCGTGAGCCAGATGTTCTGATGCCGCGCAGCGCAGCACGCAGATATCTACGACGCAGAGGGCTGCATCAGCAGCCTATCCTCTGCACTTCAGTACCGCCCACAGCATCCAGGCGCATACGCCGAGATGCACAAGCAGCGAGTCGTATGTAGGGAATACGCACATAACGAAAGCAAGCTGCGCATGCAGGTAGCGCAGAGTCTGACCCATAGTCACCTCGCACTCGAGCACGCTCGAATAATACTGCCGTAACCACTCCATCGGAGCGGTTGCGGCTTTTTTCATGCCGTTGAGTAGGGTAGAAGTCTGCACCTGCTTTGCGTTGAAAACACGGATGTCCGACTGCTGGAGTGTGATGTTCTTTTCCATAATCTATATATTATATAAGGTGATACATATTGTTTCTTATCTTCGCTTGCAAAATTAGTGGGCTTTATGGAAATAACATTTCACTTTCTGTATTTCTTTGTTAAAGAAATCTTACAATCGCTTTGTGGTTTGTATTATAAAAGCTAACTTTGCAAACGGAAAAGAGCTGCACCCGTAAGCGGGTTTATTGCACATTGAAACAGACAACAATGAAAAAACAGGAAAGTAAGCCACATTTGCTACCCCATTACTATACCGACCTCGTCGAAGCAGGCTGCGATGAAGCCGGCAGAGGCTGTCTTGCCGGAAGCGTATACGCCGCCGCAGTCATTCTGCCGCCCAACTACGACAACGCTCTGCTCAACGACTCGAAGAAGCTCACCGAGAAAGCGCGACGCACGCTGCGCGACCAGATAGTGCGCGACGCCGTGGCGTGGGCTGTAGGCGTGGTTACGCCCGAGGAGATAGACCGCATAAACATACTCAACGCCAGCTTCCTCGCCATGCACCGCGCGCTCGACCAGCTCACCGTGCGCCCCGAAGCCATCATCGTCGACGGCAACCGCTTCACTCCCTACCGCGACCTGCCCCACACAACGATAGTGAAAGGCGACGGCAAGTATCAGTCGATAGCCGCAGCGAGCATCCTCGCCAAGACATTCCGCGACGAATACATGGACCGGCTTGCTGAGGAATATCCCTACTACGACTGGCAGAAGAATAAGGGCTATCCTACGAAGGCGCACCGCGAGGGCATACGCCTGCACGGCACCACGCCTTACCACCGAATGAGCTACAACCTGCTGGGCGGAGGACAACTCGAACTGAAGTTTGAGGAGAGCCCCTCCCAACCCTCCCCGTCGGGGAAGGCTTAGGATTGCTTAGAACAGAACGCCATCAGCTTAGAAAGGCTTAAAAGATTTAAAAGGTTTAGTTTGGCTTAGAAAGGTTTGGAAAGGCTTAGTCAGGCTTATAAAGGCTCAAAAATTCGCAGCAAGTCTTATACCTTCTGTTCAAAAGTCATCGGTTTCCGTCCGCCGCCCAATCGGTTTCCGTCCGCCGTCCAATCGGTTTCCGTCCGCCGTCCGATTGGTTTCCGTCCGCCGTCCAATCGGATTCCGTCCGCTGCACGACCCGAAAAAGAAAACTACTGATCTATAGAAAGCAACGAGAAAAAGAAAACTACAAAACAAATCTACTAAACATCAGCAACAATGCGAATGGATAAATATGGTCGAGAACTCGACCTTATACTCATACTGACAGAGAACAACAGCTACACGGCGCAGCAGATAGCTGACCGCCTCGGCATCACGCGCCGCAATCTCTACTATTATTTCGACTACCTGCGCGACTGCGGCTTCAATCTGCAGAAGACCGGCACCACGTATCGGCTCGACCGCTCGTCGTCGTTCTTCCGCCGTCTGCACGAGCACATCTCGCTCTCCGAATACGAGGCTGCATACATCTGCCGCCGACTCGACACCGACGGCATGCGCGACCATACAGCCGTGAACATACGCCAGAAACTCTCGCGATCGTTCAATCTGCCCGACGCCGTCAACCCCGAACTGCAGCGCCGCATGAACGACTGCGTGGCGAAGCTGCGCGAGGCGATGGCTACGCGCAAGATGGTAGTGCTGCACAAGTACGCCTCGCCCCACAGCAACACCGTCACCGACCGCATCGTGGAGCCGTATCAGCTGATGAACGACGAGCGCGACGTGCGCTGTCACGAGATACGCTCGCACGAGAACAAGACGTTCCGACTGTCGCGCATGGAGTCGGTGGAGATAATCGACGTGCCCTGGACCTTCGACGACCGCCACAAGCAGATGTACACCGACATGTTCATGTTCACTGGTGAGCAGCGCTACATGGTGAAAATGCGCATGGGACTGCTCTCCTACAACCTCATGGTGGAGGAGTATCCGCAGTCGGCAAAGTGCTTCACAGCCGACGGCGACACCGCCTGGATCTTCGAAGGCGAAGTGGTGTCGTTCCTCGGCATAGGCCGCTTCGTGCTCGGACTCTACGAGGATATAGAAGTGATTGGATGCGAGGAGTTTAAGGCTTATCTCGCCGGAAAAATAAAAAGCATGTCTTGCGCAGGTTGACCTCCGCAAGACATGCCCGAAATTTATTAGTTGTACTTAACCGTCCTATCAGTATTCGGTCTTGTCGGCGCTCTTCTCCCACATGCGGAACGCCTTGAGCGCCTCCATGCCCATCAGACGCTGCATCGTCTTGTGGCGCTGTTCGGGCTTGAGCGTTATCTCCTGATAGATGAAGTCGTCGTCGAAGCCGATGGCGGCAGCATCCTTGCGGTCGTTGCCGTAGAAGATGCGGTCGAGATGCGCCCAATAGATGGCGCCCAGACACATAGGGCACGGCTCGCAGGAGGTATAGATGTCGCATCCGGCGAGGTCGAACGTGCCCAGACGGCGCGTAGCCTTGCGTATGCAGTTCACCTCAGCGTGCGCCGTAGGGTCGTTGTCGATAGTAACGCTGTTAGACGCCTCGGCGATGATTTCGTCGCCACGCACGATGACCGCTCCGAACGGTCCGCCGCCAGTGCGCACACTCTCCTCGGAGAGCTCGATGGCACGGCGCATGAATTCGTTTTTCTTGTCCATATCTTTAGCTTTTTCTTTAAGGTTATAGGGTTATGCAAATGTACGCATAATAAACGAATAACTGCAATTATTTCTTTTTTATTGTTTCTCATTTCGAGAGAATCAGCTAAATTTGCTTATGTCTAACCCTATGCCAGATTATATGCTGGCATAACAACATAAGAAATGATGAGAAGTCTACGATTCTTTATGCTGATGGCAGTCGTGATATGCTCACTTGCCGTCAACGCTCAAGACGCCATCGCCAATGACGCCAACCCAACCGCTACTTCGACGGTAACGGTATTGGAAAATTATGGCACAGATGTCAAGTCAGAGAACTTCACTTTATTGCAACACAACGACACACTTGTATCGGACGCCGAATTGCTGAAAAGTATCGCTGAAGACACTTCCGCCAAGCGATTGAAGAAAGCAAAAATATTTAAGTGGACAGCTTGGGTGGGTGGCAGCGTCTTCTTTTTAGCCGGCTTATATTGCTTATTAGGAACGGCATACGTTGCATCTTTTCAAGAAAACGGCCCCGGAGTTAATCCATTTGCCATCGGAGTAGCCGCCTCATTCGGAGCAAGCGCGATATGGACCACGTCATTCCTTATAGCAGCCCATCATCAAAAGAAATTGGCGCTTTCTGCCAACGTCAGCATGCTCAATGATAATCTGGCAAACAGAAAAACATTGGGTGTAGGGCTGAGTTTCAAGTTCTGAATAACAAACGGGGCTTGCATGGCTCTGAGGAGCGTATCTCTTATGATTGCAGATGCTGCAGTGGAAAATTATACAAAAAAACAAAAATAATCGGCGATTGTTCGTTTATACCATTGAAATTGACTAACTTTGCTCACATATTACAATTTTTTTGATGTAAATAAAGATTTAGATGAACGTAATTACAAAGACAGTATCATTGCCTGATGGCAGAACCATCAGCATTGAGACCGGGAAAGTGGCAAAGCAGACCGACGGAAGTGTTGTACTGCGTATGGGCAACACCGTACTTCTCGCCACTGTTTGTGCCGCAAAAGATGCAGTTCCCGGAACAGATTTCATGCCTTTGCAGGTAGACTACAAAGAGCAGTACTCAGCAGCAGGCCGTTTCCCTGGCGGCTTCACAAAGCGTGAAGGCAAGTCGGGCGACAACGAGATCCTCACATCGCGTCTCGTAGACCGTGTGCTCCGTCCGCTCTTCCCGTCTAACTACCACGCAGAGGTATATGTGCAGATTATGCTTCTCAGCGCCGACGGCGTTGATCAGCCAGATGCTCTCGCTGGATTTGCAGCTTCAGCCGCTATGGCTTGTTCAGATATACCTTTCGAGTGCCCGATTTCAGAAGTGCGTGTAGCACGCATCAACGGCGAGTACGTTATCAACCCTACCTTCGAGCAGATGAAGGATGCCGACATGGATATCATGGTAGGCGCTTCTGCAGAGAACATCATGATGGTAGAGGGCGAGATGAAGGAAGTTTCGGAGCAGGACATGATTGGCGCGTTGAAGGCTGCCATGGCTGCTATCAAGCCGATGTGCGAACTGCAGACAGAGCTCTCTAAGGAGCTTGGCACAGACGTTAAGCGCGAGTACTGCCACGAGGTGAACGACGAGGAACTCCGCGAGCAGCTCCGCAAGGAGACCTACGACAAGTGCTACGCTATCGCAGAGTCGGGCGACCACGACAAGAAGTCGCGCGAGGAGGCTTTCGACAAGATTCTCTCTGACTTCCAGGAGGCTTACGACGCAGCTCACACAGACCTCACAGCTGAGGAGCTCGACGAGAAGCACGCAGAGATGGTGCGCTACTACGCTGACGTTATGCGCGACTCTATGCGCCGTTGCATCCTCGACGAGGGCAAGCGTCTCGACGGTCGTAAGACTACAGACATCCGTCCTATCTGGTGCGAGGTTTCTCCGCTGCCGATGCCTCACGGAAGCTCTATCTTCACACGTGGCGAGACACAGTCGCTCTCTACATGTACACTCGGTACAAAGATGGACGAGAAGTTGGTTGACGACGTGCTCGAGCGCGGCTACCAGCGTTTCCTCCTCCACTATAACTTCCCGCCGTTCTGCACAGGCGAGGCTAAGGCTCAGCGCGGCGTAGGCCGTCGCGAGATTGGTCACGGCCACTTGGCATGGCGCGGTCTGAAGGGTCAGATTCCTGAGGACTTCCCTTACACAGTGCGTCTCGTGAGCCAGATTCTCGAGTCGAACGGTTCGTCTTCAATGGCTACAGTATGTGCCGGCACACTCGCCCTCATGGACGCAGGTGTTCCGATGAAGGCTCCGGTATCAGGCATCGCAATGGGTCTTATCAAGAACCCGGGCGAGGAGAAGTACGCTGTGCTTAGCGACATCCTCGGCGACGAGGACCACCTCGGCGATATGGACTTCAAGACAACCGGTACACCCAACGGCTTGACAGCTACACAGATGGATATCAAGTGCGACGGTCTGAGCTTCGAGATTCTCGAGAAGGCTCTTATGCAGGCTAAGGAAGGCCGCGAGCACATCCTCAAATGCATGATGGAGACTATCTCTGAGCCGCGCAAGGAGCTGAAGCCGCAGGTACCGCGCATCGTTCAGATCGAGATACCGAAGGAGTTCATCGGCGCTGTGATTGGCCCTGGTGGCAAGATCATCCAGCAGATGCAGGAGGACACCGGCGCTACTATCACTATCGACGAGGCAGACGGCGTAGGCAAGGTGCAGGTATCGGCTCCTAACAAGGACGCTATCGACGCTGCGCTTGGCAAGATCAAGGCTATCGTGGCTATCCCTGAGGTAGGCGAGGTATACGAGGGCATAGTTCGTTCAATCATGCCTTACGGCTGCTTCGTAGAGATCATGCCGGGCAAGGACGGATTGCTCCACATCTCTGAAATCGACTGGAAGCGTCTTGAGACAGTTGAAGAGGCTGGCATCAAGGAAGGCGACAAGATCAAGGTGAAGCTCATGGAGATCGACCCGAAGACTGGCAAGTACAAGCTATCTCACCGCGTGCTTCTCGAGAAGCCGGAGGGATATGTAGAGCGTGAGCGCCGTCCGCGTGGCGAGCGCGGTGAGCGTCGTCCGCGCCGTGAGGGTGGTGAGCGTCGCGACGGTCGTCGTGAGAACCGCGAGCATCGTGAGCCGCGCGACTTCAACGACTCGCTCGATCACAACAACGACTTCTAATCGCTGAAGACAAATACGGAAGCAGCAGGACACATGCTCCGCTGCTTCTGCTAAATACATAAAAAAGCTGCATCGCAATTCGGTTTGCGATGCAGCTTTTTTTTATTTGATGCACTCGTTGCGCAGAAACTCCTCGTACTCGTTGCGGTATCCGTTGAACACGTTGATGTCAACCTCTGGCGTAATGCCACGCACATGTCCGTCGGGGCATAGCTGCCAGTAGGCGAGGCGCACGTCGGGCTTGTACTCGCCGTAGCGGGCAATCCACACGATGTAGTCGCGCTTCAGGTCGGGTGCGAGCGGCAGGTAGCGGTTAACGAACGACTGCGATATGTAAAGCACCGGTCGGGCGCCCGTAGCCGCCTTCACAACCCTGATCCATTCGCGCACGCTGCGGAACAACGCCTCCGGTCCGCCCATGGCGCGTATCTGAGCACACGTCGGTTCGACGTCGAGCACCGGCGGCAAGTCGCCCTTGCGGAACGTGCTGTACTTCAGGAAGTGGCGTGCCTGCTTGGCGCCGGGCGTGCGAGTGGAGAAGAAGTGGTAGGCGCCGCACTTTATGCCTTGGGCGCGAGCCGCAGCATAGTCGGTGCGGAAGTAGCGGTTCTTTATCGTTGCGCCCTCCGTCGACTTGATGTAGCAGAACGACACGGGATAGTCGACTGCGCCGGCGATGCGCTTTCTTGAGAGCTTACCGAGATTGGTGATGCGCACCCGCTTCCAGTCGATGGCGTAGCGCTTGCGTCCTTTCTCGTGCTGAAAGCGCGATATGTCGATGCCGTAGATGCGGTCGGCGCGATACTCGATGCGCTCGCCCAGGAAGCGGTTGCGTTTCCATTCGCCCAGCTGCATGTGCTTCCCGGCTGTGAGTGCGAAGCCGAATCCGTTGCGCTTGCCGTCAGTCCATTCGCCCTGGTAGAGGTTCTGCTTGCGGTCGGTGAACGTGCCGTGTCCGCAGGCTATTGCGTCGCGGTTGAGCGTACCGCTGTACGTGCCCGTAGAGTCGCGCCATGTTCCGCTGACGAGCGTGTCGGCACGCCATCTGCCCACGATGCGGTGGCCCAGCGAGTCGTGGCTGACGCCCTTTCCGCAGCGCTTTCCCATGCGCCACTGTCCGGCGTACACCACGCTGTCGCCCACGTAGAGCACGCCGTATCCGTCGTACTTGCCCTGCTTCGTGCCGCCATAGTATGTTGTAGCGCCGTGCCCGATTATTGCCTCGCCGTCGTGCGGAATATCGTTGCATCCGCAGAGACAGAGTAGGGCGAGACACAGCGCAAGTGTATATCTGATTGCCTTCATTGTCGTTTCGTTTTTATAACTATGGTAGATGGCTGGTAGATACATGTAGATAAAACGCCATCTACCAGCCTTTAACTCACTACTCAACAAAGCGTTACACGCCTGCTGGGAGATATGGTACATTTTTTCGCATAAATAGAGTTCTTACTCATCCTCCATACAATATATTATATGCTTTGTGGCTGCGTTGGTGTGGCAGGAATGTCATACCCTCCTACCACTTAAAGTTCAAAATCCTCCTTATCGTTTTCCTTGCAGCGATGGTGTCGCCACTCACCATGCCTACGAATCTGCCCTTCGTGCTGAACACGGGTGTGCCGTTGCCAGCCAGCATTTGCGGCAGATTGTGCTTGCCGCCTTGCGCTATCCGTGCAGGAAGAATGTGTGCCGAGACCGTGTCGCACTCCATGCCTTTTACAGCTATCGTCGGGAAGCCCACGGCGCGCGCTTCGCCGATGTCAGAAGCGTTCCACGGCAGCAGAGTGAGCGTCGCTACGCCCTCCGGCGTCTTGCCGTCGGCGGTCTGCAGCAGCGTCAGTCCGTCGGCAGAACCCACGAAGCGCAGCCGGGTGCGCACCAGCTTGCCCTCCTCCGTGCGGTAGGTCGCCGTGTATTCGTGTCGCGTCTTAACGCATACGCCGTGCTTGCTGGCAGTAATGCTGTCGATGATGTGCAGCACACGCTCAGCCTCGGCATACTCGCTGCAGACGCGAGTGTCCAAAGTCGCCACCTCCTGATAGCCGTAGTCGTGCACGCTGTGAACACGCATATAGTAGTTGAGCTCCGACTTCTGATGCTTCAGCGTCTTGAGCCGTGCGGCAGCCGCCTCGCGGCAGAGGCGCATTATCGTAGAGTCGGCGCAGGCGCGCAGAGCGTCGGTCGGTGTCTCTATCGCCGTGACAATCCTTCCCTCGCACGACGGCATCATTAGCCATCTGTTCGTCCAGAAACCCGCCGAATAAGTGCGATGGAGGGCCTTGTTGCGCACGGTTCTTAGGTCGCTAACAGCCGAGTCGCCATAACATTCGGCGAAGTAGAGCAGCGGTTTGCCGTCCACCCGCACCTCGTGCCACGACTCAGCGTTCACCACCATGGTGCAGCGCTTCATCTCGTCAGCCGACGACGGCAGCAACCGCCATACAGCCCACGACGCCAGCGCCACGCCGAACACGCAGGCTGCAATGTAAAAAGCTTTCTTATATGTATCTGTCATAGTGTTTTACGCTTTTTGTAATTTCATGCGAAATTACAAAATATATCAATAAGTTAGCGCTTTTTTTAGCATATATTTTGTGAATTGCTACGATAGTCGTATCTTTGTACATATTTATATATACATAAAGAGTATGAATACATCTGAGTTTTTCAGCAAGTTCAAGAGCCGTTACCTCTGGGGGAATATCGCCGCAATGGTTGCGGTGGTGTTTGCAGTGTGTCTTGGAGTGAAGTTCGGACTTGATATATACACCCATCATGGCGAAGTGGTGCAGATACCGAACGTGCGCCACAAGACGTTCAGCGACGCCGAGTATCTGCTCAAGCAGAGTGGACTGCAGGTGGTGGTGAGCGACACGGGATATGTGCCTGGCATGCGCCCCGACTGCATCCTCGAACAGTCGCCAGCGCCGGGCGAGCGTGTGAAGTCGGGTCACGTGATATACCTCACCGTGAACGCCACGCAGACGCCTACCATCACCGTGCCCGACGTCATCGACAACTCGTCGTTGCGCGAGGCGATGGCTAAGCTCTCGGCGATGGGCTTCAAGCTCACGCAGCCCACGTTCGTAGACGGCGAGAAAGACTGGGTGTACGGACTCACCGTGAAAGGACGCCACGTCGTTGCAGGCGACAAGGTGTCGGTGAACGACTACATCACTATCGAGGTGGGTAGCGGACAGCGCGATGTCGATATGGACATCAACTACACCGATGCTCCGATAGAGGACGCCAAGGAAGACGAGTTCTACGAGTCGGGCGATGTAGACCAGTTTCATGAAGTGACAGGTCCGACGGAGTAGAATAAAAGTAAAAAGGTAAAAAAGTAAAAAGCCCCTCCCAACCCTCCCCGTCGGGGAGGGCTTAGAAAGGCCTAAGAAGGCTTAGTTCGGCTTAAACGCTGCCTAAATTCGGCTTAGCCTAAAAAACAAGAATATGATAGAAGAAGATATCCTCACACCCCCAATCGAAGACGACGACGAAACCGGTCAGCTCTACGAGCACTTCCGCTTTGTTGCCGACCCAGGCCAGGAGCCGCAGCGCGTCGACAAGTTCATGTGCGAGAAGTTGCCCCATTCGTCGCGCAACCGCATACAGAAGGCTGCCGACGCAGGCTTTGTACACGTCAACGAGCGCCCCGTGAAGAGCAACTACAAGGTGCGCCCAAATGATGTGGTGACGCTCATGCTCGACCGTCCGCGCCACGACACAAGCATCGTGGCAGAAGATCTGCCGCTCAACGTAGTGTACGAAGACTCGGAGGTGATGGTGATAAACAAGGAGGCGGGCATGGTGGTTCATCCGGGAGCCGGCAACTTCACCGGCACGCTCGTCAACGCCATCGCTTGGCATCTGCGCGACCTGAAGAGCTACGACCCCAACGACCCCGAAGTGGGACTCGTGCATCGCATCGACAAAGACACATCGGGTCTGCTCGTCGTGGCGAAGACTCCGCAGGCAAAGACGTCGCTCGGCTTGCAGTTCTTCAACAAGACAACGCACCGCTCGTACAACGCTCTCGTATGGGGCAACCTCACCGAAGACGAAGGACGCATCGAAGGCAACATAGCACGCGACCCGAAAGACCGTCTGCGCATGACCGTGATGTCGCCCGACTCGGGCATCGGCAAGGAAGCCGTAACCCACTGGCGTGTGCTTGAGCGCTTCGGCTACGTGACGCTCGTCGAGTGTCGCCTTGAGACCGGACGCACACACCAGATACGTGCCCACATGAAGCACATCGGTCATCCGCTCTTCGGCGACGAACGCTACGGCGGCATGGAGATTCTGCGCGGCGAGCGCTCGGCTACATACAAGGCGTTCATCAACAACTGCTTCAAAGCCTGCTCACGCCAGGCACTGCACGCCCGTACGCTCGGCTTCGTCCATCCGAAGACAAAGCAGCAGATGGACTTCACATCCGTGTGGCCCGACGACTTCGCGCAACTCATAGAGAAGTGGCGCGGATACATGAAGGGCACAACCCGCGACACATTCAGCACTGCACAGCAGTAAGAGCATAGAACTGCGATAAGTTTTCCATCAAAGGCTTAGAAAGGCTTAAAGAGGCTTAGCTCGGCTTAGTTTAGTAAAAAGAACCTCACCCCTAAAACAATAATCACTATGAATACATTAAAACGCAACATTGCCATCGTTTGCGGTGGCGACTCTTCTGAGCACGACGTATCAATACGTTCTGCGCAGGGCTTATACTCCTTCTTCGACAAGGAGCGTTATAACATTTATATCGTTGACGTGAAGGGTCAGGACTGGCATGTCAACCTGCCCAACGGCACAACAGCGCCAATCGACAAGAACGACTTCTCGTTCGTGCTCGACGGCAAGGCTGTAGTGTTCGACTACGCCTACATCACTATCCACGGCACACCGGGCGAGAACGGCGTGATGCAGGGCTACTTCGAGTTGCTACACATCCCGTACAGCACAAGCGGCGTGCTTGTCGAGGCGATGACCTTCGACAAGTACGTGCTCAACAACTATCTGCGCGGTTGGGGCGTGAACGTGGCGAAGAGCATCCTCGTGCGCCGTGGTGAAGAGTCGAGATACTCTGACGAGTTCATCGAGAAGGAGATTGGTATGCCTTGCTTCGTGAAGCCGGCTGCCGACGGATCGAGCTTCGGCGTGTCGAAGGTGAAGAACGTAGACCAGCTTGCGCCGGCTCTGCGCGTGGCTTTCATGGAGAGCGACGAGGTAATGATAGAGAGCTTCCTGCAAGGCACCGAGATCTCTATCGGTTGCTACAAGACACGCGAGAAGTCGGTTGTGTTCCCTGCAACCGAGGTCGTTACAAGCAACGAGTTCTTCGACTACGACGCAAAGTACAACGGACAGGTGCAGGAGATAACTCCGGCGCGCATCGCTCCCGAGACTGCAAAGCGCGTGGCTGAGGAGGTGAGCCGCATCTACGACATCCTCCACTGTAACGGCATCATCCGCATCGACTTCATCATCTCGAAGGATGCAGACGGCAACGACAAGATAAACATGATTGAGGTGAACACCACGCCGGGCATGACTGCCACCAGCTTCATCCCGCAGCAGGTGCGCGCCGCAGGTCTCGACATCAAGGAAGTACTGACCGACATCGTAGAGAACCAGTTTAAATGTTAAATGTTGAATGTTGAGTTTTGAATTGTGCGCTTCGCGCATTTTGAATTATTGAGTTTTGAATTAAACAATTCTGAGTGTCGAATTCAAAATTCTACAATTCAAAATCGCAGGCGTAGCCGAGAATAATTCAAAACTCAAAACTCAAAATTGCCGTAGGCAACAATTCAAAACTCAAAACTCACAATTCAAAATTCTATCATGACACCTGAACAACTCTACAAATACGACTCTATCCGCCCGTTTGAGCCGGAAGAGCTCCCCGAAGTATTCGACCGTTTGGTGCAGAACGAACAGTTCTGTCAAGTGCTGGCATACCTCTATCCCGGTGTGCCCGTTGAGGCTATACGGCAGAAGATGCACCAGTGCAAGACCAATCTCGAGTTTCAGAAAGCCTTCTGCTACGGCTTCTTGAAGAACCTGCTTGCCAAGGCATCGCTCGGCTGCGACGCCGACTTCGCAAGCCTCGATCTCAGCAAGCGCTACACCTTCATCAGCAACCATCGCGACATCGTGCTCGACTCGGCGCTGCTCCACATGATGCTCTTCGACGCCGGCTGCGACACAACCACCGAGATAGCCATCGGCGACAACCTCCTCAAGCTGCCTTGGGTGAAGGACATCGTGCGCCTCAACAAGTCGTTCATCGTGCAGCGCTCGCTGCCTATGCGTCAGATGCTCGCTGCGTCTAAACTGCTCGCCGAGTACATGCACTTTGTCATAGCCGAGAAGAACGACAACGTATGGATTGCGCAGCGCGAAGGCCGCGCCAAGGACTCCAACGACCGCACCGCAGAGGCTATACTCAAGATGATGACCATGGGCGGCGAGGGTTCTATAAAGGAACGCCTGCTCTCGCTCCACCTCGTGCCGCTCGCCATATCATACGAGTACGACCCGTGCGACTTCCTCAAGGCACAGGAGTTCCAGTTGCGCCGCGATGTGGCAGACTGGAAGAAGGGTCCGATGGACGACGTGGTGAGCATGCAGACCGGCATAATGGGCTACAAGGGACACATCCACTATCAGGCTGCGCCGTGCATCGACGAGTGGCTGCGTGCGCTGCCCGACGACATGCCGAAGAACGAGTTCTACGTTGCTGTTGCCGAGCATCTCGACCACGAGATATGGCGCGGCTACCGTTTGTACCCGTCCAACTTCGTGGCGCTCGACCTTCTGCGCGGCACCGACGAGCACGCCGACCGCTACACGGCTGAAGACCGCCAGCGCTTTGAGGCTTATCTCGACGCACAGCTCAAGAAAATACAGCTGCCCAACCCCGACTGGGCGTTCCTGCGTGAGCGTATGCTCACCATGTACGCCAATCCGGCTATCAATCAGCTCAGCGTGATTTAAATATAGTAGCGGAGGCCGGAGACCTCCGCTACTTTTTTTTAACCCTCTTTTTTACACAAAACCCTCATGCCAATGTCCTACATATTCCGCGAACATATCAAGCAGAGCCTTGCGGTTATAGCTTTTCTGATAACCCTCACAGCCTGCACCTCCGAGAGCTACGACGCCGGCGACGGACCGAACAGCTATCTCACCGCCGACCTCGTGCTGCTGCACACGTCGCAAGACAAGTCGGTGCGTTCGGCTCTGCTCGACGATGGCACCACGCTGCAGTTCTCCAACCCGTTCGTGCAGGACTGGCTCACACGCCCCGACTCTGTCTACCGCGCCCTGCTCTATTACGACAAGACGGTAGCCGCTTCTGACGCTGCAGCCTCCAATCCTACGGCTACGTCTATTGTTCGCGCGCGCTCCGTTCGCCCGATTTCCGTGCTTCGCCCTGTTGAGGCGGAGGATATGGAAACGCTGTGCACCGACCCCGTGGGCTTCGAGAGCATTTGGCTGTCGAAGAACAAGAGCTACATCAACCTCTCGCTCCTGCTGAAGAGCGGCAAGACAGAAGCCGACGACGCCCTGCACGCCCTTGGCATTGTTAGCCACGGCACGACCACCGACGCCGAGCGACGCCGCACGCTCCACCTCACGCTCTATCACGACCAGGGCGGCGTGCCCGCGTATTACACCGTGCAGCAATATGTCAGCATCCCCACGCAATTGCTTGAGAAAGCCGACACCGTAGAACTTACCCTTAACACCTATAACGGCAAGAAAGTAGTGAAGGTAGCCGTTAGCAATCTATAAACATACGATCTATGCAGTATTGTAAATCATTTGTTTTCACCATGCTCGACAGAGCGTTGCGCAGAACAAGCTCATTCCTCGTCTTTATCCTGCTGCTTTCCGTAGCCACACCGGCTATGGCAGCCGTTCCCGACACAATCAGTACGCTCTCCATGATGCCAATAGCCAAGATGAGGGCGGTGTTCAACGAGCGAGGCGCGGATGTGTGCAGCAAGATTAGCGGCGAGGCGCGCCCCTACATCGACGCTATATGCAGCGTGTTGGACAGCACAGCCATGTATGACGCTCAAGCCAAGGCACGCATAGACAAGCTGGAGAGCAGAATGGCGCAAGCCTCTTCGCCGCAGCAGAAGTATGAGCTGTGGACAATGCTCTTCGACGAATACGCACGTCTGTCCTTCAAACCGGCGCTTGAGGCTGCGCAGCAATGCGAGGCAGAAGCCCTTAAGACCGGCAACTACAGTCTTGTAGCGCAGGCTATATTATATAAGGTGGAAATATACACCAACTGTGGCTTCTTCCGTGAGGCATCAGAAGCGCTTGCTACCATCGACGAAGAACGCTGTACGCAGCCCGTAAGAATAAACTATCTCGTGGCAGCCTTCAATCTTGAGTTTGAAAACGGCTTCTACTTCCCCCGCCGTATGTCAACCCCCAACGTCTACTATCAGCGCATGCAGGCATATTACCTCCAGGCGTTCAAGCTGTTGCCGAAAGACTCGTGGATACTCGACGACATGAACGTGAAGCTCAACTTCCACCTCAGCAAATACGCTGAGGCGGTGAAGTGGAGCAAGCGTCTGCTCAAGAAACTCTCGCCCACGTCCGACTATTATCCGAACGCATTGGGCAACCTCGGCTACAACTATATGGGAATGTGCGAATATGCACTTGCTGCAAAATACATATCGCTGTCGGGCATAGAAGAGATACGGCGCGGTTCGAAGGGGTATGCCGCCGCACGCAAGATAGCCGAGGTGGCGTACATCACGGGCGACGTCACACGCTCGTACATGCTCATCAATGTGGCTATGCATAACGCCGAGGTGTTCCACTCGCGCTACCGCTACTCGGAGATAGCCGCAAGCTATCCGAAGATAGACCGCGACATGTATGCCTATACGCAGAAGCAGCGCATGCGTCTGCTCATAGGCTTCGGTGCTCTGGCTGTTGTAGTGATGTTGTTGTGCGGCACTATATTGAAAGTGGTGCGCCAGTCGAGAAAACTCCATCGCCAGAAGTCGCTCATCGAGCATCAGGTGGAGAGCCTTTCCGACAAGAGCCGCCAGATAGAAGACATCAACGCCCGTCTACTTGAGGCAGGACACATCAAGGAGGCGGTGCTCGGACAGCTCATTGTGGCAAGCGCCAACCACCAGTCGGCTATAGAGAAGCTGCGCAAGGAGGTGCTGCGCCGTCTCACCATCAAGGACTACGACGGACTGCGTGCCGTGTTCGACCAGCAGCACGGCGAAGCGTTCGACACGCTCTACTCGCTCGACAACATGCTGCTGATGCTCTACCCCGACTTCCCCGAGAAGTTCAACAGTCTGCTGCACGAGGAGAACCGCGTGACGCCGCGAAGCGACGAACGCTTCACGACAGAGATGCGCATCTTCGCACTCATCCGCCTCGGAATAACCAAGAACGACGACCTTGCCCGCTCGCTCAACTATTCGGTCAACACCATAAAGAGCTACAAGACACGCGTGCTCAACGCCTCGCTCTATGAAAAAGACGAATTCTACAAACGCCTTATGGCTTAAAACCAAGTGGAAGGAGCATTTTTAAGTGATATTTTTTATCGCATTGCTCCTTTTTCTTGTTTGTTGTTATCGCAGACAGCGTATTTTTCCCGTTTGAAAAGGTATATTCTGAGGTATACGACAAAAACATAACTTGCTGATAATCAATAACGGTATATACCACATGGTGGGTATATACCGTATATTTTTTGCAAACGTTTGAACGGGAAGCTAATTTTGCAACCGAAATCAGACGCAACCCGATTCGGACACTATAGAAATCAGGACGCGACATGATTCAACCGAAACTTGCAACGTTAAACCGATTAAGAACTTAAATTATTATGAATCGCAAAAAGTTATTGTTACCATCGCTTCTGGCAGTGGCTTCTATTTTCCCTACATCGTCTGCAAATGCCGACACTTTGAATAAGTCGGTCATTGCATTGGAGGACACCACAAAAACCGCAAGCAACGACCACGGCGTAATGCTCAACGCAAAGGATGCTACCGAGCCTCGTCAGGTAGAGATAGGTCTGCCTATGAGCTACACCGCAGTATCTGTAGACGGCTTGCCTGCCGTATACTATTATTGGCCGAACACCACCAGCAACCACTGGCGCGGCGAGCAGTTGCTGGCACGTCAGGGCTTGCAGAACATCGCTACGACAGCCATCAAGTTCGGCGAGATCGGCTATGGTGTCGACTCGTATATGGAGCGTGGCGGCGAGAAGTTCAAGGGCAAGCTGAAGTATCAGACCAACACATTCGGCGCACAGAACTTCGACCTCAACCTCTCTGGCAAACTCGCCAAGAAGACCTACTTTACACTTAGCACCTACCAGAACTTCGACCCGGGCAGCATGAACCTGAAGTTCACCAACTATATCGACCGTGCACAGTTCTACACAGCCGGACTCACACATCTCTTCAACGACGACCGCGGACGCTTCAGCGTGTTCTACAAGTATAACGAGACCCATCCGCTTACAGCGCTTGCCAACTACGCTCCGTTCACATACGACGGCGACGGCAAGGTGTCGGAGCTTAAGAACTTCCGCATGGGCCGCGACTCGTATCTGCCCGTAGACGGCATGATGCAATACCGCGACGTGAAGACCGGCAAGCTCGTAACCGACAACCTCTACGACATTATCAAGACACGCACACACGAGGCAACAGCCCTTCTCGACTACGATCTGGGTAATAACCTCTCGCTGGCTGTGAAGGGCAAGTTCTCTCATTCGAAGGGACACAGCGGCGACCAGCTCACAATGGGATTCTACGAGGATGCGGACGCTACGTATGCCGACAACGGCGATGCGTTCCACGGCACCATCCAGCGCCGACTCTCGCAGATTAACGCTTTCTGCGTGAAGGACGCTATGCTCGTTGCCGAACTGCAGAAGAAGACCGCCAGCCACGACTGGGCTTTCGGTATCAACGAGCTGTACAGCAACATCGACTACGCACGCAGCACCACACAGTATTATCATGAAGTGGCGCCCAATCCGCGTAAGCTCATTTATAACGGCGTTGAGTATGCCAACCTCAACGGTTCTACAGAGTACGACAAGGGCTTCGAGAACAAGCTCGCTGCATACGTAAACGACACATGGCGCGTTTCGCACAACTTCCGTATGGGTTATGGCGCACGTGTCGAGCTGTTCAACCTCGGTGTCGACTATATCGGCGACAAGCGCTTCGGCGACTTCCATATCGGCGCCAACTATACCGATGCGGAAGGCAACAAGAAGACCGTAGGCATTACCCACCACACAAACACCGGCTTGAACTACGCCGTATCTGTTTCGCCTACATATAACATCACACACAACTTCGGACTCACCGGCGAGATCAACTTCCTCAGACAGTATCGTCACCTGGAGGCTTACTCAGGCACCTCGCTGCCTTACTACAACAACCGTCCGTTCATCCTCGGCCGTGCCGGCATATTCTTTAACAGCTCGTTCGTGAACCTTGTTTCGGCGTTCACATACGCACGCCGCACCAACGACTACAGCCGTCTGACTGTGATGAGCGAGAACCCGAACGAAGACCCCGTAATGGTAGGCGCATCAAGCGGTATCGAGACAATGGGATGGACCACCGACGCTATGTTCACACCGTTCAAGGGCTTCACATTCCACGCTATGGTCACATTGCAGAGCCCGAAATACACGGGTTACAAGTTCGAGGCATTCAACAAGACTTACGACTTCAGCGGCAAGACCGTTACAAAGCAGTCGAAGCTTATCGTTGAGCTCGACCCCAACTACACATACGATCGCTTCAATATCTGGGCCTCGTTCCGCTATTACGGCAAGCAGTATGCTAACGTTGGCAACTCTGTATACTTCAACGGACGCTGGGAGACATTCGCAGGCGCAAGCTACAAGGCAAGCAAGATGCTCACATTCAACGTGAACGTCGTCAACTTCCTCAACCAGCGCGGCGCTCAGGGCACTATCCCTGGCTCTGAACTCATCACCGACGGCTCGCAATATGCAGGCACCATCATGGCAGGCAACTATATCCGCCCGTTCACAGTGGAGTTCGGTGCAAAGCTCAACTTCTAAAATCAGAGGAGAACAGACAGTATAGACAAGTAGTATAAATAAGTAATAGGAATACATAATAACCATTTAATTAAAAGCAAAATCTATGAAAAGAATTTTTGTAGCAATGGCTGCTCTGCTCGCATCTTTGAGCATGAGCGCACAGCAGAACATCTCGTTCCGCGAAGGCAAGCTGGTTTCGCCGCAGGTAAACAGCGACCGCACCGTTACATTCCGCGTCAAGGCTCCGAAGGCCAAGAGCGTGAAGGTACTGGCTGACTGGGAACAGAACAATGGTCAGGGCACGATGAAGAAGGGCAAGGACGGCGTATGGGAGTACACCACTCCGCAGCTCACCTCAGAGATGTTCACATATCGCTTCGACGTAGACGGCGTGGTAAGCGTCGACCCCGTCAATCCGTTCACACGCCGCGACGTGGGCAACGTGTTCAGCATCTTCTATGTTGGAGGTGGCGCTGCCGACGAGTATCAGGTGAAGGACGTAGCTCACGGCCAGGTACGCACAGTGTGGTATCACTCTAACACCGTTAATGCCGACCGCCGCATGAACGTATATCTGCCTGCCGGATACGGCAAGACAGACAAGAAGTATCCGGTGTTCTACCTGCTCCACGGAAGTGGCGGCGACGAGAACGCATGGCTCGAGCTTGGCAACATCTCGCGCATCATGGACAACCTCATCGCTGAGGGCAAGTGCGAACCGATGATCGTAGTAATGCCTAACGGCAACTTCGGCAAGCAGGCTGCTGCAGGTGAGACTGCAGAGAACCTCGACTACAAGCCGGTGATGACCAACTTCCTCCCTCACTACAAGGACGGACTCTACGAGATGGCTTTCCCCGAAATAGTGAACTATGTTGACGCTACGTTCAACACCATAGCCGACAAGCAGCATCGTGCTATCGCCGGTCTGTCGATGGGTGGTATGCACACGCTTATGATCACAGCCAACTATCCTGACATGTTCAACTACATCGGTCTCTACTCTGCTGGCGTTGACTTCACAAAGATCAATATGGAGGCGATTCCGGCATACGCTAACCTCGACGGCAAGCTCTCTAAGCTGGCTCAGAGCAATCCGAAACTCTATTGGATCGCTTGCGGCAACGCCGACCGACTGATGGAGTCGAACAAGCAGCTCATGGAGCGCATGAACAAGGACGGTCTGAAGTACACATTCCACGAGAGCTCACGCGGCCATCTCTGGAGCAACTGGCGTCAGTACTCGCTGTTGTTCATCCCGCAGCTGTTCAAGTAATGCACTTTGAGCAATAATGCGCTTGAAACAACAGGCAAAGCATAAAACAAAAATTAAAGAATTAGTACATATTTTATTGCTGTCAGCTAAAAGCTTCTTCTTTCCGAAGACTTTTGGCAGACAGCAATATTTTTTAACTAAACGCTTATTGCGCTTTTAGGGTTTTTAGGAATATCTTCTTGTTGCGTATATTTTTAACGCATATCTTTGCAATCAGTATATGAAACGTGTGTAAGTCTTTCGTTTATGCATCAAAAACAACAGAAATGATAACAAAAACACACATACTCTATAACAATCACCGTCACCATCGATACAACCACCAAGCAGGACGACCCGCTCCGCCATATCTGCCGCTCGTGGAGAATGGACAGCTCAGAGAACTGGCTGCTCGCCGGCGACGTGATGATCGGCTACGGCAAGCAGTGGCTCGAGAAAGGCCGCGTTATGCAGCAGGCAACGCTCACTACTGAGGGCAAGGGCATGGTTCATGGACACCGAGGACGGCGTACTCTTCCGCACGTTGTCTGTAGCTACATTCAGCGCAAAGTATTAAAATACATATCCCCAACTTCTATAAATGAGGAGTGTGGAGTGTGTGGACCGGTTTCCGCACATTCCACACTCCTCTTTTTTTGTTTAACCCCGACGAATACCTGCTAAAGCCTAACTATTACTGTCCGGTAAAACTAATATGTCGGTCAAATACGGGCTGAAAGCCCGACAATCACATAGCCCAGGGCAACGCCCTACCCTTTATACACATCTTTGACAATTCTCAACATCTCACATTTGCAGAAGA
>OIWM01000497.1_pt1 | contig 47302 bp, 39 predicted proteins | sample 1587451 | NCBI WGS metagenome assembly OIWM01 (sample SAMEA3888907, study PRJEB22519) | human gut metagenome | biome: human gut; feature: human-associated habitat; material: faeces | place: Denmark | collected 2011 | reverse complement strand
CGTGGTATTTCTCGTTTTTTCCTCAAAAATCCGAACTTCACTTTGGCAATTTAGGCACTACTAACACCAATTATACACCTTTACGAGTCCTAAAAAACGGACATATAAAAATGCTGATTATCCCTCTCTCTTCACATAGGTCAATTCAATATCATAGCCAAGAGCCTCAAGCATCTGCACGAAAGTCTTATTCACAATCCCATCTTTTTTCTTTATGATGCGATTCACATACTGGCCTGTGGTTTCAATTTCCTCTGCCAGCTGTGCTTGTGTCACCTCATTTTCTATGCACTTTACTTTTACATCTACTTCTATATTGTTTTTAATCATATTCTCTGCTCCAATTTGTAATCTCTGTTAGTTCTAACACAAATAAGATAATTTATTATACCACGCATTCTTTAAAAATTCAATTGCCTACGCATAATGTGCAGATGAATTTTCTGTAGCAAAAAAACACCCTGCATTTCTGCAAGGTGCTGACTGTATGTATATTTGTTATCTTTCGATATCCACGCTTGTACCGGACTTAAGTTCAACTGTGAACTTATCCTCATAAACAGTTATCTTCTCAACAATTCTCCTAGTCAAAGACTCATCATATTCCTCAATCTGCTCTTTCTGTTCAGTAAGGAACTTCTGCATTTCAACAATTCGCTGTTTAAGACCTTCACGCTCGGCATTTTCAGTCAATGCTTTTGTTTCATTTCACGCAGGCGGTCTATCTCGTCAGCCAGGTCATTGTAATCTTGCTTGGCATTGGCTCGTATCAGAAGTTCCTTTTGTAGTTCTTCAAGTCTTGCATTGATGTTTTCTATTGAACTTTTATCTTCCAAAGTGAACACCATAGCAATGTTTTCTTCTAAGATTTCAAGCATATCGTCTTTTCCACCGATAGCCTTATTTATAGCCTTCACTACAGCATCCTGTAATTCTTTCTCCGTTACAGTCGGAGCATCACAACAGCCAGGTCCGTGTTCTACTCTGCTTATACAGCGCCATACAATAGAGTGCTTGCCTCTGTTATTCCAAGCAATACTTCTATAAATATCACCGCATTTTGAACAATACACAATACTTGAAAGAGCATATTTGCTACTGTAGACCCTTTTCTTCCTGTTTTTACCGCTGTGGAGATTGGCTCGTCTAAGCATTTCTTCCTGCACCTGCATATAAAGGTCACGGGGAATAATTGCCTCGTGATCGTTTTCTACATAATATTGCGGAACGATACCGTTATTTTTCACTCGCTTTTTTGTAAGTACATCCACCGTGTAAGTCTTTTGAAGAAGAGCATCACCAATGTACTTTTCATTTTGGAGAATTTTCTTTATGGTTTCCGGACGCCACTTGGCATTTCCAGCCGCAGTGAGTATACCATCTGCCTCTAAGCCTACTCCGATTTGTTTGAGGCTTGCTCCTTGCAAATACTCTCGGTAAATGCGTTTCACGATTTCTGCCTGCGCAGAATCTATGATTAAGTGTCCATTTTCATCCTTGGTATAACCCATAAAACGATTGTGATTGACCTGAACTTCGCCATTCTGATAGCGAAACTGCAATCCCAACTTTACATTTTTGCTTAAAGATTCTGATTCCTGTTGAGCAAGGCTAGCCATAATGGTCAGAAGTACTTCTCCCTTAGAATCCATTGTATTTATATTCTCTTTTTCAAAAAATACAGGTATGTTCTTTTCCTTAAGCTGTCGGATGTATTTCAGGCAGTCTAAAGTATTTCTGGCAAATCTACTGATTGACTTAGTGATAATCATATCAATATTGCCTGCCATACACTCCTCAATCATACGGTTAAATTCTTCACGCTTTTTGGTGTTGGTGCCTGAAATACCATCATCAGCGAAAATTCCAGCGAATTCCCACTCATCATTTTTCTTTATATAATTGGTGTAGTGCTCCATCTGTGCCTCATAACTGGTTGCCTGTTCATCACTGTCGGTACTAACACGACAGTACGCTGCGACCTTTAGTTTCGGCTTGATTTCCTTATTTACCGTATTTCCAACTCGTCTTCGTGCCGGAATTACCGTAATATTCTTACTCAACTGTTACCACCTTGCTTTCTATCAAACTGTATGCATATTTTGCCTGTTTAAAAGGGTCAGAAAAGCGTATCGGAACTGATTTCAAAGAAAAGCATTTTTCTGCTATTGGCTTTTGCTCCTGTTTCAGTTCTCGTATTCTGCCCAGCGAACCTGCTCTTGCCATTCTGACTTCTTCCGCCTTATCAAAAAGCTCCTGTTCAATAATTGCAGGATAATAATCATCTCCAAGGTAATGCTTGTTTCTTAGCATTCTTCCGGCACTGCTGTGGCAAATATCCAACCCCGCATTTGTAGATGCTGCCTTAAGTGACTGATCGGAAATATATCCCTCAAAGAACTTTCTGACAACTACCGCTTGTTCTTCATTAATTGCAGCTTTGCCGTTCACTATATTATATCCGTATGGTATATGCACCATTATCTCATCAGCCTTTCTTTCAATTCCAATCCGCATTTCATAACAAATACAACCTCATCCCTGGAAATCACTGTGATGTGGTCAACATGGGCTAGAAATAATTCATCATCATATTCTGTCATCATCACTTTGCCAGATACTGCTTTGATGAGTTTCTTCAAAGAGTCCACCTTGGTGCGGTCACCACTGACGGAATGCATAACCTGGCTCTTTTGTTCCTGTAAACGCTGTTCTTCCTGAATCAGAATATTGTTTTCCCTGTTAAAAAGAGCAGGCTCAAGCAGTCCACTCGCCATCAAGCTTGTTAGTACTTGCCTTTGCTCCATATTCTTTTCCAGTTTAGTTTTATACTCCTGTATCTGCAACAAACGGTTTTTATCATCATATCCCTGCAAGCTATGGAGCAGAGGTTTCAAAATCATCTTATGTGCAAATATCAGCTTATTAATCATTGTAAGAAATGCAGCCTTTACTCCGTCATCAGTAATGTACTTCATGGAGCAGGAGTTCTTATCTGCGATATGGTTGGTACAGCACCAAGCTACATAGTTTCCACTAGGCTTATAATGTATCCTGCGTTTAAATACACCACCACATTCTACGCATCTTATTTTGCCTGAAAATCCATATCGGTTCTGGTAACGCTGTGTATTCTCACCGTTGCCTTTTTCTTTGCCTCGTTGGTTCATTACCTCGTTGGCTTTTCTATAAACCTCATGGCTTACAATTGCCTCGTGATGTCCTTCACATAAATACCGGTCGCACTCACCATTATTAATGTGGCAGGTAAAACTGCTGTCAGTATATGTTTTTTGAAAAATAGCATCTCCGGTATACTTTTCATTTCGGATAATTGCATTGATAGTTCCCGGAGTCCATTTTCCACCCTTTTTACTCACGATGCTTCTTTCGTTAAGATCCTTTGCAATGTCATTTGTACTTTTTCCCTCAAGCGTATCTTCAAATATCTGCCTTACTATTTTAGCCTGTTCCGCTAAAACTACCATTTCGCCGTTTTCATTCTCATATCCATACGGAGGGTAGGCGATGATAAAGGTTCCGTTTTGGAATCGTTTCTGCACCGACCACTTGTTGTTTTCAGAAATGGAAACTGATTCACTTTCGGCAAGACTACTCAAAATAGAAAGCATAAGTTCGCTCTCCATTTTGCTTGTGTTCAAATTTTCTTTCTCAAAGAAGACTGTGACTTTTAAGTCAAGCAGCTTTCTGACCAATTCCAAGCAATCTGTGGTGTTTCTGCTGAAACGACTGATTGATTTTGTAATCACCATATCTATCAAACCTTTTTTGCAGGCATCTACAAGAGTAATAAGACCATCTCTGCACTCCTTCTTTGTACCTGTGATACCTTCATCATAATAAACACCTGCATACTCCCATTCATTATTGGATTTAATGTAATCCTCATAATGTGCTTTCTGTACCTCAAGACTAATAAGCTGGTCATCGCTTGCTGTAGATACACGGCAGTATGCTGCGACACGAATTTTCTTGCTTTTGGATAAGGCTTTATTTTCCTCGATTTTCGTTATTCTTTTCATCAACTCACCTCGCTTTCGTTATGGACATATTCCCGTAGAAAAGCAAATATATCAAGTTATTCAGGGCATAATTTCAGCTAAATAAGGGGAGAAAGATTTGCGGTTTTTCTCCGTAATTTTGTTGAATTCATCCGCTGAAATCATATCATTATCAAGCATTTTCTTAAGAAGTTTCTGCGCTAAATAATAGTTATACTCCTGTTTCAATTCTTCGCCTGTGAAATTTTTAGCTGTTAAAGCAGCTTTTTCACTCTCGTTCATAATCTTTGTAACATTCATAAAAATACCTCCTGCCTGGTAGCCTTGGCAGGAGGTAAAATTGGACAGTTATTTAATCTTTTTTATAAAACTCTGTTTCATATCCGTCTGCACGGAGTAACAGGCCATCAATCCAGGGCGGGGTTCTGCTCATCAGTTCACATATTTCAGTGACCGAAACACTCTTACTGCACTCTATAATAACTTCATCGTGAATATGTCCGCAGATAAAGAAACGGCTTAGGGTTTGCATAGCATACATAAGGATATCACGGCTTATGGCTTGAACTATGTTCTCTACAAACTTAGGACCGTAACTTTCAATTCGTTCCCATTTCTTTGTTCCACCAACACCTTCATATGTAACTGACTCTCCACCAAATTTATTTTCTCCGATACGAGGCTTAACATAGGATAATTTTCTACCCGATGGCAATTTTATAAACAACATACCGCTTTTGCAGATGAAACGGATGTCGTGGGTTTCTGTTGTGATTCTTTGTTTCACGGCTGATTTTACGGCACGGTCAACATCCCACCAAAGCTGTACAATCATAGAATTTGAACCTCTCCAAGCATCAACCAGTGGCTGAAGTTCTTCTTCCGAAAGTCCCATTTCCAATGCACCCATTGATTTTAACGCACCGACCGAACCGCCGTAGCCAAGAGCCAGTTCTGCAATTTTGCCCTTTTGTCGCAAATGGCTGTTGATACCGTGCTTTTCTACAGGAACACCAAACATAGCAGATGCTGATGCACAGTAGATATCTCCATTTTCTTTGAATACTTTGTTTCTCCAAGACTCTCCAGCTAAAAAGCTAAGGACTCTTGCCTCAATTGCACTAAAATCTGCTACTACAAATTTCAAATTTTCTTTAGGTATAAAAGCTGTGCGGATAAGTTGTGAAAGAGTATCAGGAATATCATCATAAAGCAGTTTTAAAGCCTCATAGTCATTATTCTTTACAAGAGATCGAGCTTGTTCCAAATCCGGCAAATGATTCTGCGGTAAATTTTGCAGTTGGATTAATCGTCCTGCCCATCTTCCTGACCTGTTTGCGCCATAGAATTGAAACATTCCTCTTGCACGGTTATCTTCACATACGGCATTTTTCATTGCCTGATACTTCTTAACAGAAGATTTTGCAAGTTGTTGTCTGAGAGTCAGCACTGCACATAAAGGCTTTGGAGCTGTTTTTAAAACAGATGCAATCTCTTTCTTCCCAAGACTATCCATATCCAAGCCGTTATCACACAGCCACCGTTTCATCTGCTGAACGGAATTTGGATTTTCAAGATTAGTTAATGCTTTCATTTTATCTGATAATTCGGCTTTTGATATTTCATCAAGCTTAATGGCATTATTTACAAGCTCCATATCAAGCATAATTCCACGGTCATTTATTTGCTGGTCAAGACAGTATTCCTCCCATATAAAATAGGGAACAGGAAATTTTGACAGCCTTTTCTGAATTGCCATTTCCACCTCAACATCACGCTTGTTATATGATATAAACATTTTCCATTTGGCAATATCATGGTGAGGAAAATTTCTGACTCTGCCTCCGTTAGCTTTTGTAGGCTTGCACGGTGTGCAGAAATATCGAATCAATTCTTTACCCTTTTTAAGTTTCTGTTCTTCAAGGCCAAGCACAGCACCCGCACCTGCAAGTGAAAGAGGAAGTCCCATATAAGCAGACCACACCATAGAACATCTCCATGAAATCGGATTAAGATAATTTCCGATACTGTCTTCTGAAATACCGTAACTGCAAAAATACTGTGGATAATATTTCTGCAGATACGCAGATAAACATATTCTCTCAAACTGAGCATTGAATGCCCACTTTATAATTTTCTCATCTGTCAATGCCATAAGTATTTCATCAGGTATTGTTTCGCCCTGTGCCAAATCCACAACCTTAACTTCTGCACCATTTACAGAGTATCCGAATAGCAGGACTTCAAATTCCGGTGACTGAACATATTTGTAAACACCGCATCTTTGCAAATCCACATCAGAATAAGTTTCAATGTCGATTGATATTGTTTTTATTTGGCTCATAAAAAGTCCCTCCATTGTAAACAAAGGCGACAAAGAAACTCTTTGCCGCCTTGCCAAGATTACTTTAAATTTTTCATGCGTTCCTCATGATATTCTCGTTCTCTTGCATCTTTTTCCAGTTCACGCTTTTCACGCCTTTTGTCATAGATGAAGTTTTGAATAGTCGAAATCAGCATCGAAACACCGAAACAACCCCAAATGACCCCCAATGCTATCACAAAGATAAGTTCAATAATTGTCATAGTTTTTCACCGTTCTTTCCTTAAGCTAAAAAGTCATCGTCTTCTTCAGTTGAAAAATCATCTTCCGCACGAGATTTGCCACCAAGCGGTTCTCCGTCCTTAATCTTCTGCAGATTATTAAGACCACAGGCAATACCCTTGTTACCGTTGGAATTGAAAGCATAGAAATTAATACTTGCTCTGCCGTAAACACCACTGTAAACTTCACTTCTGTCGATAATAGGCTGACAGTCGGCATCTACGATACCGGGTGCTGATGCACTGTTAGCATTGATAAAGTAACTGTTTGCATATACAGGGTCATCGGGTCTTTCTGTATCTCCGTCACGCAGAGGCATCTTAAGTACAGAAAGTGCAGGAACAGTTCTGCTGTTACCCTTAAGTTTACCCTGACCTTCATCATAAGCGGCCTTAATAGCAGCCTTGATTTTTTCCACCGTCTTAGTATCAGACTTAGGAATTATAAGGCTTACACTATACTTTGGAGCGCCACCGTTAATAGACTTAGGCTCCCACACATTTGCATAAGACCATCTGGTTTCAGGACCTGTAATTACTTTCATTGGATTATTAATTCTTGACATAAATGTTTCCTCCTTAATTTTTACTAAAATCTTCGATTGCTGTATGCATTGGTAAGCGTTTGTCACTCTCCGGAACAAGTGTCGGCTTGCCCTGTGGCTTGTACACTAAACTACCCAGCAATTCTTCAAACTTCTTTTTGCCGAGTATTTTCTGCATCGCTGTAATACCGGCTATTTTCTTTTCATAAGGGTCATAGCCTGCGTTTTTAACAACTTCAGCAACTCTTTCCTCATCAGTGTATTTACGATTAGATCGTCCTTCTACAACCTTGAACCCTGCAAACTTAGTGCCGCTTAAGGCCTGTTTCAAAGCATATTCCTTGACATCTTCTGACCAATGCGATAATTCATCCAGCCTGGAAAGAATAACGGCAATTTCATCATTACTTAAAGTTGCCGGCATTTCAAAGTCATATCTTGCAAGTTCCATATTGTATTCCATACGCTTTCGGCAAGTAGCTTTAACCTTGCAGAACTGACAGTGTTCACCAGCCTTGAACTCTCCTTTGCCTGCATAAGCGAGTTTTGCAGTAGGAGCAAGAACTTCTTCTGCCCACTTTAAAAGATCCGATTTTGAAATCGTAGTTGTGCTGATGTTTTCTCTTCTTGGCTGGTAAATCGTCATGCTGACTGTATCCACATCGTAAATACCGTCAAACAACTCTAATGCACCTAATGCATAGCACATCATCTGAGGATTGTTTTGTGCAGACACAAGAACACCAAGACCGTGCTTGTAATCAATTACCGATAATGTACCGTCTGCTACGATGATGCAATCTCCGGTACCGAATCCCTCGTTTACATACTTGGAGAAGTCAAGTGTCTGTTCAATAAGTACTACCGGGTCAGTACATATTTCTTTTATCTTAGTAAGTTGCTCTGTGACATATTCTGCATATCCATCTGCACATTCTTCCATTTCTTCATCATAAAATGAAAGGTTGTCTGTTGGGTCAATGCATTCTATACCCAGCATTTTCTTCAGCTTATACTCGCATAGGGTGTGTGCATCCGTACCTTGTCTGGCATATTCACTGACTTTGTCTTCCTGTTCTGCGCAAAGTCTTGCAGAAGGCGGACAAGCAAGCCACCTATGACTGCTTGACGCAGAAAGTAATGCGTGTTTTCCCATATCAAAGGACCTCCGCATCGGAAAGTAAATCAGCATATTTTGACGGGTCAATTTCTGACAATTTATCAGCTCCGTATTTAATAAGAAGTTCTTTGACCTTTGCAGTATGACCCTTGCGTGATTTTTCTGCCAGAACCTTACGGACATCTGTAATGGTCAGAACTGTTTTCTGATTAACTTTCTGTTCCTTTGCCGACTCCTGTTTTTCTTCTTTGCAGTCAGAACTGAACATTTTTGTCAGCGTTTCAGAAATACCAATAAGGATTTCTCCGCAACGCTTTAATTCTGAAAGTTCTGCTGCAAGTTCACTCATTTTACTCATAAAGTTGTCCTCCTTCCTTGATTTCCGCAATAGCCAGTTCCGAAACGGTGTCACCCGGTACGATGATGGTCAGTCTTTGTTTGTCACCGAGAAGAAAATGCAAGAGGCGTTCTCGCACGGTAACATTACGGCAACTGATAACACCATTTTTCTTTGGCTTTTTGGAAACAACGATTTTCAAGTTGTGTTTCATACTAGTCACCTCTTTCCGAGGGTTTCTTTTTTACCCTCTACCTAATAGCCACGGCAGGGAAGAGGATTGGACAGCTTTTAAAAAATTGCAAAAAAAAATACTGCCCACCGAAGAGATGTTTCTCCTCAATGGGCAGTATAAAAATGATATTAAAATTTAACTTAATAACGAGATAACACTTACAAGAAATTTTGAGATTTACTTTCTATCCAATATATTGAATTTTCTGATTTTGAAATCCCGATTAATAACTATCATTATTTCAATTTACTCAGCAGCGTTTCGATAAACTCTTTTGCATATTTACGTTTTAATCTACTGTGATAAGATTGATTATAGTAGTTTCTTAAGCAGTTATAGCAAGTAGTTTCCTCATCACAACAGTTTTGAGACACCTTGAAAAGAGCTTCTTGCAGAGCTGAAATAATAGCATTTTGATTTGCTAATCTTTTAACATGACCAGCTCCACCAGGCACATTATCATAGATTAGAATATCGTAACTCTGCATTTCTAAATTCATTTCAACAATACCATCTATATCAGTTCTTTCAATTTCTAAAGCCTTGCTAATACCTTCAAGAAAAGCGTACATAAATGACAACGCTATAGAGTAATGATCGTATTCAAAAGAAGTTAAACTTGGGATTGTAAATCGAGCAACATCTGTTTGAAAACGATGGCCCAGTTTTAATCTATTTAATTCCGTTCCTATACAGTCAAACATTCTATAATTCTTATGTGATTCAGACAATTGAGGAACAAAAGTCCTTTTATCAGCAATTTTTCCATATCCACAAATTGGACAAACATAAAAATCCGATTTGTTCATTATCAGTAATTCGTCATTGCTGCTTGTTTCTACGAATATTGAATCCCTGATAGAAACAAGATTTTGATCACTAATACCTTTTCCTATATATGATACTTCACCGGAATAAGAACGTATAGGCTTCATTCTGTTGCTTTTTTTCGTTACTCCAGTCTTAAATCCTAATGTAGGTTCAATAAAATATTCCGAAACCGCTCCATCAAATGCTTCTCCACAGTATCTGCAGTTACGATTATCACCGCCATCTACAAATAAATTGACCTTTTTACAATGGTTGCAAAAATGGAAATACCGTCTAGGAAATTGTGAGGTTTTAGGCAATGTAATATATTTGGATGTATGCTTTACTTTTTTGACAATAATTTCTGAATCAGGTGCGTATTCTGAAATAGCAATTCTTAAGTCCCGATTGAGGTCGGTTGAATTATCTAACACTCCATTTTTATACACCTGAAGATCTACTAAATCGACAGGGAAACCATACTTAGGAATTACGCAGTATTTTGACAGTGATTCAAGAACTTTCAGTTTGTGAAGGTGCTCAATTTGTTTTTGATAATATGTTGCGTCATCAAATCTTTCCTCATCCTTTGCACGTTGCATCGCTTCTTCATATTCTTTTGACACTTCCTTAACAGCATCAATAAAATGATTCAACTTTTCATCATCACCGCCCATTTCATCAAACCACTTAAAATCATGATATTCAGAATAGACAGACTCGGGAAGGATTCCATTATTTATATAATCGTTCAGTCCCTCAGGATGAGTGTTAATATAATCCTTAAAATGACTGCCCCCGTTTCCAAACACAAGACCTTCAATAGAATCATAATAAGCAGGATATTTTCTAAAGAAAAACCCTAAACACGCTGCCATAAGATGTCTTATGATGATTTTTTTGTTCAGGACATTAAAATACGGTGGTCGAATAATACCTGAAATCATTTTTTCAGGCTCAAGGAAATAAGTGTAATCGTGAGAACCGGTTCCACAGTATGTTAGAATATATGCAGAACTATCTCTCCTTCTGCCGGCTCTTCCTGCTCTTTGCACATAATTTGCAGGTGTAGGTGGAATATTTCTCATAAATACAGTTTCCAGAGCACCAATATCTATGCCCATTTCAAAGGTAGTTGAACAACTCAGAATATTGATTTTTTTATTCTTAAAATCATTTTGATACTGCTTCGCTTCTTTTTTGCTCAACTGTGCGGTGTGTTCCTTAACTACAATTCGTTCAATCTTTTTTGTTTTATATTGTTGCCTGTAAAAATTAGATTCTAAGGCTTCATCAGGATTTACCGGCTTCAATACACCATCACATTTATCGTTGACACATACATTGTGTACATTGTGTGGAGTCAGACCTCCACATTTATTGCAACGATAGAATGTTGAGGTCTTGTAATTCTTTAAAACATATTTACTTGCTTGAATCTTATATCCGTTTTGCGAGCTTGTTTTTTCTAAAATTCCGCTCGGAATACCTATATTATTAAAAAGCATATCTAAAATATCAGCCGCTTCTTCTGCTGAACAACCGAATGTTTTTTCTATATATCTTACCACATAATTATCTGAACGATCGATAGGCAAGAAACTCCTTATGTTCTTTGCTTTATTTGCATTTCTGGTGTTTTTGGGTAGCTTAAATGAGATTAAATTATCAAAGGCTCGGTAGTCTAAGTAATCTCTTTTTTCTTCCGGAGTAAGCGTTGATAATGTATAAGAAATCGCCGGCGTTGTTTTAAACACTCCAAAAATAACCTGGATCACTTCTTTTAGATCCTTTTTCGTAATATTATAATAACGGCCAAAAGCTTCGTAAACATCTGTTTCTGTCAATTGGCTCATAACATCATCTATGTTAAGATCAAAGAAATACAATCCTAAGCCTTCTCCGTCATAAGAGCCATCTACTCGCAACAATTCAGTCAACAGTGTAATCCATGCATTTTTATGCGGAGAGAGTCCATTATCAAATAGTTGATATTTCTTTATTGTACATTCTAACACAGAAGCCAATTCATCAACTGAAATCTCTTTATATCCATATTGCTCAATTGCATCCCAAATTAGTCGCTTTTGAAGCATACGAGTATGATTAGAGTCTAAAAATGTTGCAAAAAAAGCAGCTTGTTGTCTGCTATCCGAAAAAGATAGGAATTGTTTTACTTTGCGCTCTATATTTGACTGTTTAGGTCTTTGCGTCAATGATAGCTTGACAGGTAATTGCGGCTGAATTTCATCGTCATCAATTGCTTCTAATAAAATCTGAGCAATCAATGCAGTTCCCTCGTCTTTACCAAGGTTAAGGGTTTTAATCAAGCCTGTTTTATGCTTGTGTCCGCAGCAGAGACATTTTTTAAGATTATTGCGTGCACTATAATCTTCACCTTCAGAATTGGTTACCACTCTATAAATAGTTGTTTCGTATTCTTTTCCGCATTCACAATGCTCAGCGTTTAAATTACCTGAGGGATATAGGCAACCACATTTGACGCAAATCTTATATTCTTCGAGAGAATCTTGGTCTTCTTCATCAACATTGTCATTTGATAAAAGAAAATAATCCAAAGAAACGTGTTCATTATCACCATAGTTTTCATAAATATCAATTTCTTTATTTTGAAACAGGAAATCAAGGTCGTTATGGCGATTATGATGTATTTTCCCGATGATATAAGGCGCATTACAATAGCGACAATTTCCTACCTCGAAAGCTTTCGACTCATTGAGTGTGTTAGTTTTGGTAAGAGTTAATGCGGAATCCTTTCCCAATGTAATATACGCACCCGAGATTGGGCGAATAAAAGAATGATATTTCAGGGAGAATAAACCGATATGATTCTTCTCAGCTATATTGATTAAATCAATTAAGGCTATCAATTGCTCTTCGTTGATTATCCCTTCAAATTGATTTAGAAGTGTATAAAAGCTTTTACTTCCGTCTTTAAGTACATTATAAATAGTTTCTAAATTAATGTCATTTGAAAGCAAATCGAATAATAACGTATGATTATCATCACAGGATCCAACGCTGTACTTATCAGCAATTATTTTCACTAAAGATAAATCTTTCTTTATAGTCAAATAATCATTACCGTCAATCCGATACTTCGCCGTGGAATTAGATAAAGGGATACGTTTTGAAAAAATTATATCAGAAACATTAAACTTAACTGATGTAAGATTAGACGCAAATTCAACAATATCATTTTCAGATTTGCCCTGAACTCCCAAAGTAGCACTTGTAAGAATAAATCTTGGTTTTTGTTGAGTAAGTCCTGTTAATCTACGCATTAGCATAGAAATCTCAATACCCAAAGAACCATGATATGTATGTGCTTCATCTAAAACGACAAATTTCCAGTTACTTAATCTTTCTTTTGATAGAATAGCATAATCGTTAGGCCTGATTAAAAGATACTCCAACATTGTATAGTTAGTAAAAAGAATATGCGGTGGATTCTCACGAATTTCTTTTCTCGAGAGTATCTCATTTTCAGGAATTTCAGTTTCGTTTTCGGCGGCATAAGAGTTTCTGTAGTTTTGTGAAGCCGTTTCAGGTGTATCGCGTGTAAAAAAACCATATGTAACATCTGGGAATCTTCTTAGAATTTCACTTAATCTTCTAACCTGATCATTAACCAATGCATTCATTGGATATAGAAAAATAGCTCTGACACCTACAGCAGTATTTCCAGATTCTAAATCATAGAGTAACTCATTTAAAATTGGAAACAAAAAACTTTCAGTTTTGCCTGAACCTGTTCCGGTAGTAATTACAGCATTATGTCCGCTGCAAATATGCCTTATTGATTCTTCCTGATGCGCATACAAAGGACGGTCAAAATCGATATCTCCTAAGTTTCTGAACAAGCGTGATACTGTGCCTTCTTCCATTAACTGATTCAAACTCTTTCCCCTTTGAAATTCCAGGCTTAGATCTACATAAGGTCCTTTAAATAGTTTTTCTTTGTCCAGTTGCTCTTCAAACATTCCTTGTATCTTTGCACTGCCAAAATGAAATGTTGAGCGCAGATACTCTTTATACCTTTTATCAATATACTTTGAACGTTCAATTGAGTTCATCTTGCTCATTTTGTTACCTCACTAACATCCATTATATAAGAAAAAATATCCGGTACATTGTTGTTGTCAAGGCAATCCATAATACTTTGATGTTCCTTATCAAGCAACAGTCCATCACCATATTTAGTGATTGATATTTCTACTTCATTCTCAACAACACCGCTGCATATTTCTATGGTTACGGGATTGATTCCATTAAAATAGTAATTCTTTCCGCTATGGTTTTTTGCAATTAAATCTCCTATAAATACATCGCTGCTGATTTTACTTATGAAGCGAATATAAATCTTATCAAATTCAAATGAATTTCTAACAAAGATTCCTTTTCTGTACTCATCATAATGCACCTTTTTTATTTTGAAGACATGTCCTACAAAATCATCCCAAGCGTAAAATGTTTTTTTACTTTTCTCAAGGATTCTTTCTTTATTCATAAAAAGACTTGAGCTTTTTTCACAGAATTCAAATTGATATGTTTTGAAAGACTTAATCTGCGGTATGCTAAGTATTTGTCCTGATAGAAAATAATCACTCGTGTAAACAAGTTTTTTCTTATCATCTACAACCCTTAAATACACATTTCCTTTACCAAAATAGCGAAAGCGTAATGATAACTCTTTGTTGGCTGGATCAAAATGAAAAGATAATCCATTGTTTTCCATCAAGCATTTGTTGGCACAAATGATTCTTCCAGTTTGATCGTTATTTCCTGTGAAAATCAGTATCACAAAATCATAGATCATTCGATACTGCAATAGAATATCTGACGGAAATCGGCAGTAATAATTCTCATATTTAATGGGTATTTTTTCGTGTAAGACTTCACCTTTTGGTGAGTAAACACCGGCAAAAGTATATTTTGAGCCATATACTTTTATCTCATTAACATCGATAATATCACCAATCCAAATTTTATTGTTAAAGCCACACCAAACGCCGTCATAAATAGAATACAAATTATAATTTAACGGTAATATATAATTATAATCAATTCCGTCATATCTAAACCTCAAATTATCTATTTGATAGTTTGAATCTGAAAAAGGAATAATTCTGCTTTCAAACAAATTACTATTAAATTTAATCATATGATTACTTTGTAGATTCAAAGAAAAACCGTTATCAATAGCAATTGTACTTGAAAAGAAAACATTGCTTTTCCCGTTTGACAGACAAGCGACTTGTATCTTAAAAACTCCTGAGAATTTCATATCTAGCTTGACAACAAATCTATATTTCCCTTGATTTTCACTATAATTATATTCAAACTCAGATATCTTGTTGGGTTGATTATTTATTGTAATCACATAATTGAGGGTGTCAATATTAGTTTCAAAAACAAGAAACTTTATATTTTTATAGATTTGTATAAACTCTCCGGTATTAGTTTGTTCTAGGTAGCAATTATCAATTTTATCACCGAATAATCCGGGCTTGGTGATTGAAGAAAAGCTAAAAACGGTATCTGATAAAACAAGAGTGTCCTCTTGACTAACGTTTTTTGGAAACAAGGAGTAATTTTCACTACAATAATATGGAGATATATTCTCTATTTGTTCGTTATAACATACGACAATAGTTCCTTGGAAATCAGAATTGTTTTTTATTTCTTTTCCGTTTGAATCAAATATAATAAACTTTCGATATAATGCTTCTTTACTGTCATATAAGATTTCATCACCTACACAAAACTGATATGACAAATTTCCTAAAGGGCAGGATATTTTTATTTTGTCCGGTATAATCTGATAACCTCCGATAATCTCACGCACATCAACTTTATTGTCACAAAAAACAAGAGTATTGTTATTATAAACCTTAATAGAAATTTCTTTGTAATCATAATTCGATTTTATTCGATGTATAGGAGGTACCAAGTATACATCATTGCCGATTAAACATAGCCTTGGTTTCCATCTTGATTTAGATGAGCTGTGACGCTGTTTCTTTTGCTTTGCTTCTTTATCGCTTATAGATTTTTCCCATTGCGTTAATCCATAGTTATAATAGGGATTCTCAACACTATCAAGATGATGCCAAATCCGATTATCGATTAGTTTAGCAATTTCAACACTCAAGGTAATTATAGCATCCAAATTAGATTGTTCGGCAATCAATTCCTTTGTGGATTTTATTAGCTTATAGGTTTTTCGTGTTACATTTATTTTAATCTCGTCGCCGTCTGACATCATATTGTTATACAATCCTTCATAAACAAAGCGAAATTCATCTTCTATGCGTTCAGGAAGATTGTATTCAAAATTGTACTTATAAATATCATAAATAAACTCAAAAAAGGCAGGCAAATAATGCTTTGGAACTATAGTATGTTTTAGTATCGTATTGATTTTTCTTCCGTTATTATGTTTACTGTTTTCATTACGATACTTATCTGCAATTGTTCTAATCAGTCCATTGATTTTCTGTTCGGAAAACCTCTTGTATAAATCCGGAAAAGCACTCACAACATTTTCATAAAAGTTTCCATCGTAATTTTCTAAAGCTATTAGGACAAGAGAGATAAAAACAATATCTATATCCGTAATATTACTACCTGTATATGAGCATAAAGCAGATATAAGACTATTTTCCGCTTTATGGTATACACATTTCACTACATTTGAATTTGATAGCATATCAATAAGATTCAATCCAAGATTTTGGTCGTCTAATAAAATATTTTTTGTATTATCTATTAATATTTCTATATCTTCACTATCTTCAATGTTATTAAGACTCAAATCGGTTATAGACATTTTTACACCACCTTTTAAGAATGACAACAAATTCCTGCATCTATTTTACCACAAAAATGCACCATAAACAATATAATATAGTGATTTCACCCATAATTCTCATTATAATAATTTATCTAACACTCATAATATGTAGTTTTTTATAAAGAGGTAACAAAAAAATAATGCCCGTCAGAGAAATCAATCTCTAACGGGCATAAGTGCTTTAAATATATTCAGTTAAATTCTTGTTGCATAGTCAAGTGCAATCCAGCCTGCACCGCTTTTCAGCTTACCCCAACCTTTGACAGAGCCTGTGCCTTGTTTTGTTTCAACGATGGTGAAAACTCCCTTGCCTGTGAACTTGCCTGTTGCGGCATAGTTTGTGCCGGGGCCTTTTCGAATGTTTAAGTCTGAAATTGAAATCTGCACCTTGAAGGGGCTTGTGCTGTTCGTAGCTTTTGATGTGTAAACAGCTTTTCCGCTTTCATCAAATACAGAATAGTCCTTGTTTTTGTCAGCACACTTCTTTGCATTTGATAAATCGTAAAATGCACCCTTTTGTGATTGTGCGTCATTCCAAGTTTTTCGAACACGATAGAGTGTTTTATTTGCCGTTGAAGTTGTGCCGGAACTAAGCTGTGCGTTTACTTCCTTTGCAATCTGTCCGTGAAGATTGTAAAGATAATCGCCCGGACAGCTTTTGTTTGCAAACCATCTGTGTACGGTCATATTCTGCTTGTCAACCTGTCCGATGAGCGACTTATCCGCTTTCCACTTAAGCTCTTTGATGTTGTTTCGCTTGCAGATGTCAACGAGCAATTTAATCAAGGACTTGTATGCCGCATCGTTTACCCTGTATGGGTGATATGTATCGGACGCAACCTCAATGGTGATTGCTCGATTATCGTTTGACGCAGATGAAGTACACCAGCTGCGGTCCTTTTCCTCAACATACATTCCGATTTGTCCGTCATAGCCGATACCATAGTTTGAGCTTGCCTCCTTGCTGGTTGATGCAAAGATTGAGCCGAGGGTTTCAACAGAACACTGACCCACCACGCAGTGAATGGAAATGGTATCAATCTTGTGATTTCTGTTGACGCTTCTGTTTGGTGAAATTCTTGTGTAGTTTACTAATTTGCTGTTTGTGTAAGCCATAGTTATTCCTCTCCTTTGTTGTTTGATAAATTTTCAAGTGTTTCTGCAGGAATATCCTGCTCGGTTGTAATTACTTTTTCGTCAGTCATTCATTTTCCCTCCCTTTTGTGTAATTGTGAAAGTACATCTTTCAGCTTTTGCGGAATCGGAAGTCCGAGATGTGCCGAGTTCTCTAAAATTGAAACTCCCTCGTTTGAAAGGTAGAAGAAGATTACTGCCGTTCGCAGCACTCCTACCTCTTGCAAAATGAACACATCAATCAGATTTGCGATTCCCACAAGTGCGAAAATCAGCACCTTTCGACAGATACCCTTAAAGCCTATCTCGCTTGACAGGTTTCTGTCTGCAAAAGCGCACATAAGTCCTGTTATGTAGTCGGTAACTACAAAGGCAATAAGTGCATACAAAAAGCCGTCTGCTCCGCCTAAGAACCAGCCGAGAAAGCCGCCAAAAGCGGAGAAAACAATTTGTATTGTGTTCCAGATTTGTTTCATAAAATTTCCTCCATTCTGTTTTAAAAATTCTTTATTTTTTAACCCACGCACTCCACGAGGAGTTCACCCTTGAACGAATATACATATCAAAGGGGGAATCCCTTGTGGTGTAACGCTGAATTACAAGATTAACACTACAGGAAAACACCTCAAGCATACCGAACACAAGTGCCGGATAATTAAGGTTTTCCTGCGGTACTGCACGTCTGAAATAGATGCCGGGTGAGGTCAGCTCGTTAAGGCTGACATCATCTGCAATAGCCGACTGTTGAAGTCCCATAACGCTGAAACCGTTCATATATATTTCGCCCGTCACATCAAGAGCCGCCTTTGGGTTTGGATTGTTTATGCCTACCATTTTCTTGCGAAGGGCAACAAGAGGAGTTCCCTGCGGTACGGTGAAATACATATCCGTAACCGTCATAGAGTCGAAAACATCACAAATTTCAAGGTGGAAATTGTATGACGAATTTACATCAAAATCGCAAAGCTCAAGATTGGAAAAAGAAAAGCTCGTGCCGCTTACTGCGACCGAGCTTAATAATTCTGTGAAGTTTCCGTATGATGATGCGTTTGTTTTCTTGTATCGGTAACGAACTGATTTAAGACTGTTTTTGTCTGTACCGTCAATGGTGATTGACGAAATTGAGCCGTTGAATACAAGCTGAATTTCCGACTCAATCTCATTTGTTCTGCGGAGCGTAATAGAATATACATTCGGTCTGTCATAGGGGATTACATTTATCGTTTTGTAAACACTTCTTGTATATCCTCTTGAATCGGTAACAGTCACCCTTACGGATATGTTTCCACTTTTTGAAATTGTGCCGAGATTTAAAACACCGCCGTCAGTATTTGAAACAGTCACTCCGTTGCATACGGCTGTGTATTTTGTAATTTGCGACCAGTTTCTTGATGCGGCAGTTCCCGGAGTTATTTTCAGAGTTGAGAAGTTTTGAATGTAATAAGGGTTACCGCCTGTTACGGCTGATGTGGTACTGTTGCTGTCGGTACAGGTGAATTCTGAAAACAGAGGTGCAGAGTTTGCCGCCTTTGTCCGTATTGTCGCAGTCTTTGATGAAGTGTCGATAAGGGTTGAATCGTTGTAGGTTGCAAGCACAAAGGTTGCCGTTACAGACTTGTCATCAAACATATATTTCTGAACTGCCTCTTTCGTTTCGGCTGAAAGGGTTACTGTCCTTTGTGCAGTTCCCGTTGACCATGAAATATCGTCCTCGCCTGCAATTGGAACTCCTCGTATATGTATTGTAATCTTGTGCTTGTACGAAGAACTGTAAACTGTTGAGTTCAGTGAAATCAGTACGGTATCCGTATCAATAGAAACTGTTTCAACCCTGTTTAAAACAGATGCTTTTGCCGCCATTTAAAATCCTCCTTAATCGAGTATTACAATGTTCAGTCCCTGCGATATATCAGCCATAGGAATGAACTTTGTTTTGCCTATTGTGAGTTCTCCGTCAACAGTGGTTTTCTTCGTTTGCGTTTCGTCCTTGTTGAGAGTGAAAATCTTTTCATTATTGTAGTAGCCGGAGAACTCTGTGTTTGTGATTACAGTTTTCTGCTTTGATTTGCTGTTTAAAACCTCAATTCCTTTGCGGTCGATTTTAACCTCGTTGGTGTATATCTCATTTGGCGCAGGAGTCCACTTTCGAGCAATACTTCCGTCTGTCAGCATAATGTCGGAGATATACAGAGGTGCATAACGGCTGTATGCGCATATGGTAATTGACGAGTCGGAAACATCGGGCAGTACAACGGAAAAATCCGTCCAGTCAAATGAATCTGTGGTATTGAAAAGATACTCCTTTTTCACACCGTTGTACTGAATGTAGAAATACGCGGTATATGATGAATAGGGTTTCTTTGCCCGGATTGAAACCGTATATGACCTGTCGGGAACAATTTCATTCGCCGTCTGACTTAGTGTTGATGAACTGCTGAGGATAAAACAGGAATTTGAGCTTGTGTTACTGCTGATGTCGGTTGATGTTCCTGTACTGACCTTTCCCGAATATTCCCAGTCATCACTCATTCCGTTAAGTCTGGCTGAATTTTGTATGTAGTTCATACCGCCTACATACTGCTCCTCAATTTTTACGGAAAGATTGTCTGCAGTCTGTTCAAGAACAGAGATTTTGTTTTCGACATCGGTTACTCGCTCCTGTTCTGTTTCAAGAGTGCTGTCAATCGTTTCAACAGTTGTAGTAAGAGAAGAAACCGTACTGCTCAGCTTGTCGGCATTGACCTGCAATTCAGCAGTTTTCTTTGTAACATCGGAAACGCTTTCTTCAAGTTTGTTAAGCGAATCGGTAGTTGCATAGGCTTTCAGATGAACCTCTCCGCTTTCCAGATCCCACCAAGAGGAATTGTCAAAGGAGCTTATCACTCCAACTTTTATGATGTTTGCAGTGAGAGTACCGCTTGTTATGAAGTCGGCTACAATCTGTCCGTCAGAGGTTATTGCAGTTTCGTAAGGGCCGTTGTAACCGTTCTTTGAAAAGCCTAAGCCGCCAACATTCCACCGCCATACATTGACGGCACTTTCGATTGTCGGTTCATCAAGAATTAAAAGCTCATACGGCTGACCGCTCACGCTGTTTGTGTTGATTACAACATACCCGCCGTTCTGACCTGTAATAAGTGAGGTTGCGTTTTTCACTGCGGTATTTATGAGCAGTGGAAAATGTTCCGTCTTGTTCTTCACCTCTGAAAGCACTGTTTTAATATCACCGACTGTGTTTACAAAATTTGACTTTGCTGTTCCGAGGGTTATTGAAACATACTTTTCTGCAAGAGCATCATATACGGTTTTTATAACCTTTGACTTTGCTGTGATGCCCAATGCAGAATATCTGATTGTCACCGTATCGCAGAGGGAAACCCTTTCTAAAATTGCCGAGTATTCAGGCTGTTTCCACAAAGGCTCAAAGACAACGGTAAGTGTCGGAGTTTCAACTCCGAGGGGATTTTCCTTTATGTATGACTGTGCCTTTGTTCGCAGACTGTTTTCATTTATACTTGCTCTATTCTCGAAGAACTCTGTAAAATCCTTTATCAGCGTTTTCTGTCTTGTGGGGTTGTCGATAATAGGCAGAGTAATCTCGGAAAGTGTAATAACCTTTTCCGTATTCTCATCAGAGAAAACAGCATAGGGCAAAAGGTCTGTGTAAACATCGGTAAAATCATTGTCGTGCTCCATATCTGTGAGATTTTTACCGTACTCAATTACAACACCGTTGTCTTTACCACGCTTTGAATGAAGTATCACATTGAAATTATCCCACTCATACTCACCGCCCCAACGGTCGAGCATTGAACCCTCACTGCCGCCAAGACAGGCTCTTACACTTTTCGGCTTTGAAACCAAAAAAGGCTTTGCAGAGGAAAAGTCCGTACTGCATTTGAAATTGTGTGTTGATGCTGCTTTTGTAAAGAGTCTGCTCATCGCAAGCGAGGGAGAAATCATGGCACTCGACCACATAAGCTCGGCTATATTTGAAAGGTCATAGGAAATGTGCTGTGCATAGATTGTGACGATTCCATTTATCGGAGTTGTAATGCGGTAAATTCTGAAAAGCTGTTCCTTTGATGTATCGTTAGGCTTTGCCTTTATAAGTCTTTCGTTTTTCAGTTCTGTAAAAAGTCTGCCTGTTACGGGATATTTGAGTGTACATTCAAATGCACCGTTTCTTTCTTCTGTTACCTCGCATAAGGTGCATTCAGATAAAGCACCTATGCCAAATGTTGAGAAATTAACCGCATCAGCCTTGTAAAGAATAGGAATCATAGCGTACACCACCTTGGAAATACAGAAAGACTTGTAACCCCACCGCTGAGAATGAATTTGTTATCGCCGGGAGCAAGTGTGGGAAAGCCACTTCCTGTCACTGTATCATTTTTAAGGACGGTATCCTTGTAGAAGTTCATCTGTTCACTGTCAACTTCAAGGTATTCATCAATGTTTTTGAAACTCCACTGCTGTCTGCCGTTTTGTGATTCAATCACAAGAGTTCCGTCACCGTTTCCGAACACTCGTATGTACGGCTTGCTTTCAAAAGCATATGGATTTTCGAGTGTTGTGTATGAGGGCGTCGGTAAAACAGTGCAGTAAATATTGTCAGTTACCTTTGTCATTGAATACCAATACTCACCGCCACTGCCGAAGATGAAAACTGCAAATCGTGCATTGTCTTTTTTCCAGTTTTCGTTGACCATAAGATAAACGGTGTTTGACTGTGAGGGTGAATATGTATCCCAGTTACCGTCATCCCAGGAGTTTTCGGCAATTATATACATATTGTTCTCACTGCTAAGCTTTAAATCCACAGTCTGATTCCAACGGTTATCCCAGTTATTGTCGCTGGTTGAGCCGTCCATTCTGCAGAAAATCAAGCTGAAATCAGAAACTGCTCCTTTTATGTAGTGTGGCATATCACCATCAAAGCTGTATTTGAACGGCTTGCAGTTAAAGCTGATTGTAAACACTCCGATTTTGTTAAGCTCGTCCTCAATATCAAGAGAAGATGCAAACACCGCCTTGCGGAAGAACTTCTTGTCATAGCTGTCGGTAAGAGTGTGGTAGCCTGTCGGCTGTGAATAGAGCCAAGCCTTGACCTTCAGAAGTTTTTCTGCAAGCTCATCAACAGATTTAGCCGACAGAAAAACATTGTAGCTTATCTGTATGTTTTCAAACCTGTTATTTGAAACAATCAAATCACCGTTTCTGCCCGGAACTGATACGAACTGTGAATCAAATTTCGGTGAAGAATAAACATTCTTGCTCTTGATACGCAAACCCATATCAGATGATTTAACACCGTTGTATTCAAAATAATTCACGCAAACACCATACCTTTCCTTTTGGCAAACTGTCCTGCAGTTTCCATAATTTCGTTTGTAAGCTGATTTATATCCTCGCTTGAATAGTTATTGAAGTTTGTGATGTTGAGTATGAGAGATAAACCGCCTTGTCCACCGATAGATGAATTAACCGAATCAAGCGAACTCTTGATATTACCGTCAACCGAAAAATCAGTAGGAAGAGTAGTTTTTATATCGTCAGCAAGTGAGTTCATAACCTCTGAAACATCACTGCTCATACTCTCAGCAGCTTTTACAGCCATATCACCGTTTTTGTCAATAGAGCCTGCAAGACCTTTAACGAGCATTTCACCGACCCATGCCATTTCCTTTGACGGAGAGTGAATACCAAAGAAGTCGCAAATGCCGTTCCAGATACCCGAAATCCAACCGCTGACCGAATCCCATAGCCACGATGCAAGACCGCAGATACCGTCCCTCAAACCCTTTACAATGTTGCCGCCGATTTCTACGATTTTACCCATCAGTGAGCCGAATGCCTTTACAATGCCCTCGATGATTTTCGGCACAGCCTTTACAATCTCAACAATAATGGTCGGCAAATTTTCAATAAGGGCTATGAACAGCTCAACACCTGCCATAATGATTTTGTCGATGTTTCCGATGAGTGCATTTACAATTCCCAAAATTATCTGTGGGATTGCCTTGACAATAGTTGTGATAATCTGCGGTAAGGCTCTGATTAAGGCAATAAGTAAATCAATTCCTGCCTGAATTTGCATTAAGTACTGCGTTGATTATACCGTTTATGATTTTCGGTATTGCGTTCACGATTGCCGTAATAATCTGTGGCCGAGCGTCAACAAGAGAAGTAAGGAGTTTTATTCCGGCATCAATAATCTGAGGGATTGAGTCAAGCAGAAAGTTTACTATTCCGATGATAATATCCGGCAGAGCGGCTATGAGGACAGGAAGTGCGTCAAGGAGTCCTTGTGCAAGTCCTGTGATTAACTGCAGTGCGGCATCAAGGAGTAATGGAAGATTGTCAATCAAGCCTTGCACCATTGTGACAATGCACTCTATCATAGCCGGAATAAGCTGTGGCAGTGATTCTGCTATGCCTGTTACAAGGGTTGCAATCACCTGAATAGCTGCTGTCAGAAGTAAAGGCAAGTTCTCAATTATTCCGTTTGTCAGAGTCATTACAAGCTGTAACGCACCCTAGGTTATTTGCGGTAATGCAAGGATAATACTCGATACGAAGGTAAGTATAATGTTTGATGCCGATTCAACCAAGGTAGGCAGATTTTCTGCAATTCCTGTGACGAGTGCCTGAATGATTGACGGTGCTACTCCTGCTATTGCAGTAACAAGTGTGAGCAAAATTTCAGTCAGCTGTGGGAATATTCCCGATATTGATGTTACAATCTCCTGTGCGCCGAGCTGGAGCTGTTCCTTTGCTCCGTCAGCACCTGTCATAAGTCCGGTAAGACCTAATAGAATGTCATTAAAGCCGGGCAGAATATCTCCCATAATAGAGTTTTTCAGACCGGTGAATGTTCTCTGCAGAGTGTCCATATTGTCGGTGTAATCAACAGCCGCCTGCACCGCCTCGTCAGACATAACCATACCAAGCTCGTGAGCTTTATCCTTGAGGTTTTGTGTACTGTCGGCAGTAGCGTTCAAAAGCGGCATAATATTCTGACCACTCTTGCCGAAGAGGTCATTGGCAAGTGCCGCCTTTGTTGTATCGTCAGTGATATTCTGAAGTCCCTCAACCGCCTTGCTGAATATATCCTCACGGCTCATTGTCTTTAAATCGGACATTGAAATTCCAAGTGCTGTGAATTTTTTAGTTGCTGTTTCAGAGCCGTTTTTCGCATCGTCAATGGAGTTAGTCATTGACTTAAAGCCTGTCTGAACACTGTTTATGTCAACACCCGACTGAGAGAGAACATAGCCCCATTCCTGATATGCCTTTTTAGAAAGTCCGAGCCTTTGGGAGTTTTTGTCGATTTCATCTCCCGCGGCTGCTGTTTCGTCAGCCATATCCTTCAGTTTCTTGCCCGTAGCCACTGCGGCGGCACCTATTGCAGCTGTCGCACCGGCAAGTGCTTTTCCAAAGCCTGCAACAATACCTTTTACCTTGCTGAATTTGCCGCCTGCACTGTCACTTTGCTTTCCGGCATCATCAATTTCATCACCGAAATCGTCAGCCTCTTTTTCTGCATCATTAAACTCGTCAGCTGTTTTGTCGAGAGTATCGTTGTTGTCTTTTAATTCTTTTTCAAGGTCGTTGAGAGTTGCCTGTGCGTTATTCAGCTTTATCTGCCACTGCTGAGTTCTGCGGTCATTCTCACCGAAGGAAGATGATGCGTTGTCGAGAGCCTGTTTCAACAGTTCAATTTTGCTTTTCTGCTCATTAATCTCTTTGTTAAGGACTTGATTTCGGGCAGTTAGTGCATCTACCGATTTATCGTTTTTATCAAACTGCGAGGAAACAAGCTTCATTTCAGAACCCAGCACCTTGAAATTCTGATTTATTTCAGAAAGCGATTTCTTAAAGTCCTTTTCGCCTTCAACACCGATTTTTAGTCCGAAATTATCTGACATTCTGTCACCTCCTCGTTTTTTGGCATAAGAAAAGCACCTGCCAATTCTGACAGATGCATCCATTTTATTCTTTTATTGTATTGCACATTTTTATTCTAAGATTGATATCAACTTATCTTTAAGCATCTTTTTTCTTTTCGTTATAAAATTCTCGAAGTTAGATAATGATAAATCAACATTTGGAATAATATGTACCTTCAAAAAATATTCTCTTGTTTCTTTTGTTGTTTGTTCATCAACCCATTGCTTTAAAGGTTTTTTACTTTTAGATTCATTTTCATTAGCGTCAAGCATTTGTAAATTCAAAATTGAATTATAATACTCTTTAAATGGATATTTTGATTTTAAAGAATCGCTTAAATCATTGTATAAATTCTCTGCATGAAGATGATCTTTATGGAAATTGTTGTTTTTATAATCAAGATCAGGATAGAGCAATGCAAGAATTGGGAAAGCATACCGATCATCTTTTTGTGTCTTGAGTAATTCGTCTAAAAACTCATCATCTAAAGCACTGAGTTTCTTGATATTGGCAGAAAGGTTCTTAACAGGAAACGGTTTTCCAATTTCTAAAAAGCTCTTGTCTATATCGCTAGTATATGCCTTTCTTGTTTGAGACAATATCGAATCAGATTGTCCACCGAAAGTTCTTCTAATGATCATCGAAAGCAACCATTTTCTAATCAATTCTCGTTCATCTTTGTATTCAATTTTATTTGCATAATTTTCATAAATATTATTATGATACAGATAATACAGTATTGGCAATGTAGCGTTATTTGATGTTAAAGTAAATGATGATAAGCCAAATGTTTTAAACAGGTCAAACATAGAAAGCATACAATTACGAATTTCATACCAGTTATCCTCTATTTTTTTGCAAAAATCTTTTGAAAAACTATTAATTTCCGTTTTTACGGAACGATGATAGAGATATAGGAATGCTTTTATTATATAATCGTTACTAATATCAAACCCTTTTTGACTTATGAGTTTTTTGAGATCCATAATCTCAGTTTTTGCATCAATCTTCCAATTTGCGACCATTAGTGAAAATACAATATCTGAAAACTCAAGTTTTGTTCCGCCAGAATTTATTCTGGTAAATATTTTAACCGCTTTATCTGGATTTTGTTCATCCTCTTTGTAATAAGTGATTATTGCGTCATCAAATATAGAAGAATTTAATCTCTCAAGTATATCCTCTGCCATTTCTTCAAAATCGTGTTTCTTCAAATATTTATGAAGGCCATTTTTGTGTATTGTTTCAATACAGCCAACTCGAAACCATAAATTTCCATTTTCATCAGTATATAATTCTTCTTGTTTTGTTATATCATCTTTTTTAAATTCGAAAATATATTCACACTCATCTTCTTCAGCACCTTTTCTAGATAAGCATAAGTATAGTCTGCGTTTAGGAAAAGATGTCGGAGAATAATTCCAAGATTTGTTTCGCTCATGATAAGAATAAGATCCAAATAGTCCTATTCGCATAGCAGTTAATCTTTGTTGTCCGTCAAGTATAGCATAAAAATCATTAGATACCTCTGCATTAAATAATTCATTAGTTGTATAATAATCATTAGCTTTATGGACATAATTATTGACAAATTTATAGAAATTCCAATTAGTTTTTGTGCTTCCTTTAACGTTCCAAAAGAGCATGGAACTAGTTGGATATCCACGCATTATCGAATCGAATAGATTCTCTATCTGTTCTGCACTCCATACAAAGTCTCGTTGAAATGCTGGCAACACATAATAATTATTATCAATATATTGCATTGACTGATAAATAGTAATTGGCATTTGAAAACCTGACATACAATATCCTCCGTGACATTTATAGTGTTGTGATGTTGTAATGAAATCTAACTTTAAACTAAATAGATTTTATCATATTCTGTCAAAAACATCAACATTTAAATTATGAGTTATTAAATCCCGTATGGTATTACATCATCAATCGTCAAAGCTCTTTTCGGTTTTGCAAGACCGTTGTATTGCTTATGACATTCAAGTAAATCAAGGAGAAGGCCAAGTGGCATAAGCATAGTTTCATCAAGTGACAATCCCAGTTGTGCTATTCCATAATAAAGCAGTCGGGTAAAGAACTCCTCGTCACTTACCCGACTGCTGTGTTTTTTGAGCTTTCCTCACTTTTGATATTTCGCTTTGTGCCTTTGTACATTGACTCCATAATTGCTGATTTGTACTCTGCCAAATCAAACGGTGATGTCAAAAGCTCGACCTCATCCTCTGTAAGCAACGGCTTTTTATCATCGGGATTTTTAAGGTTGTGAATGAGAACGCTCTGATTTGCAAGCAAGGTAATAAGCCAGATAACCTCATCAAGACTATACAATCTGCTTAGCACCTAATAGTTAAAAGCAAATTCATTTTTGCTCAGTCTACTATCGATATAACCGTATTGTTCCTGTATAAGTTTTATATCATCATCTATTTGTTTTTTGAATTTATAATCCATATCTTTACCACCTTAATAATCTCTAAAAACATTATATCAGATATTGCAAAAATTACAATAGAAAACTCGGCTACAATCGAATGAATTACTCAATTAACTTTTTTGACTTTTTTGATATCTTTACAATAATTTTCTTAATTTGCTTTTGGATATCAACTAATCTGTTGTTTCTATCAATGATATTCTTTGCTTGGCTTCAATTATTTGAAAATTCACTACTCATTAGATATGTTTTGTTAAAATAAAACATATTTTTTCGGCTTTTTTGCAAATTTTAAAAAGTTTGCAATCAAGTTTTTTGACTGTGTTTTTAGGCATTTTACAACTATACTATTATCTCAATCTTATATGTTAATTAGCCTATTTTACAACATAAATACAGCCAAAGATTTCTTTTCCAACCATTCTATCTACTCAACCTATACTTAACATTCCTGTCTACTCGACCTTGGCATACACCCAGAGTTCATCGGACTTTGTAAGATTTTCAAGTATTCCTTTTCCGTTCAAAAAAATATCTAGAAGTCCTTATTTCAAGGCTTTTTGTACCTTATTTATCCACCCTTGACATCAATACTACGCACTCAATGTGCGCTGTTCTTGGGAACATATCGCAAGGTGTTACTTCTTTGGTTTTATAGCCGTTTGACTCGAAAATTTCTAAATCTCTTGCAAGGGTTGCGGGATCACAAGACACATACACAACTCGTTTCGGTGACATTTGTGCTACGGTCAAAATTACATCTTCGCCGCAGCCTTTTCTTGGCGGGTCAAGCACTACGACATCAGGTTGAAGTCCCTCTGCTTTAAGTTGAGCCGCTGCCTTTGATGCGTCGGCACAAATAAATCTTGCGTTCTCTATGCCGTTTGCTTTTGCGTTTTCGTTTGCATTCTTTATAGCATCCTCGACAATTTCCGCACCGACAAGTGTTTTGCAGTTTTCAGCCATTGTAAGTCCTATTGTACCTATTCCGCAGTATAAATCAAGCAGAATTTCGTCGTTTTGCAGGTTTGCGTATTCTTTTGCTTTACCGTACAGTTTTTCTGCTTGGGCACGGTTTACCTGCCAGAATGAAAACGGTGATATTTTAAATTTAAGTCCGCATAAAACATCGGTAATGTGATCACTGCCGTATGCAACACGATTTTTCTTGCCTAAAACCACATTTGTTTTTTCTCTGTTAGAATTAATAATTACGCTTTTTAGGTTAGGCAAGCCGTCTTTTAACATTCTGACAAGTTCGTCTTCCTGTTTTAAGCCGTTGCCGTTGACAACATAACAAACCATAAGTTCGTCAGTAATCTCACCAAGGCGCATATATAAATGTCTTAATCTGCCTTTGCCTGTTGTTTCGTCATAAATATCAGCATTTGTTTTATCTATAAATCTTTTTGTAATTTCTATTACAGAATTAAAAACTTCAGGCTGCAATAAACAGTCATCACACGGAATAATTCTGTGCGTATGAAATGAATAAAATCCGAACACCGCACTTCCGTCTTTTGCCCTACCTATAGGAAATTGCGCCTTATTTCTGTATCTGTCAGGTCTTTCGCAGCTGATAATATCTTTAAATTCAAAGTCTTTAATTCCGCCTATTCGTGTTACCGCATCGTAAACACGCATTGATTTTATTTTTAATTCTTCTTCATAAGAAATATGCCGCCAAGTACAGCCACCGCATTTTGAGAACTGCGGGCAGTCCGCCTCGATTCTTGCGGAAGACGGAGTAATTATATTTTCAATTTTACCGAAAGCATACGTTTTCTTTGTTTTTAATATTTTTACTTCAAGTTCATCGCCAACTGCGGAAAGCGGAACAAATACGGCGATACCGTCCTCTGTTTTTCCTACGCCGCTGCCCTCTGCGGTAGCCGAAGTTATGTTTAATTTTATAATATCATTCTTAACTAAATTCACTGATTATCACCGATTATATTGTAACATTTTTAATATAAATTGGCAATATAAAAACTAAAATACGAAAAAATATATTACAAATTGAAAAAAGGTATTTATTTTTTTTGACTATAGCTTTATAATATAAGATAGAATTTTTGTGAATGGAGAATGAGTGTTTTGAATTACGACATTTTACTTGATAATATAAAAAGGATACATTTTATCGGCATCGGCGGTAGCGGTATGTGTCCGCTTGCAGAGATTTTAAACAGCGAGGGCTATCAGCTTTCGGGCTCGGATATGAATGAGGGCGAGACACTCGACAGAATCAAAGGCTACGGCATTCCCGTATATATGGGACATCGTGCAGAGAACATTGACGGTGCAGAGCTTGTTGTATATTCTGCCGCTATCAAAGAAGATAACCCGGAAAGAAAAGCAGCTGTTGAGCAGGGTATTCCTTGCATTGAAAGAAGCGTTATGCTCGGCGTTGTAACAAGAAGATACAAGAGAAGTATTGCGGTTTCCGGTACTCACGGCAAGACCACAACCACAGCCATGCTTTCACAGGTACTTATCGGCAGCGGTTTTGACCCATCGGCAATTATCGGCGGCAAACTTCCGTTTATCGGCGGCAACAGCTATGTAGGTCAGAGCGACATTATCGTTTGCGAGGCTTGCGAGTATGTTGATACATTCTTACAGCTTAATCCGTTTATTTCTATTATACTTAACATTGATGCCGACCACCTCGACTACTTTAAAAATCTTGACAACATTAAAAAGTCATTTAATAAATTTGCAAAACAGACTACAGGTTTGCTGATAATCAACGGTGACGACCAAAACACACTTGATGCAGTAAACGATGTTGACATTGAAAAAATCACCTACGGCTTTGGCGAAAACTGCGACTACAGAGCAGAAAATATTTCTGCAGACAAGGGCGTTCACGAGCAATTTGACATCTATTACAAGGGCGAACTCCTTACAAATATTAAGTTGATTGTTCCGGGCAAGCATAACATTTATAATGCACTTGCCGCAGCGGCTACCGCACATTACCTTGGTGCAACACCTAAGGAAATCGCCGAAAATCTCCACAAATTCGGAGGTGTTCACCGCCGTTTTGAAATTCTCGGTACACCCGAGGGAATTACAGTGGCAGACGATTTTGCTCACCACCCGACAGAGCTTACCGCAACACTCAATGCCGCAATGAATATGGGCTTTAAAAAAGTATGGGCGATTTTCCAACCGCATACTTTCTCAAGAACAGCACTTCTTCTTGATGATTTTGCAGAGGCTCTTAAGATTCCGGATGTTGCAATCATTTCTGAAATTCTCCCTGTAAGAGAAACAAACACATATAATATTTACTCAACCGACCTCGGTGCAAAAGTACCGAACTCGGTTTGCCTTGACACTTTTGAAGAAATTACAGACTATGTATGCAAAAACGCAAAAGAGGGCGACCTCATTCTCACAATGGGCGGCGGCAATGTTTATATGTGTGCCAATATGATTTACAATCAGCTTAAATATAATGAGGAGAATAAGTAATTTCATATTTCATTTATAGGAATTAAAATTTAACAAATATAAAATCAGCCTGACTTCATACGAAATCAGGCTGATTTTTTGCTTGAATAATTATTTATTTCTAATATCGTCAATTATCATTTGTATATGAGCAATCTGCTCTTGAGATAACCCCGAAACATCAACGGTTTCCCTATCGTTAATACCAAGCAAATAATCGGCACTTACTGAATAGGTATTTACTATTTTAATAAGCATTTCCACAGACGGCTGAATATTGTCGTTTTCCCAATTACTGATAGTCTGCTTTGTTACATTAAGAGCCTGTCCGAATTGCACCTGATTCAGTCCGAGCGAAAACCTTAATTCACGAATTCTTTTGCTTAACATACCAACACCTCAAATATAAGTATTACAATACTATTGTATAAATTATACTTGACATTTTTAAAATACTTTGGTATATTAATATTGGACTTTTAATTTATACCATGGCAAATATATCATTAGGCTGAATTTCAAATACCTTGCAAAAAGCTACTATTTCTATATCGGTTATAAATCTTTTTCCGCATTCTATTCTTTGGATTGCATTTTTGTCTAAATCCAATCCAAAAAGCTGCAATTTTTCAGCAAGCTGTCTTTGACTGCATTTAGGATTTAATGCAAGTCTTAATTCCGCAATCCTCTTTCCGCATACATTATTCATATTTTCATTTTTATTTTTAAACATTTTTTATACTCCTTTGACATTTAGTGCTTGTCAATAAGAATATTTTATGCTATAATACACCTGTAATTGACATTCAGTGAGTGTCAATTGCGAATAATAAATTAAATAACACAAGGAGCGATAAAAAATGAAAAAAGTTAAAAGATTAACAGCCGTAATACTGTCTGCACTTATGGCAGTAAGTGCATTTTCAGCACTGCCTGTAAGTGCGGCAGTGATTGAAAGTAATAACTCGGTTTTATCATCAGATTATTTGACAAGTGGTGACTATGAGTATACATTTCTTGATGACGGTACAGTTGAAATATCCAAGTACATAGGTAGCGATAAGGAAATTACTATTCCTGATACGATTGACGGAAAAAAAGTTACAAGTATAGGTAATTATGTCTTTGAACATTGCATAGGTTTGGAAAGTATAACAATTCCCGAAAATATTACAAATATTGAAAATATGGCCTTTCACATTTGCACAAATTTAGAAAGCATAAATGTTGATGTAAATAATAATATTTATTCAAGTATTGACGGTGTTTTATTTAACAAAGAACAAGATAAAATAATATTTTTTCCAGATAATAGATTTGATAGTTATGAAATTCCGGATAGTGTTACAAGCATTGGAGATATGGCTTTTTACGGTTGTGATAACTTAACAAACATAATAATCCCAGATAGTGTTACAAGCATTGGAAATGGTGCTTTTTACGGTTGTTATAACTTAACAAACATAATAATCCCAGATAGTGTTACAAGCATTGAAAATTATGCTTTTAGTGGATGTGCTAACTTTACAAGCATAACAATTCCAGACAGTGTTACAAGTATTGGCGAAAGTGCTTTTAGTTGTTGTTTTATATTAACAAGCATAACAATTCCAGACAGTGTTACAAGCATAAGTGACGAAACTTTTAGTAAATGTTATAAATTAACAGATATAATAATTCCAAACAGTGTTACAAGCATTGGGAATAGGGCTTTTTACGCTTGTGTTAACTTAACTAACATAACAATTCCTAATAGTGTTACAAGTATTGGTTTTAGTGCTTTTCGTTCTTGCAAAAGGCTAGCAAATATAACAATCTCAAATAGTGTTACAAGCATATATTTGGAAACTTTTTATTCTTGTTCTTCATTAACTAGTATAATAATTCCGGATAGTGTTACAAGTATTGGCAATGCGGCTTTTTATGATTGCGATAACTTAACAAGCATAACAATCCCAAAAAGTGTTACAAGCATTGGAATTTTGGCTTTTGAAAGTTGTAATAATTTAACAAGCATAACAATCCCTAATAGTGTTACAAGTATTGGTGGGGGTGTTTTTCGTTCTTGCAAAAGGCTAGCAAATATAACAATCTCAAATAGTGTTACAAGCATATATTTGGAAACTTTTTATTCTTGTTCTTCATTAACTAGTATAATAATTCCGGATAGTGTTACAAGTATTGGCAATAAGGCTTTTTATGGCTGCACAAACTTAACAAGCATAACAATTCCAAAAAGTGTTACAAGTATTGGCGATTACACTTTTACCGATTGTAATAATTTAACAATTTACGGATATAAAAACTCATATGCAGAAGAATACGCAAAGACAAATAATATTAAATTTGCCGTCATAAATTCTCTCGCAGATACAAACACTAACATAACCGTCAGCGGTGTTATGCAAGAGGATACTGTTTTAAATGTAGCAAAACTTGAAAACACCTTTGAAAATTCAGTTGCAACATATGACATAACCTTGCAAAAGGACGGTGCTGTTATTCAGCCCGACAGCACAATTACAGTTAAAATTCCGAGCAATGCAGAAAATTGTAAAGTAATGTGGATAAAGGATGACGGTACAGCCGAAGATATGAACGCAAAATATACAGACGGCTGTTATGTATTTACCACAGACCACTTAAGCGTTTACGCATTGGTACAGGATAAAACAATTCTCACAGGCGACGCTAACCAAGACGGTATTATAGATGTAAATGATGTTACATACTTGCAAATGCACATTTCAGGCAACAAAAACACCGACGGTTCTGCGCTTATTGACGAAACAAACAAGCAACTGTTTGACTGCGTTGATATGAACAAAGACGGTAAACTTTCTGTTTCCGATGTAACCGCATTGCAGATTTATATTTCAAACAACAACCAAAAAATCAATTAATACAAGAAAGGCTATCGCAAGGTTAAAATGCGATAGCCTTGTTTTATTTATAAGGAGTTATCCAAATATTTGTTATAACATTTAATTATGATTCAGCAAATTGCTTGATAAATCATTCCGCTAAACCATAATTTACCCCCAACTATTGAAAAATAATCAAAAAACAAAACAAGCGACCGAACACTTAAAATGCTCGGTCGCTTTTGTCAGCAATAATTATTTATGGTTGTTAGAGTGGCATTTACCTGCCATTGCACAGGATGCACATCCGCAGCCACAGCTGCCACAAGAAGATTTGCCCTTTTTCTTTGCTCTGAAATGGCTGATAATAATTGCAGCAACTACAGCAACAACTATAAGCAAAACAACTATTGTACCAATATTATCAAGTAAAAAAGTAAGCATATACATCCTCCTCTATCAAAATCTAAATTATTTTACCTTTACAGAAGTTTTTAATGTATTAGCCTCTTTGTATGGTCTTACGAGCATATAAATCATAAATGCAAGTACCAATACAGCGAAAATAAGACCAATAACATTTACATTACCTGTAAAGAGTCCGCCAAACTGATTAATCATAAGAGCGATTGCATAAGCAAATACACACTGGTAAGCTACTGCAAAACAGGTCCACTTAGCATTATTCATTTCTCTCTTCATAGCACCGATAGCTGCGAAGCAAGGAGCACAAAGGAGGTTGAATACGAGGAATGAGAAACCGCTGATTGCTGTGAAAGCACTGCCGATTTCTGACCATCCGCCCGGATAAAGAATACCCATTGTACCAACGATATTCTCTTTAGCAACAAGGCCTGTAACCGATGCAACGGCTGCCTGCCAATTGCCCCAACCAAGCGGAGTAAAGATCCAAGCAATGCAGTTACCGATAGCGGCAAGAATTGAATTGCTGATCTGATCCTCTGAAAGCATCTGGAACTGACCGTCAACAAATCCGAAGTATGTTGTAAACCAAACAATGATTGTTGAAAGAAGAATGATTGTACCGGCCTTTTTGATAAATGACCAGCCACGCTCCCACATTGAACGGAGAAGGTTGCTTACTGTCGGGAGATGGTAAGCGGGAAGTTCCATAACGAACGGAGCAGGATCGCCTGAGAAGATCTTTGTCTTCTTAAGCATAATACCCGAAACTACGATTGCAGCCATACCGATGAAGTAAGCTGATGTAGCAATCCACGGTGAACCACCGAAAATAGCACCTGCGATCATAGCGATAAATGGCATCTTAGCACCGCAAGGAATAAATGTTGTAGTCATAATTGTCATACGACGGTCACGCTCGTTTTCGATTGTACGAGAAGCCATGATACCCGGAACGCCGCAACCTGTACCGACAAGCATTGGAATAAATGATTTACCTGAAAGGCCGAACTTACGGAATACACGGTCAAGTACGAATGCGATACGAGCCATATAACCGCAGCTTTCAAGGAAAGCAAGGAGTAAGAAAAGTACAAGCATCTGTGGAACGAAGCCAAGAACCGCACCAACACCGGCTACGATACCGTCAAGAATAAGTCCGTTAAGCCAATCGGCACAATTAATAGCGTCAAGTCCGTTGCCGATAAGAACAGGAATACCGGGAACCCAAACACCGTATGTGCTTGCGTCAGGAGCGCCGTAAGCCTCTTTGTAATCTGTATTGAGATAATTGTCTACTGCCTCCTGCAACTGAGCCTTTGTTGTATTAGGAGTTTCTGTTACTTCAAGTGTTTCTTCGTCTTCTACAGAATAAGTAACGCTTGCGTCTGCAGGAGTTAAAGTAACGAGCTGTGAAAGAGCAGCTTTAGCAGCATCTTCAGAATAATTTTCATCTTCAAGGTCAATGGCAGCTGCAATGTCATCATTACCGTACTGCTCATTGAAAGCCTCGATAATTGCGTCTGAATCGCCGTAAGTTTCTTCTGCCTCTTCTGCCTGTGAAGTACCTATACCGAACAAATGCCAACCGTCACCGAACAATCCGTCATTTGCCCAGTCTGTTGCCATTGAACCTACAGTCTGCATTGAAATGAAGTAAACAAGGAACATAATTACGGCAAAAATCGGAAGGCCAAGCCAACGGTTTGTAACAACCTTATCAATCTTATCTGATGTTGAAAGGCTACCCTTGCTCTTCTTTTTATAGCAAGTCTTAATAATAGTAGCTATGTAAATATATCTTTCGTTTGTAATAATGCTTTCGCTGTCATCGTCAAGCTCTTTTTCGGCATTTTCAATGTCAGTTTCAACATGCTTTTTAATTTCATCGCTAAGGTTAAGTTTTGCCATAACCTTATCATCACGCTCAAACACCTTGATAGCGTACCATCTCTGCTGTTCTTCAGGCATTTCGTGAACTACTGCCTCTTCAATATGAGCAATAGCGTGCTCAACAACACCGTTAAATGTGTGCATTGGAACAGTTTTTGTATTCTCGGCAGCATCAATTGCAGCCTCTGCCGCTTCCATAATACCTGTGCCTTTCAAAGCAGAAATTTCAACAACCTTACAGCCAAGCTCTTTAGCAAGTGCCGAAGTGTCAATCTTATCTCCGCTCTTCTTTACAACATCCATCATATTAATGGCAACAACAACCGGGATACCGAGCTCTGTAAGCTGTGTTGTAAGGTAAAGGTTACGCTCAAGGTTAGTACCGTCAACAATGTTAAGGATTGCGTCAGGTCTTTGCTCGATAAGGTAGTTACGAGCAACTACTTCTTCAAGTGTGTAAGGTGAAAGTGAGTAAATACCCGGCAAGTCCATAATTACAACATCGTTGTGCTTTTTGAGCTTACCCTCTTTCTTCTCAACGGTAACGCCCGGCCAGTTACCAACAAACTGGTTTGAACCTGTAAGAGCGTTAAAAAGGGTTGTTTTACCGCAGTTAGGATTACCTGCAAGTGCAATTTTAATACCCATTAGTGTCTTCCTCTCATAGATTTAGTTATTTTAGACTAACTTAAAATTTAAAAATATCGGGGATAAACCCCGTATTTAACTTAAACAAGTTCAATCATTTCAGCATCGGCTTTACGCAAAGAAAGCTCATAACCTCTTACTGTAACTTCAATAGGATCACCGAGCGGCGCAACTTTACGGATATAAATTTCAACGCCCTTTGTAATACCCATATCCATAATTCTGCGCTTAATAGCGCCCGCACCGTTAAGTTTTGCAACTTTTACGGTTTCTCCGATTTTTGCTTCTCTCAGAGTTCTCATATTGTACCTCCATTAAATCATAATTTTGCTTGCCATTTCACGGCTGATTGCAACTCGTGCTCCTTTTACATTAACAATAAGGTTACCCGCCATTGAAGAAACAACTGTAACTGTGCCGCCAACAACAAAACCCAAGTTTTCAAGATGTGCACGAACCTCAGAGTTACCTCCGATTTTTTTAATAATGTTTTCAACGCCCGGATCGGCAAATGTTAAAGGCATAAGCTCACCATCCTCGCTATACAACATTAGTGCTAACTAACTTTGACAGTACAAAAAAGTTAGCACTCGCTAACTGATTATTAGTTTACTACTTTTATATTAAAAAGTCAATAAGTTTAATAAATTTAAAATAATTCAACACTAATTTCGTTAAATTGACAAATTTTATATTACTTAATTCGGTAAATTAATATATTCTTTTAATACTTTTTTCGCATCTGTTTACCGCAAATCTTTTACATATCAATATTATGCAATTGCAAAGCAAAATATGAATTATTTTATATAAACAATAAACAAGCGGTGGTTTTTTGCCACCGCTTGCTAAGGTTTTTATTTTTTATTTTTTAAAATTTGTCTTATACGAAATTTTATGTTACAATTTTAGAATATTCATAATAATGTAACTTTCAAATTTTGCATACAATAAAATTAATTTAAAGCTAAAAGGCGGTGAAGTAATGCACAAAAAGATTAAAATTTCAATTTTAGTTATGCTCTTAATTTTGCTTTGTACTCTTTTTAACGGTTGTATGAACCATATAAAGACCATTTCAGTCAATAACAAGGATTACTTTAATGCATTAAAATGCGATAATGATGAATATAATTTAGTTATATCCGAAAGGTCGGCAGTAGATAATCTCAATAACGGTTATGCTGCTCAAGCTGATGAACTGCTTGCAAAAAGCCTTATGGATAGTGGCGGACATTATTATTGGTATCCGCATTATATCACAACAGTAGTAATAGCAGTTGACACAGGCAAAGTAAAAGAAAACATAAACAGCTTTAATTCTCTTGCAGGTGTTGAAGAAAAAATCTATATAGATTCAGATTATTATAATTACATTACCGCATCAATCGGCTATTCGCTTAAAAAAGAAAATTACCGTCTTTACGATGCCATTAATTACCTGAAAGAAATGGAAAGAAACGGCAGACTCAGCAACAGCAATACTGAACTTCCAATATGGATCTGCACCGATACACAGGCTGTTAAACTAAAACGAGGTAACAAAAATATAGACATTATTATTCCAAATGATGGTACTCTTTCTTTTGTGCAAGGAATACTTTCACCATACCCACTATGTTTTGAAAACAATCTCTGCAATAATATAAATCAAAATGACTTGCGAACATATAACAACGCATCTCCCCTGTATCCTACCCAAGAAAAATATTCTAACGCTGTTATTTATACCGATTACCGGCACTTTAACGAGCAATCAACAAATGTTATTAAAAAGATGAGGAGAACAGTTTTTGAGCAACGCAGATATTCAACAGCAGACGGACAAGAGCATATTTTGTCAGCAGTATTTTTCATTACATTAACAGTGCTGTGGATAGCTGTGCTTGGCTTGAGAGTAATTAACAAAAGGGTTAAATTATCTTTTATTATTATCGGTTCAATGCTTATTCTATGGCTTACAGCGAGGTGCATTAAGTGGCAAATTAATTCTCCGATGATTGAAAGACAGCTTTGGTACAGCTACTATCTTTTTCAATTCGGTATAGCAACAGGTCTGTTATATTTAACAAGCGTAACAGACAAACCAAACGGCAACAAAATCATACCGCTGCGGATTCTGCCTTTTATAGTGGTTGAACTATTTCTGCTATGTCTGATATACACAAATGACTACCATCAGCTTGCTTTTTCGTTTTATAACGGAATTGAAAACGGTTCCTCTGAATACACCTACGGCATTGTATATTATTTATCTATGCTGTGCATTGGATTACAAACTTTCATTGTATTGTTGTGGCTTATAATACGCAGTATAAAAAGTCCGAATAAGCTAAATATTTTTTACCCTGTTACTTTTTTCCTTTTGATTTTTTTATATACTGTTGCCTATGTAATGCGTCTGCCGTTTGCCTTTGAGAGTGATATGACGGTAGTTATCACATTTATTATCCTCGCATTTATGGAAGTATGCTTGTGCAACAGTCTTATTCCCACCAACACAAAATACAAAAATCTTTTTAAAAATTCACCGCTTAAAATGGAAATTCTCAACAATTATTTTGAAAAAGAAATTACCGCAAATTTTGACTACTGCCTTACCGATAAACAAAAAGACAGCATTATTAACGGTAAAAATCCAATAAAACTTGATGAGAACACACTGCTTTTCAGCGAGAAAATTTCCGGCGGATATGTTGTTTGGCAGGACGATATTTCTCAGTTGAACAAAATGTATTCAAATACTAAAACTACTGTAGAAAAGCTAAGGGCAACCAATGCCTTAATCAGAAAAGAAGAAAAAGCAAGGCGAAAATACTTACAAAACGAGGAAAAAATAGACATTTGCAACAGTCTTGAGAGCGAAATTTCCGATAAACTCAAGTTGCTTTCCCGTTTACCTGAAAAGATGAAAAATCAAAACAATAATTCCCTGCTTACTGTCAAAGCCGCATTACTTTTGTGCTACATAAAACGCAGGTGTAATATGTTTTTTATTGCTCTTGAGGAAAAATATTTTTCCTCTGATGAGCTAAGTATGTATATAGACGAACTCGGAAGCTTTGCAGAATATTCCAAAGTAAAGCTGCTCTGCACCAATAACGGCAATAAAAAGCTTGACATTGAACACGCAAATCTTATGTATGAGTTTATGTACAACATTCTTGACGAAGCAACACAAACAAAATGCGAATACATATTTGCTCGCACAGAAATATCCGATAAGGAAATTTCTATAAAGGTGATTAGCTCAACGAAAATCAACAGTAATATTTTTGATAAAAAATTTATGATTTCACTTGAAAAATCGGGTGGTAAAATCATCGAGCAAAATGATGACGATAACCTTGGCATTTGGCTTTTGCTTAAGGGTGGTGAAAAGCAATGAATTACATTTATTTTTATCCTGAATTTGAGCGAATTTTAGTTTGTATCTTGATAATTGCAGGCATTTGTATGCAATGCTTTGCATTTATATACAAATTTAACAGTGGAGCAAAAGGTTTTAAATATGTTTGCGAACTATCATTTGAATTTTCCGTAATACTGCTGCAATTTATTTATGGTTATATATATTCCTGCATTTATTACCAAACTAATATATCAATTTATTATCCCGAACAATATTTAGCTGTTGGGTACATAGCTTCCATTTTGTTTTTAATTATGTTTATTGCAACTGCTGTTTATTTAAAGCAAGCACACATAACATTATCAATATGCTTTGCTCTGCCATTGCTGCCATTTGCAAATCATCTTGCAAACGGTACATTTACAGTTGTTCTTTTTACTGCACTGATAATGTTTATTATAAGAAGTGTACATTTAATATTAAAAGTAAGTAAATTAAAACGAAACACTATAACTCCGCTTTCTGTAAAGGAATCAATAGACGCACTCAATACAGGAATTTTATTTTGCAGAAATGACGGGCAGATTCTGCTTGCAAATCATTGCATAAGTAATTTGATGACGGAGATTTTTAATAAAGAATTTACAAGCGGAATAAAGTTTATAAACGAAATCCGTAATATTTCCAACATACAAAATCAGCAAACAGTTTGCAAAGTTAAAAATTCTTATTATATGATTAAACAAACCGAAATGTATATAAAGAAAAAACCATACTTTCTGATTACCTCCACAAATGTTACAGAACAGATGAATGCAATGCAGGAGCTATTGAGCCTGAAAGCAAGACTTGTTCAAAAAGGTAATGAACTGAATTTTCAGCTAAATAATCTTGAAACCTCATGCAAAGAGGGTGCTCTGTTACAGATACGCACAAGAGTACACGATTTACTGGGACAAAAGCTTTCTGTACTTTTGCGAAAATTACAGAATAAAGATGATAATATAGACGCTGACGCTATTGAAAAATTCTGTAACAGTATAATGAAAGATATATTATCGGATGAAAAAAATGTATCTGATAAAAGTCTGATTCTCCTGCAAGAAGTAATGTCATCAATAGGAGTTGAGCTTGCAATAATCGGAGAAATGCCGTATGATAATGATATAGCCGCACTTTTTGTAGAAACAATACGAGAATGCAGTACAAATGCGGTCAGACATTCACTTGCCACAAAAGTGCGTGCAGAAATCAAGAGCAAGGATGGTATTAATTCTCTTAAAATCACAGATAACGGAACAAATACCTGTACTACAATCCAACTTGGCACAGGACTTTCCGGACTTAAAAATAAAGCAGAAATGCTCGGTGGAACCCTCAGTATTACACCATATCCGCATTTCTCAGTTGAGTTAACCGTAAAGGAGGGTGAAAACTATGATTAAAGTATTGATTGTTGACGACCACACTTCTGTCAGAGAAGCCTTTAAAGCAATGTTTGAGGAAAAAGATGATTTTTGCGTTGTTGGCGAAAGTGCAAATGCGAACGATTGTGTGCTTTTATGTGAAAGGCTATGTCCGGATATTGTACTGTTAGATGTATGCACAGAGGGCTACTCCTCCGGACTTGTTGCTACGGAAAATATCAAACAGAATTTTAAAGATATTAAGGTAGTGGTTATGAGCGGCTTTGATGAAATATCTTATTCTCCTCGTGCTAAAGAGGCAGGTGCAGACGCATTTGTATATAAAAGCAAAAGTATGACATTTTTTATTGATACAATACGAAAAGTGCTCAATGGAGAAAAATATTTTCCTGAACCAAAAACAATTCCTTTGCCAAAGGGTGAAACTCCTTTTACTGAAAGAGAAATGCAAATTCTCAGATTAATTTGCAAGCATAAATCAAGAGGAGAGATTGCCTCGGAGCTTTATATCTCGGAAAACACAGTAAAATATCACATTGGTAATCTGCTTTCAAAAACCGGATGCTCAAGTGTTGCTCAGCTTGCAATTATTATGATTTCAAGCGGTTACATCAACCCTCTATATTAAAATATAACAAAATATAGCTTTACCGCCTTTTATTTACAGTAATTTTGCCAAAACTACCCAAATGGGTAGGGCAAAATATTATAAGTTACTGTACAATATAATTGTATCAAGGATATATCTCCTGTACAAATATATTGAAAAGGTGGTTTTTTTAATGAAAGGAAAAGGATTACTTAAAGTCGTTGGTATTTTAATGATTATCGGCGGTGCAATTTCTATTATCATGAGCATTATTGCCATTGCAAGTGTAGGTACTTTAACTTACTTCACAGACGGCGACCTTTCCTCTGTTCAACTTAATCCGACAATAATTTATACTTCATGTGTTGTTATGATTCTGGGTTCGGTTGCTGAGCTTATTGCAGGTATCATTGGTGTAAAAAATTGTGCAAAGCCCGAAAAAGCAACCTCGTGCTTAGTGTTCGGTATTATTGTTGCAATATTTAATTTACTCGGCATTATTATTGGTGCGGTTGGCGGTAGTGGCTTTAATTTCGTGTCACTCATAATAGGCCTTGTATTACCTGTACTCTTTATTGTTGGTGCGGTAATGAATAAGAAGTCTAACTGATAGAAAATTACAAGGCAGATGTGTTTTTACTCATCTGCCTTTATTTTTTTATAGAATATTATTATTTTGAAAATGAAAAAATCGGTTGTGATTTTATTGTGTATACTCAATATATTTTTATTTAACAGTTGCAAAGATAAAAACAAACCAACTTTTTCACCTCAGCTTGAATATATAAGCATATGTTGTAACCATTCAAACTATAATTATTGTTATAGCTTTACAGCATACACAAAAGACAGTAAGGCTTACTTTTCAGCAGATTGTACCATTGAGAATTTTGAATTAAGCGGTAAGCATATAGAATTTGAAAATAAAAAAATAGCTTATAATGAGTTTTTAAAAATTCAAAATTTCGCAAAAAAAAATAATCTTTATAATTTATATAGCAATCATAAAATATATAGCAATCATAAAAATATACCATACGATGCTTGCGACATAACTACATACTCAATCACGACAAAGTGGGAAAATCAGCAAGAACTTACAGTATCGGATTATAGCTTTGATACTGATATTCAAAACTATTTATATTTATTAGCAAAAAAATATTGCAATTCAAAATAAAGGAGGAAAAAATATGAAAGCAAAACTCTCAAAAAAACTGCTCAGCATTGGGCTTTCGGTACTTATGGCTGTTTCTGTATTGCCGTTGTCGCTTATATCAACAAATGCAGTAACCTGTAACATAAAAATCAGCAATATTACCTACCCACGACCTGACGCAAAACCTGATCATAATATTAAATACAGCGGTAATTTAAAGTACGAATTACTTGGTACAGTTTGGAGTTCAGACAACGACAGTATTAGTGCTTCAATTGAACCAAAAGAATTTGAAAATTTCTATAAAACTCTTTTCGGTTCAATGAGTGATCAACTGAGTGAAGAAATGAATGACCTTCCAAAGTTTGTTGATACAGAAAGTTATTATTTTTATTCTATGTTTGTTGTAAGAAATCAAACAATACCATATGGAATGCAAGCAGATGTTGAATTTTATGATACAGATAACAATTTGCTTGAAGGATCGGAAGAAAGAATGTTTATGCCTGTATCCACATTGAAAAGTCAGCTTCCGGATGATACTTATATTGATCCCAATTATCTTTCCGATAACGATACTGTTTTATTATGTGCGACAAAAAGAATTATTTGTTCTCCTAAAGACCATATCCACACAAGCGGAGCAAAGGCATATGACATTTTTGAGCATTATGAGTTATGCAAAACCTGCGGTAAAAAAATGCTTGATACGGTTTATACTCATAGCGAATCATCTTATAAAGGAAGAGAGCATTGGTATGTTGACAAGCAGCCTACCAATACAACAGATGGCAGATGGTATAAAAAATGCGGCGGCTGCAATTATGAATTTGATTCACTTACAATTCCAAAAAGAAGCAATCAGAATATTGTTAAAAGCTATGACGAGCTTAAAGCCGCACTTGCAAAAGGCGGGAAGCAATGGATTACTATAAATTTTACCAATAGTTACAATGGCTATGAAGTTATAGAAGACTCAAAACGAAATAATGAGTTATGCTTAGATGATCCAAAAGCTGAAATTACTATTAATATGAATAAATTTAAAATTTCAAGGGAAACCCTTTATGATGATTGTCTTTTTAACATTAAACGTGGTAGTCTTAGAATACTTCAGTTTGATACTTCAAGTTTAAACGATAACAACACTACATTCAGTTTTTTCTCAGGAAACAATAACAGATGTATATTTAATGTTGCAAAGGGTGCAAGCCTAAGATTGAGCAATATAAAGGGTGTAGCAAGAAGCACAGAGTTTTACTATGATTTTCCTTGCGTTATTTCAAAAGGAAATCTGCAAATAGACGGTGGCATATATACAACATATACCGAAAAACCGGCTATAAACATTACGGGAGGCAATGTCACCATTAACGGCGGTAAATTTGAAGCAACATCAAAAGGCCCTGTAATCGGTACTTTAGTTAAAAACGCTTACGAGAATGACTATAAAAATATAACTATTAATAACGGTCATTTTGGCGGACTGTATAATGCGATTGTATTTGATGAATATACAACCGCTACAATTAACCAAGGTAACTTTGAATATGATGACTATTATGAACGTAAACAGGCATTTGGCGTTGTAGCAAACGGCGGTAAACTCACAATCAACGGCGGAAACTACTATGCTACAAAAGCTGCTGTTGAAGCAACAAATATGCAATCATTTAACATTAACGGCGGGTATTTCAGACTATTTGATGAAAATAATTATAATTTTGAAGGTGCTGTGTGCATAAAAACAACATTAGATTATGATTATCTCCCCGTTATCTCAGGTGGCACATATGTAGGCTCTTACGGAATTACTTTCTTGCAAAAGCCCAAAATAACTGACCAATGGTTAGCAAGAAGGGTTGATTTTTCAAATGTAATATCTTCAAAGTGCAAAGTATATGATGACGAAAAAAAAGTTGACATAAATATTGTATCAAACTCATTAGGTAAAAAATATCTTCAAATAATAGCTCCAAATCCGGTTATTACAACTCAGCCCACAGACGGGTATTCTCCAAACCTTGGTGACGCTGTTACCTTTGATATTAATGCAACAAATGCAGACACATATAAATGGCATATTATTGATGAAAATGGCAAAGAAATTGACTGGCTCTATATATTAACCAACGGATACGGTGAGCTTTCCACATCATCCGGAGGCAAAAAATTATTTATTACCAATGTCAGCGACTGGCTTAACGGCAAACAGATATACTGCGATGCTATAAGTGGCAATAATACCGTACATTCAAATATAGTAAATATCAAAATCGACAAAAAGCTTAAATATATGAACGATATTTACTTTGACAATTTTGATGATATGTGTAATAACAAAACAATCGGTGATTACAAAAAGCCTAAAACCTCCGAAAATGCCCTATACACGATTGGCGAAGTAGAGTGGGCAAAGTACGGAAAACGTCTTGATGACAGCTACAAAATTTCTATAGGCGAAAAACTGAGTCTTGCACTTGAGATTATTCCAAAAAGCGGTTATGAACTGAACAACAACATTTACGGAAGAGTAAATGGCATAGACAGCGTAGGCACATTAAAAAGAGCAAACGGAAAAAGGTATATGATATTTGACATCAATGTTAGCGTGCCGGACAAATACAAAACCCAGAACATTGAGGTTAATATCAAAGCTCCAACAGTTGGTGCTGCACCTGCCAAAACGGCAAGTTGCGTTGCCGGCAATGTAAATATCAACAAAATTGAATGGTCACCGACTGACAGTAAATTTATAAGCAATAAATCCTATACAGTAAAAATTGAGGTTACTCCTATTTATGGGTGGGGCGATATTGAAACAGTTACGGCAAAGGTAAACGGCAATAATGCTAAATTCATAAAAGAAGGCGGCGGAAAAAATAAGAAATATTATATTAGCTATACATTTGATAAAGCAAGCGATGTTCTCCTTGGTGACATTGACGGTAACGGAACGCTTTCTATTCTTGATGTTACATTAGGTCAAAGATACCTTACCGGTGATGTGGTACTTTCAGAAACTCAGAAACAAGCGGCGGATATAAATTGCGACGGTCAGATTAATGTAAACGATATGACTCAAATTCAGATTGTAATTTCAAGTGGTGCTGGATTATAAATACAAGAAAGCAAATCGAAATCTATCACAATAATGATTACGGATATGAACAGATTTCAAATCTCACCAGCCTATAGCAAATACAAAGAAAAAATATTAATTCGAGTAGTTAGTTGAAAGCAGTCGCAAAATCGGTGAATTCAAAACTTCCAATGCAAAGCTGTTTCTCATCAAATTACAGGAAGAAGCTCGAGTACAATAAAAACAGCACTCACATCATTTGACCCGACCCCCAAAAGTTAGACCTAAAAAATCTAACTTTGGAGGTCGGTATT
>OIWM01000496.1_pt1 | contig 47462 bp, 46 predicted proteins | sample 1587451 | NCBI WGS metagenome assembly OIWM01 (sample SAMEA3888907, study PRJEB22519) | human gut metagenome | biome: human gut; feature: human-associated habitat; material: faeces | place: Denmark | collected 2011 | reverse complement strand
ATGGCCGCTGCCGGAGGAAATGTCGGATAAGCAGCTCTCAGAGCGGCTGTTTCCGACCAGCCCCGCAAAGCCTGCCTACAAGATGCCGGACTACGCCTATGTCCACAAGGAACTCCAGCGCAGCGGTGTTACGCTGAACCTGCTGTGGCTGGAATACTGCGGCCAGTGCCGGGCGGCGGGCGAGATTCCATACCAATCCACCCAGTTCAACAAGTACTATGCCGACTATCTGGCAAAGGTCAACGCTACCATGCCCCTGAACCACAAACCCGGCGAGGTTATGCAGGTGGACTGGGCAGGCGATACTGCCGCTGTTATTGACACAGACACCGGTGAAATTATCCCGACCTATGTGTTCGCGGCAACCCTGCCGTACAGCGGCTACAGTTATGTAGAAGCCTTTTTCTCCATGAACCAGGAGTCGTGAACCACTGCCCATGTGAATGCCTACAAATACTTCGGCGGTGTCACCCGGATCATCCAGTGCGACAACCTGAAAACCGGCGTGCAAAAGCATGGGAAGGATGAGGGCGTTCTCAACAAATCGTACCAGGAGCTGGCAGAGCATTATGGCACGGCAATTCTGCCTGCCAGAGTCCGCGCTCCCAAGGATAAAGCTGCTGTTGAGGGTACCGTCGGTATCATCTCTACCTTCATACTGGCCGCTCTGCGGAACCGCCAGTTTTTGTCTCTATTGGAACTGAACGAGGCGATTTGGGACCGTCTGGAGACGTTCAACCACAAACCTTTCCAGAAACGGGAGGGCAGCCGGGCCAGCAGCTTTGCAGAAGAAAGTCCCTTCCTGCGCCCTCTGCCGCCCAGACCTTTTGAATTGGCCACCTGGAAAGTGGCAATGGTGGGTCCCAATTACCACATTTCTGTGGAGCGTATGAACTATTCTGTTCCCGTTGAATACATCAAGCAGAAGGTAGATGTCCGGCTCACCAAAGCCACGGAAGAGGTTTTCTACGGTGGAAACCGGATCTGTTCCCATCCCAGGCTGTACGGACGGTTTAACCAGTACAGTACGATCCAGGCGCATATGCCGCCAGAGCACCAGAAGTATGTCCAGTGGAATGGTGAACGGTTCATTCACTGGGCCGGTAAAGTCGGCAGCAACACGCAGGTCGCAGTCCAAGCCATTCTCAGCGGCTACAAGGTAGAGCAACAGGGCTACAATTCCTGCATGGGTCTGCTGAAGCTGGCACAAGTACACCCCGGAACGGCTGGAGAATGCCTGCAAACGGGCATTGGAATACACACCCCGCCCTTCTCTCAAGAATATCCAGGCTATTCTGGCATCCGGGCAGGATAAAGCCACCCTCGAGCAGAGTACGGCTACTGCGTCCTCCTCCCGGTACGGATTCACCCGTGGAGCTGAGTATTACGGAAGGGGGAGCAAGTGATGCTGACTGAAACAACGGTACCCTTATATTGGCACAGCTTTCTGATCATCTGTCCGATATCCTGTTTGATCTTTCCGTATATGATCTGTCTCCTGTATTTCGGTGCGAATACGATATGATATTTACATTCCCACTTCGTGTGTGCTAAACTACTGACATCAAGTTTCATTTGGACTTGATTCCTCCTTTGATTTTTTGTTCTTGGTTGGCAGACCATCTTCATTTTATCAAAGGAGGATATTTTTTCTATGCATAGCTAAAGCTTTTTGGAACCACCGGCATTGCCGGTGGTTTTCTTTATACAAAACTACGCGGCCGACAGCTTGCCGGCCGCGTATTCTTTGTCTATAGCGGAGCAGGATCTACGGCATTCCCTTTCCGATTTTACGCGAAGGGCTGTTTTTGTCTCTCAGCCTTCCGCGGGAGGATATTGCTCAATCGCGGGCTGGAACGCCATGATGTTGCGCATCATGCCGGAGTCGGCGACGATGCATTCGCCTGTCACGCCGTCTGCCATACGCGTACACATACCGTAAACTACAATGGCAACCGAGTCTGCAGTCGGAATCTCGTCGAGCTTTGCAACCATCATTTCCTTTCCGAGTTCCGCCTGCTTCTCAGGCGGAAGCGTGCGCACAGGACCATTTACCATGCAGCCGGGTGTGAACATGCCGCCGGGCGCAACGGTGTTGACCATGATGCCGTAGCGCTTGAGCTCCTTAGCAAGCTCGGTGGTCATGGCGATCACGCCGCCCTTGGATGCGGTATAGTGTGCGTAGCCGCCGAACACAGGCTGCGGCAGATAGGCGGAGTTCGACGAGACAAGCAACATCTTGCCCTTAATTTTATGGTCGATCATATAGCGAGAAACATGCTTCGCACAGCGGTATGCACCCAGCAGATTCACATCCAGCGTGTTTTTGAACACGTCCTCCTCCAGATCTTCGATGTGCGCAAAGCTCCAGATACCGGCAGCCGTAACCAGAATATCGACCGAACCATAGGCCTCCACCGTAAACTCGACCAGTCGCTTGACTTCTTCCTCGCTTCTCACGTCAGTCTTGCAGAAGATGACATCAAAGCCCTCTTCCTTCAGAAGCCTTACGGCGAGATCCCCTTTTTCCCGGGTCGAGCTGGCAAGGACGACCTTTGCCCCGCCCTGACACAGCCGCCGTGCCACACAGAAGCCGAGCCCCGACGTGCCGCCGGTCACGATGGCGACCTTGCCCTTTACAAAAATCATTTCCTCCAGTGCAGCCGTGTTTGCCTGATAGCCACGCAGGATCATTTCCGGTGTCAAGTTCATTCGAAACCTCCTTAGAAAGCATGTATCGTTGTCAGACGGATGTTTTTTCGGGTTTTTTCCCGGTCTCGCGCAGCAGTATCGCACCGAGCAGACCGATCAGGCACAGCGCGAAGAACACGCGGTAAGCAACCGTCATGCTTGATGCCGCTGCGACACCCTGGAACAGGAACGAGACGATCACGCACAAAAGCTGCCCGATGCCGGAGGAGATGCTTGCCGCACCGCCGAGAATGGTCGGGTCGAACGGCTGCTTCGTCTCAATCATAATCGTGCTCTGCGCGGCAATCGGAATAAAATACAGTGCGCCCGCCGCAAGCGCCAGCACCACGATCAGCCCCGAGGACGAAACAAATGTGATGCCGAAGCCAGCCAAAATATAGAGAACAATCGCGCCAATCAGAATGGGTTTTCTGCGCCACATCTGCGCACACAGCACGCCGCCGAGCAGCGAGCCCGCGATGCCGAAAAGCGAGTTGAGACTCGAAATGGTCGTTGCAACCGTCGCGTCCATGCCGCGCTCTATTGTCAAGTAAGTCGGCAGGAACGACGCGATTGCCGTGTTTGCAATGGCAAAGGTCCCGGCAAACATCAGAAGCTTCCAGTACTGAATCTCCTTTGCTGCACGAAGCAGGGAGCTTTCTTTTTTTCCACTGCCTGCCATCTGCGCACGCTGCTGCGCTGCCGCCAGAGCTTCGGCACTGTCGCGAGCAAAGAACGTCCATAAAAGCGCAACAACCGCAATAATGCCGGCATAGAGACCGAGGACAGCCTGCCATGTACCCAGTGCGTTGCAGAGCGGTCTTCCGATCGAGTAGGAAATAGCCAAGAACACACTGTTTGCCGCAGTGTTGAAGGTAATCATGTAGGTGCGCTCTTTATTCGCAAACCATGTAGAAATGCACGGCGTCATGGACACGGTGTAAAGGCCCTGACCGAAGCCGGAAATAAACCGCGCGAACAGAAACAGCCCAATACCAGTACCTGTTCTTGTTTCATCCGTCTGTTTCTCCGTTTCTTCGAGGCCTCATTGATATAACAATTCCGGAGGGCAAAACAGCACACGAGGTCAGAATTTTTCATTCTGGAGCCGTTAGGAAGCGCCCGCAGAAAAAAGTCTGCGTCCTGCGCCTTCATACAAAACCCCCGCCGGATTCTTCCGGCGGGGGTATCTTATGCGTGCGTTATACGCCTGTAACAGTAAACGCGCCATCTGCATCTGCAGAAGCGTGCAGTGTATGCAGCGGGTTTACGAAGCTTTCGATGATCTTCTGGGCAATCGGGTCTTCCAGCTCTTTCTGGATCGTCCGGCGGAGATTTCTCGCGCCGTAGGTCACGGAGTAGGACTTTTTGACCAGCGCGTCAATCACGCTCTCGTCCCACGTAAACTCCAGACCGCGTTCGGAGAGCGCCTGCTTGAGATCGCGCAGCATGATGATCGCAATCGCGCGGAAGTTCTCCTCGGTGAGCTTGTTGAAGCAGATCACCTCGTCGACACGGTTGATGAACTCAGGTCTTAAGAATTCTGAGAGCGCCTTGATTGCCTTCTCCTGCGTCTGCTCGGACAGGCTCTTGCCGAAGCCGACCGAGCCGTCCTTGCGGTCGGAGCCGGCGTTGGAGGTCATGATGATGATCGTGTTTTCAAAATTTACAACTCTGCCCTGCGCATCGGTGATTCTGCCGTCGTCGAGAATCTGCAGCAGAATGTTCAGAACGTCCGGGTGCGCTTTTTCCAGCTCGTCGAACAGAATGACCGAATACGGGCGACGTCGGATTTTCTCCGTCAGCTGCCCAGCCTCGTCATAGCCGACATAGCCGGGGGGCGAGCCGATGAGCTTGGAAACAGAGTGCTTTTCCATGTACTCGGACATGTCGAGCCGGATCAGCGACTCCACAGACTCGAACATCTCGTTTGCCAGGCACTTGACAAGTTCCGTTTTGCCCACGCCCGTCGAACCGACAAAGATGAACGACACCGGGCGCTTTTTCGGCGAGATGCCCACGCGGTTTCTGCGGATGGCAGCCGTGACGGCGCGGATTGCCTCGTCCTGTCCGACGATATGCGTTTTGAGCCGCGCATCGAGGTTTTCCAGCTGCTCATACTCCTGCGCGCGGATTTTGCTTGCCGGAATCTTGGTCCAGAGCTCAATGATGCGCGCGAGGTTTTCCATCGTCAGAACCGGCTTCGGCTCTTCTTCCAGCAGCGCAATTTCCTTATCGAGCTGCAGGTTGCGGCTGCGAAGCTCTGCCATACGGGCAAAGTCGTCCTCCGCCTTTTCTGCCTTCTCCAGAAGCATTCCCAGTTCGACGTCGTAGTCTGCGTGCTCTTTTTTGAGCGCTTCGAGCTTGCCGACGGACTTGTTCTTGAGGTTCACGTCGGAGCATGCCTCGTCGATCAGATCGATTGCCTTATCGGGCAGGAACCGGTCAGTGATATACCGCTCGGAGAGAATGACCGCCTGGCGTGCAATCTCCGGCGGAATGGTCACGCCGTGGAATTCTTCATAGTAATGCGCAATGCCGCGCAGGATTTCAATTGCCTCTTCGATCGTCGGCTCGTTGACCGTTACGGGCTGGAAGCGGCGCTCCAGCGCGGAGTCCTTTTCGATGTACTTGCGGTATTCATCGAAGGTTGTCGCGCCGATGACCTGAATTTCGCCGCGCGAGAGGGCAGGCTTCAGGATATTTGCCGCGTTCATCGAGCCCTCTGCATCGCCCGCGCCGACAAGATTGTGGACCTCGTCGATGACCAGAATGATATTGCCGAGCTTTTTGACCTCGTCGATGAGGCTTTTCATGCGGCTTTCAAACTGACCTCTAAACTGCGTGCCTGCAACGAGCGCGGTCAGGTCCATCAGATAGACCTCCTTGCTCTGGAGCTTGTAGGGCACCTCCTGATCGACAATCCGCTGCGCTAAGCCCTCGGCAATTGCCGTCTTGCCGACGCCGGGTTCGCCGATCAGGCAGGGATTGTTCTTCTGGCGGCGGTTGAGAATCTGAACCACGCGCTCGGTTTCCACATCGCGCCCGACAATCCGGTCGAGCTTTCCCTCGCGCGCCTTCTGCGTGAGGTTCTGGCAGTAGGTGTCGAGGAATTTGCGTTTTTTATTTTTCTGCCCGTTCGGCTTGTCGCCGCGCGGCGGCGTCTGCCGTGGCTCTTCATTCTGCGGCGTCAGCGCTTCACCGGACGTATTGCCGCCGTTATTGCCGGCAGCGCCGAAAAGCTTGTTGAGAAATGGGAACGTCGCGGTCTGCGAGGCGTTGTCGTCGTCTTCATCGTCTGTGTCGTCATCCTGGTTCTGCGCGTTTGCCATCAGCCCTTCCAGACCGTTCATCGCACCGAGCATTTCGCCCGAAATGCTCTCCAGATCTTCATCGGAAAGACCCATACGGCTGATCATATCATCGACGGGCTTGATGCCAAGCTCCTTTGCGCACTTGAGGCAGTAGCCCTCGTTGATCGTCTCGCCGTTTTCAATCTTCGTGATGAACACCACGGCAAGATTCTTTTTGCATTTGGAACATAAGGTTGGTTTCATATCGCTTGCTCCTATCAAATAGGATTTTATTTATCAAAAAGCAGGTGCTTTTATATTGGTATTGAGTATAGCACGGAATTGTGAACAATTCCAACGCCAATATGTGACGGAACTGAAAATTCAAGGCAGCACAATCTCGCCGCGCCCGCCGCCGAGTAGAATTGCCGAGCCGTCGGCGCGCATGACAACGTTCGTTGCGCTGCTTGTGTTGGTCTGCTCGTAATATAGCTCCATGGCGCTGTTGTAGATCGACAGCTTTTCTGCCGTCAGGACGGCAAGGTAGCTTCCCGCTGCCGAAAAATCGAGAATCTGCACATCGAGCTGCGCACTTCCCAGCTCCTGCCCCGTTCTGTCGACGGTGACGACGCTGCAGTGGTTGCCTGCCTTATACATATTCACGATCAGAGACAGAAATCCGTCGCCGCCGAAATCAAAGTCCTTGAGATACGCGCCGTCGTACGTGTAGCCCGCCAGCCGGCTTCCGCTCGTGCTCAGCCACTGCGCGCCGGACTCTCCCACGGCGCAGATGGTATCCGCGTCCACAAACGTCAGATCATAGATGAGGTCCCCGCTCAGCGCCGCCGTGATGCCGGCTTCGTCGGACGAGGTATCAAAAATATGAAGGTTTGAGACATAGATGCCGTCCTGCTGCCCTGGCGAAACGGCGGCAAGCAGCTTTGCGCCCGGCGACACCGCGCACAAGGGCAGATACTGGCTTGCCGAGAGCCAGCGGTAAATCCGGTTCTGGTTTGCATCATAGACATAGAGGACCGTTTTATACCCGGACTCTGAGGTTGCGTAACAGACGCTGCCGTCGCTTGCCATATTCGTGTCAAAAATCGGGCGCTGCGTTGTAATGCTCAGCGCGGTTTCGCCTGAATTGCGCACGGCAAGCAGATTGTTTCCGCCCACGTCGTAAGCCAGCGTCAGCCGGCTGCCGGTCTGGATGGCAGGCGTATCGAGCTTTGCCTGCACAACAGCGGTTTCCTTGCCGCTCGCGTCGTAGAGGCTCAAGCCCGAAACGGACGCCACCGCAAGCCCGCCCTGCAAATCCGCATACTGGTTTGCGTTGTGGGAATCGAAGGTAAAGCTGCCGCCGGTTTCGTCGGTTTTGACGTTCAGATAGCGCACAAAGCGCTTTGCTGCGTCGAGATTCAGAGAATCCCGGAACACGTAGAGCGTTATGCCGCCGCCCACCAACAAAACCGCCAGCACAAACGCCGCAATCCGCCGCCGGATGGTCCTGCGGGGATTGGGGTCAAATTTCGATACATTATCCGACATGGAACACTGCCTCTCCGTCGTCATACCAAAGCTGCGTCATATAAAGTCCGCCGGGCGGAACCGTGGGACCTGCTGCCTTGCGGTCGCCGCGCGCGAGAATGTTCGCGACCTCCTCGGGCGGGAACTTTCCTTCCGCCGCGTAGACCACGGTGCCTGCCATCGCGCGCGCCATGTTGTATAAAAAGCCGTTGGCGCAGACGCGAAGCGAAATCAGATCCCCGTCGCGCTCGACCTCATAGTGGTAGACCGTGCGCACGGTGGACTTGACCTCCGTACCGACCGATCGGACAGCGGCAAAGTCGTGCGTGCCGACAAACTGCTGCGCCGCACGCTGCATGACGGTCTCGTCGAGGTGCTTGGGGTAAAACCACGCGCGGTTTACATAAAACGGGTCCTTGATCGGGGAATTATAGATCAGGTAGGTATACTCCTTTCTGACGCACGAGCCGATGGCATTGAAGCCGTCATGCACCTCCATCGCGCCGGTCACGACGATATCGCCCGGCAGGTGCGTGTTGAAAGCGTATGGAATCCGGTCGACCGGAATGCGCGCGTCGGTGCGGAAGTTTGCCACATAGACCTTTGCATGCACGCCCGCGTCCGTTCTGCCGCAGCCGGTGATATGCACCTTGTGTCCCACGACCATCGCCGCCGCCTTCTCCAGCGTCTGACCAACCGTGATATCATTTTTCTGTACCTGCCAGCCGTGATAGGCGGTCCCGAGGTAGCGGAGCGTCAGGGCAATGTTTCTCATAGCGTTCTCCCGTGTCAAAAATCCATTACAGTCCAAACTGCCGCAGCACAATCACACCCGCGAGCATGCATGCGCCGAGGATATAGGCGGTCCAGTCGCGCCGCGCGTAGCGCAGCTCGTGAAGCTTTGTCCGTCCGTCGCCGCCGTGGTAGCAGCGGCACTCCATCGCCGTTGCCAGCTCATCTGCCCGGCGGAATGCCGAGATGAACAGCGGCACGAGAATCGGAATGAGCGCCTTGGCACGCGACAGCAGGTTCCCGGATTCAAAATCCGCACCGCGCGCTTTCTGCGCGGACATGATTTTGTCAGTTTCTTCAATGAGCGTAGGAATAAAGCGCAGCGCAATGCACATCATCATTGCCAGCTCATGGACCGGCGCGCCGAGCTTTTTCAGCGGTCCCAGCAAGCTCTCCAATCCGTCGGTCAGCGCAATGGGGCTTGTGGTATAGGTGAGCATGAATGTGCCCGCCACCAGAAGCGCAATGCGAAGCACCATGAAAACGGCATTTTCAATGCCCTGCTTCGTAATTTTGAAAATCCAGAACTGCACCAGCGGCTCTCCCGACCCGTAAAACAGGTTCAGAAGCGCCGTCAGCACAATGATCAGCAGCAGCGGCTTGAGGCTTTTGACGATCACCTTCAGATGAATCTTCGAAATCCCGATCACCGCCAGCAGACACGCTGCAACCAGCGCGTAGGACGCCGCGCCCTTTGCCAAAAACAGCGCGACAATATACACAATCACCAGCACCAGCTTTGTTCTGGGGTCGAGCTTATGCACGCTCGTCTCGCCCGGAAAATACTGACCGAGCGTCACATCCTTCAGCATACGGCGCTACCTCCCTTCACAAGCGGCAGCAGCAGCCTTTCCGCCTGCTCCACCGTAAAGGCGGACGCCGGAACGTCCACGCCGAGCGCGCGCAGCCGCAGCAGAACCTGCGTCACCTTCGGAACGGCAAGTCCCATCCGGACCAGCTCCTCCGGGTGCGCAAAAACCTCCTGCGGCGTCGCGTCCATGACCAGATGCGAGTCGTTCATGACCAGAAGCCGGTCGACATTGGATGCAATCTCCTCCATCGAGTGGCTGACCATGATCACCGACGCGCCCTGCGCTGCCTGATAGGCGCGGATGTTCTCCAAAATACTCTCGCGCCCTGCGGGGTCGAGTCCTGCCGTCGGCTCATCCAAAATCAGAACATCCGGCTCCATCGCAATCACGCCCGCAATCGCAGCTCTGCGCTTCTGTCCGCCGGACAGATCAAACGGTGATTTTTCCAGTTCCTTGTCCGTAATGCCGACAAAGCCCGCCGCACGCAGCACGCGCGCGCGGATTTCCTGCTCGGAAAGCCCCATGTTTTTGGGTCCGAAGGCGATATCCTGAAAGACCGTCTCTTCAAAAAGCTGATACTCCGGGTACTGGAACACCAGACCCACATGGAACCGGAGCCGGCGCGTGAGCTTCGCATCCTGCCAGACATCCTGTCCCTCAAACAGGACCTGCCCGCTCATGGGCTTTAACAGCCCGTTCATATGCTGGATGAGCGTCGACTTGCCCGAGCCGGTGTGACCGATCAGACCGACAAACTCGCCGCGCCCGACAGACAGACTCACATTGTCCAGCGCCACATGCTCAAACGGCGTATCCACCCCGTAGACATGCGACAGGTTTTTGATCTCTAATACAGGCTCCAACCGTTTTTCCTCCGAAATCAGGCTTTCGCCTGCATGATTTTCTGATACAGCGCGTCCGCGCACTCGTCCACGCTTAACGCATCCAGCGGCAGCGCGCAGCCGTCCTGATTCAGCGCGTCGAGAAGCAGTGTCGTCTGCGGCACTGTCAGTCCCACGCGCTTGAGAAGCTCAATCTGCACAAAGACTTCCTTCGGCGTGCCGTCGGCAATGATTTTGCCGTCGTCCATCGCAATGACCCGGTCGGCACAGACCGCCTCGTCCATGTGGTGCGTGATGAGAACGACCGTGATATTCTGCTCGCGGCTGAGCTTTTCAACAATCGAGACGACCTCCTGCCGCCCCTGCGGATCCAGCATCGCGGTCGGCTCATCGAGCACAATGGTCTTGGGCTGCATCGCAAGAACGCCCGCAATTGCCACGCGCTGCTTCTGCCCGCCGGAAAGAAGGTGCGGCGCATGCTTTTTATACGCGAGCATTCCGACTGCCTCCAAAGCCGCATCCACACGGCGGCGGATTTCCTCCGAGGCAACGCCGAGATTCTCCGGGGCAAAGGCGACGTCTTCTTCGACGACGTTTGAAACGATCTGATTGTCGGGGTTCTGGAACACCATGCCCACCTGCTGGCGGATGGCAAGTAAATTTTCTTCCTGCTTCGTGTCCAGCCCGTAGACCATCACGCTGCCGCCCTCGGGCAGCAAAATAGCGTTCAGGTGCTTTGCCAGCGTCGATTTGCCGCAGCCGTTGTGTCCCAATACGGCAACGAAGCTTCCCTGCCGGATGTCGAGATTCAGATCTTCAAAGACCACATGCTCGGCTGCCTGATCGTCCGGATAGGCATATCTGAGGTCTCTGATTTCGATTGCATTGTGCATATGTTCAGTCCTTCGTCCATCTGCCGGTACTGCCGCACGGAAGCGCCAGACCGGTATTCGTCACAGGAAGCCCCAGCTCGTCACAGTGCGTTTTTCCGCCGTACTGCTTCGAGACGAGCGTATCCAGAATGTAGCCCAGCACCGAGGGGGCAAGCCCCGTGGTATAGGAATTGATGATCACAAAAAGCGGGTTGTCGCTGAGAACCTTACTTGCCAGCTCCACAAACGGATAGAGGTTCTCTTCGAGCTTCCACACCTCGCCGGACGGACCTCTTCCGTAGCTCGGCGGGTCCATGATGATCGCGTCGTAGCGCCTGCCCCGGCGGATTTCCCGCTCGACAAACTTGCCGCAGTCGTCGACAATCCAGCGAATGGGCTTATCCTCGAGTCCGGACGAGCGCGCGTTTTCCTTTGCCCAGGCGACCATACCCTTTGCCGCGTCCACATGACAGACGCTTGCCCCGGCGGCAGCGCAGGCAATCGTCGCGCCGCCCGTGTAGGCAAAAAGGTTCAGAACGCTGATGGGTCTTCCCGCGGTTCTGATTTTCTCCATCGCAAAGTCCCAGTTTGCCGCCTGCTCCGGGAAGACGCCCGTGTGCTTGAAGTTCATGGGCTTTACGTTGAAGGTCAGCTCTTTATAATGCACCTGCCACTGCTCAGGCAGGCGCAGATTGGACCATTTGCCGCCGCCGGTGTTGGACCGGCTGTATTTTGCGTCGTATTTGCGCCACAGCGGGTGCTGCTTCGGCGTCGTCCAGATGACCTGCGGGTCCGGGCGCACGAGAATATACTTTCCCCAGCGCTCAAGCTTTTCCCCACTCGAGGTGTCAATGACCTCATAGTCCTTCCATTCGTCTGAAAGCCACATATCGTTCTCCTGCTTCTTTAATCGTTCCGATTGCCGCCGCTTAAGATATCGCGCACGGCAGAGGAAATGCGGCTGCCGCTCGTTTCCTCCTCGTCCTCCTCGGGCGCCTCAGGCTCGGGAAGATCGTCTCTGGTGTGGATGTAGCACTCCACGTTGATCGCGTCCACATCCGGGCTCAGCGCCGGATAATAGCCTGCCGGCAGCGAATCGTTCGGCACGGCATACGCCTGGTCCTGCACGGTGATACCGCGTACCGGGAAGGCACGCGAAACGTCCAGCAGTCCCACGGTCTTTGTTGTATTGCCTTCCACCTGCTTGCAGTATTCGTTCACCACATGACCCGACGCACCGCAGATCTCCACCTCCTTGTGGACATTGCAGTTCTGCGTCGGCACGTCGTACAAACTCAGCTCCACCGTGATGGCGCGGCTGCCTCTGGGGTCTTCGCGGCAGGCGTCGGTCATGAGAAGTCCGCTGTCCTGGCAGACCGTACATTCCACAACGTTGGTCGGCTTGTTGAATTCCTTGTTGGCAAGCCCCTCGTGGACCTTTGCCATGACCTTCTGCCAAAGAACCGTCGCCGGGTTCGCGCTCGAATCGGTCAGAACGACCTCCTCGGGGTCGTCGTAGCCGCACCAGACGACACCGGTATAATACGGGGTGTAGCCCGCAAACCAGCGGTCAAAGTCGCTCGTCGTCGTGCCGGTCTTTCCGGCAACGGTCATATTTTCAATCTGCGCCGCCGTGCCGGAGCCGGATTCGACGGTGTTTTCCAGCATATAGGTGATATACCAGGCGGTCATGTCCTTCATTGCCACATGCGACTGCTGGGTATTGTCCAGCACGACCTTGCCGTCGGCGTCGACCACCTTCGTATACGTTCTTGCCTCGCGCCAGACGCCCTCGTTTGCAAACGAGGCATACGCCTGCGCCATCGCCTTGACGCTCACGCCCTTTGTCAGACCGCCCATTGCCAGCGGCGCCAGATCAATATCCGAGAAGGTGTCTCCAGCCGCGTTCACGTAGGAGGAAACGAGCGAGCTGAGCCCCATCTTTTCCTTCGCAAACTCGAAGCAGTATTCGGGCGTCATCTGCGCGACCAGCTTGACCGGAATCGTATTGATCGAGTGCTTGACCGCCTCGTTGATGTTCATAAGCCCCCGGTAGACTGAGTCGGAGTTCTTCGGCCAGTGCCGTGCGTCGGTAAACGAATACGGCGTATCGTCCATCACCGTCGCAGGCGTCACAAGCCCCAGCTCCAGCGCAGGCGCATAGACCGAGACCGGCTTGATGGTAGAGCCGGGAGACAGATAGCTCTGCGTGGCGCGGTTTAAAATCAGGCTTCCCTGCTTTTCACCCACGCCGCCGGCAACAGCGACGACGTCTCCGGTCTTGTTGTCAATGACGACAATGCCGGACTGCAGCTGCTGCGAGCTTGCCGTGGCAGGAATGTTGTCGAGGTTCTGATAGACCTCTTCAACTGCCGCCTGCACGTCGGGGTTGAGGGTCGAATAGATCTTGTAGCCGCCGGTCATGAGCATCTTGCGGACAATCGTCGTCTCATAGCCGGTCTTCTCGCCCAGATCTCGCACCACGTCGTTGATGACCTGGTCTTCGAAATAAGAATAGTAATCCTCATCGCCGGATTTTTCGCCGCTGGCGTTGTGGAAAACCAGTTCCTCCGCCATCGCCTTGTCATACTGGTCCTGCGTGATATATTTCTGGTCGAGCATTTCGCCGAGAATGATCTCCTGGCGCTGCTTGTTCTTTTCGGGGTTGATATACGGGTCGTAGATCGAGGGGTTATTCGTAATGCCGATGAGCGCAGCGCACTCGGCAAGGTCGAGCTCGCTCACGCTCTTGCCGAAATAGACCTGCGACGCAGACTCCACGCCCTCGCAGTTTTCGCCCAGCGCGATGACGTTGAGATACAGCTCCATGATCTGCTTTTTCGTATATTTCTTTTCCAGCTCCAGCGCGCTGAAAATTTCCACCAGCTTGCGTCGCACGGTCACCTCGTCGCGCCCGGTAATGTTTTTGACGAGCTGCTGGGTGATGGTCGAGCCGCCCGCCTCGCCCTGACCGAGGAACATCTTGACGCACGCCTTCATCGTCGTGAACCAGTCGACGCCCTGATGGTCCTCAAAGCGCTTGTCCTCGATGGCAATGCAGGCATGAATCAGGTTTTTGGGGATATTCTCATACTCGACCCATGTGCGGTTCGCGCCGCCGTAGAGCTTGCGCAGGACCACATCCTGCCCGGTCTTCGGGTCTTCATAGTAGATCACGGACGTCTGGTCGAGCGTAAAGCCGTCGATCGAATCGACCTGCGCCGAAAGATCGTTTTTGACATACAGGGCAAACAGGCACGCAAAAATCAGCGTCGTGAGGAACAGCACCAGCACCATCGTGCCGAGGACCTTTCCCACGCCCTTGAGAACGCGCTTTGCCGCGGAGCCGGAGGGCTTTGTATGTTTATCTGCTCGCATGATATTCCTCCATCTATCGCAAAACCTGCCCGGATTTCTGAACAATCAGCGGGCACAATTCACCATTTTAATTTTCATCGTTACATTATAACACACCTGTCAATTAGTTTGGAAACAAAATATGAATATATGCCCGTTTTCTTTGCATGCACCGGCGCAAAACCGGGCATCGTAAAGCAAAAAGGAGGGAGAACATGAAACGGCTGCTTCTTACCCTTGCGCTCTGTATGAGTCTCTGCGCCGGCGGCTTTCTTCTCACAATTCAAAACGGCAGCATCTGCTACCGGGAGCCCGGCGGTGCATGGCACGACACCGGACTGCGCGCGCGCAGCACCTTGACCGCACAGGATGTTTCGCTTCTTTCGCGCGGGCTGCATTTTCCCAGCCGGCAGGCTCTGACGCGGGCGCTGGAAGATTTTTGTTCCTAGGGTGTATTCTTCCAGCGCATGATGTGACCGGCAGCGAGGGATTTTTGCGTTGAACAAGACATTTTTTCGCAGGAATACTGACGTATTTCAAGGAAAAATGACGCGGCGCAGCGCGAAAAGACCCGCTGTCCGGGTGCGTTGGGAGTTGGAAGAATACACCCCAGCCGGCAGATGGCAGAATTTCCTCTTGATTTTGCAGACGCTTGCCGCTAAAATAGAGGCAAGAACAAATCATGCGGAGGACGCACCTATGAGCGACGAATACGGAAGCGATTTTATCTCCATCACCGACGAAGACGGCAAGGAGTATGAGCTGGAGGTTCTGGCAGAGCTGGAATACGAAGGCAGCAAATATCTGGCGCTTGTCCCCGCCGATGACGACGGCGAGGAGGATCTGGAGGTCAGCATCCTCAAGGCGGTGGACGAAAACGGCGAAGAAATTCTCGTCACCATCGACGACGATGACGAGCTCGAGGCGGTCTACAGTGCGTTGATGGATCTCATGTACGAGGACGAGGAAGAAGAACCGTCCGAGACCTGAGCTTCACCGGAACTTTATATTCTGTCACGACTTCCCTGCGGGGTGCGTGACGGCTCCACTTAAACCCACATTATATTCAGGGGATGCCGGAATCTTCCGGTGTCGATTGCAGGCCTCCCGCCCACGGCTCTGACCGGTGGTGGACGTTGGAAGCAGAGAAGCATCGGAGAGGCAACCCACCTGCCCTTTCGTGCAGGTTATAATTGGAGTCGCACGGCTTTCGCGGGGATTTCCATATTGTCAAGAAAGCTATCTCTTTCTTGACAGAAGGGTCTGCGCCCTGCGGGGCGAAACTCTACGAGGTTTTTCTACATACCGAAACGGGGTAAGGCGTTCCGCCTTACCCCGTTTGTTATCTGTGTATCCGGGCAATCAGTTCGTCATAGATTTCCCGCGTTCTTTCCGGTTCATCCATTCCGATGACGAGGGTTTTACCATCTGCCGTCAGTACGACAAATTCCGATGCCTTTGTGTAGGCATACAGCGTGTAAGAGCCAAATTCGTCATTGCAGAACGTACCCAGGGAAAACCTCGCCGAGCCGAAGCCGTTCGTCCGCATGCCGGTATCCAGATTGCTGCGATATTCGATCGTATCGATTTCGGAATACGAGAGGCTCAGATCCGCCCACCAGGTCGCGTGAATTGTCAGCGCCGTATCGCCGCAGCTTGCCTCCATGCTGCCGGTAAACAGCAGCAGCGCCGTACCCAGCAGCGTCACGCAGACAAGGACGGCAGCCACTCTGGACGCTATTTTTTCCGCCCGGCTTTTGGGTATTTTCTCATATGCAACGCCCGCCTTCCGATGCTGTCTGAAAATGGCGTAAGAATATGCAATCGGCGCAATGCCCAGCGCGGCAGTCACGCAGATCATCACCCAGACCATTGCCTGCAGCGGAAGAAGCGCGCTCAGCAGTAGAAGGATCCCTCCGCCGACCCACAGCTTCCCGGCAAACCGGTGCGTCCGGTTCCAGTTCTCCTCATTGCCCAGCGTCCAGGAGACCTTGACGCCCAGCGTGCTGTTCCGCCGCAGCTTTGGCAGATAATTGCCGATCCAGACAAACAGCACGCCCAGCAGCACCGGCACGATCCCCGCGACCTCCGGCTCTTTGCCCAGCGCAGCCCGATACATCATGCCGCTTGTAACAAGCGAACAGACCGGCAGAATCCAGAAAACCATCCCCAGCGCCCTGGGGCTCTGGCGCTGCTGCTTCGGGTCGCGCAGCGTCAGGCACAGGCAGAGAAGGTGCACAAGCAAATGCGCCAGCGGCAGACCGAAAACAGCCAGCGCCTTTGCCGCACTGCCGTCTGCCTTTCCATCCGCGCCCCAATGGGTGATCAGCGTGCCGGGCAGCCTGTTCCACACGATCAGCCCGAACAGAACCGGCAGCAGAATCACCGCCGACGACAAAAACAGCTTCCTCTTATTCTCCCGCAGCATTGCCGCCATCTCCTTTCAAATTCGCAAGCCAGAGCATCGTCTCCTCCAGAACGGAGGTATTGATTTCATAATAAATAAACTTTCCCTCCCGGGTGTCGCGGATCAGGTCCGCCTCCTTCAGCACCGACAGGTGCCGGGAAATCGCCGGCGCGGACACAGAAAAATGCGCAGTAATCTCTCCTGCCGGCATACGCCCTTTTTTCAGCAGATTCAATATCTCCCGGCGAATCGGGTCGGCAAGCGCCTTTAAGGTCTGCTGCAAGCCCATGGCGCATCCTCCTTTAACATTTAACCGAATTGTTAATTATAGAATACACGAAACCTGCGCGCTTGTCAACCGGAATGCCAGAAAAAGCTGCCGGACACGCCGCTTTGCGGGGCTGCTTTTCCGGTTTTCGGTGCGGTTCCCGGGGAAAACCCGGAAAAATTACGAATTTTTGAATTTCCGAAAGAAACGCTTGCAAGTACGTGGCTTTTTCTGTATAATACGTTGAGTATCGCCTGTCAGGGTGCATCTGATACACTCTGGGCGGAACGTAAGAATACTTGAGAGGAATGATCCTGAATGAGCGCATCGCGCGAAAAGAACAAGCGCAAGGAGCTGAACGCTTCTGCCGAAGCCCCCGCCACACCCGCCAAAAAGGGTATGAGCAAGGGTCTGAAATGGACCATCGGCATCATCTGCCTTGTATTGGTAATTGCCATTGTCACCTTTTTCTCCATGCTGACCAGCGGCTACCTTGCCAGTCACACGACCGCCGCAACTGTGGGCAGCCACAAGCTCTCGCCTGCGATGGTGAACTATTTCTATAAGGAAGCCTATAACTCCATGAGCAGCCAGTACGGCGACATGATGAGCTATATCATCGACTCCAACACGCCGCTCAATGAGCAGTACTATGACGAAGAAAACGGCATTACCTGGGCTGACACCCTGATTGAGCAGGGTCTGACCAGCGCGGCGCGCATCTACGCCATCTACGACGAAGCAGTTGCAAACGGCGAGACGCTTTCCGACGACGATCAGTCCAGCATCGATGCCACTGTCTCCAACCTCAGCGTCTACGCCACCTACTACGGCTACTCCAACGTCAACGGCTACCTTGCCGCCATGTACGGCGCAGGCTGCAACGAGAAGAACTTCCGCGAGTTCCTCTCCATCGAAACCCTTGCCAATAACTACTCGCAGAAGGTCTATGACACGCCCGTCTACACCGAAGACGAGCTTGCAGCGGACTATGCCGCCGACCCCAACGCCTATGACACCGTTGACTACCGCGTGTTCGCCGTGACCGACGCGCTGTTTGACGAGGAAGACGAGGAAAAGCTGGCTGATCTCAAGAAGACCGCTGCCGACGAGCTGCTTGCCGCTGCTGAGGAAGGCGACGAGGCGTTCATCCAGGCTGCTTACGACCACGCCTCCGAAGACACCAAGGAAAACTACGAAGACGACAGCTACACCCTGCGCACCGACGTCGGTCATTCCGACTCCGATCTTTCCAACTGGCTATTTGAATCCGACCGCAAAACCGGTGACGCCACCTGCGTCGAGACCAGCGGCACCTACTATGTCGCGATTTTTGAGAGCCGCAACACCCACGACTACGCGCTTCCGAATGCCCGCCACATCCTGATCTCCGTCTCGGATACCACTGACGAAGATGCAATGGCGACTGCGAAGGAAACCGCAGAGAAGCTGCTTGCCGAGTATGAGGCGGGCGAACACACCGAAGACGCCTTCGCTGCCATCGGCGACGCCGCCTACGCAGACGGCACTGCCGCAGAGTCTGCCCGCTATGAGGACATCACGCCGGGTCAGATGGTCGAAGACTTTGAGAACTGGTGCTTCGACGCCAGCCGCCAGGTCGGCGACACCGGCATCGTGGAAAGCACCTACGGCTACCACGTCATGTACTTCTCCGGCTTCGGCACGAACTACCGCATGAAGCTGGTGGAAGACGAGCAGCGCGGCAACGTCTACACCGACTGGCTCACCGCCACTACCGAGAACGCAAGCTATGAGACCGTTGCCTCCGGCATGCGCTTTGTGACCAAGTAAGCTTTGAATGACGAACGAAACAAGGGGCTGCCGCAAGGCAGCCCCTTGTGATAGGAGGAACTATGGCAGAAACGCAATTTGACCGGGAGCGGATGCTGCTGGGAGACGAGGCAATGCAGGTTCTTGCCGCTAGTCACGTCGCCGTCTTCGGCGTCGGCGGCGTGGGAAGCTTCACGGCAGAGGCGCTGGTGCGCGCGGGTGTGGGCGCCATCACGCTCATTGACCACGACACCGTCTCCCTCACCAATCTCAACCGCCAGCTCGTCGCGCTGCACTCGACCCTCGGCATGCGCAAAACCGACGTCATGGCATCGCGCATCCTGGATATCAACCCCGCCTGCCGCGTCACAAACCTCCCCGTCTTCTACGAGCCGGAGTGCCGTGAGGACTTTTTCTCGCGCGGCTTCGACTACATTGCCGACTGCATCGACTCCACGCGCAGCAAGCTTGATCTGATTGAAACCGCCATCCGCCGCGGCGTGCCGATCATCAGCTCCATGGGAACCGGCAACCGGCTCGACCCGTCGAAGTTCCGCATCACCGATCTGAGCAAAACCTCCGGCTGCCCGCTGGCAAAGGTCATGCGCCGGGAGCTTCGCCTGCGCGGCATCAACCACCATACCGTGCTGGCAAGCGACGAGCTTCCCTCAAAGCCCCGCAAGCTCCCCGGTCAGCAGGACAAAACGCGCACGCCGCCTGGCTCCGTTTCCTGGACGCCGCCGTGTGCGGGCATGATGATCGCAGGCTTCATCGTCCGCCAGCTGCTTGCGCGCGCGCAGGAGCAAGCTGCCCCAAACGAATAAAAACTGCCTCCCCCGGCAAAGCTATTCCCAATCGCTTTGTCAGGGGAGGTTTATTATGCGGGAGGCAAAATTTGCCCTGTGGAAGGTTCTTCTGACCGGAGCTCTTGCGGGCTTTGTCAACGGATTTTTCGGCGCGGGTGGGGGCATGCTCGTCGTGCCGCTGCTGATTGTTCTGGTGGGGCTTGCCGACAAGCAGGCATTCTCCTCCGCCATCAGCATCATTCTGCCGCTCACCATCGTCTCGCTCGTCATTTACGCGAAAAACGGTGCGCTGGATATCAAAGCTGCGCTCCCGTATCTGCTCGGCGGCGCGGGCGGCGGCGTGCTGGCGGGGCTCTGGTTCCGGAAGGTTTCGGCGCGGGTTTTGCACATTGCGCTGGGGCTTCTGATTCTCTTTGGCGGCGCGAGGCTGCTGCTATGGTAGATTTTATCCTTGCCGTGCTTGCAGGGCTCATCTGCGGCGTGCTGTCCGGATTCGGCATCGGAGGAGGCTCTCTGCTGATGGTCTGGCTGACGGCGCTTCTTTCCATGGACCAGCGCACGGCGCAGGGCATCAATCTTCTGTATTTTCTGCCCGCCGCCGGCTGCTCGCTTATTTTTCACGTCAAGAACAGACAGATCGTCTGGAAGGCGGTCGTCCCCGCCGCAATTGCCGGGTGCCTGACCGCCATCCCCGGTGCGCTGCTTGCCGGAAGCGTGGACACGGCGCTGCTGCGAAGGTTATTTGGCGGCTTTCTGGTCCTCGTCGGCATCAGCGAGGTCTTCTTCAAGGGCAAAAAAACCGGCAGCTCTGGCTGAAGCTGCCGGATTTTTAGTGCCATATTATACAATCATCATAACCACCGCGATGAGCAGCAGCACGACGCCGACGATGCGGTTCCACGCAAGCGCCGCCTCGGACGGCTCCGCGTCCTTGACCTTCCAGCCGACATCGAGATGCCACGTCAGCTGCGGACAGGCGGTGTTGATACTGCCGACGAACAGCAGAAACAGGATAATTCCCCAGCTCTTTGTGGACTTTTCTTCGTGCTTCGCGGCTGGCGACCGCTTCAGCACACGGTCTAACGTCATGCCGTCGGGGTATTTGTCAAAGTCAAAATCAAGGCTTGCCGAGCCGCTGGAAAATGCCGCGCCGCTGGACGTGCTGCCGTTCTGTGTACACCGGTACGTCTCGCCGTCGGGATATGTAAAGGTCACACCGTAGCTGCTGCCGCTCGTATCGTAGCGGTAGGAATACGTATTTGTGCCGTCGGAAATGGTCCCCTTGTAGGCATCGATCGGCGTGATGGTGTAGACAGCCCCATCCCACCCGGTGGTGTACGGCTCCAACGCGCTTTGCGTCTTCTTTTCTGCACAGGCGCAGAGACCCAGAATGAGAAGGGCCGTCAAAAGGAAAATCGAAATTCGTTTTTTCATGTCTGTCACCTTTCTCTATTTTTCGGGCCGATGTGGGCATCGGCCCTACGAAATATTACTGAAGCGCGTACGATTATGCCAATCTTACAGCTTTAGTCGGCCATGCGGTAGGATTTGTCAAAATACTCGTAATACGGCATCAAAAATTCATAGCCCACTTTGACTGCGCCAAGCAGCTCTCTGGAATAGGACAGCGCATCGTAATTGCGTTCGCAGGAAATGGAAAACGAGCGGCGGTTATACCAGTGGTTCAGGCTGTCGTCCGCGTGCCCTTTTGGTCTTGCATACTCCGGTCCCTGCAAAGAAAACACGTCCTGCTCGTCCAGCTTTTTCGCGAGCTTCTCCAGCTCCTTCGGATTCTGATCGGCAAGCCTGCGGAACCTTGCCGCAGCCGCGGGCTGGCACCAGTAGCCGAAGCCGTAGCCATAGCCCTCGCAGCCAAGCTCAAACCAGAGGCAGGGCGCGTTTTCCCTTCCCTCCAGCTCGTTCTGGAATGAAAACCAGATATTGTCCTTGAGCGGACCTCTTCCAAACAGACGTCTCGCATCGCGGTAGATCTTTGAAATATGAAGATTCAGATGCAGCTGCGGATAATTTTCCGTCAGCCAGTCATAGAGTTCTCCCGAGAGTTCTTTCGTCGGGTCCATGATGTAGGCGTTGAACTGGTCCTTTCTGGGATGGAACCATTCGCGCGAGTTGTTGAAGCGGATATCCCAGAAAAAATCCACTGTTTTGTCGCTGTAGCCTGTGAACATATTGTGTGTGTTACTCCTTGTGCGTGCGAAGATAGCTGAGGTAACCCTCGAGAATCAAAGACGCGGCGACCGCGTCGACGGTTTTTTTGCGCTTTTTGCCGTGGCAGTTGTTGTCGGACAGAATCTGATGCGCCTCAATCGTGGTACGCCTTTCATCCCATAAGACGACCGGCTGATTGATAAGTTCCTCGAGCTTTGCCGCAAATGCGCGGTACAGATCCGCGCGCGGACCCTCGGAGCCGTCCATGTTGCGGGGAAATCCCATCACCAGCCGCTCTGCGCCCGATTTGCGGTATGCCTCCGCCACCAGCTGCGCGGTTTTTTCCTTATTCCAGGACTCAATCACGCTTGTCTGCCCCGTCAGCATCCCCAGTGTATCTGAAACCGCCACGCCCGTGCGCGCATCGCCCAGATCGATTGCCATAATTTTCATCAAGCCGCTCCATTCCGGCAGGTATCCGCCGCCTGTTATTTTGGACATTGTACCACAATTCGCGCCGAAAGACAATGACGGGGAATTTTTCCCGCCCGTTTTTCAAATTTCCGGTTGACCTCCGCTCCAATTTATGCTATGATGTCTTCACCTGCGAAAAAAGGGATACGTATGCCGTTTTTTCAGCCGCGTTGGCGCCATTGTAGTTTCGGCGTCGCCTAAATTTACCATAGAACGCGGTCATACAGGGAGGCAAGATTTAAGGAGGTGCCGAACATGCGCGTAAAGATCACGCTCAGATGCAACGAGTGCAAGCAGAGAAACTACAACACGATGAAGAACAAGAAGAACGACCCTGACCGTCTCGAGATGAAGAAGTATTGCAGATTCTGCAAGAAGCAGACCGTTCACAGCGAGACGAAGTAAGGCAATGATTTATACATTGCAGAAAGGGTGAAATCATGGCAGAAGCAAAAAAGGAAAACTTCTTTGTGCGTGCCGGGAAGCGAATCAGCCGTTGGTTCCGCGAAATGAAGAGTGAGCTGAAAAAGGTCGTATGGCCCACCAAGAGCCAGATGATCAACAATACGCTCATCGTCCTCGCCTGCGTGCTGGTCGTCGGCATTTTCATTTGGGTCTTTGATGCGGTCGGCGGCATTGTGGTCAACGGCATCATTACCCTCGTCAAAGGCTAGGTAGCAGCATGGCGGAAGCAGCAAAATGGTATGTTGTGCATACCTATTCCGGCTATGAAAATACCGTCAAGGCTACCATCGAGAAAACCATCGAGACCCGTCAGCTTCAGGATCTCATCCACGTCGTCTCCATTCCGATGGAGACCGTCACCGAGATCACGGACAACGGTCCGAAGACTTATGACCGCAAGGTCTTCCCCGGCTACGTGCTGGTGAAAATGATCATGTCCGACGAGGCATGGTATATCATCAAGAACGTGCGCGGCGTGACCGGCTTTGTCGGTTCGGGCACCAAGCCCACCCCCCTGACGGACGAAGAGGTCCAGCAGCTGGGCGTTGAAAAGCATGAGATCGTCGTCGCCTACTCTGAAGGCGACACCGTCAAGATTGCAGACGGTCCTCTGACGTCGTTCACCGGCGTTGTCGACATGGTGGACATCGAAAAGAACAAGGTGCGCGTGATTGTGTCCATGTTCGGACGCGAGACGCCCGTCGAACTCGAGCTGGATCAGGTCGAACTGGTCAGCGAGTAATCTCCGGCGCAGACCGGAACGTGGGAGGGGTTCAGCCCCGCCAGAAATACGCCATCGGCGCGTATCACCACATTTATTCAGGAGGTGCTTATCATGGCACAGAAAGTAACAGGTTATATCAAGCTTCAGATTCCTGCCGCAAAGGCAACCGCTTCGCCCCCTGTCGGTCCGGCTCTCGGCCAGCACGGCGTTAACATTTCCCAGTTCATCAAGGAGTTCAACGAGCGTACCAAGGATCAGGCTGGCTTCAAGATTCCAGTCGTCATCACCGTCTACGCCGACCGCAGCTTTACCTTCATCACCAAGACCCCCCCGACCCCGACCCTCATTCTGAAGACTCTGGGCATTGAAAAGGGCTCCGGTGTTCCCAACAAGGACAAGGTTGCTACCATTACCAAGGCACAGGTCAAGGAAATTGCCGAGCGCAAGATGCCCGACCTGACCGCCAACACCATTGAAGCCGCGATGAGCCAGGTTGCAGGTACCTGCCGCAGCATGGGTATCGTTGTTGTCGACTAAGATTGCTTGACCCGAGGGATTCCGGTTCAGGACCGGACCTCATAAATATGTGGGAGGATTATTCCGCATCACCACTAAGGAGGATATTACATTGTTTAAAGGTAAAAAGTACGTCGACAGCGCGAAGCTGATCGACCGCAGCGTGCAGTACGAAGTCTCCGACGCCATGGATCTGGTCGTCAAGACCGCGAAGGCAAAGTTCGACGAGACTGTCGAAGTTCATATCAAGCTCGGCGTTGACTCCCGTCACGCTGATCAGCAGGTCCGCGGCGCCATCGTTCTTCCGAACGGCACCGGCAAGACCCGCAAGGTCCTCGTTTTCGCGAAGGACGCAAAGCTCGACGAGGCTCTGGCAGCAGGCGCTGACTTCGCCGGCGGCATGGAGCTCGTGGAAAAGATTCAGAAGGAAAACTGGTTCGACTTCGACGTCGTCGTCGCTACCCCTGACATGATGGGTATCGTCGGTCGTCTCGGTAAGGTCCTCGGTCCGAAGGGTCTCATGCCCTCCCCCAAGGCCGGTACCGTGACCCCCAACGTCACCGCCGCTGTCAAGGAAATCAAAGCCGGTAAGATCGAGTACCGTCTCGACAAGACCAACATCATCCACTGCCCGATCGGCAAGGCATCCTTCGGCACCGAAAAGCTCGTTGAGAACTTCAACGCTCTGATGGGCGCCGTCATCAAGGCAAAGCCCGCCGCTGCAAAGGGTCAGTATGTCAGAAGCTGCACCGTCGCTTCCACGATGGGTCCTGGCATCAAGGTCGCAGCCGCCAAGCTGTAATTTTGTCCTTGACATTTCCCGTTTTTCTGCTATAATAACCTAGCTGCCAAAGACAGCAGGAGGCATTATGCCGTAATGAACAGGCGTTCATCCTGCCGAGGTTTCGCAAAAATGGTAACATTTCTGTGTCCTCATGTCTTTTGGCATGAGGACATTTTATTTCTCGGAGGTGACATTCATGCCCAACGCAAAGGTTTTAGAGACCAAGAAATCCATCGTTGATGCTCTGTCTGATAAAATTCAGAACGCTACTTCTGCTGTTTTTGTAGACTACAAGGGCATCACCGTCGCACAGGATACCGAGCTGCGTAACCAGTTCCGTGCTGCGAATGTCGAATATTCTGTCGTAAAGAACACGCTGACCCGTTTCGCCGCCAACAAGGCCGGCTACACCGAGTTCGACGAGCTTCTGAACGGCACGACGTCCATGGCGTCCACCACGGAAGACCCCATCGCTCCGGCTCGCGTCATTTGCGAATTTGCCAAAAAGAACAAGAACGTCGTCAAGATCAAGGGCGGCATGGTTGAAGGTAAGGTTCTGTCGGTTGACGAGCTCATGTCCTTCGGCGAGCTGCCTTCCAAGAACGCGCTCGTTGCGCAGGTTCTCGGCACGTTCCTCGCTCCCATTTCTTCCCTCGCTGTTGTCCTGAACCAGATTCTGGAACAGAAGGGCGGCGCTCCCGCAGAGGCTGCGGAAGCAGAAGCTTAATTTTCAAACTTACTATCAAACATTTAATTGGAGGTAATTACAATGGCATCCGAAAAGATTACTGCTATGATCGAAGAAGTTAAGACTCTTACCGTTCTGGAACTGGCTGAGCTGGTCCATGCTCTGGAAGAGGAATTCGGCGTTTCCGCCGCTGCTGCTGCTGTCGCTGCTCCCGCTGCCGGCACTGCTGCTGCTGAAGAAGAGAAGACCGAGTTCGACGTCGTGCTGAAGTCCGCTGGCGCCAACAAGATCGCTGTCATCAAGGTTGTCCGTGCTGTCACCGGTCTGGGTCTGAAGGAAGCGAAGGAGCTCGTCGACGGCGCTCCCAAGAACCTCAAGGAAGGCATCTCCAAGGACGACGCGGAGAAGCTCGCTGCCGAGCTCAAGGAAGCTGGCGCAGAGGTCGAGATCAAGTAAGATCTGTCTTGCATACCAAAACACGCTGCATGGTTTCATGCAGCGTGTTTTTTGCAGCTGTCCAAAAAGCTAACGCTTTTTGAACAAAGGAACTGCGCCTCGACTGCGCGCATAATTTGTGCGCCGGAGGCGCACAAATTCCACACTTGCGAGACGAGCAGTATGTTTACCCGCAAGGAGTACGCGACATCCGTAAGCGGTAAAACCGCTAACGGCTGTCCTGTCCGGTCGGCGGAGCCGCCGGATAACATGGATTTTCATTTTATTTCGCCCTGCGGGGCGAAACTCTACGAGGTTTTTTGACACGCTGCATGGTCTCATGCAGCGTGTTTTTTCTTTACGGGTTTTGTGCACTCAAAGCAGAAGGTTCAGAAGCCTGCAGAACAGCACACCGATTGCCGCCGGAAGCAGCATTCCGAGCAGTGCCCAGCGGGTACTGCCGGTTTCCTTTCGAATGGTGAGAACGGTCGTGCTGCATGGAAAGTGAAAGAGCGTAAAGACCATCACGCACAGCGCGGTTTTCATCGTCCAGCCTGACGAAAGCAGCAGCCCTCCCACGTCCGCTGTCTGCGCCTGCGCGAGCGTCGCGCCGGAGGAAACGATCATCACCCATACCGGCAGCAGCAGTTCGTTCGCCGGAAAGCTCAGGGCAAACGCCAGAAGAATCGCGCCGTCCATTCCGAGCCACGCGCCCACCGGCTCAAGTGCCCGTGCAGCAAACGTCAGAATCGTTTCTCCCCCGATCTGCACGTTTCCGAGCAGCCACAGAAGCAGTCCCGCCGGAGCGGCTACTGCAGCAGCCCTGCCGAGGACGAACAGACTCCGGTCCATCACAGACCGCACAAGCACCCGTCCGACATTTGGCATCCGAAACGGCGGCAGCTCTAGCGTAAAATGAGACGGCGCACCGCGCAGGATCGTTTTCCCGAGCACGAATGACGCTGCCATCGTCATTGCCGCGCCGAGCAGCACGCACCCGGTCAGAACCAGCGCTGCCGAACAGGCAGTGCCTCCAAAGAAGAGCGCACTAAGCGTAAGCAGCGTCGGAAACCGCCCGTTGCACGGAACCAGCGCATTGGTAAGCATACCGATGCGCTTTTCGCGCTCGGAGTCGATAATCCGGCAGCCGCTCACGCCAGCCGCGTTGCAGCCGAAGCCCATGCACATCGTCAGCGCCTGCTTGCCGCAGCTGCCGCAGCGTTCAAACCCCGCATCCAGCAAAAACGCCACACGCGGCAGGTAGCCACTGTCTTCCAGCAGCGTAAATAAGGGAAAGAAGATTAAAACCGGCGGCAGCATCACCGAGACGACCTTTGCCGTCGTCTGATACACGCCTGCGATCAGCGCGCCCGATAACCAGGAAGGCGCGTGGAAACTGTCAGCCACCGCCCACAAGACACCTTCCACGGCATCAAAGCCCCGCTGCAGCAGCGCAGACGGCACATTCGCGCCCTGAATCGTCAGCCAGAATACCAGCCCCAACAGCGCGCCGAGCAGCAGCCCGCCGGTGAAGCGTCCGGTCAGCATCCGATCGGCTCGCACCGCACGCACCTTTGCCTTCTCGTTTTTTTCGCAGACGACGCGCCCGGCAATCTCCTCGGCGCGCCGGACAAACCGGCTTGCAATCGCATCAGACGCCTGTTCTGAGCCGCCCTGAAGCGCCAGTACCGCCGCCTGTGTGCCGCGGACGCTTGCGTCTATTACACCCAGACGGCGCGGTCTCGGCTCCTCAAAGCCGTCGAGAATCCGCCGCAGCTGCTCCAGAAGCTCCTGCATGCCCTCTTCCCTGCCTGCCGACACTGCCACGACGGGCACGCCCAGTTCAAACGACAGCGCCGCAAGGTCCAGCCGAATTCCCTGCTTTTGCGCCTCATCCATCAGATTCACGCAGACGAACGCCCGGTCGGTCAGCTCCAGCACCTGCAGGGCAAGAATCAGACTCCGCTCCAGACTCGTCGCGTCACATACGGCGATCACACAGTCCGCCTCCCCGCCGGAAACAAATCCGGCAGCAAGCGCCTCCTCCTGCGATTTACTGACCAGCGCGTATGTACCGGGCAGGTCGACCAGCCGGATTTCCGTGTCCTTGTACCGGCACGTGCCCTGTGCCAGTGCAACGGTTTTGCCTGGCCAGTTTCCGGTGTGCTGGTGCATGCCGGTCAGGGCGTTGAAGATCGTGCTTTTGCCGACATTCGGGTTTCCTGCCAGCGCGACAAGCCTTGTTTCCTGTGCGCCAGCGCCTCTTTCCGCCGCTGTCATGCGTCTGCCTCCGCAGAAATCTGCGAAGCATCGCAGCGCCGCAGCGCAATTGCCGCACCGCGCACGGTAAATGCCAGCGGAGAGCCCGACGGAGCCACACAGCGGCATGAAACGAGCGTCCCCGGAATCAGCCCCAGATCGAACAGCCGGCGCCGCAGCGCGCCCTCCAGACGGATTTCCGCCACACGTGCCGTCTGCCCCGGCAGCACCTCCGACAACGGCATCTTCTTTTTTCGCATTGCGTTCCCTCCTACCGGTTCTGTGTGATCAGAACCTGATACAGCTTACGCAGGCGCCTGCTCTCATGTGACAAAATGCGCGCCGCTTTTCAAAAGCGGCGCGCATGCAGCGTGTCAAAAAAGTCTTTTTGACACGCTGCGGCAGTTTTTCAAACTTTTAAAAAGTTTGAAAAACTGGTTGATTGAACGCGAAAGACACCCCTGATGGGTTTCCGCGCGCTAAGTGCCGCCGCTTCGCGTCGGTTGCGCGCTGGATTAGCCTGCGGGCGTCATCTTTCACACTATCTTCCTTTCCGTAATCCTTACTCTGAAAGGTTTTTTCGACAGTCTGAATGCGCGCCGCTTTTCAAAAGCGGCGCGCATGGTTCTTATCTTTTTGTTCAGTCGGGCAATGCGTCGAAGGCTGGCTTGAGTGTTTCGAACTTCGGAATGCTGCACATCGCGTTCCATGCCATAAAGCCGCCGTCGAGTCCGTTTTCCTGCAGCGCCCGCAGCTGACCGCCGACCTCTTCCGCGCCGTAGGTGTTGTACGGCGGACGGATAGCATCGTATGCCTGAATCCAGGTACGGACGATGGCAGGGCTCGGCGTCTCGGTCTGGCGTTTTGCCGCGTTCTTTGCCCAGTCGAGCATCGTCTCATACGGATGCTCCCAGGGGCGGTAGGAGCCGTTCTGCGAAAAGTGGTCCGGGTACGGCATGCCGCTGATCACGTCGACCACATTGCTGATAGCGGGCCAGTACTGCCCGTAGGCGGTCACGTAGCTGCCGGAGGTCTCGCCGAAGACGTCGGCGCTGACATACACGCCGCAGTCATGCAGCTCGTCGCAGGCATACATCAAGAAGCGCTGGATCGCCTGCGCCTTGGTCTCGTCATACTCGTTGCGGTAGTCGATGTTGCCGTCTTCCTCGTAATCATACGTGCCGTCCGGGAAACGGACATAGTCGAACTGAATTTCGTTGAAGCCGAACAGCGCCACCGCTTCTTTTGCCAGCTCTACCTTGTATTCCCACACATAGCGGCAGAAGGCGCTCGGCCAGTAGCTGCCTGCGATGTACAAGGGGTCTCCCGCAGCGTCTGAAATCGCATATTCCGGATGATCGCTGACGAAGAACGAATCGTTGAAGGTGGTCAGTCTGCCGATCACATAGAAACCGGCGTCCTTGATTTTCTGAATACAGGTCTTGTATTCCTCCTGCGTGTTGTTGGCGTAGGAATCCGCTGTGGGCGAATACTTGCGGAAGACCTCGGAATCGTAGCCGATGGACGTGCCATCCATGATGTTGACGACGAAGGCGTTGATCTTTGTAGTCTTCGCGTAGGCAATGTAGGCGTCGATGTTTCCCAGTACGTCCGGGTCGCAGGTCAGGTACAGCGCATAGACATGCTCCGGCATGACGTTATTTTCAAAGCTCGCCTTTTGTCTGGGATAATAGTCGAGGCTCTCGCCGTCGCCGCCTCCAAAGCGGTCCGCGCGTCCGGCGTGAATCATATAGACGCCGAAGCGGTCATAGGCCTCTATCGCAGCTTCCTGCGTGCTGGCAGTGTACTCGCCTGAAATATAGCCGGTTTCCTCGCCCGCCGTCACCTGATAGAGGTGGACAATGCCGTCGGTCATATAGTCGTAGCCCACAATCTTGAGCTCGGTTCCCTTTTCCAGAAGCCCGCCCAGCTCCACAGACTCCGGGTCAAGGCGCAGATTCTGCGGTGTGCGCACGAAAACACTCTCCTCCCGGACCACATCGTCCGGGTTATCAGTCAGATTGGTCTCGGCGATGTAGCCGTATTTGAGCGAGTCCAGATACGTCAGGTAATACGTCACGCCGTCTTTTTTGCGGGTGTTTTCCGCAGAATACGTCACCTCGCTGCCGCGCACGGCAGTTCCGGCAGGCTCCAGATTTTCATCGAGATAGCTTACGCTCGGGTTGTCGGCGCAGAGATACGCCTTTTCATAGCGGCTCGTCTTCTGCGTCTCGGCAAGCTCCTGCTGCGCTTCTTCCTGCCCGCCGGTAATCACACAGATAAACAGAATCAGCGCCACCAGCACCAGAACCGCAAGCAAAATCAGCCAGGAGTTCTGCCGGAGGAACTTCATCTGCTGCTCCTTCTGGCGACGCCTGGCTTTGCGCGACTTTGGATTTCTGTCGGTCTTCCGATTCTTTTCAGACTGCGGCTGCATGCTTCTTCCCTGCCTTCCTGTATGGAGTCATTATACATCAACTTTTCAGAGATTTCCACCATTTTTGTAAGATTTCTGAAAGAATGCCCGGTTTTTCCTTCTTTTTTGGTGTTCTCGCTCCATTTTGCTGCTCCTGCGTTCACATTTTCAGGTTCTTTCCACCATTTCCGGGCAAAGGCATCCGCTTTTGAAATAGTTATGTAAATCATTTTTCAGAACATTTTCAAGAAAAAACGCCCGCCGCCGGACACCTCCGGCGGCGGGCGTTTGCGTCGTTTCAAAGCTCTCCGATATAGTAGATATAATCCAGGCACCGCAGCGCCTCGATGATTTCCTTGTGGGTTTTGTACTTTTTGAGCTCCTGGCTGCTGATGGTGATGGCGACGGTGTAGACGCTGAGTCCCGAATTCAGGTACGCGGGGTTTGCCTCAATGTCGTCGATTTTCAGCCCGAGACGGCGGATCGTCGTCACGAAATCCTGCAGGTTGTATTTGCTTTTCAGCTCCAGATGCAACTCAAAATGGTTCGACCGGTCCTTGAGATACGTTTCAAATGCGGGCAGCCATGAAAGGCACGCCAGAATTGCCGCAAAACCCAGCAGCGCCAGCGTATAAAGCCCCGCGCCGAGCGCCAGTCCCAGCAGGCTGCACGACCAGAGCCCTGTCGCCGTTGTCAGACCGCGGATCTGGCTTTTGGAACTGAACAGAATCGAGTTTGTGCTGATGATCGCGATGCCGAGAACGACCGCTGCCGAAATGACCGGCAGGCTGCCTATCGCGCGGTCGAGCGTCATTGCCGCCGTGCCGGACAAACAGACGAGAACAAAGGTCCGAAGCCCCGCCGCGTGCCGCTTTGCCGCGCGCTCGCAGCCGAGCACCGCACCGAACAGCAGCGCCAGCAGCAGCCGCAGCGCAATTGTCCAGAGCCCGTCGCCCATCGCCCATGTGCCGAGCAGATTTCCAATCGGATCGTAGTACATTGCTTAGCCTCCCTTTCTTCCCATGCCGCTGCGCCCCACGAGCCTGCCGTAGCCCAGCTGTTCGCGCTGGTCGATTGCCGCCTGCGTAAACGCCTGCTCCTCGGGACTGATATCATAGTTGTGCGCGGGCAGCTCCTGCTGAATCTTCTGGATGCGCTCGATGAGCAGCTCCAGTTCAGTCTTTTTGGGCGCTTCCTCCGGCGTCTCGTCCACCTCGACCAGCTCTTCGAGCTTTGTCGAGTACGAATGCGACAGGTAGAGCGCCAATTTCGCGCAGCCGGGACCGATCAGCTCATAGAGTACTGACGAGGCAAGGATGATCGTCTGCAAATCCTGCCCAATCTCGCCCCCGAGCGTCCGAGCACCGAGCGCGGCAAGACCGATGGCAACACCAGCCTGCGGAATGAGCGCGAGCCCCAGATAGTCGCGCGTCCGTTTTGGTTTTCTGACGAGCAGGCATCCCAGCCAGGCGCCCGCGTATTTGCCGGCAATTCTCGTGATGAAATAGAGCACGCCCACGAGAATCAAGGGCACGCTTCCGAGCGTATTCTGCGTGCCGAACAGCGCGTCGAGCCGGAAATTCAGACCCGACCGCACAAAAAACAGCAGCAGCACCGGCGGGCTGAAATACGCCAGCTGCTGAAAAAGGTTCGAGTCGTTCGTCAGGTTGATATACACCATGCCCATCGACATGCAGCCCAAAAGCGGCGACACATCGAGAAGCGCGCACACGCCGCAGAACGCAAAAAGCGTCGCGAGCGAGACAATCAGCCGGTTGTCGGTCGAGCGCTTACGAAACAGCAGCTTGAGCAAAAAGCCGAAGAAGCCGCCCAGCGCCAGCACGAAAAGGTTCACCAGAATCGGCTTTCCGATCGTCTCAAATCCGCTGCCCCGGCTGCCGCTACCGGCAAGCGCAATGGAGATGGCGATGCTGTAGGCAACCAGGCTCACCACGTCGTCGAGCGCCACAATCTGCAGCAGCGTCTCCACAAAATCGCCCTTCGCGCCCGTCTGGCGGATAGTCATGACCGTGGACGCAGGCGCCGTTGCCGAGGCAAGCGCCGCCAGCACCGCGCAGAACGCCAGATCAAGCCCCAGAATGAAATACGTCAGCGCAAACACCAACACCGACGCCATGCACGCCTCCAGCAGCGTAATGACAATCACACCGAAGCCGCTCTTTTTAAGCGTGGAGAGCTTAAAAAACTCGCCGACACTGAACGCAATGAACGCCAGCGCGATATCGGAAATAAAATCCATGCCGGAAATGACAGACGCCGGAATCAGATTCAGGCAATACGGACCAATCAGAATTCCGGTCAGAATATACGCCGTCACATCCGGCAGGCGCAGTGCCTTTGTAATTCTCGTCATGGCAAAGCCGAGAAACAGCATCAGCGCAACCGAAATGATCACGCCAGCCGTCTGCCCCGACTGCGCCAGCTTCTGTGGAAAAGCTCCCAACATAGGTATCCCTCCCGTCCCTCTTGCATTAGGATATGAAATATGATATAACAGGTTTCAGATAAACGCAAATTATGTTTTCTTTAATCTTCATAAATTTTCAGAATGGATGTGCTTCGTATGCTGAATCCAAAGTTTGGCACGCTTCTCACCGCAGCGGAGCTTGGAAGCTTCACGCGCGCGGCAGCCGCGCTCAATTTCACACAGCCCGCCGTCAGTCACCACATCAGCCAGCTCGAGCGGCAGCTCGGCGTGACGCTTTTCGTGCGCGCAAAGGGCAAAATATCGCTGACACCGGAGGGAGAAATCGTCGTTCAGTATGTCCGGCGCATGAAGGCGCTCGAACAGCAGCTGCTCGATGATCTGCAGTCCGCCGACCGGCGGCTCACACGCCTGCGCGTCGGCATCACGCACACGGCGGAGAGCAATCTCATCACCGAGGTGCTTGCAAAATTCGGGCAGGAAAACGATGGCGTATCGATAACGATTACAACTGATACCATAAAAAATCTTTATGATGCGATGGAGCATTTTGAGTTGGACCTTGCCGTGGTCGACAGCACCGTGCCGTCTGCAGACCTCAACGCGCTGCTGCTGGACACCGACTGCATCATGTGCGTGCTGTCAAACAACAATCCCCTCTCGCGCCACGCGATGGTAACGCTGGAGGACCTAAAAAAAGAGCGCATGATCCTGCGCCTTCCCTCTTCTGCCACACGAAAGCTCTTCGAAGCGCACCTTCTGAGTCTCGGCATGAGCATCGACGCTTTCGATGTGGCAATGGAGGTCGACAACATCGCGACCATCAAGGACCTGATCCGCAAGGATCTCGGCGTGTCGATTCTTGCGCGCAGCGCCTGCATGGACGAGCTGCGCAAAGGAAAGCTCACAGCGCTGCCGATTGAAAACCTCAGCATGGTGCGCCAGATGAACCTCGTCTACCGCAAGGATTTCCCGCATATGGAGCTTCTGTATGAGATTCTCCGCCTCTATCACGACACTGCCATGCAGCTGCAATAAAACGCAGAAACACCGAAGGAGTCTTCCTTCGGTGTTTTTGTTCAGTCCTCTGTCCGTTCGCCGGACTGAATGCGTGTGATATCATACGGCACGGTCTGATAGACAAAGTAGTTGAGCCAGTTGCCGTACAGCAGGTGCGCGCACGAGCGCCACGTGACAAGCGGCGTCCTGCTCGCATCGTCGTTCGGGAAATAGTGCTCCGGCACGTGAATTGGTACATTCGCTGCCACATCGCGCAGATACTCCCGCAGAAGCGTATCGCGGTCATACTCCGCGTGTCCCATCAGGAAGACCTGCTTGCCGTCCCGGGTCTTGACGGCATAGACGCCCGCTTTCTCCGAGCACGACATGATCTTCAGTTCCGGCACCTTTTCGATGTCCTCGCGCAGAATCGTCGTGTTTCTCGAATGCGGCACCCAGAACTCGTCGTCGAAGCCGCGGAACAGCATGAAGTTCGGCTCCTCCACCGTGTGGCGGAACACGCCGAAGAGCTTTTCAGGAAGCGCCCGCTTGGGGACGCCGTAGTGGTAGTAAAGTCCCGCCTGTGCGCCCCAGCAGATATGAAGCGTTGAGTGAACATGCGTTTTGGACCACTCCATAATCCGGCACAGCTCCTGCCAGTAATCGACCTGCTCAAACGGCAGATGCTCCACGGGCGCGCCCGTGATGATCAAGCCGTCGAAGTTCTGCTCCTTGACCTCTTCAAACGTCTTGTAAAACGCCAGCATGTGCTCCTGCGAGGTATTTTTCGATACATGGCTTCTCGGCGCGACAAGCTCAAGTTCAATCTGCAGGGGCGTGTTGCCCAGCACTCTCGCAAACTGCGTCTCGGTGTCGACCTTCGTCGGCATCAGGTTCAGAAGCAGAATGCGCAGCGGGCGGATGTCCTGCGTGATGGCGCGCGTCTCGGTCATCACGAAGATGTTTTCCTGCCGGAGCGTCTGCGTGGCAGGAAGCTGGTTGGGAATTTTAATCGGCATCAGCGAATCGCCTCCAGTGCGTTTGTGAGATCCGCGATCAGGTCCTCTTTGTTTTCCAGACCGCACGACAGGCGAATCAGACCTGCCGGAACGCCGGCGGCTTTGAGCTGCTCGTCGGTCATCTGGCGGTGTGTCGTGGACGCCGGGCTCAGACAGCACGTTCTCGCGTCTGCCACATGCGTCTCAATCGCGGCAAGCTTCAGTTCCCGCATGAAAGCGCCTGCAGCTTCACGCCCGCCCTTGAGCTCGAAGCACACCACGCCGCACGAGCCATGCGGCAGGTATTTCTGCGCGGTTTTGTAATAGGGGTCGGTCGGCAGTCCGCAGTAGTGGACGGTCTCCACCTTCGGATGCTGCGCCAGGAATTCTGCCACCGCCTGCGCATTTTCGCAATGGCGCGGCATGCGCACATGCAGGCTTTCGAGCCCGAGGTTTAAGTAAAACGCGCTCTGCGGCGACTGCATGGAGCCGAAGTCTCGCATCAGCTGCGCGGTGCATTTGGTGATGAACGCGCCCGCGTTTCCGAATTTTTCGGCGTAAGTGACGCCGTGATAGCTCTCGTCCGGCGTGCAGAGCCCGGGGAACTTGTCTGCATGCGCCATCCAGTCGAACTTCCCGCCGTCAACGATTGCGCCGCCGAGCGCCGCCGCATGACCGTCCATATATTTGGTCGTCGAATGCGTCACAATGTCCGCGCCCCACGCAATCGGGCGGCAGTTGATCGGTGTTGCAAACGTATTGTCCACCACCAGAGGCACCCCGTGCCGGTGCGCGGCGTCTGCAAAGCGCTCGATGTCCAGCACCGTCAGCGCCGGGTTTGCAATGGTCTCGCCAAAGACCGCCTTCGTATTCGGGCGGAATGCTGCTTCCAGCTCCTGCTCGGAGCAGTCGGGCGCAACGAACGTCGCCTCCACGCCCATTTTTGCCATTGTGACGGAAATCAGGTTGAAGGTGCCGCCGTAGATGCTGGAAGATGCGACAATGTGGTCGCCGTTCGAGGCAAGGTTGAACAGCGCGAAGAAATTTGCCGCCTGACCGGAGGACGTCAGCATTGCCGCCCTTCCGCCTTCGAGCGCGCAGATCTTTGCCGCTACCATATCGCAGGTCGGATTCTGCAGGCGCGAGTAGAAGTAGCCCTCCGCCTCCAGATCAAACAGCTGCCCCATTGCCTCGCAGGTGTCATATTTGAATGTGGTCGACTGGATGATCGGAATCTGCCGCGGCTGCCCCGAGCCGGGGGTGTAGCCCGCCTGAACACAGTTGGTCTCGATGTGCTTTTGAAGTTCGCGCATGGTTGTCTGCTCCTTTCAACTCTGTCTTTTGTGTTACGGAAGGTACGGCAGAATTTCCTGCATGGACGAAAACAGCCGGTCTGCACCCGCTTCCAGCAGCGCCTGTTCCGGGCGGTAGCCCCAGGTCGCGCCCGCGGCAAAAAAACCCATCCGGCTGGCAAACGCCATGTCCGTGTCGCCGTCTCCGAGATAAAATACCTCTTCGGGTCTGCAGGTTAATTCCTGCAGCAGAGAATACCCCGCGTCCGTCGCGGGCTTGAGAGGTCTTACGCCGTTATTGCCCCAGACGAGACAGAACGGTTCGTCCGGGAAGTATTCTGCGATAATCTTCTTTGCCGTCGTTTCTGTTTTATTCGACAAAACCGCCAGCGCATACCCCCGCTGCCGCAGAAGCCGGATGGTTTGCGCCACGCCGGGGAAAAACCTCGTGTGCTCGGCGCAATGTACGGGGTAATAGCCGAGGTAAAAGTTCAGGACCTTCTGAATATCCTGCTCGCTCGTTCCCTCCGGCACGGCTCTTGCAATCAGCCTCGGAATGCCGTTTCCGATGTAGCTCCGGTATTCTTCCATCGTGTGCCCCGGAAAGCCGTATTGCCGCAGCGCCTCGTCGGCGCACGCGCCGAGATCCTGCAGCGTATCCAAAAGCGTCCCGTCGAGATCAAAGACGGCGGCGCGGAAGCTGTGTTCCATGTTTCGTTTCTCCTGATAGCCGCAGGACCGAAGCGGGAAATTTCCCGCTCCGGTACTGTTTTCTTACTGATTCTTCTTTCCAAGCGATTGTTCAACCGCCTTCACAATCCGGGCGATTGCCACGCTCAGAATCGTGTTGACGCCGAACTCCACGAGGAAATTGACGCCGATGAAAAACACGAAGAAATAATAGACGATGTCCGTCCCGCCCGCGAAGTCCTGCAGAATGGACTTAAAAACCGTGAGCATGCCGATGGCAAAAACGCCGGTGTTGACAATCGGCGCGCAGATCGCCGCGGCAATGCAGCCGAGCGTCTGCCGCTTTTCCAGCGCCCGGTACACCAGCCCCGCGACCCAGCCGCAAAGGACCGCCTTGCCGACACAGACGACGGTCAGCCAGAACGGGTTTGCGACCCACAGCAGGTTCGTAAACTGGTCGGTTCCGGCAATGCCCGCAATCAGGCAGACAACGCCGAATACGCCGCCAAGGAACGCGCCGGCACCCGGTCCAAAGAGAATGGCGCCCACGACAATCGGAACCAGCGTCAGAGAAATCGGCACAGGACCGATCTTGATGCCGCTTGCGACGGTTTGCAGAACGACGATGAGCGCAGCAAGCAGCGCCAGCGACGTCAGACGGACAACGGATGTGTGTTTTTCGTTTTTCATAAGTACCTCCAGCTCTCGCTCCGGCAAAATGTGTCCGGATGCAATGCCTCATTATTTTTCGGTCGCATCGCCCAGCCCCAGCCCGCCGCCTGCTTGCAGCTTACCCGCCATACTGCGCAAAAATCCTCGGAAACCCGGCAGGGTTCCCTGCGTCTTTTGCTTGTCTGACAGAAAATCTGCGGCGCATTCTGCGGACCGATTCTGTTCGAAACGACCTTTTGTGTTTGAGCCGGGTGTTCCGGTTCTTGCACAATGGATAAATTACGCGAGCCTTCGCGGAATTTCAAAAATTACAAAATCTCCTCCTCGACGGGCGGGTTGTAGTCCTCCTCCGGAATCGTCATCTGCTGCCCGGACTGCATGGTCTGCCACTGCTCTTTTGTGATCAGCAGCTGCCGCGGCTTCGAGCCTTCGAAGTGCCCGACAATGCCGCGCTCTTCCATCTCGTCCATGATGCGCGCAGCTCTTGCGTAGCCGAGCTTGAGACGGCGCTGCAGCATGGACACGGACGCCTGCCCGGTCTCCAGAATCACCTCGACCGCAGCCGGAAGCATTTCGTCGCCGTCGTCCGGCGCGTCGGGTGCAGCGCCCGCATTCGAAGCGCCGCTGTTTTTCCCACTCTCGGCAGCTTTCTTGTCAATCTCCGCCATCACCTCGTCGGAATAGTCCGCCGCATTCGTACGCTTGATGAAGCTTGCGACCTCCTGCACCTCGTCGTCGGTGATGAAGCAGCCCTGCACGCGCTTCGGCTTTCCCTGTCCCAGCGGTGCATAGAGCATATCGCCCTTGCCGACGAGCTTTTCAGCGCCGTCGGTATCCAGAATGATACGAGACTCCATTGCCGACGCAACCGCAAACGCAATACGAGACGGGATATTCGCCTTCATCAGACCCGTAATGACGTCTGCAGACGGACGCTGCGTCGCGATAACCAGGTGCATGCCTGCCGCACGACCCATCTGCGCCACGCGGCAGATCGACTCCTCAACTTCCTTCTTTGCCACCAGCATCAGATCTGCCAGCTCGTCAATGACGACGACAATCTGCGGCATGGTTTCAAACTCGCCCGTCGCTTTCGCCTGCTTGTTATAAGACGCCAGATCGCGCACGCCCTCGTCTGCCATCAGACGGTAGCGCCGCATCATTTCCGTCACCGCCCACTGCAGCGCGCCCGCCGCCTTCTTGGGGTCGGTCACGACAGGAATCAGCAAGTGCGGAATGCCGTTGTACACGCCCAGCTCGACCATTTTGGGGTCGACCATGATGAGCTTGACCTCTTCCGGCTTCGCCTTATACAGAAGCGAGATAATGAGAGAATTCATGCACACCGACTTGCCGGAACCGGTTGTACCGGCAATGAGCAGGTGCGGCAGCTTTCCGATATCGCCGATGATGCGGTTTCCGCCGATGTCCTTGCCGACGGCAAACGACACCTTGGATTTGCTCCTCACAAACTCCGGCGAATCGATCACATCGCGCGCCAATACCGTAGACACCACGCGGTTCGGCACCTCAATGCCGACCACGGAGATTTTCTCCGGAATTGCCGCGATGCGGACGCCCGACGCGCCAAGCGCCAGCGCAATATCGTTTGCCAGATTGGTCACTTTCGACAGCTTCACGCCCCGGTCCAGCTCCAGCTCATAGCGCGTGATGGACGGACCCCGTGTGACGTTGATGATTGTCGCCTTGATGCCGAAGGACTTGAGCGTATCGCCCAGCCGCTCGGCGTTCTGCCGCATTTCCTCGGTGCCGTCGTGCGTCTGTCCAGAGCCTTCCTTCAACAGCTCCACGGGCGGATATTGATATGCCGGAGGCTCGGGCGCGCTGGCAATTTCCTGCGCAATTGCCGCTGCCTCCAGATGCACATCTTCCTTTTTGATTTTTTCCTCCGGCTCGGGGATTGCCGGCGGAATCTGCGCAGGTTTTGCCTCTGCCGGTACAGGCAGTTTGCTGTTTCCGGCAACCGGCGCCGGAGAAATTGGCGCGGGCGCGCACGGGTGCGGCATATGGACACTGCGCTCCGGTTCGGAAACCGGCTCCTGCTGCGGCGCTTCCGCTTCTTCCGGTTCGGCATGCAGTTCCTCGCGCGGCTGATTCGGCACGACAAGCGGCATCGAATCGCGCCGCAGTTCGTCGAGATTCAACGGCGGCAGCTGCTTCGGAAGCGGCTGCTCCTGCTCCATATTCTGTTCCTGCACCTGCGCATCAAGCTGCCCTCTTGCGGGGCGCTCGGCAAGGATGTCCGGTCCCGGATCTGTCTGTTCCGGTTTTTGAGACGCCGTCTGCATCGCGCGGCGGCTTTCCTCCACGAACACATCCGGGCGCATGGGCGCTTTTCCCTTTCTGGGCTTTGCCTCCTGCACCGGCAGCGGCGGCTCGTCCACTGGAAGATCAAACTCCGACGCCTTCGCGCGGCGGCGCTCCTGCTCCTGCTGCACATGTTCGATGTGCCGCGTCGCAACATGGTTGACAATCCGCTCGGCAGGGTCCGGGTGCTCCAGCTTCGGCTCGTCGTATTCAATTCTGGGGCGGTTTTTGATCGCGGTAATAATTCCGCGCACCGTCATATTCAGGCTCGTGATCAGCTCCAGCGCCAGCGCGGCAAGCAGCACAATCACAGCGCCCGCTCTGCTGATAATCAGCTCCAGCGTTTGCGCAAGAAGCCCGGCGACGACGCCTGCACAGCTGCCGTCCAGTCCGCCGTCCCAGAGGTCTGCCAGCATGGAGGCAGACCAGTCCGCGCCCTCCTGCCCGCCGACGAGCTGCACCAGCGCGCCGATGGTCACGGCAAGCAGCATGCTGCACGTCACGCGCAGCGCGACGGGTCTTCCGTCATGCAGCAGCAGAATCAGAAAGCCCATCACGAACGAAAACGGCAGTATGTATAAGCCCTTGCCGATGAGTCCCCGGAACAGGGAAATCAGCAACGACAACAGCGCGCCCTGAATACCGAGGCAGCCCAGCGTCGTACACAGCGCCAGCACCAGGCAGATGCCTGCTCCGACCTCTCGCCGGACCGGTGTCCGGGTATTTGCCTTAGCACGGGAGCTTTTTGACGTGCTTTTCCGGCTGCCGGAGGATTTTCCGGTTGTTTTGCCGCCGGAGGCACGTTTTTTTGTCTGCTTTTCCGCCATAAGGCTCCGTCCTTTCAGGAAATCAGGGACAGCAGCAGCGTCACAAGCCCCGCGCCCCAGCAATAATAACAGAATCCGCCGAATTTTCCGCGCTGGACAATCAGCCGCAGAAAGTAGATGGCAAAGTAACCCGACACAAACGCGCAGGCGACACCCACCAGATACATCGGCACATAGCTCCACTCCACGCCGGTTGAAAATACCTTGATGATCGACACCAGGTTTGCGCCGACTACGGCGGGAATGGACAGCAAAAATGAAAATTTAACGGCAAAGCTCCGCTCAAAGCCGCGCAGCATCCCGGCGCTGATCGTGGTCCCCGAGCGCGAGAGCCCCGGCACCACCGCAACCGCCTGCGCCAGACCCACGACAATCGCATCTGCTGAAGTCGAACTGCGCTCGTCCTTGTTGCCGTGCCCCATGCGGTCGGCAGCAAACAGCAAAAAACCTGTCATGACAAACGCGAAGCCGATAAAGAACGTGTTCTGATAGAGGCTCTCGACGACGTTTGATAAAAACGCCGCCGGAATCAGCGGAAGCGTCGCCAGAATCAGAAAGCTGATCAGCCGCCGCTCGCGCCGGTTGGGCTTCAAGCCGCGCGGCGTTCTGCGCAGATGCAGCATCCGCAGAAATTCTGTGACAACCTCGCGCACATCCTTCCAGAACGCGAGAATGACCGCTGCCAGCGTCCCCAGATGCAGCAGCACGTCAAAGAGCATATGGTTTTCCATGTCGCCGATGGCGAGGAAATTCTGCAGCACCGCCAGATGTCCGGAGCTGGAAATCGGCAGAAACTCCGCCAATCCCTGCACCAGCCCCAACAAAGCCGCGTTCCAATAGGTCATAGACAATCCTCCGATTGATCCAGCGGCAGTGCGCCGCGTAAAAATCTCATACTGATTTATATTATCACAACCGGAGGAATATTTCCATACTTTTTAGTTATCGCCGCCCGCATCCGGACCGGAGCACTTCTTTTTTTTCTGCGCAATCTGCGCATGCAGGTACGCCAGCGCGTCCGAAAGGCTCCCCAGCTGGTCCATCAGCCCGGACTCGACCGCTTCCGCGCCGTACAGCACCGTCCCTACATCCGTTGCCATGTTCCCGGTCGCCATCATATAGCGCGCAAAATCCGCCCGGGAAATGCGGGAATTTTCGGTCACGAAGTCGACGATGTGGTCCTGAATCTGGTCAAAGTAATGATACGTCTGCGGCGCGCCGACCACCAGCCCCGTCATGCGCACGGGGTGAACGGTCATGCTCGCGCGCGGCGCGATGATTGCCCGTTTCGCAGACACCGCCAGCGGAATGCCGATCGAATGCCCGCCGCCGAGAACCAGCGACACCGTAGGCTTCTTCATCCCGGCAATCAGCTCGGCAATCGCAAGCCCCGCCTCAATGTCGCCGCCGACGGTGTTCAAAAGCAGCAGCAGCCCGTCAATCTCCTCCGACTCCTCCACCGCCGCCAGCAGCGGAATGACATGCTCATACTTCGTCGTCTTCACCGTCTCGGGAAGGACCTGATGCCCCTCGATCTGTCCGATGATTGTGAGCGTATAAATATTGCCCCGGCTTGATTTTGTCGTGCTTGCGCCCAACTCCAGAAGCTCCTGCGTCTGCGCGGTGCACTCTTGCTGCTTTTGCTCTTCCATGTGCCTGCCTCCAATGTTCTTTGGAGGCAGTATGCCCGAAAATGGGATTTTTTATCCTTCCGCGTCGGTTCTCCAGTCCTTGCACACATCGACCCATCCATCGAATTTCGAATACTGCTCCAGCTCCGGAATCGTCAGCTCAATGGCGCTGTTTGCGCTGCCGGCAGCCGGAAAAACGGTCTCAAAGCGCTTGAGCGATTCGTCTAAGTAAACCTTCACGCCCTCTTTGACCGCGAACGGACACACGCCGCCCACCGCGTGCCCGATGTATTCCGGCACGTCGTCGTGCGCGAGCATCTTCGCCTTCACACCGAAGCGCTCTTTGTACTTCTTATTATCCACGCGCGCGTCGCCCGCGGCAACAATCAGGATGCAGCTATCTCCCACGAGGAACGACAGCGTCTTTGCAATGCGCTTTGGCTCCACGCCGGCTGCCTGCGCCGCCAGCTCCACGGTTGCGCTCGATACCTCAAACTCCAGCACGCGCTGCTCCATACCGAGCTGCGCAAAATATGCCTTTACCTTTTCCATCGACATCATGCCATCCCCTTTCCTGTCAAGCTTGTATTATAGCAGATTTGCATATATCTTGCAAGTTTGCGCGCAATCGGGTATAATGATGTCACGCAGGCAGACCTGCGTAATTGCGTCGGTTGGGGGCGAAAGTATGAACAAAACGAATGTGATGCGTTTGCTCGACGCGGCGAAAATCACTTACCGCGCGAAGGAATATGCGTACGATGAAAACGACCTGAGCGGTCTTCACGCCGCAGAGGGCATCGGGGAGCCAGCCGAGCAGATTTTCAAGACGCTCGTCGCCCGGGGCGAAAAGCAGGGCTATCTTGTCTTCTGCATTCCGGTCTGCTGCGAGCTGGATCTCAAAAAAGCGGCAAAGGCAGCGAAGGACAAGAAGGTCGAGCTGATTGCGGTCCGCGAGCTTCTGCCGCTCACGGGCTATATCCGCGGCGGATGCAGCCCCATCGGCATGAAAAAGCACTTCCCCACGTTTATCGACGAGACGGCGATTTTATACGACGAGATCGGCGTCTCCGCCGGGCAGCGCGGGGCGCAGGTGCTTTTGAATCCGGACGCGCTTTGTGAATATGTCGGCGCAGAATTCTGCGACCTGACGGTATAGAAAGGAACAACACCATGCATTACGAATATCAGACCAAGGGCACCTGCTCGAGCCGGATTCTGTTTGACATCGAAGACGGCAAGCTCAAGAACGTGGAATACATCGGCGGCTGCAACGGCAATCTGCAGGGCATCGGCAGACTGGTCGAGGGCATGCCGGTCGACGAGGTCATTTCCCGTCTGCGCGGCATCCGCTGCGGCTACAAGCCCACATCCTGTCCCGACCAGCTGGCGACAGCGCTGGAGCAGGCAAAGGCAAAAGCCGCGAAGGCGTAAGCTATATAAGGAGGATTCTATCATGAAAGAAATCATTGCAACCACCGGCGCACCCGGCGCCATCGGTCCGTACTCGCAGGCGACGAAGGCAGGCTCTCTTGTTTTCGTCTCCGGTCAGCTGCCCATCGACCCGGCGACCGGCGTCATGCCCGAAGACGTCTCCGCGCAGACGAAGCAGTCGCTCACCAACGGCAAGGCAATTCTTGAAGCCGCCGGCGGCACGATGGCAGACGTGGTCAAGACCACCGTTTTCCTTGCCGACATGAATGACTTTGCTGCCATGAACGCCGTCTATGCCACGTTCTTCCCCGAAGGTGCCTGCCCGGCTCGTTCCGCGGTTCAGGTCGCGCGCCTGCCGAAGGACGCAAAGGTCGAGATTGAGTTCATCGCCAACGTGTAACGTAAAAACACCAACCGCCGCCCGGAGACTCCGGGCGGCGGTTTTTCTGCTTCGGACGCGCAAAAAAGAACCTCCCCGTGGGGAGGTTCTTTTGTTCTGGGAATTATGCGCCGTATTCCACGGCAAAGCGATGCAGGATGGCTGCGATCTGCGCGCGCGTTGCGTAGCCCTTCGGGTCGATGCGCGTTGCGGACGTGCCGTTGATCAGACCACGGTAGTTTGCCCATGCCATTGCGTCGTATGCCCAATTTGCAATCTTATCAGCGTCTCTGTACTTTGCGAGGTACGCAGAACCGCTGGTGGAGAGGTTCATGTACTTGGCATAGCGGTACAGGATAGCTGCCAGCTGCTCACGGGTGACGTTCTGATCGGGCTTGAAGGTATATGCGTCGAAGCCGTCGACCACACCTGCGTCATATGCCCAGGAGATGGCGTCGTAGTAATACTGGCTGGAAGAGACATCGGTGAACGGGTTTCTCTTCGTTGCTCTCGGTTCGCCGGTCAGTCTCCACAGGATGGTGACAATCTGACCACGGGTCGTGTTCAGCTCGCCGCCGAAGCGGGTCGAGGACATGCCATCCATGTAGCCCTTGCGGTAGACATAGACCACATCGTCATAGTACCAGTCGCGCTTGGAAACATCGCGGAACGGCAGCTCGGTCAGGCGGATGTCGTCCTTATCCATGAACTCGACATAGAGCTTTGCATCGTTCGCGCCCATCTTGACGGTGTACTCATCGCCGACGTAGGTATCGCCCTTGTAGGTCCAGACAGCCACGTAGCCCTTGTCAGCCTTCGCCTTGAAGGTCATCTTATCGTTCTTCTTGATGGAGATGACGTCGCCGTGTTTATACTCGCGGGTGCCGCGGTAAACCGTGCCGTGCTTGCCGCCGGTGATGTCGAAGGTCAGGGTCGGATAGTCGTCAACATCGCTGCTGCTCTTCTTGACAAAGTCCACATGGAGCGTTCTGTTCTTGCCGTCCATGTCTCTGTAGGTGACATCATAGTAGGTTGCGGAGGTCTTGCTGCCGGAGCCGAGCTGCCAGACAGCCTTGTAGCCGGAGTCAGGAACAGCCTTGAACTCAACCTTATCGCCCTTCGACAGCGTCCAGTACTCGTCGTCGTAGGTTACCCATTTTTCTTCGTCATCGTCGTAATACTTGAGCTTGCCATGACGTTCGTCGAGGTCAACGGAGAGCTTGAGGTTCTTGGTGTCGATCTTCGTGAAGGTGATCTCCACAGAAATGTCGTTCTTGTTGATTGTAGCCGTATAGATGTCGTTATCAACAGTCGCTGTCTTATTGTTAACCTTCCAGCTTGCTTCGTAGTTCGTACCCGGAACAGCCTTGATCTGATAGCTCGTACCCTTTTTCAGATTCGAAATCTCAATAGAAGTAGAATCATCATCCGCAGCAGTCCACCAGTCGCCCCATTTACCGTTGTCGAGCTTCTTTCTGATCTTGAACGTGCCATGGTCGCCGACCTGCTCAACGGTCAGCTTAAACGTATCGACAGGAGCAGTTTTCTTGACGAACTTCGCGGTAATCGTTGCGTCCGTATCGCCCATCTTAACGGTCGTTGTTGTGTTGGTGTCACTGGAAACCGTTGCGCCGGTCACTTCCCATTTCAGGAACTCGTAACCATCTTTTGCTTCTGCAACCAGCGTTCTGGTATCGCCATTCTGAAGGCCTTCGAGCTTCGGAAGTTCAGCGCCTTCATACGTAACAGTACCGGCAACCTTATTGTCGACCTTCGGTACATTGATGGTCAGCACATGCTTTTCTTCTTTAAGCTGCGGAATAACGGTATCTTCCTTCTGGATTTCCGTAGTACCATCCTTATCAGAGAAGTATTTGTCGCATCTCTTGCAATGCCAGTACTCGATGTTACCCGTAGCGGTCTTGGTCGGCTCCTTCGCCGCAACATGCTCCAGATCGTGACCGAGCGCAGAAATGGTCTCCGGTCTCTCAATTTCCTGTGTGCCCTTCTTGTCCGAGAACATCTTCTTGCAGACGCTGCAGGTCCAGTAAGCCTTCGTGCCGTTCTCCGTGCAGGTAGGCTCAACCGCTTTGGTCTCGGTCAGCTGATGACCGGCAGCAGGGATTTCTTTGTCAGTAAACGGCGTCTTGCCATATGCATCGGCAAATTCCGCTCCGCATCTTGCACACTCATAATGGTCCTTGACACCCTTGTCAGTGCAGGTTGCAGGGTTGCCGCGGGCCGGCACGATCTTGTGACCCAGCTTGGGATATGTAACAGCCAGAAGGTCCGTTTTCTTTCCTTCTGCGTCAATGACCTGGCCGCAAACCGAGCACTTGGAGTATGCGGCATTGCCGTCTTCTGTGCAGGTTTCTTCCTTTTCAGCAACAGGAACATATTTATGCTTGCTTGTATCAATGGGTGTATTGACAACAGTGATCTGATCCTTCAGCGTCATATCTCTCCACATGTTGCCGCAGACATCGCAAATGACATAGGGTATGTTGCCCTGCTCCTTGCAGGTAGCATCCTTAGCCTCAACCTGTCTGAGTTGATGCTTGGTGGCATCAGGCTTACCAGTCGCAGCGGGCGCAGTTGGGCTGGTTGTGCACTTGCCATTGCCATCAAACCAGAAATATTCGCCGCATTTCAGGCATTCCCAATACTCGGGAGTTGCGCCTTCCTTACAGGTAGCGTCCCTTTTGGGATATTCTTTAGCGGTACCAGCTTCTACATCCGCCTCGCCATGCAAACCATCACAAGGCGCGGCAGCTGCGGAAGCCATGACGGTGAACATGCTCAACAGCATGGTCAGCATCAGAAGGATGCTGAGTAATCGTTTACTTGTTTTCATGATTCAGTGTTCCTCCTACTAAATTCATGTTTGGGATATGGAAATCCCCGTTTCCTATGGTTAGTTTAGCATCGAATGGCAAAAGAAGCAATTACAATTTGGTTACAAATCCTTAATTTTGCCTTAAATACTTAAGAATTTATGTAAACTTAACGTTTTCGCCGCCCGCGTCCTCGCGGCGCGCGATTTTTTCTTGACGAGGTCCGGCGTTCGTGGTAGTATATAGAAGCCGATTTGCCGGTGTGGCGGAATTGGCAGACGCCCGGGACTTAAAATCCCGTGAGGTAACACTCGTACCGGTTCGAGCCCGGTCACCGGCACCAATATTCTCCCGACCCCACACGGGGTCGGGAGAATTTTTCGTAACTGCTACACTTGTAAACCAGATGTTTACATTTGTGGACTCTATTTGACAAGTTTGGACAAAAGTTGACAATTTTCCGGCTTCCAGCTCAGATTGTCGAATTGTGTCTGTAAAAAGTGGAAAATTTCTGCGCGGAAAATATTGAAATTTCTACAGATAT